>Ga0255347_1000863_pt1 | contig 52735 bp, 59 predicted proteins | sample wastewater_treat_2_FD_192479 | JGI IMG/M metagenome (GOLD analysis project Ga0255347, IMG submission 192479) | Wastewater microbial communities from Lulu Island WWTP, Vancouver, Canada - plant24 | ecosystem: Engineered > WWTP > Wastewater > Unclassified | place: Canada: Vancouver, British...
GTTCCAAGTCCGCGGTCGCAAGCCGTGGGGACGCAAGGCGGCAAAAAGAGCTTACAAGCTCGCTTTTTTGCCGCCGCGTCCCCAGCGGCTTCCGCCCTTGCGGGCTTTCCACCTAAGCGCCTCACGCAGCCAAGTTGCTCATGCAAAGCCATTTAAGTTCAAAATAGAGAACGGAAAGGGAAAAAATGAAAACTAAAAATTCAAAATTAACCCCGAAGGAGTAGCATAATAAAAATTAGGGAATAAGAATTGTTTAATTATGAGCCTATTCTTTCATTTTTTTATTTACCTTTGCCGTATCAATCCTCAAAGATTATGGAAACATGGCGTTACTTCTACCACCCTGACCTAAGCATCTGGCTGAGCGTTGACCCGATGAGTGATAAGTACCCCAACCTAACCCCCTATGCGTATTGTGCGAATAATCCGGTGATATTGGTGGATCCGGATGGGGAGGACTGGTATGAGGCAAAAAATGGACAAATCATATGGGATGATAAAGCGACCTCACAAAAAGCAATGGAAGATGCAAAAATTAATGGAAAATATTTAGGCAAGAATGTACTTGTGGGAACACATAATCGAGATGAAAATTTAAACGAACCAATAAATACTGCAAGGTTTGATTTGTACTTAGAAAGTGACAAAACTGGTCCGTCAGCAACAATTTATGGGAACACTATACCTTGTGATGTTGAAACTTATGGCACTTTGGCTGAAGGAATTTATCCTGCATCATATGCGGAATATAATGGAGAAGCAGCCTTATTAATAAATAATGGAGGTAATTGTCCAACTGTTAAAGGAAATTTTAATCCTACTCAGAAAAAAAACAAGGATAGTAAAGGTAATTGGAAGCCAATAGAAGAACATGTAATGGATTATATATATTTTCATTTAGGTAATTATGGAAGAGCTTCATTAACGACTAGTATGGGAAATCCTATATCAACAGGATGCCAAACAGGTTATAACGGTGCCGGTTCAAAAGTAAAATGGCGTGAATTTGGGAAAAATTTGATGGGATTTGAAGGTGTTTATTATTTAAGAAGTACACCGAAACCTTCAGTATATAAAAAAGATGGATGTAACTATAAATGATGTAAATGTATGGTATTAAGAGTGAAATTGATAATATTATGTTTTTTTGCTGTTTGTACATTTTGCTACTCTCAATGTCAATTTGGTAAAAAAAATGAAAAACAAGTGAAAAATATTGATTCTTCTTCTATTATTAATACAATATGGGTGTATAATGTTGCAGATAGTTGCCAAGATTATGTTTTATTTAAAAATAGTACGGAATACGAGAATTATTCTTGTGAAAAAGGCGATACTATTTGGGGTATTTATACTATAGAGGATAATATTATAACATTATTTGAGCAAAAAAGTGCATATGAAGAAAATTTTCCAATAGATTCTGAACATAGAAAACGCCTTTTTATATGGAAATTGCAAATTAGAGGAAAAGAATTGATATACTTAAAGTCATGGCAAAAAATTGCACCAGGAGAATGGATAGAATTTCATGTTCCTGAATTTTATATTCTTACAAAAAAAGGATAGTGTATTTCCCCACTCTGGAATGTTTGACCTTTTTGGACATGTGTGATCAATTCCGACTTTTTATTTACCTTTGCAGTATCAATCCTCAAAGATTATGAAAACATGGCGTTACTACTACCACTCCGACCTAAGCATCTGGCTGAGCGTAGACCCGATGAGTGATAAGTACCCCAACCTAACACCGTATAATTATTGTGCGAATAATCCAATTATTTTAGTGGATCCAGACGGGAGGGAGTTTTTTATTAGTGGAGAAAAAGCTCAATTATTTATTGAGCAATTAAATAATTATACAACTATGCAATTGTATATAAAAGATGGTAAAGTTAAATACTCTAATGAGGGAGATGGTTCACTTCTTGATAGAATATTACTTGAAGTTATAGATAGTGAAACTAAATATATAAGAACCAATTAATAAAACAATATGAAATTTCCTTTTAATTATATATATTTGACAATCTTTTGTCTATTAATTTTAAAAGATGCAACATCTCAAAGTAGTAGAACCTTGAAGCCACTTGATATGCCCAACAAAATTATACATAGAGATTTTGATAATCTAAATTATCCACAAACTCTCACTATCGTTGGCTTTTTATTTCCTATAGAAGGTAATTTTAAATATCCGTATGACACAATGCAGTATCGTACACTAGAATCCCATGCTTACTTAGAATCTACTGAATTTCAGCATCCTTTATACTTCCCTTTTACAACAAAATTTGATACTGTAGAGTGTCATTGTAGAATTTTGGACAGTTATACTACAACAGTTTATGAAAAAGGTGTAAAAAAAATGGTCCCAAAATCCGCAAAAGTTTATATTATGGAGAAAAATCAGAAAATTATTGCAGTTTATGTGATAGATTTCAAATGGCAAGAAAAATTAGATTTAGCTGCTTCATTATATAAATTCATAGATATCAAAATAACAGATTTAGTACCTTTAAGAGGAGAGTATCAAGTTGGCATTGGAGAATATTTAAATTACATATCATTTGTGAGTAATAATTATCTTTTTAAAGATGTTTTACTCAATCCATATTATATCATTTGTGATGAATGATTTATTTTAGTTTAATAATCCTAAATTATTTTCGAGTGCTATTTTAGCCCCCTAATTCATCGGACAAAATTATAGTTTAAAAAATATAATTAATTTTGTTTTTACGAAGAAATAAGAATTGTTTAATTGTTGGTGTTTTTTTTCATTTTTTTATTTACCTTTGCCGTATCAATCCTCAAAGATTATGAAAACGTTGCGTTACTACTACCACTCCGACCTAAGCATTTGGCTGAGCGTATATCCATTAAGCGACAAATACCCGAACTTAACTCCCTTTGCGTATTGTGCGAATAATCCGGTGAGGTTCGTTGACCCGGATGGGAAAATAATTCGTAACACAAAAGGCAATATAGTATATGCCACAAATGGGGATAGAGGTATTTTCGAACATCCATCGGGGAGTAAAGCTACACTTGAAATAGGCTACGTTTTTGCAGATGATGGAACACCTGTTCAAGTGTTCAAAAACATTGACGGTGAGGCAGGTTGGAATACGAATTGTCATGGCACTACTTTTACAGACGGGCAATATTGGTTGAACAACGATCAAGTTCCGACCTTATTAGATGGATACAAGAAAATAAAAATTGAAAAAGCAAAAGTAGGAGACAAAATAGTGTATCATGGCGAAAGTAATTCAGAACATTCGATGACAATAACAAAAACTGATGGAACGATGAAAGGAACGGAAGTATACGGACAAGGCGGCTTAGAAGTAGAGAATCATATAGATAAGACAAATGAAGCATGGAGCAAACCTCAAAATTCTACGGTCGTTAGGAAAGAAAATCCTGATAAAGTTGCTACAGATAAAGAAATTAAGAAATTAAAAAGAAGTATCCACAATGAATAAAATAATTCTATTATTGCTTGTTTCTATTATGTGCTTATCCTCCTGTTCTTCTAAGAAATATTTGACTTTAGAATCTAAATTTAAAGGAACAAAAGCAAATAATACGTTTATATTTATTCCAAATGGAGCATTGATTAATTCATTTCCAATTGTTGAGAATAATATAGAATACACAGTCGGGGTTTTAAATAATATAATCATTTACATAGGCACTACAGATAAAAACTTTACAATAAGCAATTTAAAAATAAATGACCTGTTACCAGAATCATATTTTAATAGAGAATGGGGTTACAGTACAGGATGGGGATATTACATAGAAATTGAATCGGGATGGTATGCTGGTTTTGATTTCCAAACAAAACCAGATGAAGAATCTCGGATACAATGGTTTTTTAAATTTAATTTTAACAAATAAACGATATGTTTAGTAATGATCCAGAACGGAAGTTATCGAAATAATCACTTGACCATCAAACATAATTATATTTCTCTTTAATTAAAATCTAAAATGAAAAAGAAAATGTTATATATTGTTACAACAGCTGTGTTTGTTGTCGGATTATGTATTTTATATTATTATCCACGCAAAGTTTCTTTTGAGTTGGCAAAAGAAATTCTAAAACCACATAAAGAATTTGACAATTCTCAATTTATAGGTTTTGAATATGCTGATAGTAAAGATGAATTAATATATTGGTTGGTAGAACATTATAAGCCATTTTATTCTCAGGAACAAAGATACGATTCTATTTTCGTAGAAAATCTTGCCAATAAATTTGATTTTACAAGATATGATTATCTTATAACTTACCAAAAAAAATTAAAGGATTTGCAACACTCGCCTTACTTGACTAAAACGGCGGACGGCTTATATTTTGATAAACGAACACCTTTAATACCAACTTGGGATAGTGTTCAAACCGACAAAGTTTATATCTATCGGATAAAGAAAAACAATAAATTCAGAGCACCAGGGCCCTGAATAGATTAACCCCGCAAATTTTGTGGGGTTTTTATAGCACTTAAAAAGAAACTAATAGCACTTTTTTCTCTTTTTTTACTCTCAAAATTCCCCTTTCCCAAAAAAGTTATCCACAATTTGCACTTTTGCATTCTATCGCTTTGCTCATCGGGGTTTCGTTCGCTTTTTCTCTGATAGTGTCCCAAAAAGTGTGTAATGTCCAAAGTTTACTATTTCTGTACAATGAAACTTTAGAAAACATCATCAACTATGGATCAGGAGTTAAAGAGTTTTTTTTATAAAAGCCTATCGCTCAATAAGTTGAAAATAAAAAACTAACCCCGAAGGGGTGATATGATTGTAGCAAAAAGACACGCCAAAATTTAAAGAACCCCGAAGGGGTGACATGATAAAAATTAAGAAATGAATCCAAAATGAAAAGCAATATACTAGAAAATAATATTACTTTTCAACCTGTTATAAAATTACATCTTGCAGAAGGCATTCGCAAAAAAGTGATAAGTAAAAAAATAAAATATAACGAAATTATCCAATTCACCAATCTAAAAATAAGCACAAAAAGGCAGTAAATATAAAGAAGAATATCTTGACTTTCTTACTAAATTCGAGATAGAATACAATGAAAAGTATTTACTCGAATGGTTGTATTAATTATATCACCCCTTCGGGGTTCACTTTCCGCTCTCCATTTTGGACTTAAACGACTCTACATGAGCAACTTGGCTGCGTGAGGCGCTTAGGTGGAAAGCCCGCAAGGGCGGAAGCCGCTGGGGACGCGGCGGCAAAAAAGCGACTTTAGAAGCTCTTTTTGCCGCCTTGCGACCCCACGGCTTGTGCCCGCGGACTTGGAACCGGGCGCCGACCCCGAGCTTAGCGAGGGGGCACGCCCTAATTAAAATTAAAATTATTATTATAAAACTGAAAGATAGAAACCACGAAAATAACCAAAACGGAAAGGTTTATTTTTAAATCCGACTATTTTTGTCGGTGAATAGCGCTAATTTAATGAGCTTTTTTCGTGGCGTTATAGGCAATGACCTCTTCATATTTCCCCATGTCCTGCCAGCTGTCGTCAGAATGGTCGTATGCAACAATTTTATTTTGTGACGCAAGGGTAAGATAGATTTTGGTCAACGAGATTTTTTCATTTTCAGGAATAAGCTCTAATATTTTGGGCGACACGATGTGAATACCGCTAAAAGCCAAATTAATAGGGCTTTGCGTAGGGTTTGTTTCAATTTTCTCGCCTGTTTTAATATTTGTCCACCCGCAAAGCTGCTTGGAGTTTTTATCAAAAATAAAATAGCGAAACGTTTCACGATTTCTAACGGCAAGCGTTGCTAAAGGGGCTTGCTGCAAATGGAAATCGCACATTTTTTGCAAATTGATATTAGAAATAATATCGACATTATAGAGCAAAATGGAGTTCGTATTTTGAAAAAAAGGAGAGGCAAATTTCAGTCCGCCTCCGGTGTCTAACAACTTCTCCGACTCATCGGAAAAATAGATATTGGCATTAAAAGGCTTGTGATTATCAATAAATTGGCGTACTAAATCACTAAAATGATGAATATTGATTACGATATCGGCAATTCCCGCATCGACAAGTTTATTAATTGCATGCTCCAATAGAGTAACACCGTTAATCTCTACTAACGCTTTGGGGCGGTCGGCAGTTAACGGGTAGAGCCTTGTTCCAAGTCCGGCGGCAAAAATCATTCCTTTTAGAGGTAGCATCTGTTTTTAGTTTTAAGTTTTGAATTTTGAGTTTTTAGTTATGTGTTTTGAGTGTGCAAATATTACAATTTTTGTTTTAATTTGGGTATTATTTCATTTTTCCATGATGCGAATACGCCCTCTTCTATTTTTTGTCTTGCGGTTTTAACTAATTCTAGATAAAAATGGAGATTGTGCAAACTTCCTATCATCATACCCAGAATTTCATCGGAAACGTAAAGATGTCGCAGATAGGCTTTTGTATATTCTCTATCTGCGAACAGGGAGCTTTGCGGGTCTATCGGCGTAAAATCGTTTTTCCACTTTTCATTTTTCATATTCATCGTTCCTTCCCAGGTAAAGAGCATACCATTTCTACCGTTACGCGTAGGTAGCACACAGTCGAACATATCGACACCCATGGCGATACATTCCAATATATTTTGAGGCGTTCCGACTCCCATGAGATAACGAGGTTTATCTTCGGGCAAGACAGAACAAGCAATATCTACGGCATTATACATCTCTTCGACGTAGCCGCACATTCCGCCGATAGCATTTCCTTCACAATTTTGTTCGGCAATAAATTCCGCCGATTGTTTTCTCAAATCCGGAAAAACACTTCCTTGCACAATCGGGAACAAGGCTTGTGAATAGCCATATTTTGGTTCGGTTCGGTTAAAGTGTTCGCAACAACGCTTAAGCCATTTATGCGTCAAGTGCATAGACCTTTTTGCGTAGCCGATTTCGCACGGATAGGCTGTACATTCATCGAACGCCATAATAATATCTGCTCCGATAGAACGCTGAATATCTATCACTCCTTCCGGACTAAAAAGGTGCTTAGAACCGTCAATATGCGATTGGAACCAGACTCCTTCTTGCGGTTTTATTTTTCTTCGGTGGCTCAATGAAAAAACTTGGAACCCTCCACTGTCGGTCAAAATGGGACGGTCCCAACCGTTAAACTTATGTAAGCCGCCTGCGGCTTCCAGCACTTCTATACCGGGACGTAAATAGAGATGATACGTATTTCCTAAGATAATTTGTGCCTTAACCGCCTCTTTCATATCACGAATATGGACGGCTTTCACGGTTCCGAGCGTCCCGACAGGCATAAAAATAGGTGTTTGAATCTGTCCGTGGTCGGTCGTTAGGACTCCTGAGCGAGCACTACTTTTAATATCTTTTTTTTGAATTTCAAATTTCATCTTGTTTTGTTAGTAAGTCTGTTAGTATTTTAAAGCAAAAATACACTATTTCCTTTTAACTTTAAAATATTTTTGTTCTCTATTTACGGAGTAATGTAATGTCTTACCAAATTTATATTATTTTCACTACGCTTTTGGGGATTACCGTTTTAATAAACATCGGTTTTTACGCTATTCTTTTTTCAAAATTTGCCTTTCACAAAGCTAAAAAAGAGAAGCAATCTCCTCAAGAACCCGTTTCAATAATAGTAGTAGCAAAAAATGAAGCACACCATCTTATTAACTCGCTGCCGCTTTTATTAACTCAACAGTATAATGATTATGAAGTCATTGTTGTCAATGACAACTCCGATGACGAAACGGAAGAGGTTTTAGAAGATTTTAAAAATAGGTATCCGCACTTAAAACCTATTAATCTAAAATCATCGGTAACGACTATTAAGGGCAAGAAATTTCCTCTTTCGTTGGGAATCAGAGTTGCTAAAAACAATATTATAGTTCTTACAGAGCCGTATTGCATACAAGTATCGCCTTATTGGTTGCAAAACATGGCAAAACATTACAACCGTAAAACAGAAATCGTATTGGGGTTTGCCAATTACGAGAAAAAGAAAAGTTTCTTTAACGCTATTTTACGTTTTGATGCTTTATATAAGACTATTCAAAATTTCTCTTATGCTTTGATGAAAATTCCGATTGCGGGAGACGGGAAAAATTTAAGTTACTCCAAAGAACTGTTTATAAACCACGGGGGTTTTACCGCTCACAATCATATTTTTTTCGGAGACGATGACCTTTTTATTAATAAAGCAGCAACAAAAGAGAATTGCAAAATTGAATATTCTAAAGATGCAATTATTACGGTAAAATCTAAATTTAACTTTAAATTTTGGCTAAGACAAGAAAAACTAAAGAGTCTTACGCGAAAATTCTACTCTAATAAACATAAATTTCTTTTAAGACTTTTTGAATCCTCCTCTCTCCTTTTCTACATTTTTCTCACTATAGCTCTCATTTTCCTTCCTTCGTTATCACTCACTTGGATTATTCCATTGCTCGTTTTCTTTATCCTTAAGTTTGCTATTCAATATCTTATTGTAGGTTTGTCCGTTTCAAAATTGGGCGAAAAGAAATTTATTCCTTATATTTTCGTTTATGATATAGTGTATCTATTTTTGTACTCTTATATTTTGTTGACGGCTAAATGGGGAAAAAACAATAGAAAAAAATGGATGTAAAGAAACAGATTACCGATAAAGCACAAAGAGATATTCTTTTGGTTACCGATGCTTTGCAAAACGGCAATCAACAGGCGTACGCTCAACTTTTGAAAATTTATCGCGACCCTATTTACTATATGTTGTTAAAACTATGTAATAATCCTTATGATGCTGAAGATTTAACCATCGAAGCATTTGCCAAAGCCTTTAAGAATCTTCATCAATACACAGACGACTTTGCTTTTTCCACGTGGCTATTTCGAATTGCAACGAACAATTGTATTGATTTTCTGAGACGAAAGAACAAGTCTATTCGCTGTTTAGACGATGACATTGAGAATTTTGAAGACCAAAGTACAATTTCAGCACTCGTTTCTACGGAGAACAATCCGGAAGAGTCATATATTGAAAAACAACGCATACGGACGATGCGTTGGGCGGTGGAACAGCTACGTCCCAAATATAAAGAGCTTATTCGCCTGCGCTATTTTGAAGAATTTTCTTACGAAGAGATTGCTAATGAGTTGGGAATAAGTATAAATAATGTCAAGATTCAACTTTTCAGGGCTAAAGCCATGCTAACAACGCTGGTAGAAAACTTAAAACATAATATTTAGTTTGCGATTTTTATTGTTCCAATTTAAAAAAGTCGTCATAATTCTTCGGATACCAACCCTTTTCGATTGCTTCTTTTTGAGGGAACATAAAGTAGACCATTTCCGCCTCCGCACAAAGCTCACCCGCCTCATTTATAATCTCGGCAAAAATATAACACAAATTTCTCTTTATTTCCCTTATCTTTCCACGAACTAACACGGACGATTGTGTAGACTCCAGCTGTTTTCTATATCGCACTTGTAAGCGGGAGGTAACTCCGGAACTCTTTCCTTTGATATAAAGTGTCCATGCTCCGATTTCATCGAGAAGGGTCGATTGAATGCCGCCGTGAATAGTTCCCGGGTATCCTTCGTACTCTTTGGACGGTTTCCATTCTGCTTGCACATAGTCTCCCTCCTCAAAAAAATGCAACCGCAAGCCAATCTCATTAGTAGGCGAACAAGCGAAGCAGTGATAGTCATCTTTAGCAAAGACATTATTAATATAACGACGAATCGGTTTTTCCATAATTTTACATTTGTTTTAAATTGATTATTTTAATAAAATAAATAGCCCGTCATCGTAAATTTTATTTTTTCATATCATTTAAACAACTCTATTACAAAGAGTTAAAAATATGGCGTACGGAATATTTATCTATGCAAAGATAAAATAAAATGTAATAATTAAAAAAAACGTTAATTCGTTGATTTTACATTTTTTTTTCAAGCAAAAAATGTATATTTGCAACGAATAATCATTCTGATGCTGATTAGTCAATACAATTAATATCAATGAGATACACTTCCTTATCACAAGAATTTTATCGTCTGAACCGTCAAAATGTTATCAATGAAATTTCAGAAAACTCTATTGTAGTTCTAACCTCTGAAGATGAATATCCGCGTTCCGGCGATACCACACACCCATTCCGTCAAAATTCCAATCTGCTCTATTTATGCGGGATAGACCAAGAAGAGACGACATTAATATTAGCTCCGTGGCACCCTAATCCTGCCTATCGAGAGATGATTTTTGTTAAGAATCCCACACCCGAAATGATTGTGTGGTACGGACATCGTTTAAGTAAAGACGAGGTTCGTCAAATTTCCGGAATTGATACGGTTTTTTACAATGAAGAACTTCCTGCTATTTTACATGACGTTATTATAAATGCCAAGAATATCTATTTACACATACCTGAATATCCACGTTTAAAGATTGATTTTCCAACTCAAGAGATACGCTTAGCTGAAAGATTGAAACGTGAATATCCTCTTCACCGATTTTGCAGATTAGCTCCTATTCTTTATCCATTGCGTGCCGTGAAACATGCTGAAGAGTTAAAGGCACTTAAAACGGCTTGTGATATCACGCAGAAAGCTTTCACACGTGCCCTTAAAAGCATTAAACCCGGAAAATTCGAATATGAAATTGAGGCTGAATTGATATATGAAATGATAAGGAATGGTGCGTCAGGGCACTCTTTTGCTCCGATTGTAGCGTCAGGAAAAGACACCTGCATCTTGCATTACATAAAGAATGACAAACAGATGCAAGACGGAGATTTGCTACTACTTGATTTCGGAGCCGAATATGCCAACTATGCAGGCGACGCCACCCGTACCGTACCCGTGAACGGAAAATTTTCCCCACGACAAAAACAGGTTTATCAAGCTGTTCTCAGCATTTACAAAGAGACCATCCCTCTCTTTAAACCTGGGATGAACATTCATAAAATCAATGATTTTGTTTTCAAAAGAATGGATGAAGAGTTGATTAAGTTAGGACTTTATACCGAAGCCGATGTAAAAGCCCAATCAAGCTCAGCACCTCTTTTTAAACGCTATTATATGCACAATACAAGTCATTTCATCGGCATGGATGTTCACGATGTAGGGCAACGAGATTGGACTTTCCAGCCCGGCATGGTACTGAGTTGCGAACCCGGCATCTACATTGCCGAAGAAGGCATTGGCGTAAGGATAGAGACAGATGTTGTAGTAGGTGAACAAAGTATTGATTTAATGGCAGATATGCCTCTGGAAATTGAAGAAATAGAAGAATTAATGAGCAATAAATCTCATATTTAAGCTAAATAAAAAATTTTATGAAAAGTAATTCAATTTTTTCCTTTTTACTTCCGAAAGAGAGTAAATTTTTCCCTTTAATTAATCATATTGGGGAACTCAACAAGAATGCTTCGTCCACACTTGTTAAGTTTATCACCTGTGACGACAAGCAAAAAATGCAAGATCTCTACTTTGAGATTAAGGGCTATGAAAGGGAAGCCGATGAGGTATTAAATGTAATTTTTGATGAATTGAATATTACATTTATCACCCCTTTTGACCGTGAAGATATCCACGAACTGTGCGAACGTCTTGATGATATGCTGGATAATATCAACTCTGCTTCCAAACGCGTTTTGCTTTTTCAACCGAAATCTATCCCGAATAGTGCGTTAGAATTATGTAAAATTATAGCAGACTGTGGTGATTCTATTTACATTGCTCTTAAAGAATTGAAAACGATGAATAAAAAACCGGCAGTAGCTCTCGAACAGACTGAAAAGCTACACCAATTTGAACGCAAAGCCGATGAAGTGTACGAACAATATATTAAACACCTTTTTGAAGTAGAGCAAGATTCTATCGAACTATTCAAAATCAAGGAGATTATGCAGGAATTTGAAAGAACAACAGATGCTGCAAATGCTGTCGGTAAAATTATCAAAACCATGATTGTAAAATACGCTTAATAAATAATGACTCTACTAATCATCATCATAGTTATAGCACTAATTTTTGACTTCATCAATGGGTTTCATGATGCAGCCAATTCTATTGCTACGGTAGTATTTACCAAAGTGCTTACGCCTGTACAGGCTGTTTTGTGGGCGGCTTTTTTTAATTTTGTCGCCTTTTTTATTGCAAAATATATCATCGGCGAATTTGGTATTGCCGACACTGTTTCAAAAACAGTATTACCGCAATTTATCACCCACCATGTGATTTTAGCGGGGTTGATTGCCGCCATTACGTGGAACTTGCTTACATGGTACTTGGGGATTCCCTCCTCCTCTTCCCACACGCTCATCGGAGGATTTGCCGGTGCCGCCATCGCCGCTTCCGGTTTCCAAGCTATACATGTCGGCGTTATTACATTGATAATTGCTTTTATATTTGCCGCCCCGATTATTGGATTGATTGCAGGAACACTTGTCTCATCTTTAACACTACACATTGCACGAAAAGCTAAACCACACCGCGCCGACAAATGGTTTAAACGTTTACAACTCGTCTCCTCCGCCTTATTAAGCATCGGACATGGTCTTAATGATTCTCAAAAAGTAATGGGAATTATTGGTGCCGCTCTTATTGCTTTCAATGCCGAATATGCGGGTGAAATTCCTCATTGGTTACAACTTACAGATATCCATGATATGCACGATTGGGTTCCTTTTTCTTGCTTTACGGCCATCGCCTTAGGAACAACAGCAGGAGGATGGAAAATTATTAAAACAGTAGGAGGTAAAATAACGAAAATAACTCCGGTAGAAGGATTCGCCTCTCAGTTGGCTGCATCTATAACCCTCTCGATTTCGGAAGCTCTTAAAGTTCCCGTAAGTACTACACACGTTATTACCGGTAGCATTATGGGCGTAGGTGCTGTAAAACGACTATCCGCAGTCCGTTGGGGGGTTACTATTAACCTTGTTTGGGCATGGGTGCTCACAATTCCCGTGAGTATCGTCTTCGGAATAATCTCATACTACATTTTTTCAATTTTCTTGTAACGATTAATTGAAAAAAAATCCATTCTATTTTTTTTAAGATATTTTTTTTAAAATTGTGAAAAACATATCAAAATTAATTGTATTTTTGCACCCAATTTCATTTTGAATAAAGTATAGGGAAGCGGGAGGGAAGTAAATAATTGAATTTAAAATAAATAGAACTGAACAAAGAGTAGAATTTAAGAAATAAACCCATGGGAGTAAGAAGAAAAAGATTAGCAGCAGAAGCACGAAAAGAGTCAAAAAAGAATATATACATGGCTCGTTTAATGAATAACCCTACATCACCTCGTAAAACACGACTCGTAGCTGATATGGTTAGAGGGAAAGATGTAGATTATGCTTTAAATGTATTGAAACACAATAATAGAGAGTCGGCAGAAAAGATTTTTAAACTCTTAAAATCAGCTATCGCTAACTGGCAAACCAAAAATGAAGGTGTAAGATTAGAGGATGCTCAATTGTACATAAAAACAATTACGGTTGATGGTGGTAGAATGCTTAAACGTATTCGTACTGCTCCGCAAGGAAGAGCAAACAGAATAAGAAAACGCTCAAATCACATTACCATCATTCTCGGTGATAGAAATGCAAATATGGATATTGATATAAATGATAATAATATAATAGAAGAAACTGAAAACATTAAATAAATTTTAGCATGGGGCAAAAAGTTAATCCAATAGGTTTAAGATTAGGAATTATTAGAAGCTGGGATTCTAATTGGTACGGTGGAAAAAATTTCGCTGATAAAATAGTTGAAGACGACAAAATCAGAAGATATTTGAATGCTCGTTTATATAAAGCCGGCATATCAAAAATTTATATAGAGAGAACACTTAAGCTTGTTACAGTTACTATCCACACCGCTCGTCCGGGTCTTATTATAGGAAAAGGAGGAACTGAAGTTGATAAACTGAAAGAAGAGTTGAAAAAAATTACTAATAAAGAGATACAAATTAATATCTCCGAAGTAAAACGCCCTGATTTAGATGCTGTACTGATTGCTCAAAATATTGCAAAACAGATAGAGGGTAGGATTTCGTACAGAAAAGCTATTAAAACTGCCATTGCTTCTACAATGCGAGCAAATGCAGAAGGGATAAAAGTTTCTATCTCCGGTCGTTTGGGAGGTGCTGAAATGGCAAGAACAGAGCATTTTAAAGAAGGAAGAACTCCATTACATACTCTACGTGCAGATATTGATTATGCTAAAGCCGAAGCTCATACGACCTACGGTCGAATCGGTCTCAAAGTGTGGATATGTAGAGGTTTAGTTTATGGCAAAAAAGATTTGTTTAACTTGGCAGACAGCGGAAAAGATGCTAAAGGAGCCGGTGGAAGAAGACCTCCAAGAAGAGTAAGAGCTGAAAAAAATAGATAATATTGAATAAAGTAGAAAACAATATAAATATATAGCGATGTTACAACCAAAAAAGACGAAATACAGAAGACCGCAAAAGGGGAGAATGAAAAATATCACCAAACGTGGAAGTGAGATAGCTTTCGGGTCGTTTGCCATTAAGACGTTGGAACAACAGTGGATAACCGGTAGACAGATTGAAGCGGCACGACAAGCCATTACACGTTACATGAAACGTGAAGGACAGTTGTGGATACGTATTTTCCCGGACAAACCAATTACTAAAAAACCTGCCGAAGTTCGTATGGGTAAAGGTAAAGGTTCGCCCGAGTTATTTGTTGCTCGCGTTAGTCCCGGTAGAATTTTATTTGAAGCTGACGGCGTTCCCTTCGAAGTTGCAAAAGAAGCCCTTCGCTTAGGAGCTCAAAAATTACCCGTAGCTACAAAATTTGTTGTTAGAAGAGATTATTCCGAAGAAATATAATAGAGATGAAACAAAAAGTTATACATGAACTTTCTACCCCTGAGGTAATTGAAAGATTAGCGGAAGAGGAAAAACATTTGATTAAAATGAAATTAAATCATGCCGTATCTCCTCTTGAGAATCCTAATAAGATTAAAGAACAACGAAGAACCGTTGCTCGACTTAAGACAGAATTACGCAAACGTGAAATTAATCAACAATTGAAATCAGAATAAGGATTATGGAAGAAAGAAATAAAAGAAAAATCAGAGAAGGTCTTGTTGTTAGTAATAAGATGGATAAATCTATCATTGTTAGCGTAGAAAGAAGATTTAAACACCCTAAATACGGCAAGTTTTTAAAGAAAAATTCAAAGTTGGCAGCTCATGACGAAAAAAATGAGTGCAACATCGGAGATAAAGTAAGAGTTATGGAAACCAGACCCATAAGTAAAACGAAGTGCTGGCGTTTAGTAGAAATTATTGAAAGAGCGAAATAGTTATGGTACAACAAGAATCAAGATTATTAGTAGCTGATAACAGCGGTGCAAAAGAAGTACTCTGCATCCGCGTGTTAGGTGGAACTAGAAAACGCTACGCCGGCGTAGGAGATAAAATTATTGTTACTGTTAAAAGTGCTATCCCCGCCGGAAATATTAAAAAAGGAACAGTCTCTAAAGCTGTTATAGTAAGAACTAAAAACCGAATACGAAGAGGTGACGGCTCTTATATCAAGTTTGACGATAATGCCGTAGTTCTGCTTACAGCTGCGGAAGAACTAAGAGGAACCCGTATTTTCGGACCTGTAGCTCGCGAACTTCGCGAAAAACAGTATGTGAAAATTATCTCTCTAGCTCCTGAAGTTCTTTAAGAAAGCAAAAATTAATAAATATAAATGGACAATTGACAAAGACCAATTGCAAAAAAAAGAAAAATGAAAATACATATTAAAAAAGGTGATATCGTAAAAGTAATAGCCGGTAATTCAAAAGGATTACAAGGTAAGGTACTGAAGGTGGATAAAGATAAGTATAGAGCTTTAGTAGAAGGTATGAACCTCATACAAAAACATACGAAAGCTAATGCTAAAAATCCACATGGTGGCATTATTAAAAAAGAAGCCCCTATTCATCTCTCAAATTTGATGGTTGTAGATTCTAAAGGAAATGCAACCCGAATTGGCAGAAGATTAGGCGAAAAAGGTAAATTAGTTAGATATTCTAAAAAAACAGGAGAGGAGATTAAATAATGTACACACCAAGATTTAAAGAGAAATATTTAAAAGAAATCGTTCCCGCTTTAAAGGAACAATTTGGTTTTACTTCCGTAATGAGAGTACCGAAAATTACCAAAATTTGTCTAAACCAAGGACTTGGTAAATATGGAATCGCCGATAAAAAACTCCTCGATGTCGGAGTGGAAGAGATGACAATGATTGCAGGGCAAAAAGCTGTTCAGACAAAGTCTAAAAAAGACATCTCGAACTTTAAATTAAGACGCGGCATGCCTATCGGCGTTCGAGTAACGTTACGCGGCGAAAGAATGTACGAGTTTCTCGATAGATTAGTATCGGTTTCCATTCCTCGTATTCGCGACTTTAGAGGTATTAGCGATAAAGGATTTGACGGTCGTGGAAATTATACGTTAGGTGTTCCCGAACAGATTATCTTCCCCGAAATTGATATCGACAAAGTGGCAAAAATTAACGGAATGGATATCACATTCGTTACTACCGCCCGAAACGACAAAGAGTGCTTAGCACTATTAAAAGAATTTGGATTACCGTTTAAAAATCAAAAATAGAATATGGCAAAAGAATCATTGAAAGCAAAAGAGGTAAAAAGAGCACGTTTAGTGGCTAAATATGCCGCAAAACGGACTGAATTAAAGAAGATTATTAACAGCAATGATAATGATTATGAAGCAAAACAAGCGGCTATTATTGCTTTGCAAAAATTGCCACCCAATTCTAACCCGATTAGAATGCATAATCGCTGTAAATTAACGGGACGTCCAAAAGGATATATACGTCAGTTTGGCATTTCTCGTATTAATTTTAGAGAAATGGCTTTAGCAGGGCTTATTCCCGGAGTAAAAAAAACAAGTTGGTAATATTTTAAAAAGAAGTAGAGAATTATGAATACCGATCCGATTTCAGATTATTTAACAAGAATAAGAAATGCCATTATGGCAAATCATAAAGTTGTAGAGATTCCAACCTCAAAAATCAAAAAAGAGATTACCAAAATTTTGTTTGAGAAAGGTTATATCTTAAATTATAAATTTATTGACGATACCCACCCCGGCACTATCAAAATCGCTCTAAAATATCACCCCGTTACTAAATTGTCTGCTATTAATAAATTGCAACGTGTTAGTAAACCGGGACTGCGTAAATATGTGAATGTTGAACAAATGCCTTCCGTGTTAAATGGGTTGGGCATTGCCATTATTTCTACATCACGTGGCATGATGACCGATAAAGAGGCTAAAGCGCAAAACGTTGGTGGAGAAGTTTTATGTTACATTAGTTAAAAATAAGGAGAGAGAGATATGTCAAGAATTGGAAAATTGCCAATCACGCTCCCTAAAGGAGTCGAAATTTCAAGAGATGAAAAAACAAATATTGTTACCGTTAAAGGTTCTCTTGGCGAACTAAAACAGTATGTTGACGGGGCTATTAACTATACAATCGAAGATGGTCATGTAGTTTTAACAAGAGCGACCGAACAAAAAAGACACAAAGCCTTACATGGGCTATACAGATCGCTGCTTGCCAATATGATAAAAGGAGTTTCCGAAGGTTTTGAAGTTAAACAAGAACTTGTCGGTGTCGGATACAAAGCTGAAGCTAAAGGGCAACAATTAGAACTTTCATTAGGCTACTCACACAATATTCTTTTTGAACTACCTCAAGAGGTAAAAGTAGAAACCATTACCGAAAAAGGGAAAAATCCTATTATTGTGCTTAAAGGAACCGACAAACAACTCTTAGGACATATTGCAAGTAAAATTCGTTCCTATAGAAAACCTGAACCTTACAAAGGAAAAGGTATCCGCTTTGTTGGAGAAGAAGTTAGAAGAAAAACAGGTAAAACAGCTGAAAAATAATAAAAAGGAGATACGAAAATGGCTTATAATCAAAAAGAATATAGAAGAAAACGAATCAAACAAAGAATTCGTAAAATTGTTAACGGTACGCCGGAACGCCCGAGAATGTCCGTCTTTAGAAGTAATCACGATATTTACGTTCAGCTTATTGATGATATCGCAGGGCACACCCTATTGTCCGCCTCTTCTGCTATTCCCGAAATACAAGAACAGAAAATTACAAAAACAGAAAAATCTGCTCTCGTAGGGAAATTAATCGCACAAAAAGCAAAAGAAGCCGGCATCGAAAAAGTTACATTCGACCGTAACGGCTATTTATATCATGGTAGAGTTAAATCTTTGGCAGAAGCAGCTAGAGAAGGTGGTTTAATTTTCTAAGAAAAAAAATATGACAAATATTAATATGCAACGAGTAAAATCAGCCGAAATTGAATTTAAAGACAGATTAGTAGCTGTTAACAGAGTAACAAAAGTAACAAAAGGGGGACGTACGTTCAGTTTCTCCGCTATTGTCGTAGTGGGTAACGAAAATGGCGTAGTAGGTTACGGCTTAGGAAAAGCAAAAGAAGTTTCAGCAGCGATACAAAAAGGAATTGACGATGCAAAAAAGAACCTTATTCGCGTTCCTATTCTTAAAGGCACTCTTCCGCACGCTCAGGAAGGGAAATATAGCGGTGCGTCCGTCTTTATGAAACCTGCCGCTCCCGGTACCGGAGTTATTGCCGGCGGTGCTATGCGTGCCGTTTTGGAAAGTGTCGGCATTAAAGACGTTCTCGCTAAATCTAAAGGAGCTTCCAATCCTCATAGCGTAGTAAAAGCTACCATCAGAGCTTTGGCACAAATTCGCGACCCCTACGCTGTGGCACAAGTTAGAGGTATCCCGCTCGAAAAAGTTTTTAACGGCTAAGAATTTATTGCAAATCTTCTATTTTAGAATAAAATATAGCATAAGGACAAGGATTAGCATAAAACTAATCCTTGTTTTATTTTACGTGGGATTAAGTAATATCTGAAGTCCCCGACAAATATCTTCTGTTAGGATAAAAATATTTTTATTTTTCTTTTGGGCGTGCCCCCTCGCTACGCTCGGGGTCGGCGCCCGGTTCCAAGTCCGCGGGCACAAGCCGTGGGGACGCAAAGCGGCAAAAAGAGCTTACAAGCTCGCTTTTTTGCCGCAGCGTCCCCAGCGGCTTCCGCCCTTGCGGGCTTTCCACCTAAGCGCCTCACGCAACAAACTTGCTCATGCAGAAATATTAAACTTTGAGCTTTACACGCTTTTTGGAATAGTATCCGAAAAATTTGTAGGACACAGTGTCCTCTTGTGCCCTCCCAAGTTGTTGTACTACAAGAAAAACGTAATTTGGGGTATGAAACATGAGTTAGGACTTCACGTTTAAAATTTTTTAAAAAACTATTTGACTTTCCTTATCTTGTTTGGGATGTAACGAACGAGGTATCAATTTTCCCAACCATGTCGTTTTAATAGTCTGTAAATAGTTGTTTTATGGACTTTCTTTCCATCTAATTTTTCAAAATCCTCTTGTATCTCATGAATCGTAACCAACTCCCCTTTTTCTAAACGAGAAATATACGAATTAATAAAATCCATTTCTTATAGCCTGTGTAACACTGCTATCTTTTCTTTATTTCGTAATTCCGTTTGTAATTTTCAATTTGTTTGAAAAAGTTTTCAGGGGACAATTTTTCTGTTATTAGTTTTGCAAATTGCTTTCCAAACCCTCTTTCCAAATTTGTTTTAGTTACTTTGCCTGTTTTTTCGTCGATATTAACTAAAAATATACAAAGTTCATTGGGTCGGTGTGCTTGCGGAACGTCATAAATAAGTTTCAAATATTTTGTAATGTCTTTTTCATTGATAACTTCTATTTTTGAGGGCGTTACAGGATCGTTTTTCTTATAATACGGTGTTTGATAACGCATTATAATAATGTGTGCGTATGGAATTTGTTTTGCCTGTATGTTAGCGGTTTCGCCCATCATATTCTCAAAATAATTGTTAGCATTTTGCTTGTAATTGCTAGTTATAAACTTTATCCCCAAACAAAAGACTGGCGTTCCACCTTTCAGAACAGCAATATCAACATCTTTCGGATAATACTTTCCTTCAATTGTTGCTTCTTTTGAGCTTTCACTTAGATAGTGAATCTCGTACTTTTTACCCCATATCTCTTTGAGCGTATCTGCCATAAATTTATGAATTGGAAGAAGTTTTTGGGTACTTCTTGCTCCGTATTCTTTATATTTTTCAAATGAGTTTTTTATGGCTTGTATTATTTTTTTTTTCCTGGTACATACTCAAAATAATGTTAATGGATTTTTATAATTTATTTTAAATTCTTTTATCTGCTTGGATGTTATAGACTTATAACCGCCTGAAAAATCTTTACTTGTCAAGCGGATATATTTATAAAACTCTTCGGATTGCAACGTATTTTCAATAATTCGCCATTCTGAATGTGGATTTTTTTTAATAATAAATAACCCTGAATACATAAGTACATCTTTTGGCAACTTATAAAATTCAATACCATCATTGACGAGTGTACTTAATACAATTTTCTCATTATGAATTGATTGCACTCCTTGACTTCGCCCGTATTCGTACCACAAAGCACCTTTATCAATGTCTCTATTTTCCAATTCAGTCCTATTTTTTAGAAAATAATTATAGCAATTTGGATAATTTGTTTTCATTTTATCTTCTGGAATAACGTAATACCTACCTTTTATCAATTCATAGGGAAAGATAATTTTGATGTTTGCATCAATTACTCCTTTAAAACGCGACCCTTTTACAACGGTTTTTAATATACTTTTTTCAATCAATTCATTGTTAAACCACACAAGATTTTTGTTGTCTGATTGCGTAATTTTCGCAATAAACACTTTATCTCTCAACGTAGCAAAACCATACTGAACATCAAAAAAATCTTTGATTGCTGAGTTTCTTCCGTTGTTTAAATCGTTGAGAAAAACCGTATTCTCATTGTTTGAGAAAGACCAATCTTTGCTATTTAACTCACTGTATTTCACATTATTTACAAAAATAATTTTGTCGTTTTCTAATTCTTTGTATGTAAAAAAATCTTTATTGTAATTTTTCTGAAATACTGAAATAGCTGTGTATGTGGAAAATCCTTTGAAAAGTTTATTTGCTTTGAAATCGATGAGAGTATGTACAGTTTTTTCGCGTTTCAGGAATTCTCTAAATTTCTTATACGAAGAATTGTGAAGATAACTATTTGGGGTAATATACCCTAACAAACCACTAGTTTTTAACATTTTAAGCCCCATTTCAAAAAACGAAAGATAAATATCAATCGTGCCTTCCGAAAACTGAAAATCATTTTTCAGAGTCTCCCTTGTTTCCAAATCTAAGTTGTGTATTCGTATGTAAGGCGGATTGCCAACAACAAAATCAAATTTTGAAATATTGTTTTTATAGAAATCTAATGTATTGGTATTTAATATGTTCCAATTTATTTTAGGGAGTTGGAATTCGTTTTTGAGTAATGTATTTAAGTTTTCAATGCATTTAGCATATTCTTTTTCATCTATCTCTACACCAACTATATACGTTTCAATATCTAAAATTATTTGTTTGTCGTCTGCCTGATTTTCTCTTGCAATTTTTATATATCGTCTGACAATTTCGGTCAAAAATGCTCCATCACCACAAGACGGCTCAAGGATATATTTCTTCAAAATATCTTTGCCATTATAGCCTACAATATCTAATATTTCGCAGACAATCCATTGTGGTGTATAAACTTGTCCTAGTGTTTTGTGTTTCGACATCGTACTTTTTCTTTCTATTTTTGTCTTGCAAATATAATACTTTTTTTTGCCAACGTTCTTCTTTTCGCAGCATTGCGTGCAACGGTTCGGGCATTTTACGAAATGATTTGCACTCAACAGCTGATTTATGCAACAAAGATACACATAAAAATAAAATTTTCAATTCAATGATTTTAGCTTTTTTATCATTAGGTTACTTTGTATTGTAACTACCTTATAATTAGTGATATAAATTGGCATATTTTATAATTGCTTTAAAGTCAAGAGTTTTGAATTTTCAATTTGCACTTCTTAATATTTTCTCTTTCCTAAAATCCTTTGTACGAACAAGTTGGCTGCGTGAGGGCGCCGGCGGAAAGCCCGCAAGGGCGGCAGCCGCTGGGGACGCGGCGGCAAAAAAGCGACTTTAGAAGCTCTTTTTGCCGCCTTGCGACCCCACGGCTACCGCCCGCGGACTTGTAGCCGAAGACCGACCCGTGAGCGCCAGCGAACGGGGCACGCCCAAAAGAAAAATATGATTTTTATAATGCTTTTACCTTTTTTTATAATTTTAAGTATGGTAATTCTGCTATTTTTTTACTACTTTTGTATCCGTTTTAATGTAGGAATATGCGAATGGATAAAATTTCGATATTTGTCGTAAAACGCTTTAAAAATGCACCTTTATATGCTAAAACTGCAGAAAAGACTTATTTTTATTTATACAAACAATTTCACTAATAATGACTGAATCCCCTATTTTTACCCCTTGCCAAATCGGTCCTGTAACATTACGCAATCGCACCATAAGAGCTTCGGCTTTTGAGAATATGTGCGTGAATAATGAGCCTGCAAAAGAGTTGTTCGATTATCACCTTGCGGTTGCAAAAGGCGGAATCGGAATGACTAACGTTGCATACGCGGCAGTCAATAAAAGCGGTTTATCTTTCAATGGACAATTATGGATGCGGGAAGAGATTGTTCCGGCATTGAAAGAATTAACCGATGCGATACATGCCGAGGGAGCTAAAGCAGCAATCCAGCTTGGGCATTGCGGAAATATGACACATTTTTATACCTGCGGGCAAATTCCTGTGGGTGCGTCAACAGGCTTTAATTTATACTCTCCCACAATTGTACGTGCACTGAAAGAAAAAGAGATTGAGCAGTTTGCTAAGGATTTTGGACAGGCAGTTAATTTGTCTCGAAAAGCGGGCTTTGACGGAGTAGAAATTCATGCCGGACACGGCTACCTAATCAGTCAATTTCTTTCTCCCTATACGAACAAACGAAAAGATAAGTACGGCGGGAGTTTGGAGAATAGAATGCGTTTTATGCGCATGGTGATGAAAGAGGTAATGGAAGCGGCGGGCGATGATATAGCGGTAATGGTTAAAGTGAATATGTATGACGGCTTTAAATCCGGAATGCAAATTGACGAGTGTATTGAGGTTGCCAAAGAATTAGAACGACTTGGAGCTCACGCCTTAGTGCTAAGCGCCGGATTTGTGAGTAAAGCACCTATGGCAGTGATGCGTGGAGCAATGCCCCTTAAAACATTAGCACACTATATGAGCTGGGCTAAGTTTTGGTGGCTGCGTCTTGGTTTAAAATTAGTCGGCAAATGGATGATTCCACCAGTTCCGTTTGAGGAAGCGTTCTTCCTTGAAGATGCTAAAAAATTTAGAAAAGCACTCTCCTTGCCTTTAATATATGTGGGCGGTTTGATAGATAGAAAAAAAATAGAAGAGGTATTAGGAGAAGGCTTTGTGGCAGTGCAAATGGCTCGTGCTTTGATTAACGACCCCGCCTTTGTCAATAAAATGAAAGCGGGCGAAGATAGAAACGGTTGTAAACACTCAAACTATTGCATCGGACGTATGTATACGCTTGATATGCAATGTCATTGCCACGTTGAAAATCTACCTAAAAAATTACAAATTGAAATAGAAAAAGCAGAAAATTCGTAATAATTATAATAAAAAAAATGAAAAAAATGAAAAAATTTATTCTAACATTTTTTGCCGCAATCTATACCTTCGGAATGGTTGGGGTGGCGCAAAATCTTAATTCACCGATTAATAACGACCCCAATGTTAAAATCGGCAAACTTGACAACGGACTAACCTATTACATTCGTGAAAATAAGAAGCCCGAAAATCGCGTTGAACTCCGACTTGCCGTAAATGCAGGTTCTAATCAGGAGAATGACGACCAGCAAGGGCTCGCCCACTTCACGGAACACATGGCTTTTAACGGCATTAAAGGCTTTCCGGGTAATAAGGTAATCAGTGAATTGCAAAAAATCGGAGTCTCTTTCGGAGGTGGAATTAATGCTTATACCTCTTTCGATGAAACCGTTTATATGATTCAAATGCCGACAGAAAATAAAAAACATGTCGACATGGGACTCAACATATTAAAAGGTTGGGCTTCCGGTTTGCTTTTTAATGCTAAGGAAATTGAAAGTGAGCGCGGCGTCATCGCCGAAGAGTATCGTATGGGCTTGGGCGCCAGCGACAGAATGAGAAAAGTGTGGTGGCCTGTTCTCTTTAAAGATTCACGTTATGCAGAACGTATGCCTATCGGCTTAATCGAAATTATTAACGGCTTTGAACATCAAACGATTAAAGATTTTTACAAAGATTGGTATCGCACTGATTTACAAGCTGTTATTGTTGTTGGGGATATCAATGCCGAAGAAATTGAGAAAATGATTATTAAAAAGTTCAGCTCCATTAAACCGGTTAAAAATCCAAGAGAAAAATTGATTTATCCTATTAAGGAAAATAAAGAGCCGTTAGTTTCTATTTGTACCGACAAAGAAGCTATGGGAACGCAAGTTATGTTAGTGCGTAAACACCCTCATAATGTTATGAAAACCGTGGCAGATTATAGAAATTATATGGCAACGGAACTTTATAACATCATGTATGAATCACGGTTGACCGAGCTACAACAAGAGCCTAATTGTCCTTTTATACAAGCCTTTACCGGTTATGGAGATTTTATCGGAAATACGGACGCTTACGTTTCACAAGCCGCCTGTAAAGAGAACAAAATTAATGAAACTATTGAGACATTAATTCGTGAAGATTACCGCGTTTTAAATCATGGGTTCTTAGAAAGTGAATTAAAACGTGCCAAAGAAGATTTGTTAAATAGGTACGAAATTGCGGCAAAAGAGGTTAATAAGACGGAATCTGCCAAATTTGCCAATGAATATGTAGCGCACTACTTGCATAAAGACCCGATTCCGGGAGCGAAAAGAGAATTATCGTATGCACAAAAATATCTTGAGGATATTACGATTGATGAAATTAATGCGTTGGCAAAAGAATGGATTACCGATGAGAACCGAGTAGCTATTATAATGGCTCCGGACAAAGAAGAGTTAATTATGCCTACGGAGCAAGAAGTTCTTAGCATTATGAACGACAAAAAATTAGCTAACGTTTCCCCATACATTGACACTTACAAAGAACAAGAAATTGTAGAAAAAGAATCTCTTCAGCCAGGGACCATTGTCAACACTAAAATGCTTGATGAGATTGGAGCTAAAGAATTAACTCTCTCTAACGGTATTAAAGTTATCACTAAGAAAACCGATTATAAAAATGATGAGATTCTTTTCTCAGCTAGAAGTCGTGGCGGTTATAGTTTGTACGAAGAAGCCGATCTTGCCTCAGCCATGTTTGCTGCCGATTTGATTGACCGCGCTGGCATCGGGGAACTCAATTTATCTTCATTATTGAAAAAAATGAAAGGTAAAAAAGTCGGCGTAACGCCCTATATTTCAGCATTAGAAGAAGGGTTATCCGGCTCGTCCACCCCAAAAGATTTAGACTTTTTCTTCCAATATATAAATGCATTTTTCTCAGCTCCAAGATATGATACTGCCGTTTATCATTTAGTAATTAATGAAACCATAGAACAGCTGAAAATGATAAAAGCAGCGCCGATGTATCAATTTTTCGGAGAATTTTTCGGTGAAATAACTCAACATGACCCTTATCAGCATAGTATCTTGACCTATTCCGATGAATTCATCAAAACGGCTAATTATGAAAGAGCTTATAATTTATATAAAGAGAGATTTGCTAATCCCGCCGACTTCACTTTCATTTTTGTAGGGAATTTTGACGAAGAGATAATGAATGAATTGCTCACAACCTATATCGCCTCCTTGCCAACAACTTCAAAAACGGAAGAGTTTAGAGGAGAAATAATTAAGGGATTTCCCGACAAACAAGTCGATAAAGATTACTTTGCCGGAATGGAAGAGCAAAGTTGGGTAGGAATCACCTATAATAAAGAGTACCCTTGGAACGCGAAAAACAACATGATTATCGACCAAATTGGCGAGGCACTTCAAATAGAACTTATTGAAACGATTCGTGAAAAAATGAGCGGTGTCTACTCCCCTATGTTACAAATGGGATGCGAAAAATATCCGACCTCAACTTACACGCTTCTGGTAATGTTTAGCTGTTCTCCCGATAACACGACAAAACTCTCCGATGCCGTTTTTAACATTCTCAAAACGTTCCAACAGCAAGGACCGAAAGCCGAAACGCTGGCGAAGGTTAAAGAGCAGGTGATTCTTCAACATCAAAATGATTATCAAAAAAATGAAAAATGGTTAAGCTATATCTCCGGACTTTATTACAATCAGGAAGAAAATTGGTTAGACCATGTAAATACGTACAAACAGCGAGTAAACGAGATAACCAACAAGGACATCGTTAACTTTATGAACCAATATTTCGACATCAAGCATTTTGTAAAGATGGAGCTTTACCCGGAAGCAATGAAAAATTAAAAGCTCTTTCTACGTTTCTGTCTCTCCTTTATCACTTTCTTAATTGAGTAGGTAAAGGAGAGATTTTTTTATAATCTTATTTTCTTAATAATCAGATTTTAAATTAGGGCATACCCCATCGCTGCGCTCGGGGTCGGTCTTCGGTTCCAAGTCCGCGGGCACAAGCCGTGGGGTCGCAAAGCGGCAAAAAGAGCTTCTAAAGTCGCTCTTTTGTGTCGGAAGGGCAAACTTTTACACGATATTACGGTCGTGTTTGAATATCTTCTTTAGGATAGCCATAGTCTTCAACTAATTGACGTGAAAATACTTGGACTGCTTCAATTTTTTCAGGCGGCGCAAGCTCATCTCTCCCTGATATGTAGTCAACCTGGCAGTTTTTCTTATTCTGTAGTATATGCATTTGCTGAAAACGAAACTTTTTACTGTAAAAAAATTAATCCCTCACAACGCTAAAATTTCCCACATTTTTCATGTTCGCTACGATAACAGTTTCGAGGGCGGTAGGGCGTCAGGAATATGGTTGGTTTACACTGGGAAGTGAGTATAGATATCATCACCCTACTCCGGATATATCAGTAAAAGACGGGCATGTTAATAGGTATATAGTAAGATATAGAGGGAGACCATTCATTATTGAACGAAATTTTCGATGGTAATCATTTCAAAATAAAGAAGTTATTTAACTTCGTGATTTAATACTATCCTATAAATCAATCGCCGAAAAATCATTTTGTAACTTCAACAACGCTTACTCTACCAAAAATTACATTAAAAATTGCAACGTTTAATTTCACTCTATTATTTAATTTCATAAAAAACTGTCATTCAATACACTACTCATAATATTGAAATTCACGCTCTGTGATTTCTTTCGGTGTATCATTTTCGAATGCGATTCGCTTAGTCCAGTTCTTATGTTCGTCATATTCATATTGCCAACTAAATTTCTCCGATGACTTTCCTTTTGCGTTGCGTCTATTTCCTTCTATCTTATTTCCTTGCTCATCATATTTATAAGTAGTCTTCCAATCTAAACCACCTGTTGAATTGTACTCATTTATCTCTATCAACTCTCCCTGTCTATCATATTTATAACTATACTTCTCATTTAAGGTGCCGTCAAAATTGTAACGAATCATATTATATTCCATCTTATTTCCATGCTCGTCATAATTATAAATACCCTTCCAATTAAAATTACCGTCTGCATCGCACTCATTTTCCTCAATCAATTCTCCCTGCTCATTATATTTGTATGTATATTTATAATTTAAAATACCCTTTGCCTTATCATACTCATTTTTTTCAATCAATATCCCCTTCTCATCATATATATAAGTACGCATAATGGAGATGGCATCTCTTAAACTGTAATTTTTTTCTTTTATCATGTGTCCTTGCTTGTCATATTTATAAGTAGTTCTAAGGAATGATTTACCTTGTAAATTGTATGAACACCACTTTTCTTTAATCATTTTTCCTTTCTTGTTATACTTATAAATTTTCTTCTCTTTCAAACTATCGTTTGAAAGAGAACCTTTTTCTTCAATCATCTTTCCTTGCTTATTATAATTATAAGTATACTTCCTATCTAAACTACCATCAGAAAGATACTCATTACTTTCAATCATATTCCCTCGCTCATCATATTGCCGTTGAAAATGATATATTACGTTTCCCTTTTTAACTTTTCCCAAACTATTAATCGTTTCATATGTGAATTGGGTATAAGTCTTAACTTTACCTTTAAGACCATCTTTCGCCCAATTGTTGGATGGTTCGCTATTCTCGCAACCTTGTCCTTGCGTTTGATTTATAAAACCAAATAGTACTAACAACACAAATGCTGTTATTCTCATCTTTTTTAAGTGTGCTAAATACATTCTATTTTTCATAATTTTTTATTTTATAACTATTTACAATCCTATTTTTAAAAGTAAATCAAACCATCTATCGCTCAAAAAAACGTTTGATTTTTTTTCAATTATATTACGACAAAAGTAAATATTTTTTTTTATAAATCAATAGTTTTTTTTGCCTTATTATTTATCTCGTACTTGTATCTTTAAATGCAACAAAAATTTCTGATTTCGAAATTTATAATGTATCCCCTTTGAGGTTAATTTTTCACTTTCCACTTTCCGCGTGAGGCGCTTAGGTGGAAAGCCCGCAAGGGCGGAAGCCGCTGGGGCGCGGCGGCAAAAAAGCGAGCTTGTAAGCTCTTTTTGCCGCCTTGCGACCCCACGGCTTGTGCCCGCGGACTTGGAACCGGGCGCCGACCCCGAGCGCAGCGAGGGGGCACGCCCTAATAATTTTTATATTATTGAACATTATCTATCTGCTTTAAATTTTGCTTTTTGTGCTGGACGATAGAACTTTTTTTTGGCTGCGTTATTATCAATTAAATTATTTACGAAGCCCCGTTTTCTACTGCTAAATTCTTTGGCTTGTGCTTAAATTGACGGGAAACCTAAAAAGTGAGCAGTAGAATTTTTTGAAAAAAATGATGTATATTTGCAAATTCTTTAAAATAATAATAGTTCGATGAAAAAATACGCTGAATATAAGGCTCTTAATCTTTCTAATATTGGGAAAGAGATGCGTCAATATTGGGAGGAAAATGAGATTTTTGCTAAAAGTTTGGAATTGAGAAAAGGGAATAGTTCGTTCGTTTTTTATGAAGGTCCTCCCTCGGCTAACGGATTGCCGGGCATTCATCATGTTATGGCACGTGCTATTAAAGATGTTTTTTGTCGATATCAGACACAAAAAGGGAAATTTGTCGGTCGAAAAGGTGGCTGGGATACGCACGGCTTGCCTGTGGAATTGGGCGTAGAACAAACTTTGGGGATTACAAAGGAAGATATAGGAAAAAAAATTTCGGTGGAGGAGTATAATAACGCCTGCCGCCGAGAAGTGATGAAGTATAAAGATAAATGGGACGATTTGACGAAAAAGATGGGCTATTGGGTGGACTTGGAGAATCCATATATTACGTTTGATAATAAATATATTGAGTCGGTTTGGTATTTGCTGTCTCAACTCTATAAAAAAAATCTTCTTTATAAAGGTTTTTCTATCCAACCTTACTCGCCAGCCGCAGGGACGGGACTTAGTTCGCATGAATTAAACCTTCCCGGCTGTTATAAAGATATTAAAGATACTACCGTTGTCGCTCAATTTAAGGTTAAAACAACGCAAAAAAATAAAAAATGTCCGTGGGGATTTCCTGAAGGAGAGGCGATTCCCGATAATCTTTATCTATTGGCTTGGACAACAACCCCTTGGACATTGCCCTCTAATACGGCATTAGCAGTCGGAGTTAATATCGAATATCTTTTAGTTCAAACCTTTAACCCCTATTTAGGGACGCCTATTTTTGTCGTTTTAGCTAAAAACTTGAAGGAGACTTATTTTCCGGAAAAAAATAGCGACCTCTCCTTTGAGGATTATAAACCGGGAGATAAAAATACTCCCTATCGCATCATTGCTCAAACAGTCGGCAAAGAGCTAATAGGCTTGGAATATGAACAACTAATTCCCTACGTTAACCCCGGTGAAAACGCTTTTAGAGTTATTGCCGGCGACTACGTTACGACCGAAGACGGGACGGGCATTGTTCACATCGCTCCTACTTTCGGAGCTGACGATAAACGGGTGGCGCAAGAAGCGAATATCCCTCCCCTAACCCTTCTCGATAAACAAGGAAATTGGCAACCTATGGTGGATAGAACCGGCAAATTTTATCCGATAGCGGAACTTGACGAGCAATTTGTTCAAAATAAGGTAGATAGAGAGTTGTACGGTCAAGTAGCCGGACGTTTTGTTAAAGAAGATTACGAACCGAATAACGATAAATCAGAAGAACCGTTAGACCTGTTTTTGGCTGTTTGGTTGAAAAAGGAGAATAAAGCCTTTAAAATTGAAAAATATGTTCACAATTATCCGCATTGCTGGCGGACGGACAAACCGGTCTTATACTACCCTCTCGACTCGTGGTTTGTGAAAACGACCCAAATGAAGGAGCGAATGATTGAGCTTAACAAAACTATTCAATGGAAGCCGCAAGCAACCGGCAGCGGACGTTTTGGTAATTGGCTGGAGAATTTAGTCGATTGGAACTTATCACGCTCGCGTTTCTGGGGTATCCCTTTGCCGATATGGACTACCGAAGATAAAAAGGAGCAAATTTGTATCGGCTCTATAGAAGAGCTAATTACGGAAATTAACAAGGCTGTTGAAGCCGGCGTTATGGAAAAGAATCCTTTTGATAAGTTTATTATCGGTGATTTCAGTAAGGAAAATTATCAAAAAATTGACCTCCACCGTCCTTACGTAGATGAGATATTTTTAGTATCAAAGAGTGGACAGAGAATGACCCGCGAAACCGATTTGATTGATGTTTGGTTCGATTCGGGTTCTATGCCGTACAGTCAGTGGCACTATCCATTTGAAAATAAGGAGATTTTTGAAAAGAACTTCCCTGCTGATTTTATTGCCGAGGGGGTTGACCAAACACGTGGTTGGTTCTTTACTCTACACGCCATCAGCACGATGCTCCTTGACTCTGTTGCTTTTAAGTCTGTGATTTCCAACGGCTTAGTATTAGATAAAAACGGCAATAAGATGTCAAAAAGGTTAGGAAACGCCGTTGACCCGTTTGCCACCATAGAGAAGTACGGAGCGGACGCTACTCGCTGGTACATGCTTACCAACGCACAGCCGTGGGACAACCTGAAATTTGACGAAGAGGGAATTGTAGAGGTACAAAGGAAATTTTTCGGAACATTGTACAATACCTATAATTTCTTTGCTCTCTATGCTAACCTTGACGGATTTACCAACGAAGAGCCGGAAATTCCTTATAACGAACGTCCCGAAATTGATAGGTGGATTTTGTCGGAATTAAACACACTTATTAAAAATTGCGATATTAACTATAGCGACTTCGAACCTACCAAAGTCGGCAGAGATATTCAAAATTTCGTTGATGAATATTTAAGTAATTGGTATGTAAGACTTTGTAGACGCAGATTTTGGAAAGGCGAGTACACGCAAGACAAAATCTCCGCTTACCAAACGCTCTACACCGCATTGGTTACTATCGCCAAATTGGCAGCTCCCTTAGCTCCGTTTTTCATGGATAAACTATTTCTCGACTTAAATAACGTTACAAACATGGAAGACAAAATATCGGTACACCTCACCGATTTCCCGGTTGCCAAAGTAGATATGATTGACACGGAATTGGAAGAGAGAATGCAGTGGGCACAAAAGATATCCTCCTTAGTACTCTCCATGCGGAAAAAAAGCAAACTCAAAGTTCGCCAACCGCTTAGCAAGATTATGATTCCGATTATTGAGAACAGCAACTTCCAACATCAAATTGAAAAGGTGAAGGAGTTGATTCTGCACGAGGTGAATGTTAAAGAGATTCTTTTTGTCAGCGACGAAGACGGACTTTTCACGAAGAGAATAAAACCGGATTTCAAAATTTTAGGTCCTAAGTTGGGTAAGCGGATGAAGGCGCTTGCGAACTGTTTAGCGGAATTGCCCCAAAGTAAAATTGCACAGTTAGAACGGGATGGAAAACTCATCTTTACCATAGAGGGCGAAGAGATAGAAATAAGCAACAGTGAAGTAGAGATTATTGCCGATGAGATACTGGGCTGGGTGGTTGCCAATGAGGGTTCTCTCACCGTTGCCCTTGACATTACGGTAACCGATGAACTCAAAGATGAAGGATTTGCCCGCGAATTGGTTAATCGAATACAGAACTACAGGAAAGAGCAAAATCTTGATGTTGTGGATACGATAACTATCACTTTACAAAGTTACAGCGAATTGGATTCCGCATTCCGAAAATTCGAATCCTACATTAAATCCGAAACGCTTGCTACAGACTTACGGATTGTCCCGACAGTAGAAAGTAACAACAAGACGGCTTTCAGCATAACAGACGAAATAACGATTGATGCGTTAGTGGAGAAAAATTGATTTGAGGGATAGCACCGAAAAAATGATACAATAGTCTCTTTTGCCAAACTTATTTCACAGGTACACATTTTTTGTTTTATCGTCAAACCGTTAATATTTTCAGTCCTTTTTCGTCTATAATTATTTTTTCATTTTCAAATGTTGTTACCAAAGCAAAACCATTGTAAAATGGTTCAATTATTTGGTAACGATCTTTATAAAGTTCGCTTCCTCGTTTGTTAATATGAAACCAACCATTTTCGTCTTTTGCTGTAGCAAAATTTTTGTGAAAAACACCCAAATCAAGATAAGATTTGTCGTTGATGAACTTTCCTTTATTATCAATATGTCGGTATAAACCGTTTTGCGATTTTACACAAGCAATTCCCTCTTTGTAATCACCTGCATAAATGTAATTTTCTAGATAAATACGGTTCCCATTTAAGTCAATGTGAAAATATTGATTATTTGAGTTTCTAACGGTGCAAATATTTTCTTGATAATTTCCTGTCCATAGGTAATTGGAAGTATATACCCGTTTACCTTTTTCATTGATATGAAACCAACTTATATTTTCAACGACAGAAGCGCGATTACAATAAAAACCGAAAGTTCTTACGTAGCGATTTTTGTAGAGTTCCTTCCCTTTTACATTGATGTGATAAGCACCTGAATTATCTAAAACAGGGGCAAGTCCTGGTGAATGAAATTTCAGGACTTCTATAAAAGTCTTATCGAAAATTGGTTTCCCTTTGAATAAAAAATGAGTGTTGTCGTCTGATACTTTTATATTTTGCCAATTCATTCGCTTTCAATTAAATAATTACTCATTATAAGAATATTTACTACTTTTTGTTCTAATATTTTAACGCATAAGTCAGTGAATTAATTATAGGTTTTTCATGTATATGTCGATACTAATTCCCTATGCTTTTCTTTAATCTTGCAAGTTATTGTCATAAAATAACTTAGGATATTCGTTTCACTCCTATATTCACATATATCTTCTTTTGCATGTTCCTCTAATATTGTAAAGGTAAAAGACATAAACACACTTCCTTTTAATTTTTTATTTAAAATATCATCTATCTCAACATTTGTAATTGTAGTTAAAATTGACCTATTTTCAAATACTTTAAATCCTAACTCCGCTCTTTTAGGTAGTTTATTGTTATTTTCTCAAATAGTTCCTTTGTTTTTCTAGTTGTTTCAGTAGTATACCACTGGTCATTGATTCTAATTTTGAATATGCTTTTAGAAATCTCTATAATGTCTTTTGGGGAGTATTTGCTCAGCAGTTTAGCTTTTTTAATTTTATCGTATAATTTGTAATAAGCAATCATAGCAATAAAATTAGCCATAAGCCAGCCCTCAAGGACCATTCTGTCTTGCATATACATGCGGTCAGCTTTTAAGAAGTTTTTATATGAATCAAACATAACTTCTATTTCGTTTCGCTGTTTGTAATTTTCATATAGCTCTTGCGGTGCTATTTCTACGTTTGTTGTCAATGTGAGAGTGCCGAAGCTATGAAGTTTTTTATCAAATCCTTCTTTGTTGTATTTTTCAGGGTGTGTACCCATTCGCAAAATATAATCTTCTTCCTCTTCAACACGCAGCTTTTCATCTAAAAAGGTGGTAAAATATTGTCCCTCATTTTGATATGAGTAATACCATATTATTCGCTTTTCATAGATAAAAAACTTGTTATTTTTCTTGAAATCAATTTGTTCCAATGGAGAAAAATGAATCAATCTATTGTTTCGATAGAGCGGAATAATATATTGTAATTTATTATCATTTAGCGCATCTATATTCCTTTTACTATAGAACCCCTTATCTGCAACGAAAATCACTTTATCGGTTTTCATCTCTTCCAAGCAAAGTTTCATTGAACTAACATCGTTGATATTACCATTTATCAACCGGTAATAAACGGGTTCCTTAATGCCACACGCAAACATATACATTAGGCGAATTTGCTCATCAAAATTCTTGTCAGGATTATACCCGGGAGCATTGACATGCAAGTGGTTAGATGTCGTAGTTACATGAGTAGAATCAATCATCATATACTCCTTTTCTGAATTATTGGGATTTTTCGGGAAAGAAATACGTGATTTCATCCATTTCAAAATCAACTGACGATTTTCACCGATGTATCTTAGTGTGTTTGTTATTATTTTGTCAGTCAAAACTTGATTATGCCAGAACAACGAACTGTAGTCATGGTGATGTAGTCGTTGCATACACTGTATAGGAGCTTCATGTGCAAAGCGCACCATGGCAACGGAGAGCAGAACTTCTCAATCTTCCGAGTTGTAGATAGTTCTCATTCCTTGAACCTCCTCATCTAAAAGCTCGCTGAATAAACCATATACACCGAACATTTTAATATCAACTTTTGTTGGATCAACGGCTCGCTTCGCCTTTTCTTTGAGCTGGCGTTTTTCTGACGGAATAAATCCATCCTGTTCGGTGATTTTTCCAAGTAGTCCGACAGTTATTTTATCGGACCTTTTCTTTTCTTTATTATAGCGATATTCTACTTGGTATTTATAATAATGACCGCTAATTTTTCTGATTTCCGTTCTTGGCTCTTTGAATTTTTTAGCCCATTCTGGCAAATACATACGCTACTTAATTAGGTTGCACAAAATAGTAAAAAAAATGACATAACAAACATTATATCAGATTTTTTTAAAAATAGACGTGAAATATGGCAGAATTAGGATTTAAAATTGTTTCTTGTTGGACATCTATTTCATAATTGGGATATTTAGATGCAATATTTAACAAATCTAAATTTAATTCTTTTTGTAGAACTCGAATGATACTGCTATTGGCAATAGAAGTATTTAAGTGTGGGTGTCCACTTATTATTAATGCTTTACTCATGGTTTCCGCATATTACAAGTTTTACATAAATCTATTTTCTTGTAATTCTTTACAAGATTTTTGTAGTTATCACCTTGCAACACTTCTTCAAGCGTTGTGTTTTGGATGTTCCCGAAATCACCTAAGGTATCACGTAATTCATCGGGGGCACAACAAGGAGATATTTTTCCTGTAGCAGAAATCCATAATTCTTTTTCTAAAAAGGGACATTCGTAACTTTCAGGAATTTCTTGATTTTCTTCGGCTTGTAATGGAATAATATTGTCTAAAACAACTTTTTCTCCATTTGATTTACGATATTTCTCTTGTGCTTTATAGGCTTGTTTTACATATTCGTTCCATTGAATTATACTTTCGGCATTGGCTTTCATTGATAAATGCTTAATTTCATCAAAGTGGGTCCAAAGATGATGCCCCTTCACTCTGTCGACTCCAAGTTGCGAAGCTAACTTTACAATGTCTGCTAATTCATGCATATTATTTTGCATAAACGTAAGCTGAAACGTTATACGACAGTAATAACCAGTTTTTACAAAATATTCATCGCGAATACGAATAAACTCTTTCAGGCTCTCCACGTTTTGTTCAAAGTCAACCCCTTTCATTACTTTTTGCGAAGTTTCAGCAGTTGCACCGTTCCAACTTATTTTCACATCTGTTGTAATTGGAACTATCAAATTCGCCCATTCTGAAACATTTTTTCCGGTTGCTCTTGGGAAAGTTCCGTTGGTAGTCAAGTTCATTTTGATATTGTATTTGTAGCATAATTCAACAAAATACGCGAAGTGTTTGTAGATTAAAGGCTCACCCATTGTGGACGGTATCATTTCCGTAACTCCGATTTTTTTTGCTTGTTGAAAAATTGGGGATAACCATTCTTTGGGCATTCTACGGTGTTTGCCGTTTAATTTTTCTTTAATGTAGGTCGAAAACGAACTATGTTCTTCACACATTGTACAACTTAAATTACAATCTTCAGGATTTGTATCAAGCGTAACACGCCAGAGTTTATAATTGCTCTTTTGAATGTATTTTTTATATAATTTTTCTAACTCCTTGCAATGAACCTGGATACTGGGAACTCTTCCATTTTTGGAATACAAATAACCACGTTCACCTAAAACTTTCATTTTATAAGGATTTGAAATAGCAAATTTCATCTGTACTACTAAGGAATTTATATTGCGATGTTCAAATAAAAGTCCATTTACATTGTGTTGAACATATTCTTTCATTCCACCAAAGTTGGCAGTGATTACAGGCACTTTGCAGGCTTGTGCCTCGTGAATAACAAGAGGTGAATTTTCGCCCCAAATACTTGGAACTACAATACAATCAACATTTGAAAAGACGTCATTTGCTAAGTTATGATTGACGTATTCACCCAAAAACTCAATTTTATTTTTGGATGTTTCTGCTATTTTTTTCAATGCATTTGTACTTTGCCCATTCGCTCTACCAAAAATTTTCAAGGTTGCGGGTTCTTCAATCTTCTTAAATGCTTCAATTAAAATATCTACGCCTTTCGCTGGAATATGAGTCCCAATGTAACCAAAAGTATAATTGTTTTTTTCTTCTGATTTTTCAGTTTGCGTCAAATAGTGCGTAGGAAAACCATAATCTAAATAAATGATTTTGTTTTCAGGAATGCAAAAATCATTAACAAATCTATCTCGTAAATAATTTGACGGTGCAATAAACAAATCAACTTTATTGATGATTGACTTTGTTTCAATCATTCGTTGATGTATCCAACTACTCCAACTTTTAACATCCGCGTTTTTATTTTTTTCTCTTCCACTAAAATAAACTTTGTAGCAATCAATCGCACATTTTTTGTCGTCCTGCTTTTCGCATAACTGAAAATTGTTTTCTTTCCCAATACTTCGTGTCAAAAATTGTCCTCGTGGACACATTAACCAAAAATCGTGAAGAGTATAAATAATGGGGATTTTGAGTTTATTCAGTTCATCAATCAAACCTGTTGAAAGATGATTTAAGTGTCCAATATGAGCAATATCGGGCTTGATTTGCCTTACTAATTCCGCAAAGTTATTGTCCATTTGCTTGTGACGATAACCATCTTTGCCTTGTGGATTATTTACAATGTAAAGTGTTAAATTGTCATTGATTTTTTGCTCACGAATGCTAAAGCAACTTATATACGGATTTTCTTCCCGTGTGAAAACAGAAACTTTATGTCGTCTTGAAAGTTCATTACAGATTGATTGACTATAAACTTCTGAACCTGCATTATAATTTGATGGATAACCATGAATAACTTTTATTATATGCATTGTACTAAAAGTAAAACTAAAAAAAACAAACAAAAAGTGTCAACTTTTTTAGGACGAGACACTTTCCAAATAATATCCAAGATTAACGAGACAAAATACTATATATTGTAAATAGAACAACTCTCAATAAATCGCTAATATGTTAATTTTTATCCTAAAAATAATAGCGTTAAAAAGTTCACTCGTAAAAAAATTGCTAATATGAATAAAATAGAGATATATTTAAAAAAATGCATGTAATCCGGCACTGAATAAATTAAACAACAGAACAAGAAAAACCTCCCCCACCACTCTCCAATAGAATATTTTTTGTAGTTTTGCGTTATTAACATAATATCAAACCAAAAAAGTTATATTGGTGAGTTGCAGTCAGCTTTTGACAATTATTTATTAACCAAAATTTAAAGAAATGAAAAAAGCATTTAAAATTACAACCACGCTTTTGTTTATTGGTGTTGCGGTATCGTTACTTTTTTCTTCATGTAAAAAAGTCTGTGTTTGCGAAGAAAAAGAGATTATTAACGGAAACACCTATAAACACACAGAAATCTATGAGTTAGAAAGAGGGGATAAATGTTCAGACTATGAAACCGATATTAATATAATATGCCGTACTGAAAGCCGTACATCCACGTCTTGGGCAGATTAAAATCGAGTGTCGTGCGGGGATTACTATGTTCATTTCAACTCCGCCCCATGAGCAATTTTTTTTCCACTCTCCACTTTCAAGGCTCAACTTGAGACTGCGTGAGGGCGCAGGTGGAAAGCCCGCAAGGGCGGCAGCCGCTGGGGACACAGCGGCAAAAAAGCGACTTTAGAAGCTCTTTTTGCCGCTTTGAGAACCCACGGCTGCCGCCCGCGGACTTGGAACCGAAGACCGACCCCGAGCGCAGCGAGGGGGCACGCCCTAATAAAAAATATAAATAAAATTATAATGCTAAAGATTTGATTATTATAATATTACAAATATTAAAACTTGGGAAATAAAAAGTAAAATTTTATTAATTTGCCAATACATCTTCGATATATTGGTAAGTCGAAAGGATCTCGGTTCCTTCTTCGGTAATAGCTATTTGATGCTCGAAATGTGCCGAAGGTTTACGGTCTAAAGTCCGAATTGTCCAATTATCGGCATCCATACTAACACGCGGCGTTCCAAGATTAATCATCGGCTCAATGCAGAAAACCATACCGGGCACAATGAGTTCTCCCTTCCCCTTTTTCCCGTAATTAGGGATATCGGGCTTTTCATGCATTTTCTTACCAATACCGTGCCCGACTAACTCTCTTACAACGCCGTAACCGAACGACTCTACGTAAGATTGAATGGCATGGCTAATATCACCGATATGATTCCCCTTTTTAGCTTCGTTAATCCCCTTATATAAAGATTTTTTAGTCCTCTCCACTAGAAGGTTCTTCTCCTCAGAAATTTCCCCAACGGCAAAAGTATAGGCATAATCGCCGTGATACCCATTTTTGTAAACTCCGCAATCAACGGAAACGATATCTCCTTCTTGTAAAACTTGTCTACTAGGAATGCCGTGAACAACCACGTCATTAATAGAGATACAGAGAGAAGCAGGAAAGCCGTTATAGCCTTTAAAGGAAGGTACTGCTTGATGACTTCGGATAAAATCTTCCGCTATTTTATCTAGATAATTGCTTGGGACTCCGGGCTTAATATATTTAGCTACCTCGGCAAGTGTTAGCCCCACAATTAAGGCGCTCTCTTTAATCAGTTCTATTTCAGATTTATTCTTAAGATAAATTTTTCTATTGAAAATTTTCATTCTCTTAGTACATATTACCGCTACGTCCTTTAATACGTCCAGATTTTGTCAGCCCGTCATAATGTCTCATAAGCAGGTGGCTTTCAATCTGTTGCAGTGTATCAAGCACTACTCCGACCATAATTAGAAGGGAAGTTCCGCCGAAAAATTGAGTAAATTGTTGATTTACACCAAATTGTTTTACGATAGCGGGTAATATAGCAATGATACCGAGGAAGATTGAACCTGGTAACGTAATGCGCGACATAATAGTGTCAATAAGTTGAACGGTTTGTTTTCCTGGTTTTGTCCCGGGTATAAAACCTCCGTTTTTCTTTAAATCTTCTGCAATTTGATTAGGATTAATAGTAATAGCAGTATAGAAGTAGGTAAAGGCAATAATAAGGACGAAGAAAAGAATATTGTATCCTAAGCCATGATAGTCGATAAAACTACGCCAGAAGCCTCCGGTTGTTTGCGTAATTGACACAAAAGAGAGTGGAAGCATAATAATAGCTTGTGCAAAGATAATCGGCATAACACCTGCGGCATTAACTTTTAGAGGTAAAAAATTACGAACGCCGCCGTACTGTTTATTTCCAACGATTCTTTTTGCATATTGAATAGGAATTCTTCTCGTTCCTTGTACTAACATAACACACAAGCTAATAATGAGCATCAGTACCACCAACTCAATTATAAAAATGATAGGTCCTCCATTCATTTCACTGATTCGTGAGATAAACTCTGCACGAAGAGCAAAGGGAAAACGAGCAATAATACCAATCATAATAATCATTGAGATACCATTTCCAATTCCTTTATCGGTAATACGCTCTCCCAACCACATTATAAAAAGGGTTCCTGCAATTAATAAAATAAAAGCTGTTAGCGCAAACAGAGAAATACCTAAGAACGTAGCGTTATACATCGTCGGGTGAATAGCATAACCGAATTGTCCTTGTATATTGGCAATATAAACGGGAGCTTGTAGTGCTACAACCACGATAGTGAGATAGCGGGTAATTTGATTTATTTTTTTACGCCCACTTTCTCCCTCTTTTTGAAGACGTTGAAAATAGGGAACCGCTAATGTCATCAATTGAATAACAATAGATGCCGAAATGTACGGCATAATACCCAATGCAAAAATAGAAGCATTCGAGAAAGCACCTCCGGAAAAAAGGTCTAAGAGTCCGAGTAATCCTTCTTGAGCCGATTTTGAAAACGCTGCAAGCGAGCCGGGATTAATACCGGGAAGTACAACGTGAGCTCCTAACCGATAAATTAAAATTATTGCTAATGTATATAGAATACGCTTCCGTAAATCTTCTATTTTAAAAATATTCTTTATAGTTTCTATAAATTTTTTCATATGGATATTATATGATTAAAAATAGCTGGTTGGTTCTTAAAGTGAATTATTCCACTACTTCATTATTTTCTTCCTTTTTTTCAGGTGTTTGCGTTTCTTCTATTGTCGCTTTAAGTGATACTACTTTCCCACCTAATTTTTCAATGGCTTCTTTCGCTGATTTAGAAAAAGCATGAGCAACTACGGTAAGTTGTGTCGTTAATTCTCCGTTGCCTAATACCTTCACCAAATCTTTTTTAGACACTAACCCGTTCTTTTGCATTAATTCAAGAGTAATTTCCTTAGCTCCTGTTTTATCTGCAAGTGCCTGTATAGTACTGAGATTAATAGCGCTATATTCAACTCTATTAATATTTTTGAAGCCTCTTTTGGGCACTAAACGATAGAGAGGCATTTGTCCTCCTTCAAAACCAAGTTTACGTTTATATCCGGATCTTGATTGTGCACCTTTATGCCCTTTTGTAGCTGTTCCGCCTTTACCGGAACCTTGACCTCTACCTATTCTTTTCGCTTGTTTTGTTGCGTTTTTAGCAGGTTTTAAACTATGTAAATTCATCGTTATTCTCTCTTAAAAATTATTTACTGATTTAGATTTCTTCTACTTTTACCAAATGTTTGATTTTCTCAACAATACCTAATATCTGAGGCGTAGCGTTATGCTCAACAGTTTGGTGCATTTTTCTAAGTCCCAACGCCTCTAACGACCTTTTTTGATCTTCCGGTCTGCCAATTTTGCTTCTAACTTGCGTTACTTTTATTTTTTTCATCATGAATTATTTAAAGTATAGTAATTTTAAACTTATTTTATTCCAAATTCTCGCCCAGGGGTTCTGCTAAGGTTAATGTTCTATTCTATTAATTATCAATTATATAAGTATTTTTTTATAATGAAAAGCCATAAAGACCATTTCACGTAAAAAAGTCGGCAAATATACAATTTTATTTTCATATTACAAATACCCTTTTAAAAATAACTTTTTTCTTTTATATCATTTGAGAGGCGGTTTTTCCCATTTTCCTTTTGCATTTTTCTCAAACTTCTCATTAAAAACATAGATTATACGGCAAGTTAAGACATTATTGTACTGTTTTCGTCTTAATTCAATAGGCGTACCTACATAAAAATCACGTTCGCGTATTGGCACAAAAGTATATTGGTAACGAAAATTAATTTTAAGTCCTTTCCAGATGCGAATTTTCACATCTGCTAATACGCTCCATTCGTTATTTTTATACGTTTTAGAACGAATAGAGGTTGTTCTTGTCCAACCGTTTTCAATCTCTTTGGCATTGACTAATCGTCCCCATGCCATTCCCGCACCGATACTCCAACCCGTTCGAGGATCTTCGTAATGCACAGTAATTGGTATTTCCACATAATCAAGCTGCAACTTGTATTTAATTTTTGAATTACAGGGAATTGTTTTATCAATATTAATATCCGGCGGACAAGAGTCACACATATTAGAAACATAATATTTTCGATATGAGCCTTTTTGAGTGTATAAAAGCTCTAACGTAGCTAACCAACGTTGTTTATTATCCAATGGCAACGAAACCGCTGCCCCCGCATGCACTCCCGCCTTTCTATATCCGTAAACCTGATCACCATCAACTTGTGTAACATTAACTCCGGCCATAGCCGAACCCAAGAATCGTTGTGCATGTCCTATTTCAAAAAATAACACCAGAAAACAAATCAGCGCTATTAGTTTTTTCATTTTCTCTTCTTTATAAAAAAATCTTTAAGTAATTGCGAACAGTCAGCTTCTAAAATTCCTTTTTTGACAATCGTTTTCCGATGTAATAAAGTCGGAGAGTATAACGAATATCCTTTTTTCGGATCTGATGATGCATACACCAACTCTCCCACTTGTGCCAATGCTATTGCCCCCGCACACATTGTGCAAGGCTCTAAGGTTGTATACAACTTACAATCCCCCAAATACTTAGCTCCTAAATAATTTGCCGCAGCCGTAATAGCCTCTATTTCTGCATGTGCCGTTACGTCTTGTAATTTTTCCGTTCTATTATGCCCTTTGCCAATAATTTTCCCATCTAAAACGACCACCGCTCCAATAGGAACCTCATCTTCAAAAAAAGCCTCTTCTGCTTCTAAGTACGCCTTTTGCATGAAATATTCATCAGACAAGAGCATTTTTATGAAATATTAAATCGTTTCTTGTATGCTTTTAAAGTATTGAGCAGTAACGAAATATTAGTTAACGGTCCAACGCCACCCGGAACCGGGGTAATCATTTTCGCTTTCTTAGATACCTCTTCGAAATTCACATCACCACAAAGGCGATACCCTTTTTCCCGAGTTGCATCGGCAACACGGTGAATGCCGATATCAATAACCACAGCATCTTTTTTTACATATTCCGCATCAATCATTTCGGGTTGTCCAACTGCAATTAGCAAAATATCGGCTTGTGAACAAACCTTTTTTAACTCTTTGGTTTTAGTATGACAAATTGTTACCGTTGCGTTGCCATGCGAAGATTTTTCAGCTAATAATAGAGCTAACGGCTTTCCTACAATAGCACTTCGTCCGACAATAACACAATGTTTTCCTTCCGTTTCTATATTATATCGCTTTATTAATTCAATAGTTCCGAGCGGAGTCGCAGGAATAAAAGTAGGGTCGCCTGTAATCAGCTTCCCTATATTCGTAGGGTGCATACAATCAACATCTTTATCAGGATTAATTAGATTAGAAACCTGTTCGGACGAAAGATGTTTGGGTAACGGCATTTGAATAATATAGCCATGAATCTCATCGTCATTATTTATAAAATTTATTATAGATTCAAATTCGCTCTTGGTTATAGTTGGTGAATTTTGATAAATAGAGACTGTAAAACCGACCTCTTTACAACTTCGCTTAATAGATTCTATGTATGTTACAGCGGCTTTATCTTCGCTAACTATAACAGCCGCAAGATGTGGAGGGGGAAAACCCTTGTCAATAAAAGACCTAACCTCATTTGCAATTTCGGTCTTAATTTCTGTCGCAATTTGTTTGCCATCAAGTAATGTCATTTTCCAATTTATTTTAAGTAATCTCAACTTACACTATTTCCATCAATTCTGAAATAAAGTTCTCCCCATCATAGTATAAACGATAATTTTTTGCTGCTTTTGTATAGTAAAGAACTTTAAAACCATTAATAAATTCTTCATCACCTAAATCAGGGTCTATGACTCCACACTCGTTATAATGTATAACAAACTGATTATCGACCTTTTGAATGATATAAATCTCATTCCCACAAGAGCCTGATAAGCATGATAACTCCATAAAGAAATAACCTGATAAAGAATCTTGCAGATAGTCGTGAATAATCTCACAACCATCAATTAGACAATCGTATGTAAATAAATGGTCTGATGAAATGGCTGTTGGTTCTCGTAGCATTTCAGGTAAAATGATTCCACTTTCAATATAGAAATCAAAGAGTGCGTCAACAGAAAGGGTATCTTCAGGATTAAAAGAAACTATTTTCTCCGGTAACGTATTATTTTTTTTGTTACAACAGCTAGTTGTAGCTACTACAACGCTAAAGCAGAGAATCATAAATAAAAAAAACCTCTTCATTGTTGATTTATATTCTTTCAAGAACTATTTTTATCAACTCTTCAACGTATGGTTTGTAGTCTTTAGAGAAATCTTTTGTAACGCGGTTAGCAATTGCAACACAAACCGTTAACGCTTTATGTCCCAGCAGTTTACTTAAACCGTAAAGAGCTGATGTTTCCATTTCTAAATTAGTAATTCTACGACCTTGGTAGCTAAATTTCTCAATTTTCCCATTTAATTCAGGATATTTCAACTTCCCTCTCAGTTCTCTTCCTTGTGGACCGTAGAATCCTCCGGCACTGGCGGTAATTCCACGAACCATATCAAAGCCGATAGCTTCCATCAATTTTTTATCTCCTTCAACGCAGTAGGGATAGGGTAATCTTTCATTCCAGCCTGTTTGTTTTACAAAAGATTCTACAAGTGCTTCGTCTGAAATATCTTTATAATCGTAGAAGTGTAATAACCCATCGAAGCCGAACCCTGCTTCGGAGGCAATGAACGTGTTAACGGGAATATCGGGTTGCAATGCCCCGCACGTGCCAATACGCACAATACTGAAACTTCTACCGCTCTCTTTAATTTCGCGAGTGGTTAAATCAATATTTGCCAACGCATCTAACTCGTTTAACACAATATCAATATTATCTGTCCCCATACCTGTTGATAGAACTGAAACATGCTTCCCTTTGTAAAAGCCTGTGTGCGTGAATATCTCACGGTTTTCTCGCTTAATATCAATACTATCAAAATTTGCTGATACCTTAGCTACACGCCCCGGATCTCCAACAACGATAATTTTATCGGCAATCTCTTCAGGAAATAAATTAAGATGATAAATTGCTCCCGATGCCTGTAATGGAAGTTCTGAACTTTTTATTTTCATAATTCTTTTTTTGTTATTTTTACATTTAATATTGAGTTAATAATGTTAAACTTCAAACCTATTAATTGAAGTTTGCAAATGTAATAAAAAAAAGAGTAAAAAAGAACATCTATTAAATCTACTTATTCAAAAAAAAAGGCTACTTTTGTCAAGTAATATACAATTTCATCAATTTATTAATCATCAAATAGTTATGAATAACGAGTTTACCATAGTTGCAGGAAGAGCAAGTTTAGAGTTAGCTAAAAAGATTTCCGCGTTTTTAAATGTAGAACTATCTAAAACGGTAATAGAAGTGTTTAAAGACGGTGAAATTCAAGCTAATTATAACGAAACCATTCGAGGAAAAAAAGTGTTCATTATTCAATCGACAACCACACCGGCAGAAAATATCATGGAATTATTAATGCTTGTCGATGCTGCAAGAAGAGCTTCTGCGGATAAAATAATTGCGGTAATTCCCTATTTCGGCTACGCTCGTCAAGACAGAAAAGATAAACCTCGGACTTCAATCGGTGCAAAATTAATGGCAAATGTTTTAACTGCCGCCGGTGTTGACCGACTTATCACTATGGACCTGCATGCCGATCAAATTCAAGGTTTCTTTGAATTTCCGGTAGACCATCTTTATGCTTCAACCGTTTTTTTCCCTTTTATTTTAAATCAAAAAATTGATGATGTCTGTATGGTTTCTCCCGATACCGGCGGAACAAAAAGAGTCGTTTCTTATTCTAAAAAACTTGGTTGCGATTTTGCCATTGCCTATAAGCAACGTGCAAAAGCTAATGAAGTGGAAAAACTTCAAATTATTGGCGATGTCGCAAATAAAGATATATTTTTAATTGATGACATTATTGATACGGGAGGGACTATTGTTAAAGCGGCAAATAGAATCAAAGAACTCGGCGCCCGCAAAATTATGGCAATGTGTACACACCCCGTACTGTCTGATAATGCTATAGAAAAACTTGAAAATTCAATAATTGATAGAATTGTTGTTACAGACACTATACCTTTAAAATACAATTCACCGAAATTTGAAGTAATCTCCGTAGCACAAATTTTTGCTCAAGTTATTCTTAGCGTCTTAGAACATACTTCAATAACTTCTCTTTTTGATGTTGTTAAAGATGAAGATATAATACTGTAAAGAAATAATTAGTTGTAAAATAATCTTAAATGTAAGAAATGAATTTCACTTCTACTGCCAAATTTGATAAAATAAGAGAAATTACAAAGCAATTTAAAATTTTTCATAATACATCTTGTAACATCGGTAGTAGTGCTGCAATTGTACCGAATGGGGATAACAATATTATCTATGCTTCAAAACAGTTTTTAGATTCAATACATTTTGATTTAACCTATTTTCCACTAAAACATTTAGGATATAAATTTGTAGTTGTTGTTATTTCGGATTTATTAGCTCATAATGCAATACCAGCCTACATTTCAGTTCAATTGAATGTCTCAAATCGTTTTTCTTTCGCTGATATTGAAGAGCTAATGAGTGGAGTACGCTACTGTTGCGAACAATTTGAAATAGATTTATTACAATTTGATGTTGGAACTTCTCAACAAGGATTAATTGCTACGGTTACAGCAATAGGAAATGTTGAAAAATCTGCTATGTGTTCCTTAGCCGGCGCAAAAGAGAATGATTTAATCTGTGTTACGGGTGATTTAGGCGCAGCTTATGCCGGTTTATTGTTATTAGAAAGAGAAAAAAAAGTATTCGAAGTTAACCCGAACATGCAACCTGATTTTGAAGGTTACGACTATCTATTAGAACGACAATTAAAACCGGAACCACGCTACGAAGTCATTAAGGCTTTGAAAAAACTAAATATTGCACCAACCTCCATGGCTCTTGTTTCAAACGGCTTAGCGGCAGCCATTTTACATGTTTGTCGTGCTTCCAAAAAAGGCTGTCAACTTATTGAAGCGAAACTCCCAATCGACATAGTTACTTTTCAGGCACTCAAAAATTTCAACATTGTTGCAACTACCGCCGCATTGAATGGAGGAGATGATTACGAACTTCTATTCACAATTCGTCCTTCTGACATCGAAAAAATAGAACCATTGAAAAAAGATGTTTCTATCGTTGGCTACATTAAAGAAAAAAACGCGGGTTATCATCTTATCACTAATGATGATAAACAACTTCCCCTCACTTCGCAAGAGTTCTCGCCAATAGAGTAATTAAAATTTCAATCCTCCCGTTAGTACGATTCTATGGAAAAGGTACTCATTATTAGCCTCATTTACAAAATTTGGTGAATAAAGCCAATATTGTTCTTTTGTCATTTTAAGAACATACGCAAAATCAATGAAGAAATTTTGACTTCTAAAACCTAATCCGGCAGAAACTACATGTGATGAGCCGTCATTAATTTTATTTTTATACGGAGTCGTTTTGTAGTTATATCCTACACGAACGGCAAAGTTCTCTTGTAGAGAAACCTCGCCACCAATTCTTATAGAGTGTTGAAGACCATACTTATCTCTAATATCCTGATTTTCTTTAATAAAAGAGTAATCACGAGCAAAAAGTGAAGCCGAACCATAATCAATAAGTTCGTACTCTGCACTAACAAAAGCGCGTTTTTTAATAAAAAAAGCAACATCGCCAATAATACGTAAGGGCGTCGTCAACATATATTTATAACTTTGTACGGGTGATTCTTTCGCATAATTTTGGGAAGTATATTCTGCTGTAATAGTACGTGAGTATGTATCTTTTAATTCATTATAAAACGTGGGAGTATGAAAAGCAACACCGAGACGAACAAAATCAGCAGGCTGATAAAGAACTCCGACTTTTAAATTAATTCCGGTTCCTCGCGTTGACAAATAATCGTCCATATCGTAAGAGACAAAGCCGCCAATAGTATCTAAATCATCAAATTCTGAATAGGTGGATTTTTCAGTATAACTAATAAATGGAATCCCTAACGTGGCTCCAACATAAACCTTATCGGAATAATTAGCTCCAAAAGAGACATTCATCTCGTCAATAGCTCCGCTTGTATGAACATATTTAGACTGACGTAAAACCGATTTTTCAAGAGGACTATAATAACTATTTTGTACTGAATCAAAATCTAACAACCACGTATTCCAAGCTAAATCAGTATCAAAAGGACCGGTAACGCTCAATTCGTCATTCGACTGATTAGCATAATAAACAAACTCATCCATTAAAGAGCTATTTTTACTCATTCCTTCAATTCTAAATTGATTATTAAAATCGGCAATGCGATTATAACCAAATCCGAATTGAAGACCTTTCCACAGCGAATTCTCCCGCGTAGGAAACACCAAGATTATTCCTATATTTGAAAGATTATAATTATTGGATAAATATTTAGATTGAGACGTATTATATATTGATGACGTGTTAATAATAGAAACCACCAATGGGGTAAAGGAAAATTCACTTTTTTTATAAACCCCAATAGAAGCCGGATTAGTCGCTAATGCTGAAAATTCAGCACCAACAGCGCCAAATGCACCACCTGCCCCCACAAAACGTGCCGTCCCACTCCAATCAAGTTGAGAAAAACGAAATGCATCAATGTCATTTTGTGCTTGTGATTTCAGAGAAAATATTCCAATTAACAAAACAATGATTAAAAAACTTTTTTTCATGATATTTTTAAAAAGATGAATAGTGATTATTTGATTAAAAATAAAATATTATCTCGAACGTCTTGATGACCCGCTACTACCTGATGTCCCTGAACTTCTTTTACTTGAACTTGGTGATGAGTATGAAGAACGCCCTGATGAAGAGTTGCTTGGTGAGGAGTATGAAGAACGTCCTGATGAAGAGTTACTTGGTGAGGAGTATGAGGAACGCCCCGAAGAAGAATTACTAGGTGATGAGTAAGAGGAACGCCCTGAGGAAGAGTTGCTCGGAGAGGAGTAATAAGAACGCCCTGAGGAAGAGTTGCTCGGAGAGGAATAAGAGGAGTTAGAAGTTCCTCTGTCATATCCACTTGAACGAGAGGTGGAACGTGAATTATTATAATTGGGTGTTGAACTACCTCCCGGATTAGAATAACGATTATTGTGATTTTGCACGCCTTGACGTGTAGATTGCGAAGGTTGCGTAGGTTGTGTGAATTGCACAGGCGGTCTACTTGACGGCGTTGTGTTAGCAGGAGGATTAGTAACCCTACTATTAATAGGCTGCGAAGGTCTTTTGTTTGCATCTCCCTGATTTTTATTAATTTGTTGTGCAGGAGAGTTAACTTCACGTTGTGAAGGAGAGTTAACTTCACGTTGTGAAGGAGAGTTAACTTCGCGTTGTGAAGGAGAGCTAACCTCACGTTGTGAAGGAGAGCTTACTTCGCGTTGTGAAGGAGAGTTAACTTCACGTTGTGAAGGAGAGTTAACTTCACGTTGTGAAGGAGAGCTTACTTCGCGTTGTGAAGGAGAGCTAACTTCACGTTTTGCCGGAGAGTTAACTTCACGTTGTGAAGGAGAGCTTACTTCGCGTTGTGAAGGAGAGCTAACTTCACGTTTTGCCGGAGAGGTTGGAGACGGTTTCTCCTTAGAAGTTGGACGCGAAAGACTATTATCAGGTGTTTCCGTAGCTGTATTCGAATTGATTGAACTATTGCTATTTCCTGACGAAACAACGTAAGGAGATGAAGTACCAATCATTTGATCAAAACGTTCATTAAAACTAACCGGCGTTAAGGATTGAACTGTTGTGTTGCTAGTTGAACTAGCATTATTACCGTAATTTTCGGGTTTTTCCCCTCGCGAATTTCTATTTGAGGCAATACCGTTAGAACTACCTATACGATTACGATGTCCATGAAAATAGGAACGATTATTATCTAAATAGTTGTGGTAATAACCGGCGTAATATCCGGCATAGTAACCATCATAATAACCATGATTATAGCCGCTCCAATAACCACCCCAATAGGGACGATGACACCCCCACCCCCAACCATAATCAAACCCATAGGAGTAATAGCCATAGCCATAATAATAGGGACGATAATAGTAGTTGGGCCACCACCAATTATAACCTAAATAGATACTCATGCCCCAGCTTGACGGAGCATAATCGTACCAATAAAGATTAGTATAATAAGGATCATAATAACCCCAACCTGTGTAATACCCGGAATGGAAACGACGAATACGAGACGTGTAATAATAGTCGTAATAATCGTCATTGTCGTAATAATAATTATTTGTTACATACGTATTACCGCCACTTGAATAACTTTTGGTTTCCGGATAATATTGTTCCTCTTCAGCATAATATTCATTGTTAGAATATTCTGATGAATATTCATTGGAATTGTTGTAGTTTTCGGCTTTCTCCGTATAGTAATTACTATCGTAATTTTGGCTTTGAGTGTCATATTGGTAGGAAGAGTTCTCGCTAATTTGAGTAGTCTTTGCCTTCTTTTGATATTGTGCATCGGAAGAGGTCGTATAAACATCGTCATAATAAACTAAGGACCCCAATTTACATGACGTCCCCAGGATTGCTATGACAATTAACGGAAGAAAAATCTTTTTTTTCATGGCTATATCTCCTATTTTTTAATTTATTGCTTTTTATTTTTTATTTTTGCACGATTTTATACTTATAGACTACAAATATAATACAAAGTTAATTAATAAACGAAAAATAATGGCGAAAAGTTTTACAACACGAGAAGAAAATTATTCACAATGGTATAATGATATCGTTAAAAAGGCGGATTTAGCGGAAAATTCGGCAGTTAGAGGCTGCATGGTTATTAAACCTAATGGTTACGCAATATGGGAAAAAATGCAAGCAGCTCTTGACAAAATGTTTAAAGATACCGGACACGTAAACGCCTATTTCCCTCTTTTTATTCCTAAATCTTTTTTAAGTCGCGAAGCGGCTCACGTGGAAGGTTTTGCAAAAGAGTGCGCCGTTATTACGCACTATCGTTTAAAAAATGACCCGGACGGAAATGGAATTATCGTTGACCCGGACGCAAAATTAGAAGAAGAATTGATTGTAAGACCTACCTCAGAGACTATTATTTGGGATACTTATAAAAATTGGATACAATCCTACCGTGATTTACCGGTGCTCTGTAATCAGTGGGCGAATGTAGTACGCTGGGAAATGCGTACACGTCTTTTTTTACGTACCGCCGAGTTTTTGTGGCAAGAAGGTCATACGGCACACGCGACCCGCGAAGAAGCTATTGAAGAAACCGAAAAAATGTTGCAAGTTTATGCCGATTTTGCCGAAAATTTTATGGCAATTCCCGTATTAAAGGGAATAAAATCACCGAATGAACGCTTTGCGGGAGCAGATGAGACTTATTGTATTGAAGCCTTAATGCAAGACGGAAAAGCACTGCAAGCAGGAACGTCTCACTTTTTGGGACAGAATTTCGCCAAAGCCTTCGATGTTAAATTTTTGAATAAAGAGAATCAACTTGAATATGTGTGGGCAACCTCTTGGGGCGTTTCTACTCGACTAATCGGAGCTCTAATCATGACTCACTCGGACGACCAAGGGCTAATAGTGCCTCCCAAATTAGCGCCGTTACAAGTGGTTATTATTCCAATTTATAAAACGGAAGAAGAGAGAAACGAAATATCACAGAAAGCAAATACGCTGATGCAAAAATTAAAAGAGAAAAATATTTCCGTAAAATATGATGACGATGACTCTAAACGGTCGGGGTGGAAGTTTAATGAATATGAGATGAAGGGCGTGCCTATCAGAGTAGCTATAGGACCTCGCGATTTAAAAAATAATCAAGCCGAAGTTGCCAGACGCGATACTTTTGAGAAAAATTCTATCTCGTTTGATAAACTCCCCGACAATATCGAAACATTGCTGGAGAACATACAAACAAACCTTTATAATAGGGCATTGGCATTTAGAGAAGAAAATACACGAAAAGTCGATACTTGGGACGACTTTATGGAGACATTGGAAAATAAAGGGGGCTTTATCTTAGCCCATTGGGATGGAACTGCCGAAACCGAAGAAGAGATAAAAGAGAAAAGTAAAGCTACCATTCGCTGCATTCCTTTAGAGGGTGAGTTGGAGGAAGGAAAATGTATCCTAACCGGCAAACCCTCAAAACAGAGAGTCTATTTTGCACGAGCATATTAAGAGAGAAGCAATCAGGACTATCTTATTTATAATCAAGTAGTTATTTTTATTTATTATTAGGGCGTGCCCCCTCGCTACGCTCGGGGTCGGCGCCCGGTTACAAGTCCGCAGGAAGGAGCTATGAATAGCATAGTCGAAAAAGGAGCTTCTAAAGTCGCTCTTTTTCTCCTTGCTCTTCAAAGCTCCTTCCTTTGCGGGCTTTCCACCTAAGCGCCTCACACAACCAACC
>Ga0255347_1000865_pt1 | contig 52690 bp, 45 predicted proteins | sample wastewater_treat_2_FD_192479 | JGI IMG/M metagenome (GOLD analysis project Ga0255347, IMG submission 192479) | Wastewater microbial communities from Lulu Island WWTP, Vancouver, Canada - plant24 | ecosystem: Engineered > WWTP > Wastewater > Unclassified | place: Canada: Vancouver, British...
TACATATATCAAATGGTAGCCGATTATACTCCTAACAGGCATTGAAATTGTGCCGACAGGCGTATTATAAGCCGCTGTTTCAAACGGATAAATAACGTTAAAAACGGTGAAGTAACCGATATCTCCTTTATTGCCGGGTTGAAAACGGTTATTTTGAGGACTCACTCTATCCCGAGCCGAAGGGTCATCAGAGTATTTAACGGCAGCGTCCCCAAAATCAAGCCCGTTTAATATTTCATTACGAATTTGCATCGCTTTTTTATATGCTGCCAACGTATCTTTCGGCGATTCGCTACACTTTATCAATATATGCGAAGCCCTTAAATGATATTTAGAATGTTCAAAAGCCTCATTTATAAGCGCTTCGGTTACCTCTTTATCAATCAAATATTGTTGTGCCGACTGATTACGATAGGAGAGGAGTTCCCGTTGAAAATTGGCGGAAGTATCCACTTTAAGGGCTTTCCCTTCATTAACTTTAAGTTTAAAATTAATAAATAGAGATAAATACTCTCTTAAATCCTTTTCCGTAGCGTCAGCTAATGAATTATTTTTGGAGTAAGTGGCTAAAAATTCACTTTTCGTTACCGTATCATTTCCCACGATAACTAAAACGTCATCTTGTTGCCCAAACAAGGAGTATGAGAGATGACAAATAAATAGGAGGGTTACAACTCTAAAAAATTTTTTCATAATAAATGTTTTTGTTTATAACAAAAGATAAACCAAGAAAATTTAACGTCAATAGGATTGCAAAAGTACAAAAATTGTCTTTAAATTTTAATTTTTTCCTCTTTCTCTCCATAAAAAAATTATTTTCCTCTACTTTTTAATTTTAATTAGGGCGTGTCCCCTCGCTTCGCTCGGGGTCGGCGTCCGGCTACAAGTCCGCAGCCGGTAGTAGTGAAGCCGCAAAGCCACAAAAAGAGCTTCTAAAGTCGCTTTTTTGTGGCAGCGGCTTCATCGCCTCCCGTCTTTACGGGCTTTTCGCCTACCGCCTCACGCGGGGATAAGTGGAAAGTTAGAATTGGAAATTCAAAAATAATTTTCAAGAGGTGACATTATAAAATAAGTTTGGGCTAAATCCCAGAATATCAATACGATAATTATAGCTACGACTTTTAAGTCCTGGCAAATGATAGGAGAGAGGGCATGCATGCCACCTCTTCACTTTTTTTCCACTTTCCACTCACCATTTTCAACCTAAATAGCTTTATACAAGCAACTTGGCTGCGTGAGGGCGCAGGTGGAAAGCCCGCAAGGGCGGCAGCCGCTGGGGACGCGGCGGCAAAAAAGCGAGCTTGTAAGCTCTTTTTGCCGCCTTGCGTCCCCACGGCTGCCGACCGCGGACTTGGAACCGAAGACCGACCCCGAGCGTCAGCGAGGGGGCACGCCCTAATTAAAATTAAAATCTACTACTTAATTTATCTTAAAAGAGAGGATAATTATTTCTTCTTCAAGATTTTAATTATAAGAGAAATCGCTATGACCGTGACGGTAATCATAACGGTGAGCATGATTATGAGGGCTTCAGTATTCATATTTCTTTTTTTTCTTTTTCTTCTTTTTCTTGGCGGCAATATAGACCAAAACGGAAATGCTTACGAATAAGAAGAGCAGGAAGTAGCGGGCTAAGGAGGTGTAGAACGTGTTATTAATAAAATTGCCGCTTGCAATGGGCATTCCGATAGTTACAATTTTCCCCTCTTCTATTAAAACTTGGTCGTTATTTTTTATGTGGTATGACTTCGTGAAACCGATTTCGTTACCGGCTTCATTAAAGCGAGCGATATTCAAATATTTCTTCTTGTTTTTTTCTGAAATACCTATGCATTTACCGTATTCTTCGGCGTAAAGAGTGTCGGCAAACCATTCAAAATTGGCGGTGGCGTCTTTCCCTTGAATTTTTCCTAAAATACTACTCTTATCCACTTCCCAACCTTTCCAACTAATCGTACTCCAATCATCGTTAGCCGGTTTGAAAAAGGCGGTTAAGAAGATGATAATTAAGAGAACGGGCGTAATGTAAAGCAAAATATATTTAAAAATGATTGGCACGCGGATGTCGGCTCCACGTATAAATTCTTTCCAATTTTTTCTGATAGGTACGACCCATGAGAAAAGAATTGTTTCCATCATGGCAAAGAAAAAGAGTGAGGCAGTGCCTGCCCAGTAGTCGTATTCGTCAAAAACTCCTTCTTTGAAGAAGAAAATAGTGGGTAAGCCGCATAATAAAACCGAAACTCCACAAGTGATTGCCGCTTTTCGTTTTTTAACGTCAAAATTGTCTTGTAAAAAGCTGACAATCGGCGTACACATGGCGATTGAGGAGGTAATGCCGGCAATGAAAAGCAAGCCGAAGAAGGAAATGCCCATTAATGCTCCGACTAACGGTCCCCATTTTTGAAATAAAAAGGGTAGGGATTGAAAGGCAATGCCAAAGCCGCCCCCTTCTTGTACCATTGATTTTACGGCATCTAAGCCGAAAAAACCGACCGAAATAGAGATTAAGATGGTGCCGCCTAAGACAATCTCTACAAACTCGTTAAGAAAACCTGTGGCTAAGGAGTTGAGGGCAATGTCTTTATTTTGACGAACATAAGAGGCATAGGCTTGAATACAACCTAACCCGACAGAAAGAGTGAAAAAGATTTGTCCCGCCGCCGCAAACCAGACCTTAGGGTCGAGCAGTGAGGTGTATTGCGGTGTCCACAGGAAATTTAATCCTTCTATTCCGTTTGCTACCGCTCCGTAGTCGCCTTCTCGTATAGTTACTCCCTTGATTGCTAACACAATACCTAAAAAGATTAAGAGAGGAATGCCCCAAATAGCTACTTTTTCTATTCCGCCTTTGAGCCCTTTGCTAATGATGATAACATTAATGATTAAGCAGATTACAAAAAAGACCAAATTTTCATAGGGAATACCGGAAAAAGATGAGCTGTTGTCGTGATATTCATTAAAAAACGAAGCGATCTCTTGTTGTGAAAGGTTTTGGAAAGTCCCAACGATAGAGTGATAGACGTATGATAAGGTCCAACTTTCAATGTAACAATAGTAAGAAGCAATAACAAGATTTGAGAATAATCCGAAAACGCCGATATATCGCCAAAGGGCTTTTTTGCCCATTTTTTCCATAATAAAAGGAGCTGCGTGATGACCGTATTTACCGCCATATCGTCCTATTGTCCATTCAACAAAAAGTAGCGGTATGCCCAATAAAATAAAACAGATTAAATAGGGAATGATAAAAGCTCCGCCGCCGTTGCTTATTGCTTGAATAGGAAAGCGAAGGAAATTACCGAACCCTACTGCATTGCCTGCCATCGCTAAAACAAGTCCGATTCGACTGCCCCACCCATCTCTTTTTACATTCATAATATGAATTTTAGTGAAATATTAGCGAGCTAAAATAATTCGATTATTGAAAGCGTTAAAACATTGGCAAAAATAAATTTTTTATTTTAATTAGCAAATTATAAATTGCTTAAATAAACAATATTAAAAAAAATGTATCTTTGCAGATTATAAAAATAGAATGAAGAATAGTTGTAAGTATCTGATTATCCTTTTTTTATCTTTTTTAATTACGTTGCCCTTGCATGCAAGGGTTAAGGTTTCTTGTCCGACTATTGATATTTTGAACAATAATAATGTTTTTTCCGAGGTTCTTGACACACTTCCTACAGCTAAAAAACGGTTAAAAGGGGAGGCTAAACCCAAGAAAAGGAAAAAAGACAAAAATAAAAAGGTAACTTTTCAAACGTTCGATTACAACTATGAGCGGGCTCTCAACTTTTACGAAAACGGGCAATATTTATCGGCGGCAAGGTTATTTGAAGAGCTTTATCCGTTGGCGATAGGGACTAATCGTGCAGACACGATTCTTTTTTTCTTTGCCAATTGTTACTATCAAAATAGAGATTTTGAGATGGCGGCGTTTCATTTTAAAGATTACGTGCGGCGTTATCCGCGAAGTGAGCGAACTGAGCTGGCGCATCTCATGGCGGTTAAAGCCATTTATAACCTCTCTCCTTACTACGCTCTCGACCAAATGGAAACGAACTACGCCATTGAAGAGTTGAATTTGTTTATTTCGTTATATCCTCAAAGTAAATATATGGACGAGTGTAACGGAATGCTGGATGATTTGAGGAATAAATTAGCTAAAAAGGATTTTGAAATTATTAAATTATATTTTAATACGGAGCATTATCAAGCCACACAGATAGCGATAACCAATTTCTTAAAACTTTATTCATACTCTCCGTACGCCGCCGAAGCCGCTTTTATATTAGTGAAAAATAATTACCAATTTGCTAAAAAAAGTGTAGAAAAAAAGAAAGTTGAACGGTACCGCGATTGTGTGGAAGCTTATCAGAGTTTTTTGATAAATTACCCGGAATCTACTTGGCTTAAAGAGGCTAAGAAATATGCCGATGATGCACAAAAACAAATTGATAGGAAAACAGAAAAGAAAGCATAGTAAAAATACGATATAAATATAGAAAGAATGAAAGCAGATTACAAAAACATTAAAGCAGAATACGAAGCTATTACGCGAGACCTTTCCGGATTTGACAAAAAAACGGGCAGTATTTATGAATCGGTCTATATTATTTCAAGACGTGCTAATCAAATTGCAGCTGAAATAAAAGATGAACTGACGCAAAAAATCAGAGAGTTTTCGTCCGCCACGGATACTTTGGACGAAGTGTTCGAGAATCGCGAACAGATAAATTTAGCAAAATACTACGAACAAATACCTAAACCGAGCCTGTTAGCGATTAAGGAATTTGAAGATGATAAGATATATTTTAAAAAATACGAAGAAGAGTCTGATGAATTATGAAATTAGTCAATAACTTTTCTCATGTAGTTATAGGAATAACGGGAGGGATAGCTGCGTATAAGTCGCTATCCCTTATTCGCTTATTTAAAAATTACGGATGTGAAGTTAAAGTTATTGCGACAGCTCATGCGTTGGAGTTTGTTACGCCACTTTCGATTGAAACACTATCGCAGCACCGCGTTTATGTAGACTCATTTAATCAATCGTTTAATTATGAAGTTGACCATGTAGCTCTCGCCGATTGGGCAGATGTCGTTGTTATTGCTCCTGCTACCGCTAATATCTTGGCAAAATACGCACATGGTATTGCTGATGATTTTCTCTCTACTTTTTTGTTAGCCTATCGAAAACGGCTTTTTATCGCTCCTTCCATGAATGATAAAATGTTCACTCACGTTACCGTACAAAATAACTTGAATGTTTTGCGAAAGAGAGGGTGTTATATTATAGAACCTACGGTAGGGAATTTAGCGTGTGGTACAAGTGGAAAAGGAAGAATGGAAGAGCCGGAGCGGATTTTTGAAATCGTGAAACAATCTTTTGACGAAGATAAACCGTTAAAAGGTAAAAAAGCCGTAGTAACGGCGGGTCCAACGTATGAACCTATTGACCCTGTGCGATTTCTCGGAAATTATTCCTCCGGACGTATGGGGTTTGCCATTGCCGAAGTGCTTGAAAAACAAGGAGCTGAAGTTACGTTAATTGCCGGTCCTACATTAATTCAGTTGTCAAGTAAAACTATACGGCGTGTAAATGTGCAAACGGCAGCGGAAATGTACGACGAAACGATGCGCTATTTCCCCTCAACTGATATTGTTATTATGGCTGCCGCCGTGGCTGACTATACTCCTTTGATGAAAAAGAATCAAAAAATAAAGAAAAATGATGAAAAGTGGTCTCTTAATCTGACTAAAACCACCGATATACTTGCGAAAATGGGAGCTGAAAAGCAAAAGAATCAAATTTTAGTAGGTTTCGCCTTGGAAACAGAAAATGAACTTCCTAACGCTATTAAAAAGTTAGAAAATAAAAATCTTGATTTTATCGTTCTTAACTCTTTAAGTGACGAAGGTGCGGGGTTCGGTGTTAAGACCAATAAAATTACTATTATTGATAAAAATAAGGTTATTACGGAAGGAGTTAAAAAAGATAAATATTTAGTGGCACAAGATATTGTAAATGAAGTAATTAAATTGTTTTCTCACGAAGAAATATGATGAAAAAATGTAAATGGCTGATTTTTTGTTTGTTATTATTAACCGTGCCGAGTTACGGGCAAGATTTTCTTTGTCAGTTATCGGTTAATTCAATGAAAATTTCGGGCTCTAATCGCGAAAAATATAATAAATTACAGCAAGACCTTTATAAATTTATTAATGATCGAAAATGGTGTCAATACAATCTCAAAGCCAATGAAAGGATTGAATGTTCGATTTTGTTGACATTAGATGCGGTTGCGGGGGACGTTCTTACGGCGTCCATGACCGTTCAGTTGCAACGCCCCGTTTTTGGCAGTAATTATAAAACAACCTTGTTGAATTTCCAAGATAAGGATATCAAATTTACCTACGAAGAGGGGCAACCCCTTGAATATGCCGACAATGCTAACCTTAACCAGTTAACTTCTCTCATTGCGTTCTATTTGAATCTCTTTTTAGCTGTTGATTTTGACTCCTTTTCTCTCAACGGCGGTTATCCGTACTATGCTAAATGTCAATCTATTGTGAGTTTAAATCAAAATGCGACTGAGCCGGGCTGGAAAGTTTTTGAAACCGGACAAAAGAATCGCTATTGGTTAATGGAAAATCTGACTAACGGTGCTTATAGCAAGGTGCATGAGTTTTTCTATAATTATCACCGTCTCGGATTAGATGTTATGTCTGAATCACCCGATATTGGCAGAGCTTCAATTCTTGAAAGTTTAAAGTTGTTGCAAGATGTAAATAAACAGAAGAGTAATTTGTACATTATTCAGCTCATTGTCCTTGCCAAGTCGCAGGAAATCATCAATATTTTTAAGGAAGGCACGGCTCCGGAGAAAAGTACGGTTATCTCTATTATGAAGCAATTAGACCCGGCGAATCAGTCTAAATATGCTGCTATCAATAATTAAAAGCGTTATTGAGATAGTAAATCTGTGCATTTTTAATAGTTTTAAAGCCAAAATAATTTTATTTCTTTTTAAAAACATTGAAGGCAGTGTTACGTATAATTTTTTTTTGTATTTTTGCACTCGAAAATTAAGTTAGTTAGAAAAAATTATATCTCGTTATGGCAAAGAAAAATAAAGAGGCACGTCAACAAGTTATATTGGAGTGCACTGAGCAAAAAGCAAGTGGTGTTGCTGGAATGTCTCGCTATATCACAACGAAAAACAGAAAAAATACCACCGAGAGATTGGAGTTGAAAAAATACAATCCCTATTTGAAAAAAGTTACAGTTCATAAAGAAATTAAATAAAATTATAAAAAATGGCAAAGAAAGTTGTTGCAACGTTAAAAAAAGGTGGCGGTGTTACTTACACACGCGTAGTAAAAATGGAACGCTCTCCTAAAACGGGCGCTTATGTTTTTAAAGAAGCAGTCGTTGATTCTGTTAATGTGAAGGATTTTTTAAATAAAAAATAATCTTTTTCCATATATACTGAAAGCTGAAACGATTGCTCGTTTCAGCTTTTTTTGTTGCTTATTATATTAATGGTTAATAGTTATAATTATGAGTTTTTTTTCTATATTTTCAAAAGAGAAAAAAGAGGACTTAAATAAAGGACTTGAGAAATCAAAAGAACTTTTTTTTGCAAAATTAGCAAAAACAGTTGCGGGCAAATCGAAAGTAGATGATGAGGTTCTTGATGACTTGGAAGAGACTCTCATTACTTCTGATGTTGGTGTCTCTACAACGTTAAAAATAATAGAGCGAATCGAAAATAGAGTTTCAAGAGATAAATATCTGGGGACAAGTCAGTTAAATCAGATATTACGGGAGGAAATCGGGGCGTTACTGTTAGAAAATGAGCAGGTGCTTTTGCCTGATTTTGAAATTCCAAAACAAGAAACGCCTTATGTTATCATGGTAGTGGGAGTGAATGGGGTTGGGAAAACGACAACCATTGGCAAGTTGGCGTATCAATATAAGAAAAAAGGTTATTCCGTTTTATTGGGAGCTGCAGATACGTTCCGTGCCGCCGCGATTGACCAACTTAAAATTTGGTCGGAAAGAGCCGATGTTCCGATTATTGTTCAGGAAATGGGCTCCGACCCCGCCGCTGTTGCTTACGATACGGTTTCTTCGGCAATAGCAAAAAATATTGACGTTGTACTTATTGATACAGCCGGAAGATTACATAATAAAGCCGGTTTGATGAAAGAATTAGCCAAAGTAAGAAACGTGATTCAGAAACTTATACCGACCGCCCCGCAAGAGCTACTATTAGTACTTGATGGGACAACAGGACAAAATGCTGTTGAACAAGCAAAGCAATTTACTGCTACAATTGATGTTAATGCTCTCGCAATCACTAAATTAGATGGTACCGCTAAGGGAGGTGTCGTAATTGGTATTTCCGATATGCTTAACGTGCCCGTTAAATATATCGGAGTGGGAGAGAAGATAGAACAACTTCAAGTTTTTAATAAAGCGGAGTTCGTAGATTCTCTTTTTCCTAAATAGTTAATTATCTAACTTGGAGTCTGTTAGCTATATTAAAATATAAATTGTTGAATATTAAAGAAGAATTTCCGTTTCGTTCAATATAGAGAATTGCTTTATTACAAGCCTCAGTAATAGGGGAGATGTTCCGTAATTTTATATAGGGAGTAAATGTTGATAGGATATTTTTTTCTTTCGTAGTGGCTCGTAAGAGTTCTGTTTTATTACTGTTAACTAAAAGAATATTACGAAACATTTGTATCATATAACGTATAAACTGTTTTTGTTTTTCTCTGCCTTCAGCAATAATCTTAGTAAACCGTTCTTGTAGTTCTATGAAACGAATGTTCTGAATGTCGCTACGTGCGTGGGCAACAGCACTTTCCAAAATGAATTTAAAATCGTCTAATAAGAGTTCTATTGCCTCACTATCATTCAATAATTCTATTGCTTTAATATAATTTCCCTCCGAAATTTCGGCTATATCATCTGCTGTTCGTTCATTTACATTGAATTTATTTTGCAATTCCGATTTGATAGTCTCTTTACTCAATTTAGGAATTTTTATTAATTGTGTACGAGATAGGATGGTCGGTAAAATTTTCTCCGAATTTTCAGCTATTAATATAAAAAGTGTTTTATTTTCAGGCTCTTCAAGTGTTTTTAAAAGTCGAGGTGCTGCCCCATGATACAGCCGCTCTGCCATCCATAGAATAAATATTTTATATCCGCTTTCGTAGGAGCGTATATTGTTTTGATGAACAATGAAGGAGCAGTCATTTGCATTGATATTCAACTGTTTGCTTTCGCCTTCACTCCATTGATTGTAGTCAAGATGATAATCGTTTTCGGTAACAAAATTTATAAATTTTGCCATTGCTTGTTGTTGGGCAGTTCCTTTTTGGCTTTTCTTGGAGTCGGTATTTGCATCAGGAAAAATAAGATGTAAGTCGGGGTGTGCTAATTTGGCAAATTTAACGCAGGATGGGCAGGTACCGCATGAGTCTTCTTCGCCTCGGTTAGCACACAATATATATTGAGCGTAGGCGATTGCTAAAGCAAATTTGTGAGAGCCGGCAGGACCTAAAAAGAGCTGCGCATGGCTAATACGATTATTCTTTACTAAGCTGATAAGTTGTTGTTTGAGATTTTCATCAACTAATACGTCACGAAAAAGCATAATAAGTACAATTTATTCATAAGAAATGACCATTTTTCCAATATATGTTCCTTTGTTTTTAGCTTGAACAATACGAACTCTATTTACAATTTGCGGAGTTGTAAGTGTTGTGTGTGTATGTCCTCCAATAATTAAATCTATCTCTCCCACTGCCTCTGCCAATGAGTAGTCGCACACTTCTTGAGTCGGGTATTCTGTTTTAAATCCTAAATGAGAAACGCAAATAATCAAGTCGCACTCTTCTTCTTTTAGGATAGCAACCATCTCTTTAGCTGTTTTAATCGGGTCTTGGAAAAAGATGCCGTCTATAATAGTCGGAGAGGCAAGACCTTGTAAATCGGGGGAGAGACCAAAAATACCCACTTTAACCCCATTTCTCTCGATGATAGTATAAGGTTTAACCAAAGCGACTAACGGTTTGTATTTGAATTTATAGTTAGCACAAACTATTTGAAAGTTTGCTTGTTTCAGGCGTTCTACAAGTTCTTTAAATCCATTATCAAATTCATGATTTCCGAGGGTGGCGACATCGTAGCCCATTCTGTTCATCAGTTTGATTTCGGGAAAGCCTTTAAATACGTTAAAGTAGGGGGTACCTTGCGAAAAATCCCCGGCGTCGATAAGCAATAGGGTAGAATCTTTTAGTCGTTCTTGTTGGATAATTTCGTTCCTACGAAGAACGCCGCCCACATTTCCCAACTGTTTATCATTGAAAGGTTCTATTTGGCTGTGCGTGTCGTTAGTATGTAAAATAGTAACTTGAGATTTTTGAGCATGCAGCGAGAAAAATAATCCTATACTTAAAATAAGAAATAAAAAGCGTACTTTTTTCATATTTTATTCTATTCGTTTAATTATTGGATAGTTACACGATCATCAAGACGGGGTTTAATATTTTTTTTGGAAGTAATATAATCAATTACGGCTTCTCGTAAAAGAATATGGGTAGGAGTAACCTTTTTAAATACTATACCCGTTAAAATATTATCTCCGCCGTTAGCAATGAAATCCAGCGTTGCTAAGTAGTAAGTTCGTTCATAATTTATAGGTTCCCCGTTTACCATTACCGAAGCAATCTTATTCCCTTGATAAAGTACTTTTGCGTTGGCGTAAGGTTGATTATCTTCCGCAGTAAATTTAGAGAAGACTTTTCTCAACTCAATTCCTGTTAACTCGATAATAACTAATGTGTTATCGAAGGGTGAAATAGTGTAAATATCGCCAACGGTAATTTCTCCTTTATCAATGAAATGCTCTCTAATTCCACCAAAATTTAGTAGAGAAAGATCTACCGGATTCCCTAATTCTTTTAGCGAAAACTCATTTCCTCGTTTAAAAACAATATCTGTCAGGAGGTTAGATAATTCACTTTGAGGAGTTTTCACATATAATGGCGTATCGGTGTAGCCAATAACCTTATTCATTTCAAAGTCTAATAAATTTTTAAGACTATCAATATAATTTTTCATTGACGTGTCGTAGGATTTATCATAGTTAGTATCAACCAAAATGTAAGTATAATTATAGTTTTGCGAGTATAATTTGGGTATTGAAATGATTAAGATTATTATAAGTCGAAAAAACTTTTTCATTTCTATTGATAATAAGCGATTTATAAATATTAATAGTAAGAAATAGGGGGAGGTGTTTATTTTATTTCTCCTCCTTTTTTCGTAGTAGGTTGTCCGGTTTTGCTAATACTATCTCGCATTTGTGTATCGGCTTTAAGATTTTCTAATTTATAGTAATCCATAACGCCAAAATTCCCGTTTTTGAATGCTTGTGCGAGTGCGAGTGGCACTTCTGCTTCAGCTTCAATCACTTTAGCGCGAGCTTCTTGTGTTTTCGCTTTCATTTCTTGTTCGAGTGCGATAGCCATTGCGCGGCGTTCTTCGGCGCGAGCTTGCGCAATATTTTTGTCGGCGTTAGCTTGGTCCATTTGTAAGATTGCACCGATATTTTTTCCTACGTCAACGTCTGCAATGTCGATGGATAAAATTTCGAAGGCGGTGCCGGAGTCTAATCCTTTGTTTAACACCAATTTAGAAATTGAATCCGGATTTTCCAATACCATTTTATGTGTATTAGCCGAACCGATAGCAGTAACAATACCTTCACCGACACGGGCAATAATAGTTTCTTCGCCGGCGCCTCCGACTAATTGTTTAATATTTGTACGAACCGTTACGCGAGCACGAGCGATGAGCTGAATTCCGTCTTTTGCAACAGCCGCCACCGGAGGAGTGTCAATAACTTTTGGAATAACCGATGTCTTAATAGCGTCTAACACATCTCGACCTGCTAAGTCGATAGCAGTTGCCGCCTTAAAATCCAGAGGGATATTCGCTTTATCAGCCGAAATAAGGGCATTAACTACGGGGATTACGTGTCCACCGGCTAAATAGTGTGCTTCTAGTTCGTTTCTATTCAATTTAATGTCAGCTTTTGTACCCATAATAAGAGCGTTGACGATGACTTCTCTTTTTACTTTTCGCCAAGGCATGAGGATAAGTTGCAATAGTGAAACGCGGACTCCGGAAAGAAGTGCTGCGAACCACAGGCGAAGTGGAACAATCCATAAAAAGAGAATTAAAAGGAATAAACAACCTACAAAAATGAGAATTACTGTTGCATTCATACGTTTTACTATTTTAATTTAACAATGATTTTATTACTTTCTATTTTGGTGATGATAATTTCTTTTCCTACGTCAATGAAACCATGTGAAGAGTGTACCTCTTCAATTTCATTATTGAATTTTCCTTTTCCTGCCGGAGCCAAACGAGAAACGGCAATGCCCGTCATACCGACTGAAATCTTACTTTCGTCTATCACATTCATTTTTCCGGTTATATTATCTTCTAACATAACCCGTTTCCAAGTTTTTTTTCTAAACATCATAATGATAATGAATATAATAAACAGGACTGTTGCTGCCAGTGTTATTGTTCCGGCGGTGGCTCCCATTCGGACATAAGCAAGAATAATCCCTGCTACGATAAATAGCGTACCGGTGATGCCGACAACGCCGCCGGGTAAGACTAAAATTTCAAGTAATAGGGCAGCGAGACCTAGTAAGATGATAACCACAATTCCAATCCATTCCATAATTTTTTTTTTGAGCAAAGATACAATAAAATTTTATTGGTAATATTAGAACATTAGCTTTATTCATTTTTTTTTTATAACTTTGCCAACGAAAAAAATAGAAGTAAAGATTAGAGTATTATATTAAATAACAAAAAGTTATGGCAAAAAAAATTTTTATGACTTGCGATGGGAACTATGCAGCAGCCCATGTCGCTTACATGTTTAGCGAAGTAGCCGCTATTTATCCTATTACTCCCTCATCTACTATGGCAGAATATATAGATGAGTGGGCAGCTACCGGACGGAAAAATATTTTTAATGAGACTGTAAAAGTTGTTGAGATGCAATCGGAGGCCGGTGCGGCGGGTGCTGTGCACGGTTCGTTACAGGCAGGCGCTTTGACAAGCACCTTTACTGCTTCACAAGGTCTTTTACTGATGATTCCGAATATGTATAAGATAGCAGGGGAACTCTTACCGGGAGTTTTCCATGTTTCTGCTCGTTCTTTAGCCGCTCAAGCACTATCTATTTTCGGAGATCACTCGGACGTGATGAGTACGCGTCAAACGGGTTTTGCAATGTTAGCCACGGGTTCCGTACAAGAAATTATGGACTTAGCTCCGATAGCTCATTTAGCCGCTATCAAAGGAAGAATTCCATTTTTGCACTTTTTCGACGGTTTTAGAACATCACATGAAATTCAAAAAGTAGAAGCTGCCGACCAAGAAAAACTTGTTTCGTTGTTAGATAAAGAGGCACTTCGTGCTTATAGAGATAATGCATTGAATCCTGAACGTCCCGTTACACGCGGTACGGCTCAGAACCCGGACGTCTATTTCCAAACCCGCGAGTTACAGAATAAATTTCACGACCGAATTCCCGATATCGTAGCCGAATATATGAAAGCTATCAGCAAAATTACGGGACGTCAATATGCTCCATTTAGCTACTATGGTGCAGCGGACGCAACAGACGTGATTATAGCTATGGGCTCCGTTACCGACACCATTAAAACAGTCGTTGATAAATTGAACGCCGAGGGTGCTAAAACCGGTTTGATAAGCGTACATTTATATCGCCCGTTCTCGGTTAAATATTTCTTCGAAGCTATGCCGAAAACAGCGAAAAGAGTTTGTGTTCTCGACAGAACCAAAGAAACAGGAGCAACCGGCGATCCACTATATCTTGATGTGGTAGAAGCTTACTATAACAATTGTAAAAATGTTCCTTTAATTGTTGGAGGTCGTTACGGGTTGTCTTCCAAAGATACGACACCGGCACAAATTGTTTCCGTTTTTGATAATCTAAAAAGTGCGCAACCTAGAAATCAATTTACTATTGGTATTACTGATGATGTAACGCATAAATCACTCCCACGCACAGCGGAATTTTCGATTCTTCCCAAAGGAACCTATGAAGCTAAATTCTACGGATTAGGAGCAGACGGAACAGTAGGCGCCAATAAGAACTCCATTAAAATAATCGGAGATAATACGGATAAATATAGTCAGGCTTATTTTGATTACGATAGTAAAAAGTCGGGCGGATATACCTGTTCTCACTTACGTTTCGGCGACCATCCTATTCGTGCTCCGTATTTGGTGAGCACTCCCGATTTTGTTGCCGTACATGTGCCTTCTTACATTCATAAATATGACTGCTTAAGAGGATTGAAAAAAGGTGGAACGTTCCTTTACAATTCTCCTTGGGGTGTTGAAGAGACTAAAAATAATCTTCCTAATAACGTAAAACGTTATTTAGCTGAAAATAACATTGATATGTATATTATCGATGCTACCAAAATAGCTGATGAGATTGGTCTTGGAAATCGTACGAATACTATTTTACAATCTGCATTTTTTAAAATTTCTAATGTAATTCCTTATGATTTAGCGGTTAAGGAAATGAAAAAGCATGTTGTGGAATCGTATGGCAGAAAAGGTGAAAATATCATTAAGATGAACTATGAAGCCATTGATAGAGGCGGGGAGATTGTTAAGGTGGACATTCCTGCCGAATGGGCAAAACTTGATATAACGAAAGAAAAAGATACCAGAGATATTCCGGATTTTGTTAAAAACATCATGGAACCGATGTTAGCTCAAAAAGGAAATGACCTTCCGGTTAGCGCATTTTTGGGTTACGAAGACGGAACCTTCCCTGCCGGAACATCGCAATACGAAAAACGCGGAATTGCGTCTCATGTTCCTGCATGGATTAAGGATAACTGTATTCAATGTAATCAATGTTCCTACGTGTGTCCCCACGCCGCTATCCGCCCCGTGGTGATGACAGACGAAGAGAAGAAAAAAGCTCCGGCGTCCATGGAAACGTTGGATGTTAAGAATCCGAAAGAGTTGAGCGGTATGCACTTCAGAATGCAAGTCTCCGTTTTAGATTGTACGGGTTGCGGTAATTGTGTTGACGTTTGTCCTGCTAAAACCAAAGCATTAGAACTTAAACCGTTAGAAACACAATTAGAACAAGCAGACAACTTTGCATTTGCACAAAAGCATGTAACTTATAAAGATTATTTAATTGATAAAACGGCAAGTTTGAAAAACAGTCAATTTGCACAACCCTTATTTGAGTTTTCCGGTGCGTGTGCAGGTTGTGGAGAAACGCCTTATATCAAGTTAGTTACACAACTTTTTGGAGAGCAAATGATGATTGCTAATGCCACAGGCTGTTCATCAATCTATGGTGCTTCAGCACCCGCAACGCCTTATTGTAAGAATTATAAATCAGGGTTTGGACCGGCTTGGGCAAACTCTTTATTCGAAGATAATGCCGAATTTGGCTTCGGAATGGTAACGGCAACACGTAAATTGCGTGATAGAATCGAAAGAATTATGAAGGAAGCGATTGCCGATTGTAAGTCCTGTTCCACCGAACTGAAAGATTTGTTCCAACAGTGGATTGATAATAAAAATAATACCCTCGAAAGTAAGAAAATTGCTGATAAAATAGTTCCGTTAGTAGAAAAATGCGATTGCTCTTATTGTAAAGAAATCGCTTCTATGAAACATTTATTAGTAAAGAAATCACAGTGGATATTTGGTGGTGACGGTTGGGCGTATGATATCGGTTTCGGCGGTTTAGACCACGTTTTAGCTTCCGGAGAAAATGTGAACGTTCTCGTTCTTGATACGGAAGTTTATTCCAATACGGGAGGACAGTCTTCAAAAGCTACTCCTGCCGGGGCGGTTGCGAAATTTGCTACTTCCGGTAAGAAAATCCGTAAAAAAGATTTAGGAATGATGGCAAAATCATACGGCTATGTTTACGTAGCGCAAGTAGCTATGGGAGCTAATCAAAATCAATTTTTAAAAGCAGTGAAAGAGGCTGAAGCATACGACGGACCTTCAATTATTATCTGTTACTCTCCTTGTATTAATCATGGTTTGAAATCGGGTATGGGACGCTCACAGCGTCAAGAAAAATTAGCTGTAGAATGTGGCTATTGGCACTTGTGGCGCTTTAATCCTGAACTCGAAAATGAAACGGGTAACGGTTTTACACTCGATAGTAAAGAACCTGATTGGAGTAAATTCCAAGACTTTATTATGAGTGAGGTTCGTTACAGCTCATTGCTGAAAACCTTCCCCGAAGAGGCTAAAGAACTCTTCAAGGTTACTCAGGAAAATGCTCAATGGAGATATAACGGATATAAAAAATTGAGCGAGAGATAATCCTTGCTGTCGAAGAGAATTTCTTAGACAGAAAAATCAGGGCTGAGTCCGTTGAATAAGGTTCAGCCCTTTTTTATTTTCCACATATTGTGTCGCCTTTTGGGGTAAGTTTTCCATTTTCCACGTCCACTTTCAACACCTTTTATAAGATGCTTTACACGAGCAAGTTGGCTGCGTGAGGCGCTTAGGTGGAAAGCCCGCAAGGGCGGAAGCCGCTGGGGACGCGGCGGCAAAAAAGCGAGCTTGTAAGCTCTTTTTGCCGCCTTGCGACCCCACGGCTTGTGCCCGCGGACTTGGAACCGGGCGCCGACCCCGAGCGTAGCGAGGGGGCACGCCCTAATTAAAATTAAAATTTTAATGTAGGAAAACTAACTGCTATTTATCGTCCGAAAAATCAGGATTTGGCTTTATTTTTTCATATTGAGACCTGATTAAGGCAACAATTGGCTTCCCCTCGACATTTATAGTCTCTATGGTGTTGTCGGGGGGCCAAAAATCGTATTTATACTCGTAATCAGGCAAACCGTGAGCGAAAGAGATAAAATAATCCCAATCGTAACTATATCTATCACGATAATTGCAAAAATGTAAATCAATAATGTGGCAATGCTCTTTCTGAAATGCCCTTAATGCCTCATTTCCATTACTATAGACAACTATTTTTCGGTTATTTATTTTCTTGTATTTCCCTTCTTTTTCCAATAATTCGATAAAAGAATCCCACGCCAATTTATTACTCCGTTGCTGAATATCCAATTCATACTTACCGTAAACATTGTGAATCCCACCGGAAATTTCATTAAAATATGAAAATTCCAACGGGTGATAGAGGACGACATAACGTAAAGGCATGAATAACAATACTATAAAAATACTTATGAGCGCGCTATTGGTATATTTATCATCAATTCTTAGAAGTAGCGACTCGATACCGATGACGGCAATCAATATTATGACAGGATATGTAAATAGATGTTGCGAAATTCCTTGTAGGACAGCTTCTTGCGTTTGCATTAGTTGCCAAAAAGGATATATGAATATGACCAGAATGGTGAAAAAATGAAACGCTGAAACTTTGGAGATTACTTTTTTACTATTTATAAAAAATAGCAAAAATCCGATGAAAATCACAAATGGAGTCGTGATAAATAGATATTTAAAAGTATAGTGTAGAGGAGAGGTTGTTGCGCTAATTATCTCTCCGTTAAAGAGTTGCTGTTGTAACAAAAGTTCGTGTTTAACGGTAAATAGAGGTTGGAGCGGCGGCTTAAAAGCGTGAATGTTATACGAGGCAAGGTACAGATAATGAGTAATATGGACAAAAATGGAGATGCCTATTAGGAGTAGAATTAAGATAGTGAAGTTGTAAAAATATTGGACGGTGAAGAACTTTTTAATTGGATTTTTAATAAGAAAATAGAGAATAGAAAATAGAAACAGATAAAAAATAAGGGAAAACCCATTGGAGTATATTGTCGTAGCGAAAGCGATGCTTAAAGTTATATATATCAGCCTTTTAATTCGTAGAATAGGCAACTCTTTGGTAAAGATAAAAAATTGATAGAAGAATAACAGATAGAAAAAAGCAAATGAGGTGTCGGTTAAATTTCCTAAGATATTACCGAGGAATCGGGGCGACAGAAAAAGAAATAGGAGGGAGAAAAGTGCGGCTCGCCAAGAAAATAGTCTAACTAAAAATAATCCCAGAATTAAGAAAATTCCAAATCCGAATAGGGAACTGACAAAATGGCGAATGTAAAATAAATTATCTTCTTGTCCAATCCAATGAGCAATCTTAAATACCAAGTTATCCATGCTTTGTCCGCATGTTTGTAGCTGTAAAGCAACGTTTTGGGGTAACTCTTTTTCGCTGTTTCGGGAGGATTCATAAAGTTGTTTGGCTATTTTTTCACTTTCCCACTCGCGGCTGGAAACCCCCATATCTAAACTGAGGTAGGGGAGGAGAAATAGAAAGAGAGACAGAAGAACAATAAAAAGCAAGAGCCAGATGTTCTTTTTTGAAGCGTTGGAAAATGAAAATAGTTGCCTATTAAATTGTTTATACGGATATTGATTTTCATTTTTTTTCTTAAAACGCAATGACCATACCTCTTTTTCAAAGATTTGCCTTGAGGTGAAGAGCCGAGCAATTGATTTATTAATCTTTTTGAGGAATTGATACATCAGTAGTTTTTAAAAGAAAAAAGAATAAAACGTTTATTATTTGAAAATTTAAAAAACAAAAGTACACTATTTTTTAGAATAAAATTGAAATAAAAAATCTCATAAGAGAAGAAATTCTCTTTTTCGTTTCAAATTTTACTATTTTTGTGAAGATTATAATTGTAGAAATAATACTAAAACCTTTAATAGTGATGAAAAATGTACTAAAATGGGCACTCATTATTTTATTTTTTCAAAATTTTGCTCTTAAATCGCAGATTCGCACGGATACGCTACATGTCATCCATTATGATATCCATCTTTCCGTTCTTGATTTTTCCAATAAAAAAATAGGCGGGTATGCCGAGTTGCAGATATTAGCGAAAGTGAATAATTTAACTCGAATAAATTTAGATTTACACTCCTTAACGGTAGATTCCGTTAAAAATAATAGTGATAGACTTACTTTTACTCATGATGGAATGCTGTTGGCGATATTTTTGACGGAGGCATTAAATTGTGATGATACGATTACTCTACGGGTTTATTATCAAGGAGTTCCTGCAAAAGATGCTTTGTGGGGCGGGTTTTATTTTGCCGGGCAATATGCGTTTAATTTGGGAGTCGCTTTTACCTCCATACCTCATAATTTCGGACGTGTTTGGTTCCCCTGCCTTGATTATTTTACCGATAAATCTACCTATTCTTGCTCCGTTCGGACTTCGAACAACAAGATGGCGATATGCGGAGGGGTGTTGACCGATACAACGCATTTACCCGATAATACCATTATTTGGCATTGGGAACTTACAACTCCCATTCCGACCTATTTAGCCTCTATTGCGGTGGGCAATTATGTTGTTTACGAAGATATATACGAGGGAATTGAGCGGGATATTCCGATAGCCATTTACGCACCGCCCGCTTATATCGATAACGTTGCGTCATCTTTTGTCAATCTAAAAGAGATATTGCGTCTTTTTGAAAATTCTTTCGGTGCTTATCAATGGGAAAGGGTAGGGTATGTGTTAGTTAATTTTTCGAATGGTGCGATGGAACACGCTACGAATATTGCCTATCCGCAATCTGCCGTGAATGGAAATTTAACTTATCAGTCGTTTTATTCGCACGAGTTGGCACATTCTTGGTTCGGCAATCTGATTACGTGCGAGCAAGCGGAGGAGATGTGGATTAATGAGGGGTTTGCTCGTTATTGCGAAGCCTTAGTGGAGGGGCATTTCGCTCCGAATGAAAATCCTTATTTAGATGGCTATAAATGTAATATTCGGGCTTTGCAGGCTTCCGTGTTACAAACGGCTCATATTGAAGATGGCGGTTATTACGCACTCAATAATGTGCCGCAACATAGTACCTACGGAGCAACGTCTTACGATAAAGGAGCTTTAGTTGTTCATACGTTGCGTAATTATCTTGGCGACTCCCTCTTTTTCACCGGTGTGAAGCAGGTTTTGGAAAATTTCCAATTTAAAAATATCAACTCAAAACAATTTTTTGATTCTTTGTCGCACTATACGGGCGTCAATCTGCAAAATTTCTACGAAGGTTGGGTGAACCAACCCGGTTTTTTGCACTTTTCCATAGATTCTATCCGTCCTACGAGAACGAATTATTATCAACTCTTTGTTAGACAGAAACTTAATAACGCTACGAGTTTTGGCTCGGATAACAAGATTGATATTACACTTTTCGATGAGTTTGGGACTCAACGAACCGAACAGTTTAATTATTCCGGGGAGTACGGAAATTTTGAGATGTTTTCAGAAACTCCTCCTCTTTTCGCTGTTGTCGATTTTCACGAAAAGATGAGTGATGCCACGATTGACTATAATTACACTTTTACGCAAACCGGAACTTATATTTCAGCGGAGGCGGGCTTCGTCTGTTCTGTCCAACGAATTGATTCGGCGGCGTGGCTGCGGGTCGAGCACAATTTTGTTTCGCCCGATGAGTTGAAAAATGCCAATGAAAATATCTTCAACATTTCTCCTAATCATTATTGGCGGGTGGAGTATTTAGCCAATGATGAATTTGCAGGCACTTTTTCGTTCAAATTTAAAGCGGACGCACCTACGGAGCTCGATTATCCGCTCTTTAGCGGTGGAAATTCTACGGCAAATCTCGTTTTGTTGTACCGCCGCAATGCCACAGACGATTGGCGTATTATTCCTTCCGTAATTCAAGGGAATTTGTCAGGTATGATTAAAAGCATGCAGTTTCGTCCCGGTGAGTACACGCTCGGCATGGGAAATCGCGAGGCTGCGGAGATTAATCAAAAGAAATCATCTACGCATTGTATCGTTTACCCGAATCCGACATTGCAAAATATAACTATTGATTGTCCTGATTATCAGGAGTTTAATAATTATTTTATTTATAATTCGCAAGGGAAGTCGTTGTTTGAGGGGCGTTTAAATTCGCCCAAAACCGTAATTCCTACGGCAGGGTTTGCTCGGGGTTACTATTTAATAAAATTAAAATCGTCTAAAACGGGCGAATTAATTACAACTAAATTTATTATTCAGTAGAATAATTTTATTATTTATTAGGGCGTGCCCCCTTTCGCTGCGCTCAGGGGTCGGTCTTCGGTTCCAAGTCCGCAGCCGCAAGCCGTGGGGTCGCAAAGCTGCAAAAAGAGCTTACAAGCTCGCTTTTTTGCAGCAGCGACCCCAGCGGCTTGCGGCTTTGCGGGCTTTCCACCTACGCCCTCACGCAGTCAACTTGCTCATACAGAGGTGTATAGCCCAAGCATGCGGGTAGGAGCGGGTAATCGGTATCAAAAAAGGAGATAGAAGTAAATCTATCTCCTTTTTTAGTTTCAAATCCCGTAAGATAATTTTTAATTTCTTTTTTCTTTAATTCTCGCTTTTTTACCTGTCAATTTGCGTAAGTAGAATATTCTTGCTCTGCGAACGACACCTCTTTTATTAACGGTAATTGCCGAGATGAGGGGAGATGCAAAGGGGAAGATACGTTCTACACCAACTCCTCCGGACACTTTTCGTACGGTAAAAGTTTGGGTAACACCGCTTCCGGCAATTTGTAAAACTACACCTTGAAATTGCTGAATACGCTCTTTCGCACCTTCGACAATTCTATAGGAAACGGTAACCGTATCACCGGCTTTAAATTTTGGAAATTCTTTGATTGTAACAAAATTATCTTCAACGTACTGTATCAATTCTTTTTTCATCTCTTATGCAATTAATTATTGATATTCAATTTTGGGTGCAAAAATACACTTTTTTTTTATACAAAAATTCTTTTTTTTAAACATCTGCAAAATTATGGGAAAGGAAAATGAAAATTCTTTTTTGTTACTCAATGAAGCTATAGAGTAGAGCAATTTCGTCTTTCCATAACGTTTCGTCCGGTGTTTCCAAAATGATAGGCATATTTTCAAATAGGGAATCATTGATAAATCTTCGAAAGAAATCTAAGCCGAAAAGCCCTTTTCCGATATTGTCGTGGCGGTCAACACGACTACCAAGTTCCTTTTTTGTGTCGTTTAAATGAATTCCTTTTAAATACTTGTTGCCTACGATTTTATCAAAATTTTTAAATACTTCCACGTATTTTTCTTCGTCTTTTATGTCATATCCTGCTGAGTAAGTATGACAAGTGTCGAGGCATACGCCGACCCTTGATTTATCTTCCACTTTATCAATAATGTGGGCTAAATGTTCAAAACGGAAGCCTACATTACTTCCTTGTCCTGCAGTATTTTCTATAACTGCCGTAACATTTTCGGTTTTATCCAACGCTATGTTAATTGATTCGGCAACTCTGTCCAAGCATTCTTCCAGCGAGATTTGGTTAAGATGACTTCCGGGATGAAAATTGAGAAGTTTTAAACCCAACTGTTCGCAACGTTGCATTTCATCTAAAAAAGCGTTCCGAGATTTTAGCAAACCTTCGTGTTGGGGGTGTCCTAAATTGATTAGGTAGCTGTCGTGAGGTAGAATATAGTCAGGTGAAAAGCCATAGTTGGCACAATTTTCTTTAAACTTATCGATATTTTCGGCTTTAAGTGGTGGTGCCATCCATTGCCGCTGATTTTTGGTGAATAGAGCAAATGCTTTTGCTCCAACTTGATGCGCATTTAAAGGGGCATTTTCAACACCGCCTCCTGCACTGACGTGAGGTCCAATAAATTTCATAATTTTTTTTCAACAAAAATAACCTTTTTTTAATAATTTTCTCTTTTTTATCATCATTTATTACAAAAAATAAAATTTTTTCTTCCTTTTTGAAAGAATGAAGATAAATTAATAAAATCATAAATTATTGAACTATCAAGAAATCAATTAGTTGAGGAACGTTTTCTCTACTTGACAAAACCTCTTTTTTGTTGTATATTTGCACAGCCAAAAAGTAAGCCATGAAATTATCACAATTTAAGTATTTTTTACCTCAAGATTTAATTGCCTTATATCCAAACGAAGAGCGTGACGAAGCCAAATTAATGGTCTTAAATAGAAAAACACAAAAAATTGAACATCGGTTGTTTAAAGATATACTGGATTACGTTGAAGAGGGAGATATTTTAGTTAGAAATAATACTAAAGTTTTTCCTGCTTTATTATATGGGGAGAAGGAGAAAACCGGAGCCAAGATTAGAGTTTTTTTACTTCGCGAGTTAGATATGGAAAGTCGTCTTTGGGACGTGCTTGTAGACCCTGCCCGTAAAATCAGAATTGGCAATAAACTCTATTTTGGAGATGATGACAGTCTTGTTGCAGAAGTTATTGATAATACCACTTCTCGTGGTAGAACGTTACGTTTTCTTTTTGATGGAGATTATGATGGCTTTAAAGCGAAGTTAAAAGAATTAGGAAATACGCCAATTCCTGAAGATATTCAAAAGCAGCGTGACATAGTGCCGGAAGATGAAACCTATTATCAAACAATTTATGCTAAGCATGAAGGAGCTGTAGTTGCTCCCGCTGCCGGTTTTCACTTCAGTCGTGAAGTGAATAAAAGGTTGGAAATTAAAGGAGTTGAGTTCTGTGAGGTTACCTTACACGCCGGATTAGGAAATTTTCGCGAAATTGATGTCGAAGACCTTTTTAAGCATAAAATGGATTCAGAAGCCATGATACTCTCCTCCGAAGCCGCCGCCATGATAAATAATGCTAAAGATGAGAAACATAAAATCATTGCTGTCGGAACAACCTCTATGAAAGCAATTGAATCGGCAGTATATACCAACGGTCATGTAAAAGAGTTTGACGGCTGGACAAATAAATTCATTTTTCCCCCTTACGAATTTGAAGTAGCTGATGCGATGATTACTAATTTTCATCCGTCAGAAAGTTCTATGTTAATGATGGTTTGTGCTTTCGGTGGGTACGAATTTGTTATGAAAGCCTATAAAGAAGCGATTGCTAATAAATACCGTTTCCTAACCTACGGAGACGCAATGCTGATAATTTAAAACATCTCTACCGCAAACAAATTTTGTTTTTTTTGATGTGTTGAATTAAATAACCTGCTTTGTAAAAATTAAATAGTAACAAAGAAGGGTAGCAAAATTGTAAGAAAAATTTTAAAAAAGGTTTTGTAATCCAAAAAAACAAACGAAAAGGCGTTGTTAATTGCAGTTTTTTAATTTTCACTACAAATTTTAAAAGCGAAATGCTTTTAATCCATTCCTCCTTTTTTTCTATATTTTGGTAAATAGATGCTAAATTGCGAATTGCTTGTTCCGTTTGCTTGATGAATTGCGAGGTCTTTATTTCCACTTTGTGTAATAAAGGATTCTCTATGTGGTAAACTGTAAATCCCTGTTGTTGCAAAGCCCAACCGAATAAGGTGTCCTCATGCCCATATCCTTGCACTGTTTCATCAAAATGTAAATGGTCGAAAATAGAACGTTTAATAACGAAATTGAAAGTTGAAAAAGAGAAATTCGGATTTTTATTCCTTTCCGAGGCTAATTTTACCTCTATTTTACGTCCGTAGTTCCACCGTAAACGATAAAAATAGGGGGGCGGTTCAGGCGAATAGGCATAACCGCCGGAAATGACAGCATGTTGAGATAACTCCCGACAATAATTTTTAATATATTGATTGCTAATAACTTCCGTATCGCAATCCATGAATAGGAGATAGGGGAATTTCGATTTTTCCACTAAAAGATTCCGAATAGCAGAGCGTCCAAGATTATTTTTATTTTCAATATAAGTAACGTGAGACAATTCGGTTAGTTGTGAATTAATATCTTTATAAAAAGTAGAAGCGTCATCAATCAATAATATTTCAAAATCAATAGCCTCTTCTACGGCTTGACGATGTAATTCACGAACTAACAAATTAACGTCCCAGTTATAAATACCGATACAAATAGAAAGCATGGAGGGGTTTATAGTAAAGAATCTATTAATTTTCCGTCTTCAATACAGATTGTACGAGAGGCAAATTTATCAATCATGGAGAAATTATGCGTTGCCATCAAGACGGTAGTTCCTTTTTGGTTAATATCATGTAAAACTTGGAAAATATCTTGTGCTGTAATGGGGTCTAAATTCCCTGTTGGTTCGTCCGCAATAATAACTTCCGGATTATTTAGTAAGGCTCGTGCAATACAGACACGTTGTTGTTCGCCTCCTGATAATTGATGAGGATATTTAAAATCTTTAGTGGATAAGCCAACTAAAGTTAAAACCTCTTCGGCACGGTTTAGCATAGCATTTTTATCTTTCCAATGAGTTGCTTTTAGGACAAATAACAGATTATCTATAACTGTTTTATCTGATAGTAGTTGATAATCTTGAAAAATGATTCCTAATTTTTTTCGTAATTTAGGAATTTGACGTGTTTTAATCTTTTTTAAATCAAAGCCTACAATATGTGCCTCATCGCCTACAACAGGAATATCGGCGAATAATATTTTTAAAATTGACGACTTACCGCTTCCGGTACGCCCAATCAAGTATACAAACTCTCCTTTTTGTATTGAAACATTTATTTTAGATAAAACCAACAATTTTTTTTGAAAAACATCAACGTTTTTTAAAAAAATGATAGGAGCTTCTTCCACTAAATGATTTTTATCCATTGTTTTAAAATCTGTTAGATTAGTAAATATAACTTCTTGACAAAAATACAATTTTATTTAATCAATGATAACTACGTAACAAAGATTATTACTAATGAAAACGTTATTTAATTTAATTATCTGAAAATCAAGATGTTGACATTTTGATATAGATAAAGTTGCAAAATATTAATCATTTTGAAAAAAAAATGTGTAGATTTGCATTCAAATTATTAATAAGAATGAAAGCAAAACCGTTACATTTAGCGAAATTAACCATTTTCATTTTAATTTCAACGGCTCTTTTTTCATGCAAAAAAGACTATTTTGATAATATCAATAGGGTAGAAGCCTCCGGAGAATGGGGTATACCCTTGATTAACACCAATGTATATGTTAAAGATTTGATTTCCTTTTTTACAGGGCAAGAGGCGGAAGATGGTGGAAATGGTTTATTGAAATTTTCTTTAGTTATGGATTCTACACAGCTTATTAAGCCCATTGATTTATTGAAAATTTCAGATAAAACTTATTACAATAGTTTTTCTTTTCCTTCTGCTGATAGTAGTTCTATTCCTTATACGAATGAGTTTCAAATGACTTTTTATAGTAATTTACTTGACCAAGATGAGTTTGTAATTGAAGAAGGTATTGTTAAAAATGGCACTTTTGACTTCACTATCACAACCAATATTGATCAACCTGATTATACTATCATGATAGAGTCCCCTAATTTATTTGATGCACAAAACCGTCCATTCCAAATTGTCTTTACGCCGTCGACTTTATCACAAAGAGTGGATGTTTCCGGTTGTAAATTTATATTTGGACCGTCTGATCAGTCCAATACAATTACTTTTATTACTACTGTTAGGTTTGACATTGTTTTCGTTTCTCCAAACCCCACTTACTATATAAATACTGATATTGTATTAAATAACCTATCTTTTAAATCGTTGACAGGTAAGATGCCACCTAAGAGCTATCCGATACGTTTTGAAAATCCAATTTCTATTTTTTCAGGAAATCTTACGGGGAATTTTACACTTTTACAACCTAAATATTCTATAAAAATTGGCAACTCGATTCAGGCAAATTCTACATTTATTTCCGATAGTGTGGGATTCTTAGGAGAAAATACATTTTCTCCGATTTTACCTTCCGGGACAGAGATTTATTGTGCAGCATCCCCAGGAAACGGACAAGTTGAAATTACCGTGAATGAAGGATATACTAATGATTTACATTTTTCAGAAAATTTAAAAGGCTTTTTATTAGTTGGAGAAGCTATTATAAATCCTCAGGGGTTAGCTGCAGGTTCTATTACGATTGATGAGCAATCGGAACTATTTGTTACCTCAAAAGTAGAAGTGTTTTTTGAGTCAAAATTTGATCATATTTCTTATCAAGATACTATGGATTTTGCATTAGGAGATGTCGATTTCACCTCTGTGATAGAAGAAGCAACTTTCCGTTTAGGCTTGACTAACGGAATCCCACTTGCAGGTAATGTTCAAATTTATTTTTATGATACTGTAACCCATTCGACAATTGATACATTATTTATAAATCCGCGCCTTTTTAATGCTGCTACCGTAGGTCCCGCTCCGTATTACAAAGTTATAGCACCTGCCAAAAGTTCTCCGCAATTTATAACTTTTGAAGAAACGCGTTTTAAGAAATTGAAGGATGCCCACAAAATGATCATTAAATATAAATTCAACTCTGACGATCCAAACAAGATTATCCGTCTTTATGACGACCAAAAATTAGATATCCGACTCGGAGTTAAAGTCAAATATAATACTAACAGTTTGGAGTTGTAATGTTATGAAAATGAAATATATTATAAATATAGCTGTTGCAATAACGTTCCTATTATTGATTGGAAATAAGCTTTCGGCGCAAGATAGTAGAGTTCTTTATTTTATGAAGAATAATCCCTATTCTACTTTTGCAAACCCTGCTCAAAATATCAATTGTAAATTATATGTTGGTATTCCGTTTTCCTCGAATATCAACCTTTCCATTTTTAATTCCGCTATACATTATAATAAACTTATTAAAGTAACTGCGTCAGGAAAAACAGTTACCGTTGATAATTTTATTGAAACGTTAAAACGGCGCAATTGGTTAAATCTCTCCTTTAATATCGAACTTCTCGGCTTCGGCTATCGGGTTGACGACCTTTTTATCAATGTTAGCCATAAAATTCGTCTGGAAGGCTATTTTCTCTATCCCGATGTTCTTTTTAAATTGCCTATTAAAGGGAATATGGCATACCTTGAAAAGCCGGCAGAATTTAAACATTTGAGTCTTAATGGCACCCTTTATCACGAACTAAGTTTAGGGTTCCAATATTCAATCAATGAAAACCTTTTAATAGGAGTACGACCTAAATTGTTAATGGGATTAGCTAATGTGAATACGAAAAAAAGTTATTTAAAATTTACAACAGACCCCGAAACATACGATATCGCAATTCAGGAAAAATTATTAGTTAATACAAGTCTCATTTTTAATCCCGAAAATCCCAATGCTCTCGATATTACGTCAAATTTGTTTAAAAACAATGGATTTGCCATAGATTTAGGCGCCTCATATGATTTTAACGAATATTTTGGCACTAGTTTTTCCATCGTTGATTTAGGATTTATTAGTTGGAAAACTAATACACAAAATATGGCAAGTAAAGTAGAAAATAGAGGAATTTACTATCAGAACGGTGGTTTTCTTTTTAGTGGAATAAATGTAGAAAATGCTTTAAATTTAATGAGTAACGAGGATGATTTTGGGGGTACTCTAAGTAATATGCAAGATACTTTATTAGCATATTTTCCTCTTTATCAAACAAATAAACCGTATATGACCGCAACGTATGCAAAATTGCTTTTAAGCGGATATTATAATATTAATAAAAATAATAGTCTGAGCTTGTTATTTAGAGGCGATATTGTTTCAAAAACAATGCTTCCCTCATTTACTTTTGCATATAGTGGTAGTTTTTTCAACTTTCTTGACGTTTATGCGACTTATTCAATTATTGGGAAAACGTATGCTAATGTAGGAATTGGCTTAGGACTTCGTGCGGGTCCTATTCATATGTATCTTCTTACGGATAACATTATTGCTGCCTTTGCACCGCTAAATAGTGCTACAATGAATGTTCAAATGGGTATGCTTGTACATATTACAAAAAATAAGAATAAAAAAGATAGTTCTGATAATAAGAAAAAAAGTAAAGTTGATAAGAAAAAAACAAACAAAGATAATAACGAACTAATTTTAGAAACTTCTAATCAATAAATTGTTATCACATGGGCAACATGACATTTTTCTATGAAGATGTTTTAAGTTTTATTCAATCGGAATCGCTACTTAATCAAGGCAAAGTTGAAGTCGAAAAGGCGTATAAAGAACTTGTTACAAAGCGAGGTAAAGGAAATGATTTTTTAGGGTGGTTAGATTTACCTATAAATGTGACGGAAAATGAAATTAATAAAATTAAAAGTGTTGCAAAGCAATTAATTGAGAAATCCGAAGTGATAGTTGTTGTTGGCATTGGCGGTTCATATTTAGGGGCGAGAGCTGTTATCGAAGCTTTGCAGCCCTATTTCAACACTAATGAAAATGGGGAAAAAACTACCGAAATTGTTTATGCCGGTACCCATCTGAGTGAAGATTATTTGCACGATTTACTGCATTGGCTCAATAATAAAGAGTATTCTATCATTATTATTTCAAAATCAGGAACAACAACGGAACCGGCGTTAGCCTTTAGATTATTGAAAACGCATTGTGAGAAGAAATATGGAAAAAATAATGCCCAACGGCGTATTGTAGCTATCACTGATAAGAGTCGAGGAGTGCTTAAAAGAATAGCAAATAGTGAAGGTTATCAAACATTTGTAATTCCGGATGATGTCGGGGGACGTTACTCCGTGCTTACGCCGGTTGGTTTATTACCTATTGCCGCCGCCGGCTTCGATATAGCGAAACTATTGCTGGGTGCTAAAAAAATGCGTCAACAGCTTTACGAAGCTACAACTTGGCAACAAAATCCAGCCATGCAATATGCACTTCTACGCTATCTTCTTTATACTAAAGAAAATAGGAAAATTGAATTGATGGTAAGCTATGAACCTAAATTGCTCTATTTTATTGAGTGGTTTAAACAACTCTTCGGCGAAAGTGAAGGCAAGGAAGGAAAAGGAATATTCCCCGCAGGAGCTGTTTTTTCCACAGATTTACACTCTTTAGGACAATATATTCAAGAAGGAGAGAGGATTATTTTTGAAACTGTTTTATCGGTTAAAAATTCACAAAAGAGAATTCCAATTCCATATTTGGAAAACAATGAAGATGAATTAAATTATTTGCAATCAAAATCAATACAAGAGATAAATTTGATAGCCGAAAAGGGCACACGTTTGGCTCATATAGAAGGTGAAGTTCCTAATTTTACTATATCAATTTCTAAAATTGATGAAGAAACACTTGGTGAAATGATATTTTTCTTTGAATTTTCTTGCGCTTTAGGAGGATACCTTCTTGATGTAAATCCATTTGACCAACCGGGTGTTGAAGCGTATAAGAAAAATATGTTTAAGCTACTTGGAAAATAGAAGATTATAGACTATATGAACAAAAGCGAACGCAAAAAGAAGTATGACTTTATTGTTTCATATTTCACTAAAACGAATCCAAACCCTACAACGGAATTAAATCATAAAAATAATTTTGAATTACTTGTCTCTGTTGTGCTTTCGGCGCAATGTACCGATGAGAGGGTGAATTTGGTTACGCCGGCACTTTTTGAACGCTTTCCGAACCCGCAGGAAATGGCTCAGGCGACTAAAGAAGAGCTGTTCGAGCTGATAAAATCCGTTACTTATCCAAATAGCAAAGCTAATTACTTAAAAAAATTATCAACAATATTAGTTCAAGATTTTGGCGGTAATATTCCGAATAATCGTGAAGCACTAGAAAGTTTACCGGGTGTGGGGCGTAAAAGTGCAAATGTCGTTTTAGCCGTTGCTTTTAATCAACCTACAATGCCCGTTGATACGCATGTTTTTCGAGTGGCGAATCGCATAGGACTCGTAAAGAAAGCTACTACCCCTTTAGAAGTGGAAAAACAGTTAGTAGCAAATTTCCCGAAAGAAACTTTAGCAAATGCCCATCATTGGCTGATATTACACGGTCGTTACGTATGTGTGGCTAGAAAACCGAAGTGTGATGCTTGTCCGTTATGTGATATTTGTGATTATTATTTTAAATATATTGTTTAATCCTAAAAAATGAAATTATGAAAGATTTATCAGTAGGAACTAGAATTGAACATTTTAAGTACGGTGAAGGAATTATCAGTAAAAATACTCCTTTAACTTACAAAGTAATCTTTATTCGAGGTGGTGAGATTGAATTTTCCAAAATGAGTGTTGAGTTTAACATAATTGAAGAGAATGAGGTTGAAGATGAACAACAGCCACGATTGAATATTAGAGAATTTGAAAAAATATTAAAATTTCTTTTAGACAAATATCAAGGTATTGAGTTCAAGGTTGAGCTTGGTAAAAAATGGGAGGGAGGTACTATGGTGCTTCAACCCGGTAATCCGAACTTGAAACCAAAAGAAATGTCTATTGAGAGTTTTTTTCACAAAATTGTTATGATGCGAGATAGACTCCGTGTATTGGAACAAAATATTAATAGTCATCCTATTTTAACGGACGAAGAAAAGGTGAATTTACAGCAGTATATCACTCGTATTTATGGTAGTATGACAAGTTTTAATATTCTTTTTGATGATAAAGAAGATTTTTTTGTGGGTATGAAAAGTTAACGGTGCAATAAAATATTGTATCTTTGCACGTTTAAAGTACAAAAGATTTTTATAAAAATTTATACATATTATGATTGAAAAAGTTACAAGCAGCAAACAGGCTATTGAATTAGAAAATCGCTACGGAGCTCACAATTATCATCCTCTTGATGTGGTACTTGCCAGAGGAAAAGGTCCGTTTTTATGGGATGTTGAGGGTAAAAAATATTTTGATTTCTTGTCAGCTTATTCTGCCGTAAATCAAGGGCATTGTCATCCGAAAATCATTCAAGCAATGACTGAGCAAGCGCAAACATTAACCTTAACATCACGTGCATTTTATAATGATAAATTGGGTGTTTTTCAAAAGTATGTTACTGAACTATTTGGTTATGATAAAGCTTTAATGATGAACTCAGGTGCTGAAGGAGTTGAAACGGCACTGAAATTATGCCGTAAATGGGGCTATTTGAAAAAAGGATTACCTGAAAATCAAGCGAAAATTATAGTTTGTGACGGTAATTTTCACGGAAGAACAATTACGATAGCTTCAATGTCAACAGACCCAAGTGCATACGCTGGGTTTGGTCCTTACACGCCGGGATTTATAAAGATTCCTTATAACAATATTCCCGCCTTAGAAAAAGCATTAGAAGATCCGAACGTAGCCGGATTCTTAGTAGAACCTATTCAAGGCGAAGCTGGTGTTTACGTTCCTGAAGACGGTTATCTTAAAAAAGCGTATGAAGCGTGTAAAGCTAAAAATGTTCTATTTATTGCCGATGAAATACAAACGGGAATAGCCAGAACAGGGAAAATGTTAGCTTGTGATCACGAAAATGTACATGCCGATATTTTAATCTTAGGAAAAGCTATTTCAGGCGGAGCTATGCCCGTGTCCGTTGCTTTGGCAAATGATGATATTATGCTCTGCATCAAACCCGGCGAACACGGTTCTACCTTCGGAGGTAATCCGTTAGCATGTCAAGTTGCTTTAGCAGCATTAGAAGTGGTTAGAGAAGAGAATTTAATGGAAAAAGCTGCATCTCTTGGAGAAATTTTCCGTGCTGAGATGAAGAAAATTGAAAGTGAAATGGTTAGCCTCGTTAGAGGAAAAGGTCTCTTAAATGCCATCGTAATTCAACCTAAAAATGGTAAAGAAGCCTGGGACGTGTGCGTGAAAATGAAAGAGTTAGGAGTTTTAGCTAAACCAACACATCAACACATTATTCGTTTCGCACCACCCTTAATTATTACTGAAGAAGAGTTAAGAACCGCTATTGCCCTTATTAAAGAAGCAATTCTCTCTTTTAACTAAATAGAAAAGTTAGTAGACAATTAAAATTTTGAATTTATAAATACGTATCTATTATGAAAAAAATTAAATTAGTAGCATTAAGCCTATTAGTAATAGGAATGAGCTTTACATTAAAATCACAAGAAATGACTGAAGAACAAAAAATTTGGTATGCTATCGGATTAGCTGAAGGTGGTAATTTTAAAAATTTCGGATTTGAATTTTCGGAAGAACATCTGCTTCAAGGAATTAAAGATGCTTATGCAGGTACGGAAAAAATGACACAAGAGGAGATGCAAGCAACTTTTATGGTTTTACAGCAAAAAATGCAGGAAAAGTCAGAAAAAGAAATGATTGTTACAAAAGAAAAAGGAAAAGCATTCTTAGCTGAAAATAAAAAGAAAGAAGGAGTTATCGAAACGGCGTCCGGACTACAATACAAAGTTGTCAAAATGGGAACAGGTCCAAAACCTCACGAAACCGATAAAGTAAAAGTACATTACCATGGAACTCTTATTGATGGAACTGTATTTGACTCCTCGGTTGAACGTGGCGAACCTATTGAATTTCCTCTCAACGGCGTTATCAAAGGTTGGACGGAAGGCGTACAGTTAATGCCTGTTGGTTCAAAGTTTATTTTCTACATTCCCTCAGATTTGGCTTACGGTGATAGAGACGCAGGACCAACCATTAAAGGCGGTTCTACCCTTATTTTTGAAGTTGAACTATTGGAAATTAACCCGGCCGGCAACTAAACAAAGTAAGAATAATTGATTCCATATCGAATATATTTTAAGACCTGATAAAAATCATCAAAGAGTTTTATCAGGTCTTTTTCGCTTAAAATCATGGATATTCTAAAAGTTGATAATTTTTCTTTAGCCTTTAAACGTGAAAAAAGTTGGCATACGGTTCTTCACAATGTAACCTTTGCTCTTAAAAAAGGAGAAACACTGGGAATTGTCGGGGAATCGGGCTCCGGGAAATCGGTTATGGCTCTCTCTATTATGAAATTGCTCTCCGCTACTCAATCACGTGTGAACGAAGGAAATATCCATTATTTTGATACCGAATCATCTCGTGAAATTTCAATACTCCCATTAAAAGAAAAAGAGTTGAGGAAAATTAGGGGAAGAAAAATTGCTATGATTTTTCAAGAACCTATGACCTCCTTGAACCCGTCATTAAAATGTGGTTATCAAATAGTTGAACAATTGCGGCTCCATACCTCATTATCCAAAAAGGAGGCGTATAAAAAAACAATAGAGCTTTTTAAAGAAGTACTGCTCCCTCGTCCCGAGAAGATTTTTCAAGCTTACCCCTTTGAGCTTTCGGGCGGACAGAAACAACGTGTAATGATTGCTCTCGCTATGAGTTGCAATCCTGATATTCTTATTGCCGATGAGCCGACCACGGCACTGGATGTTACCGTACAAAAAGGAATCTTAGAACTGATTAAAAAATTACAATCTAAATATCAAATGAGTGTAATTTTTATAACCCACGATCTTGGGGTTGTTGTAGATATAGCCGATACCATGCTCGTGCTTTATCAAGGAAAAATTGTAGAATACGGCGACGCAGAAAATATCTTTGAAAATCCGAAACATCCTTATACACAAGGACTTCTCGCTTGCACTCCTTCATTAGAATATCGCTTGAGAAAATTACCGACCGTTTCCGACTTTATACAAAACGAACATATTGTAAAACAAGAAGAAACGAGAGAAGAATGGATTCGTTCACTAATCATTTCTTCAGAAGAGAGGGAAAATCACCATCTTCAATTGTATAGTCGTGAACCGATACTGAAAATTGAAAATTTGTCTAAAATATATCCTCTACGAAAGGAGAAATTGTTTTCTAAAAGACAATATTTGACGGCGCTTAATAATGTCAGTATTGAGGTGTATGAGGGGGAAACATTAGGGCTAGTAGGAGAGTCCGGTTGCGGGAAAACAACGTTAGGTCGTTCAATTATTCGCCTAATCGAACCGTCAAAAGGAAATATTATTTATAAAGGAAAAGAAATTACATCGCTTTCTTCCAAAGAGTTGCGAAAAGTTAGAAAGGAAGTTCAAATAATATTACAAGACCCTTATTCATCTTTAAATCAACGTATTACGGTCGGTGAGGCGCTCATTGAGCCGATGCGTGTTCATAATCTGTTCCGTAATGACAAAGAGCGAAAAAAGCGTAGCATTGAACTTCTTGAGAGAGTCAGTTTAAATGAATCCCATTTTTATCGCTATCCTCATGAATTTTCCGGAGGACAGCGACAACGGATTGCCATCGCACGTGCCCTTACTCTAAATCCTAAATTTATTATTTGCGACGAATCGGTCTCCGCCCTTGACGTTTCCGTTCAAGCTCAAGTACTTAATTTACTTAATGAATTGAAGCGTGAATTTCAGCTCACTTATATTTTTATTTCGCATGATCTTTCCGTAGTTAAATTTATGTCGGATAGAATGGCGGTAATGAAAGACGGTGAAATTGTTGAACTTAACGAAGCGGATAAACTCTATAAAAATCCACAAAGTCAATATACTCAACAACTTATCGAAGCAATACCCAGAAAAAGAATCTAAATTTAATGAACTACACAACGTTGAGACAAAAATAAATCATAAATGAAAAATATTACCGGTATTATTACCACCTTAAACGAAGAAAGAAATATTGAAGAGGCAATTCGCTCACTTCAACAAGTTTGTAATGAAATTATTGTTGTAGATTCTTTAAGTGAAGACAATACAGTAGAAATAGCCAAAAAAGCGGGAGCGCAGGTTGTGTTGCAAGCTTATCTCGGTGATGGAATCCAAAAAAATGTTGGCATTAAATATGCTTCCAATAAATGGATTTTTAGTTTAGATGCCGATGAGCGTTTGAGTGAAGAGTTGGTGCAAGAAATCAACAAGTTAGATTTTTCCGAAGGGGCTAAGTATGATTCCTATGCAGTGAAACGAAAAAATTTTATCGGTAGCCGCTGGATTAAGGTTTGTCGCTGGTATCCCGATTATTTAGTTCGACTATTTCGACATGATAAAACACGATTTTTAGACGTCAAGCAGCACTCTTCCGTGCCGCCCGTTAGAATGAAGAAATTATCCTCTGCCATTTTACATTATAGATATAAGAATATTGATGAGCTTTTTGCTAAACCGGAGCGTAATTATAGCACGCGAGGAGCAAAAATTTTATATTTACAAGGCAAAAAAGTAAACGCATTTTCCCCTGTTTGGCACGGCTCGGTGGCATTTATTGTAAATTATTTCATAAGAGGCGGTTTCCTAGGCGGAATTGACGGACTGACCCTCTCCAAAGCGATTGCTCATAACAGTTACATGAAATATGCCAAGTTATTAGAGTATTATCGTGATTCAGAGATAAGAGAAAAGGAAGATTTTGAAAAAGTTTGGTAATTTTTTTAATTTTCTTTTGGGCGTGCCCCCTCGCTGCGCTCGGGGTCGGTCTTCGCCTCCAAGTCCGCAGGAAGGAGCTATACGGCTGCGCCCTCACGCCGTTGAGAATGGCATACACGCCATTCTCAACGAAATAATCCTTCAATTTGGGGTTGCGTGAGGCGCTTAGGTGGAAAGCCCGCAAGGGCGGAAGCCGCTGGGGACGCAGCGGCAAAAAAGCGAGCTTGTAAGCTCTTTTTGCCGCTTTGCGACCCCACGGCTTGTGCCCGCGGACTTGGAACCGGGCGCCGACCCGTGAGCGTTAGCGAACGGGGCACGCCCTGATAAAAAATAAAATTATCTTGATAGTCTAAAAGCTACAAATTAGGATTTAAGAAAATATTGAGGGATTAACATATCAATATGAAACTTTTCCGTTCTTTATTTGTTCTATCTTTGTAAGCAATTTGAAAAAATCATATTATCTTTGCAAAAATTTGAAAACTATGAACTATATCGAATTTGATAGAGAGAAATTGGTTAATATAAACTACGCTAAGAGTAGAGAAATACTGCGTTGCAGTAGGACAGGCTCTTTTGCTACTACGACTCTTTCGGGGTTAAATACACGAAAATATCATGGTGTGTTTATCGTTCCGCAAAAACAATTTAACGGAGAACGTTATGTGCTTGTTTCCAATCTTAACGAAACCTTAATTATTAATGATATGGAGTTCCATTTGGGGATTCATCAGTTTAAGGGCGGGGCAATTGACCCGAAAGGAAATAAGTACTTACAACGACTTGTCCTTGACCCAATTCCGACATTGCATTGTACGGTAGGGAAATTTAATTTCACAAAAGAAATCTTATTTTTAAAAGAGAGTGATAGGGTTATTGTTCGCTATATTATTGAAGATGATTTTGATTCGGCGACTTTTCAATTTCAGCCGCTTTTGGCGTTTCGTCAAATTCATCAACTTACTCGTGAAAATAGTGCTGTTAATACCTCATTTAGTAAAATTAAAAATGGCGTTTCCTATTGTTTGTATGATGGATTTACGCCCATTTATTTACAATCTTCGCAATCAGTTGTTTATGAACACGAGCCAACATGGTTTCACGATATTGAATATGAGGAAGATATAAAGCGTGGTTATGACGGGCATGAAGATTTAATAAATTTAGGAAGAATTTTTGTTCCTGTTAATGAAAAAGAGATATTTTTTACTATCGGGCTGGAAGAGATATCACCTTCAACAATCAAAGCTTTGTTTGAAAAAGAGCTTGCAGAACGCACTTCACGTTCAACGTTCTTTAATTGTTTGCAAAATGCAGCCGAACAATTTATTGTAAAAAGAGATGGGAAAACTGAAATTATAGCCGGCTATCCTTGGTTCGGACGTTGGGGACGAGATACTTTTATTTCTCTTCCCGGATTAACATTGGCTTTAAATAATCCTGAACTTTGTAAAACAATATTGGACGATATGCTGTCGGAAATGAAGGACGGTCTATTTCCTAATATCGGTCAAGGTGATGCCGTTGCTTACAATTCGGTTGATGCACCGCTTTGGTTTTTTAGAGCTTTACAGCAGTATACTGCATTCACCCAAAGTGAAAAGAAAATCTGGAAGGAATATGGCGAAACAATGAAATCTATTTTGTCTGCTTATAAAAACGGCTCTTTATTTAATATTAAAATGCTTGATAACGGGTTGATTTATGCAGGCGGCGAGGGGCTGGCTTTAACTTGGATGGACGCTATTGTGGATGGTAAACCTGTTACTCCGCGCACAGGCTTAGCTGTGGAAATCAACGGTTTATGGTATAATGCACTTTGCTTTGCCATTGAAATGGCAAGATTGGGAAAAGATAAGAAATTTGTAGAAGAATGGGAAGAAATAACCAGAGATTTCCCCGCCGTTTTTAAAGAGACTTTCTGGTCAAAAGAAAAAGGCTATTTGGCAGATTACGTTAATGAAGATTATAAAAATTTTCAAGTGCGCCCCAATATGATGATAGCTGTCTCATTGCCTTATTCTCCGATTAGTGTAAAAATACGACAATTAGTTTTAAAAAAGGTTTGGGAAGAACTTTTGACGGATAAAGGGATTAGAACGCTCTCCCCGAGTGATCCGCAATATAAAGGACATTATGGGGGTACGCAAGCCGAACGCGATTTAGCCTATCATCAAGGAACGGTTTGGGTGTGGTTATTAGCACCATTTGCTGATGGTCTGATTGCTGTTTATGGAAAAGACGCTTTTCCGGTTTTAGAGAAGATTCTGTTTAATTTTGATAGTTGTTTGATGGAGTACGGTATATCAACAGTTGCAGAAATTTATGACGGCGATCCGCCGCACAAAGCCAATGGATGTATTTCGCAAGCATGGAGCGTGGCTGCGTTATTATATATTAAATGGCTATTGGAAACTAAAAGAAAATAGTTGTAAGTAACAATTAGTTAGACAAATGATAATTAAAATGAAACAAAAATTATGAAAGTATTGATGTTCGGTTGGGAATTTCCTCCTCACATAGCAGGAGGACTTGGTACGGCTTGTTTCGGCTTAACACAAGGATTAGCAAAGAACCACGTTGACGTTACCTTCGTTATGCCAAAAGCTAGTGGAGACGAAGATCAACGAAAAATTAAAATTATCAGCGCCAGTGACGTTGAATTAGATACTCGCTATTCCGATTATTTTCAATTTCATAAAGAGATTTCCTATGTAGAAGTTAATTCGAGACTGATACCTTATGTCGGACTTGACGATTACTTTAATGTTATAAATCAAAAGGAGAGTGCTCTATTAGAAGATGTGAAGGTAACAGAAAAAAGAAAATATCTATTTTCCGGTACCTACGGAGCAAATCTGATGGAAGAAGTTAAAAATTACGCTTTAGTGGCGGCAGAAATAGCGAGGAATGAAGATTTTGATATCATACATGCGCACGATTGGCTTACCTTTAGGGCAGGTATTATGGCTAAAAAAATATCCAATAAACCCCTTTGTATCCACGTGCATGCTACCGAATTTGACAGGTCAGATGAATTTAGTCGTAATGAAATAGTATACAACCTTGAAAAGGAGGGAATGGAGGCGGCAGATGCCATTTGTGCCGTGAGCGACTTAACTCGTAATATTATTATTGAAAAATACGGAATTGAGCCGAGTAAAGTTTTCACCTTACACAATGCCGTTATTCCGCACCAAAAAGAGGTAGAACGAGTGGAAGATGTGCCTTATAAAATAGTTACTTTTTTAGGACGTGTTACCTTCCAAAAGGGACCAGAATATTTCATTGAAACAGCAAAAAAAGTGATGGAATATGATAAGGATGTGAGATTCGTATTAGCAGGGGATGGCGATATGATGAATAGAATGATTGAGCGAGTAGCAGAACTTGGAATAGCAGACCGTTTCCATTTTACAGGCTTCTTGAATGGTGAAGAGATAGATTTGTTATTCGGAATGAGCGATGTGTATGTAATGCCTTCTATTTCAGAGCCTTTTGGCATATCTCCTTTAGAGGCTATGCGTGCACACGTTCCGGTCGTTATTTCAAAACAATCAGGAGTTTCAGAAATATTGCAATATGCAATAAAAGTAGATTTCTGGGATATTAATGCAATGGCTGATGCAATCTATGGAATTTTGCATTATCCCGCACTTGCAAACTTTTTTGCAGAAAGAGGAAAAGAGGAGGTAAATAGTTTAAAGTGGGAACACGTAGCGAAAAAATTGAAAGGTATTTATGCTTCCCTTTTACCGAGAAATTAAAAATTTTGATTATTAAAATATAACATCATATCATGCGTAAAATATGTTTTCATTTCCAAATTAGTCAACCTTATCGCTTGAGAAGGTATCATTTTTTTGATATTAATAAACATCATAACTACTTCGATGATTTCCAAAATAGTTATTTAGTTAAACGATTAGCCGATTTTTGCTATTTGCCTGCTAATAAGATGTTTTTAGATTTGCTTAAAAAATATGAAGATATTTCATTAAGTTTTAGTATATCCGGGGATTCGATTCAACTATTTAAGGAACACGCGCCCGAAGTTATAGAAAGTTTTAAAGAACTAATAGCTACTAATCGCGTTGAAATAGTTGGGAATACCTTTTCTCATAGTATCGCTTCATTATATGGCAAGGATGCCTTTATGCATCAAATTAAAAAGCAAGAAAAACAATTAAAAGAAGTTTTTGATGTTACTCCTGTTTCATTTTGCAATACGGAGCTTATCTATTCCGATGAAATAGGAGAGTGGCTCGCGGAAGCAGGTTATAAAGTTGTTCTTACAGAAGGAGCAAGGCATATTCTGGCTTGGAAAAGTGCCGGATATTTATACTGCAATCCCTTTCAAACCAATTTGAAAGTTTTAATGAGAAATTATAATCTCTGCGATGATATTACACTTCGTTTTCAAAATAAATCGTGGGAGCATTATCCGCTTACAGCTGATAAGTACCTCTCATTTCTTAACAATATACCCCATGACGCTCCTTATATAAATCTTTTTATGGATTACGAAACAATAGGGGAATATCATACCAAAGAGAGCGGAATTTTTGATTTCTTTTATCATCTTTTTGTGCAAATTGCTGAACGTAAAGAACTTTCATTTATGCTACCGCAAGACGTTGCAAAAGAAGAAGACTCCGTTTTGACAATTCATGTTCCGTGGGCAATGTCTTCCTCAAGTGACGAGAAAGATACTAACGAATGGCTTGGAAATGAGCTGCAACAAGAAGCTTTTGAACAGCTTTTTAAATTAGAAAACTTATATAAAGAATCTAAAAATGAAAATGCTAAAATGAATTGGTTGCGATTACAAGCTGCCGATCACTTTGCATTTATGAGTACAAAATGGTTTGCCGAAACCTCCGTAAAACGAAACTTCGATGTCTATCCATCTCCTTATCAGGCTTTTATAAATTATATGAATGTGCTTAACGATGTAAAATTACAACTCGAGAAGAAGAAATAATAAAAAAGGATTTTGGGTTCCTAAAATCGTAAAATCATGAGTAGGCAGAAACAACAGCTTGGTCAAGAATTGAGACAGCGTCTTAGTCCTATAATGATGCAGACAATGAAATTAATTGAGACTCCTATCACGGATCTTGAGGAAGTCATTCGTAGAGAGGTTGATGAAAACCCTTCATTGGAAATTGAGTTTCAAGATGAACATCTTGATTTTGATAATGAAGTCGAAGATGAACAAGATTATGACGGAGAGGATTATTATGAAAAATCTACTTATTTTCTTGCTGATAATTACGAGAAGACTTTAATGGTTGATGACACATTTCAAGAAACTTTAAAAAGACAACTACAGGCATTGCCAATAACGGAAAGGGATAGATTTATTGCTGAGTATTTGCTAGGTAATTTAGATGAGAACGGTTTTATAGAAGGAGATAATCAGACAATAGCCAATGATTTACTGCTTACTTATAACATCAAAATTCTTCCTGACGAAATTGAAAAAATTTTAACAACTATTGTACAACAGTTAGAGCCCTTTGGCATAGGGGCAAGAAATCTCAGGGAGTGTTGGCTTATACAATTAGAAAATAAAGAACGGAATAAAAATAATGTACTAGCTACTACAATAATAAAGGATTATTATACGGAGTTAAAAAAACGAGATTTTGATAAAATTAAAAGGAAGTTGTCTATCACTAGTGAAGAGTTACAGGAAGCTATTCGTACAATTGCCAAATTAAATAGAAAACCCGGTTACGTTGAATCTATCTGGGAAGAAGCAGCTTCACAAATTATTCCCGACTTTATTATTACTAATACCGGAAATAGCTTACAGTTGTCGCTTAATAATAAATTCTTACCAAAGTTGATTATAAATCCTGAAGATGAGGAGTTATTTAATCAATTTCAAGAAAAAAAGAGAAAAGAAGTTGACTCGTCCGATAGCAAATTTATTGCGGATAATGTTAAAAAAGCGAAAGAATTTATTGAGATATTAGCAGACAGAGATTTAACGTTAATAAAAATAATGAGTGCAATTTTGGAGTATCAAAAGCAATATTTTTTGAGTGGAGATGAAATAGAGATAAAACCTATGATACTACAAGATATTGCCAATAAAGTTAAGGTAGATATATCGACTGTTTCGCGTGCTACAAGTAAAAAGTATGTGGATACTCCGTTCGGAATAATTCCATTAAAACATCTATTTTCAGAAGCGATTGGTGATGAGGGAACTTCATCACGAGAGGTGAAGCAGGTTTTGCAAAATATTATTCAAGAAGAATCGAAAAAGAAACCATTGTCGGACGAACAATTGGTTACAGCACTTAAAGAAAAAGGTTATAGTATAGCCAGACGAACAGTTGCAAAATATCGAGAAGAATTAAGTATTCCCGTAGCAAGACTACGTAAGGAAATCTAAACAAAATTTATGACTCATTGGCAAGAACGTACCGCGTTATTAATAGGAGAAAAACAGTTGGAATTTCTTAAAAAACAGCATGTTTTAGTTGTTGGCTTGGGTGGGGTAGGCGCCTATGCAGCTGAAAATCTTTGTCGGGCAGGCATCGGAGAATTAACGATTGTTGACGCCGATACCGTTGAATTGACAAATATTAATCGCCAACTGCTCGCCCTCCATTCGACACTTCACCAACCTAAAGTAAAAGTATTGGAAGAACGGCTTAAAGATATTAATCCGGAAATAATTTTACATACGGTCTATGATTTTATTCGAGATGAAAAAACGATAGAATTATTAAAAACTTTTCGCTACGATTATGTTGTAGATGCTATCGACTCATTATCTCCCAAAGTTTTTCTAATCTACCATGCACTGCAACAAAATTATCCGTTAGTTTCGGCTATGGGAGCGGGAGGAAAATTAGATGCCACCTCGGTAAAAATAGCGGATATCAAAGATAGTTACGAGTGTCGGTTAGCATACTCTGTCCGTAAACGCCTACATCGTTTGGGTGTTAAAACAGGGTTTAAAGTTGTCTTCTCAACCGAAAAAGTCCCTACAGAAGCTGTTCAAATTGATTCGGACAAAGAGATTAATAAATTGACCACCGTAGGCACTATTTCCTATATGCCGGCTATTTTCGGTTGTTTTCTTGCGTCAACAGTTATTAAAGATTTATTAGCTAAAAATATTCATGAAAAGGCTTAAAAGTATATTGCGAAAATTTTTGATTTTTATCCATTTAGATTTGACAAAAAATCTAAAATATGATAGATTGACATTTCGTATTTTTAAGAAGTATGTCAAGCCCCACTTTAACTGCATCGATATTGGCTCTCATAAAGGAGAAATATTGGATTTAATGTTAAAGTATGCAAATAATGGTACGCATTATGCTTTTGAGCCAATTCCGTCTCTTTTTGATGAATTGACAGCCAAGTATAAAGAAAAAGCAACAATTTTTCCGTATGCTTTAGCAGATAGTAGCGGTAAAACAACGTTTCAATTTGTTAAAAATGCTCCTGCTTATAGTGGTTTACAGAGGAGAAGATATGATATTGCTAATCCCGATATTTTAGAAATTGAAGTCGAAAAAAGAACCCTTGATGAAATAATCTCACATAATAATCCTATACATTTTATCAAAATTGACGTAGAAGGAGGAGAATTTGGAGTTTTAAAAGGGGGAAGAAATATATTGGAGATAAATAAACCGATGATTTTATTCGAGTGTGGAAAAGGAGCAAGCGATTATTACGGAACCGCCCCGTCGGATATATTTTTATATTTAACGGAAAATATTGGATTAGAAATATATACACTTTCCTCATTTATTAAGAAAAAAAAGGCTTTAACTCAGCAAGAATTTATAAACTATTTTAATACTAATCGAGAGTACTACTTTATTGCGGGACCTGCCTTTTTCACGTTTTGAAAAAAATATCTAATTAAAAATGAGTAGATAATAAAACTGAATTTAAAATATATTGTAACTTTGCAAAAAAAATAATAAATTATGTTTAATGTTCCTATTTTAATTATTCTTTATAATAAAGTAGAAGCGGTGCACAATCTTTTTCAAATTTTAAAAGAATTAAAGCCTGCCAAACTTTATGTTGCCGCTGACGGTGCTATACCTGGCGATCGTATGGATTATGCTTATTGTCTTCAAACAAGAAATGTAATTTTGCCTCACTGGGATTGTAAAGTAGAATATTTGTTCAAGGATGAACATCTTGGGAAAGCAACTTTAACCATACAGGCAATTGATTGGTTTTTTGAGCATGAAGAGGAGGGGATAATTCTTTTTGAAAACACCTTACCTCATTATGATTTTTTTAGTTATTGTCAAGAGTTATTAGAGAAATATCGAACTAATATGGACATTGTTCATATTGGCGGAGGAAATGTACAAAAACGGGCACATCGTAAGATACCATCTTACTATTTCTCAGCGTATGCTACTTTTTGGGGGTTTGCTACGTGGAAAAATCGTTGGGAAAATTTTGATTTGAAAATGACAGAGCTTAAAGATGTGGACATTCCTACAATGCTTAAACAATATTTTCATCAAAAAAAAGAGTTGAAATATTGGACAAAATGGTGGAATAAGAATAAAAAAATAGATTTCTTAGAATATCAATATAATTTTCATGTTTGGTTTCGTAACGGCTTGTGCATTGCTCCGAGTTCGAACTTAATAGCCAATATCGCTTTTCAACGAGCAAAAAAGAGGAAAATTAGAAAATTATTGAAGAAAACCTACCCGATTATGCCACTCATACACCCTGAAGAGATAAAACGTGATAGAAAGGCAGATAGATATATTTTGAAAAAATACTATAAACGTGACCTCATTTCCATGTTTGCAGATTGGATTACTATTAATCTACTCGGAATGCACAAATAATTCTTTAATCTCCTTAACAACCTAATTTTATGTCAAAACTTACAATTTTTATCAAAAATAATAATACGCGAAAAGAACTTGATGATGGTTATACATTACAACAGATAGCAGAACAAGAAAATATAAAACTTACTTATCCGATTTTGGGCGCTCTGGTAAATAATAAAGTTCGTGACTTGAATGCGAAGATTTACAAACCGTCAGTTATCTCTTTCTTTGATATTACCTCTCCGTACGGACAAGCTATGTATATACGGTCTGCCTATTTTCTTTTCTATAAAGCTGTTAAGGATATTTTGCCGTCTGTAAAGCTATATATTCAACATTCCATTTCAGGAGGGAAATATTGTGAATTTGAAAATTTGTCTGAGCCGTTAACACAAGAGATTGTCGATAAAATTAAAGCTCGAATGCGTGAGCTGATTGCTCTTGATATTCCATTCGAGCGAGTAGAAATGCTAACGGAAGATGCTATTAAAGAGTATGTAAAGCATGGGCTTACTGATAAATCTGAAATTTTTAAGTATCGAAGTAAAATCTTTACCTCAGTGTATAGGCTTGATGATAGAATTAACTACTATTATGGGTTTTTACTTCCTTCAACTCGTTATATTCACCTTTTTGACGTGTTTTTGTACGAAACCGGCTTATTGTTGAAATTACCTTCACGAAAACATCCTACTTTTCTCACTCCCGTTCGCAATTTTCCTAAACTTTTTTCCGTATATCGCGAATATAAACGTTGGGTAACACTAATGAAGGTGCCTCATGTCTATAATATTAATGATAAAATTGTTAATGGTGAAATTGGTGACTTAATTAAAATTTCCGAAGCGCTACATGAAAAGATATTGGGGAGAATTGCCGATGAAATTGCTAATAGAGGCTCTGTAAAAATGATATTAATCAGCGGACCTTCAAGTTCAGGTAAAACAACCACCTGTCGGCGTCTCTCTATTCAACTTAATATTTTAGGGTATCATATTGTTCAAATTTCTCTTGATGATTTTTTTGTAGAACGTGAATTTACTCCGCGTGATTGTGATGGAGAGTACGATTTTGAAGCTTTTGAAGCTCTCGACATTGAGCTGTTTCACTCAACGATGTTTCGTTTGTTGAAGGGAGAAGAGGTGGAAATACCCTCTTTTAATTTTGCCTTAGGTAAAAAAGAGTGGAAAGGGAATAAAATAAAGATGGAAAGTAATTCTCTGCTTGTCTTAGAGGGAATACACTGTTTAAATCCTAAGTTGACCTCCAATATTCCGGAAGAATATAAATACAAAATGTTTGTTTCAGCGTTAACATCTATATCCGTAGATAGTCAAAATCCTATTCCGACAACGGATAACCGTTTGATACGCAGGCTGATACGGGATTATAAATATCGAAATTACTCTCCTGTGGAAACGTTACGGCGTTGGCCGAGCGTGCGAGCAGGGGAGGAGAAGAATATTTTTCCTTATCAAGAAAATGCCGATATTATGTTTAACTCTTCTTTAATCTGCGAACTCGGTGTGCTGAAACCTTATGCCGTTCAAATTTTGAAAGATGTTCCCGAAACGGAACCCGAATACGCAGAAGCAACAAGATTGTTGAAGTTTTTATCATATTTTAAAACCGTTCCGGAAAAAGATGTACCCTTAACCTCTATCCTCAGAGAATTTGTGGGCGGCAGCAATTTTCATTATTAAAATATACATATAGATGAGCGAAAATATTATTTACAAAATTGGTATTACACACGGCGATATTAACGGCATATCGTATGAGGTGATAATAAAAGCGTTGGCAGATAATAGAATTATCGACCTTTGTACTCCTATTATTTACGGAAATTCTAAAATTGTACAATTTTATAAGAGAATAGTTGAAATACCCGAGTTCTCATTTCAAATAATTAACAATGTTGATACTCCTAGCTTGAAGAAGGTCAATCTTTTAAATATTTCTGAAAAAGATATCTTGGTTGAACCCGGAAAAACAACTTACGATGCCGGACATTTAGCCGAATTATCGCTCAATTATGCTTGTAGAGATTTAAAGAGTAACAAGATTCATGCCATTGTAACAGCTCCCATCAATAAGAGTAATATGCCCCGTGAATCTTTTAAGTTTCCCGGTCATACAGAGTTTTTTTCAGCACAGTTTAATGCACCAAATAGCATGATGCTAATGATAACCGATACCCTTAAAGTCGGTTTCGTTACGCAACATTTGCCGCTCTCTGCGGTCGCTAATCAAATTTCCTGTGATGTGATTTTGAAGAAATTGAAGATTTTACATACGTCACTACTTAAAGATTTTTTGATTGTGAATCCGAAGATTGCTGTTTTATCTCTTAATCCGCATGCAGGCGATGAAGGTATTATCGGGTTTGAAGAAGGAAATACGATAATTCCGGCTATTCAAAAGGCGTGGAACGAATCTATCAATGCGTTTGGTCCTTTTGCGGCAGACGGCTTTTTCGGTTCGGGTGAATATAGAAAATATGACGCCGTGCTTGCTATGTACCACGACCAAGGTATGATTCCCTTCAAGTTGCTATCACAAAATGAAGGGGTGAATTTTACGGCGGGACTTCCTATTGTGAGAACATCGCCCGCACATGGCACCGCCTACGACATAGCAGGGAAAAATAAAGCTGACGAACGCTCTTTTAGAAATGCTATCTACTGGGCTATTGATATTGTGAAAAATAGAAACTCCTAAAAGTTACTATCATTCTTTTTTTATATTTTTTCACACCCTAAGTTTAATTATTGTAACTGTTTGTTTTTATTCTATGAAACGTCTATTTTTTGCGACCAAGATTGAATTAGATGACAATTTTACTTCTATTCTTCAAAAATTAAAGAAAAACACCTCTTTTGACACAATTTCTTGGGTCGAAAAAGAAAATTTACATTTAACCTTGCGTTTTTTGGGTAAAACACCTGAAAGTAAGATTTCTACATTGATTGAACAAGTTACACCAATTTTTCAAAAACAGTCAACGATTGAGTTGAAAATGAATAGAATAGCTATTTTCGGTAGCCGCTACAAACCTACGGTTATATGGCTGGGATTTGAAGGAAATGATGAGATGAAAATACTCTTTGAGAAAATTGAAGCTAAAGTGCAAGAAGTGGGCTTTGAGCCTAATCAAGGTAATTTTGTTCCTCATGTTACGATTGGCAGAATTAAGAATATTCTTAATAAAAAAAGATTTTCCGAACTGATTAGTCAGTTACAACCTACATCGTCTCAAAATCTATCTATTCATAATTGGAGTTTATATCAAAGTAATTTGAATAACAAAGGAGTAGAATACAGAATTATTAAAGATTGGAATCGCGAAGATGCCTATTAGTAGAAGAAATTGTCGTCTTCTTGTAGTTTCCCTTATATTTATTCCTAAAAAACTTGTACCTTTGCACGCATTTTAAAAATAAATTATAAATCATTAAAAAGATTACATTCATGGAATCAACAAAACTTCCCCACCCTGAACTTGATGAAAATCAAAATCTTGAGGTGAACGCCGGTGCTTCTAATGAAGACCAATTATTAAATGAAACAAACGCCCCAATCACTACTGATGAAGTAGAAATTTTAAAAAATGATACGGCAACGGCTTCAGAAAATGAGGAACAACAACAAGTAGACGAGTTACCGGAACAAGATGAAGATCAAGTACAAGAACCGACATCAGAACCGGAACAAGAAAAAGAAGAAGAACAGAAAGCAGAGCAAGAACCGCAACAAGAAAAAGAAGAGGTTCAAGAAACAGAAGAACAACAAGATGTTGAACAAGAGCAAGAAAGTTCTTCGGTAATGGACGAGATGGTTTCTGAAATTGAAGATTCGGATAAAGATGAGGATATGGACGAAGATGATGAAGACGAACAAGAAGAGGTTGAGGCAGAATCTATAGAAACAATAGAAAATGAATATAATACTCTTTCAATTGATGATGCTGTTGCTGAGTTGGAAAAAGTAGTTGAAAATGAGAACTACCCGGTAATTAAATCCAGAGTCGGCATTTTGAAAGCAAAATTGACAAGAGAGATTAAAGAATTAAAACGCGAACGTTTAAATAAATTTATTGAAGAGGGGGGAGATAAAGAAGATTATAAAGAGGAACCGCTTGAACTGGAAGAAAGATTTTATCAAGCATTAAATATCTTTAAAAATAATAAGAATAGATTTATTGAAAATTTAGAACGGCAAAAAGAGAAAAATTTAATCGCCAAACAAGAGATTATTGAGGGATTGAAAACTCTTATTGATGAGAATCTTACCTTGAAAGAGAAAAATGATAAATTTAAAGAGTATCAAGAAGCGTGGCGTAATATTGGTCCCGTTCCGCAAAATGAAACCAATAACTTATGGAAAAATTATCATTTTAATGTTGATAAATTTTATGATTTACTACGTATAAGTAGAGAGATTAGAGAGTTGGACCTTAAGAAAAATTTAGAGCAAAAAATTCAATTATGTGAGAAAGCGGAATCTCTTCTTCTCGAAGAATCGATTACGAAATCATTCAAAATGTTACAACAGCTACATAATGAATGGCGAGAAATCGGGCCGGTAATGGAAGATAAAAAAGAGGAGATTTGGGAACGTTTTAAAACGGCATCAGACCAAATTAATCAAAATAGACGGGATTACTACGATAAACTCTACACAGAACAAAAGAATAATTATAATGCGAAATTGGTTCTTTGCGAACAAGCTGAAGAGCTCATTGCGCATGAAATAAATAGCATAAAAGAGCATAATAGAGTTAGCGAGCAACTGACGGATTTGCTTAAAATGTGGAAAACGTTCGGTCCTGCACCTTCTAAACTTAACGATGAAATATGGACACGATTTAAAACGACACTGAATACCTATTTTCAACAACGAAAAGAGTATTTCCAACAAATCAAAGAGACACAGACTCAAAATTACAATCTAAAACTTAATTTAACGATGCAAGCCGAAGCGCTTGTAGATAGAACGGATTGGCGTAGAGCTACCGAAGAAATCATACAACTTCAAAAAGAGTGGAAAAATATCGGAGCGGTACCACGTAAAAATTCCGATGCTATCTGGAAACGATTTAGAAGCGCATGCGATAAATTCTTTGAAAATAAATCTAACTACTTTGCTAATATTAAGGATATTGAAAAAGAGAACCTGAGAAAGAAAGAAGAGTTGATAGAAAAAATTGCTAATCAGGAATTTACAGACGATAGAGAAGCGAATTTAGAACTCATGAAAGCGTTCCAGCGTCAATGGACGGAGATTGGATACGTGCCGATGAAAGTTAAAGACAGTCTTAATCAAAGGTATCGTGAAACGCTCAATAAACGATTTGCCGACCTTAAAATTTCCTTGGAAGAGGTTAAACGTAGCGATTTTAAAAAAGAAATCGATACGCTACTCAACGACCCCAATGCAACGAAAATATTGGATAAAGAGCGTAGATTCCTTACAAATAAGATGACGCAACTTAAAGATGAAATCAACTTATTAGAAAATAATCTTGGCTTTTTCGCACGTTCCAAGAATGCGGAATTATTGCGTGAAGAATTTTCTAAAAAGATAGAAGCAGCTAAAAAAGAGGTTGAAGAGATTGAGTACAAGATTAGAGTGATGGATAAATCAAAAAAATAGAATGGCTAAGCAGAAGGACAATAGTATTAAAATCAAGAATAGAAAGGCAGAATACGAATATTTTTTACTTTCTACTTATTGCGCCGGTATTGTCCTTCTGGGTACTGAAATTAAATCCATTCGGCTTGGGAAAGCGAATCTCAATGACGCTTATTGTGCGTTTAAAAATGGCGAATTGTGGGTTTATAATCTACATATTAGCGAATATTCCCACGGCAGTGCCTATAATCACGAACCGAAACGTCCTCGCAAACTGTTACTTAATAAGCGAGAGCTTCGCAAAATTATGACTAAACTTCAGGATATAGGTATGACCGTCGTTCCTACGTTACTCTGGATTAACGAAAACGGGTACGCTAAATTGGATATAGCCCTTGCCAAAGGAAAGAAAAAATACGATAAACGCGAAAGTATCAAAGAAAAAGACCAACGAAGAGAGAGACTGCAAGAATTGTAATAATCATTTTAATTTTATTTTTAATTAGGGCGTGCCCCCTCGCTTCGCTCGGGGTCGGTCTCCGCCTCCAAGTCCGCAGGAAGGAGCTTTGAAGAGCATAGTCGAAAAAGGAGCTTCTAAAGTCGCTCTTTTTCTCCTTGCTCTTCAAAGCTCCTTCCTTTGCGGGCTATCCGGCTACGACCTCACGCAGCCCAAGCGGTAAGTTGAAAACTTGTGTTTTAAACAATACCTCACTCCATTATCTATTTAATTCTATCACTTCTTTGGGGTAATTTGGATTTTTCATCTTTTTCGTTAGATTAATTGTGTACTTTTGCTTATAGTTTAAATGTTTTATAAATTAAAAGTTTGCACACATACATATTCTTTAATAACACAGCAAATATTAAAAAATGAAAGTAGAAGAAATCAGAGAAATAGCAATTGATAGTTCACAAGCGTATTACGAATACCTTGACCAAAACAATAAAGGTATTCAAGAAGTTAATATTTTAGAACTAGATTATATGCAAGGCAACGACACTGTTATCAAACTACGTTTGTCTGCAAAACTTTTTGACATAGAAGCAATTTTTTTCAAGAACTTACGAAATAATATAAAATATGATACCGTAAACGTTAGAATTATTGAATACGATAATGATAAAAATATACTTCTAATAAAACCTGTCGAAAATGTAAAAGAAGATTTTTTGGGTCTAAAAGAAGAAGATATCAAAGTTATTTCTGATTTGAAATTCTTAGTAAAACGTGTCAAGTCTTGGTACGAATTAAATGGTAGTAAACTTGAGTTTCCAAGGAAAATTTCCAAATATTCAAAAGACTTCCGAAATATTGAATTTTTTAAAGATAAAAATTTTCAACCGTCAGATAATCAAAAGCAGTCTTTGGAAAATATTTTTACAAATCCTTTTTCTTATGTGTGGGGAGCACCTGGAACAGGAAAAACACAATTTGTTCTTTCGTACACAGTACTTCATTACATAAAAAAAGGTGACAAAATAGCCATTTTAGCACCAACGAACAATGCTATTGAACAAGTTTTAAAAGGTGTTATAGAAATGACAGATAAAGCAGGTGTAGATAGAAAACAAATTATACGGTTAGGAACACCTTCTAAAAAATTTGCAGAAGAATTTCCTGAAGTATGTGAAGAAAAAGGTATTCAGAAAAAATTAGTAGAAATAGATAAACAAATAGACATTCTTAAACGAGTGTTGAATTTCGTAAATCAAAAAAAGGCAATTATGAAGTGTAACGACATAATGCCTGAATTTGAAAAACTAACTGAACTTTCAAATAAAATAAAATCAAGACAAGGATTAGTTTATAAAATAAAAAAACGATATAAGGAAAAAGAAATTGAAATTAAATTACTTAATGAAAATATCAATCCAAAAACGGCACGAAAACAACAACCAAATAAAAAGTATATAACAATAAGTATATAGCTATTTTGGGGGCTTTTTTTATTCTGAATAAATTGACTTTGTTTTCTGTT
>Ga0255347_1000866_pt1 | contig 52686 bp, 42 predicted proteins | sample wastewater_treat_2_FD_192479 | JGI IMG/M metagenome (GOLD analysis project Ga0255347, IMG submission 192479) | Wastewater microbial communities from Lulu Island WWTP, Vancouver, Canada - plant24 | ecosystem: Engineered > WWTP > Wastewater > Unclassified | place: Canada: Vancouver, British...
GAAACACGTGGTACTGATTTTTGATGAGTGCCACCGTTCCCAATTTGGTGAAATGCATCAAGCTATCACGAAGAGTTTTAAGAACTACCATATCTTCGGCTTTACGGGAACTCCGATTTTTGCTGCCAATGCCAGTTCAGGAGGTAACCCACTGCTTCGTACAACCGAGCAGGCTTTTGGAGAAAAGCTACATACTTATACCATTGTAGATGCCATCAATGATGGGAATGTTCTGCCTTTTAGAATAGATTTTATCAATACCATTAAGATGCCTGATTACGTTAATGATAAAAAAGTCTATAGCATAGATAGAGAAAAAGCCTTAGCAGATCCACAGCGAATCAGTGAAATTGTTTCTTACGTTCTTGAACACTTTGATCAGAAGACGAAGCGCAATAGTTATTACACATTCTCTGCGAAATGGGAAGAAGCAGATAAGCACAACCCTAAAAAGATGATAGAAAAGCGTGAAACAAGGCGAGTTGCCGGTTTCAACTCCATATTTGCTGCTGCATCCATCCCAATGGCAATCAGATACTATAATGAGTTTAAGAAGCAGATAGCGGAAAAGAACCGTAACCTTACCATTGCAACTATTTTCAGTTTTAGTGCAAATGAAGAAGAGCCAGATGGACTGCTTCCTGAAGAGGATTTTAATATGGAAAACCTTGACCAAAGCTCCAGGGATTTTCTTGATGCGGCTATCCGAGATTACAATTCCACATTTAGCACAAATTACGATACATCCTCGGATAAGTTCCAGAATTATTATAAAGACCTCTCTCTTCGTGTAAAGAATCGGGAGATCGATATATTGATTGTTGTTAATATGTTCCTGACAGGCTTTGATGCAACAACCCTAAATACGCTATGGGTAGATAAAAACCTGAGACAGCATGGACTGATTCAGGCTTTTTCAAGAACTAACCGCATCCTAAACAGCGTTAAGACCTATGGTAATATCGTTTGCTTTAGAGATTTGAAAGAAGAAACAGACAAAGCTATTGCACTATTCGGCAATAAGGATGCAGGCGGTATTGTACTGCTAAAAACATTCGATGAATACTATAACGGCTATGATGAAAAAGGTGAACACAAGCCGGGCTATGCTGAACTGATTGCAACCCTTACAACACAGTATCCCCTTGGACAACCTATTCTCGGAGAAGAAGCTGAAAAAGACTTTATACGGCTATATGGAGCAATACTTCGGCTTAGAAACATTCTTACTTCTTTCGATGACTTTGAAGGAAATGAGATTTTATCTGAAAGGGATTTTCAGGACTATCAGAGCATTTATATTGACCTGTATCAGGAATATAGAAAAGGTGCTGATGGTGACAAAGAAACTATCAATGATGACATAGTTTTCGAGATTGAACTGGTCAAACAGATAGAGGTAAATATTGACTACATCCTTATGCTTGTAGCCAAATATCAACAATCCAACTGCAAGGATAAAACCATTCTTACGACCATTGATAAGGCTATCAATTCGAGTATTGAACTTCGAAGTAAGAAAGAACTTATCGAGCGTTTTATTGAGCAAGTCAATGTATCGACCAAAGTGGATGAGGATTGGCGCAAATTCCTCCACGAGCGTAAAGAAGCGGATATTACAGCAATTATAGAAGAAGAAAGATTAAAGCCTGAAGAAACCCGCCGATTCATCGACAATGCTTTCCGAGATGGAATGCTTAAAACGACCGGTACAGCTATTGATAAAATCATGCCACCTGTATCTCGCTTTGGCGGAGGCAGAGCCGCGAAAAAACAAGGAATTATTGAAAAGCTGATGATATTCTTTGAGAAGTATTTAGGGTTGGTGTAATAATGATATTGAGAGGTGAATAATGGATACAAATGAGTTGATATTAAGAGTAGCTGAAGCATTAGAAAAACAGATGGCCTTTCCTCAGTGGGATACAATTATTCAAATATTTTCAGTTGTTGCTGCTTGGATTACGATACTATTTCTTCTTGTTGAACGTAAAAACAAAGAACGGCCTTACCTACAAATTTCTTTTGAACTGGTCAGATCTTCACTTGCTTGCCTGGTCATAAGAAATGTTGGGGAATGTCCTCTTGAGGTTACTTCAATAAAGCTAAGTGAAGAATTTGTAAAACAACTACCTCAAAAGACTCAGGAGCGCGTAGCAAGTTTTGAAAAATCGGAAATAAAGGTTTTCCCAAAACGCTTCTATGTTTTTTCATTGGATGTTATTACTGGAACAATTCTTAATGATTTCAATATCAAAGAAGTGGAAATATACTACAAATACAAAAAGCTTGGCAAGTACCGTAAAAAATATAAAGAGAAAACAACAATAGATTTTTCTCAATACGCTACTATGCTAATCTATATTTCAGAGATAGATGAGTTGAAAGGCAGTGTGGACAATCTCTTGAGTGAGGTAAAAGAAATTAAAAAACTGATACCATCTACTAAAATTGGCGATACTCATGCATACAAGATTGTGGAATAAGCTAAATTAGAGATATTGTATTAAATCCAAGGCTGCATTTATAAAACTATATACAAACGATTTGAAGCAAAAGACCAGTCACAATTAAGCATTCATGCTTAATTGTGACTGGTCTTATTTTGCTCCGCTTGAAGCTGTTCAAGTTTTTGTAATCCCTAAGTGAACGCTTCTTTTCACCCCCCTCTCTCATAACTGGCTTTTTAATCAAAAATTAAGCAAAAAACTTAGCCTAATCGTCATTATTTTGGGGCAAAAAAATAGCAAAACCCCTTGAAATCAAGGAGTTTGTATTGTATCAATATTTAAGTTCTTTTATGGTGGAGGCGGAGGGAATTGCACCCTCGTCCGTAAGTAACCAGGCCTCAGTCTCTACGAGCGTATCTCCGGATTTGTTCTCGCAAGTTGAGGCGCCCCGGAGCGGGCTTCCCAACTCGCCAGCTCAGAATTCTTTTCCCCAAGTGGTCCCAAGCAACCCCACATGGGTATCTTCCCTAGTGACGGCAACACGAAGATAGGGAAGCTTTCTCTCCGGTGCCGTGGCCGCTTATTTAAGCAGCCAGTGCGTAATTTGTATCAGCAGTTATTTGCTTGCCGCTTTGATGGGCACGGCTCCCATGCTCGCTGCTCAAACCCAACTACCCACGTCGAACCTGTATCGCCCCCATAACCTAACACTATTCTAGCACGATTCCTCAAGTTGAACAATGCACAGCTGCATAAGCTGCATCCGGCTTATGAGCAACATGCCAATCCGCCATGCTGCACAACCTGCAACTCATCTAACACCAAACATTTCTGACAGGGGTATCTACAGGCCATTCACCCAAACCCGGCCACAGGCTACTAGATGAACGAATCCCGAGATTTCAGCCCCGCCAGTTTGTCCGTCAGATTCAACTCGAACCAACAGACTCCCTCCGGGTTGCCCCAGTTCCAAGGTCTCAGTTTTAACGCCATCCCTAGCCGCTAAAACGCTTGCAACGGCAATACTACCTGACGCACAGCTTCCTTCCCAGACCAACGATTCAGTCTCTTTTACCCATACCGCTGGCACGACATGTCTTTCAGATTCATCCAAGAACATGACCCCAAAAGCCTGAGTCTCTCGGTACTTGCAGAACTCGGCTATTTCCCTGAATGCTCCTACGCTAGGCTTTTGGTCCCACACTACCGCGTGGCTGATACCCGGTAGCTCAACGAATCCCAAATAACCATGCTTGAATGGCAGGAATTCTATCCTGCGAGGCAAAGGCATAGGCGAAGAAACCCACAGCCCACTCTCTTGTTCCCGTCCGCGCACCGCTAGTACCCCATCATAACCAGAAGTCTCTATGGGAATCTCTACCTCGTCGCCCAAGAGACGCCGACCCAAATAGGATGTAGACATTAGCCAGGCTCCAAAAGCACGGCATGCATTGCCACAGAACTCATCACCCATCATCTGCAGTCTAGCAATTGCATTAGCATCTGAGGAACGTTCGGCAAATCCAACCTGTTCGGCCCCTAGTCCGTAAGGCCTCATGATTTCTGCGGCTACATCGCGATGCTTATCCCGCTCAACTGGAGTCAGAACGATTACAGTAACGTTACCTGATGGGTTTAGTTTGACGAAGCGAAGGAACATTTCACTGCTCCTCCCTACCTCGTACAATCCTCTCGCTCTCACGTTGTATGTCTCGTTGCTTGATGGCTTCACGTTTGTCGTATGTCTTACGACCTCTCGCAAGCGCCAATTCAACTTTAGCCTTACCATCTCGAAAATATATGGATAACGGTATAAGCGTGTACCCTTTCTGGGATACTTTGGACGCCAGCCGTCTTATCTCGCTCTTGTGCAAAAGCAGCCGCCTTGGTCGCAATGGATCATGGTTGAACCTGGCTGCAGGCTCATACTGGTCTATATGAGCATTGCGCAGTATCACTTCATTTCCGACTATCTCCGCATAGCTGTCCTGGAGGCTGGCCCTACCCATACGCAAGGATTTCACCTCAGAGCCAATAAGAGCTATGCCTGCCTCTATGGTTTCTTCGATATAGTAGTCATGCCTGGCACGCCGATTTCGCACAACTACTTTTTCATTGTCATCTTCTTTCATTTTCCATACACCCATTACTCGGGACTGTGGCTGGCGAACAAGTAGTTCCCTACGCCCACACCAAAAAGCCCCAGTATCTAAGCCGATTTGTGTTGATGCTGCGGTTCAGAGTATGAATCCCCTAGAACCAGACTAGAGGCCTAGATCGTCAGATATCTCCTTCATAGCTTCTAGCCCAAGACTTACAAACTCCGGAACTGTTAGTCCAAGCTCGGAGCACGCCTTTATGACCTCACGGTTCGCCCCTCTAGCAAAAGACTTCTCTCCCATCCTGTTTAGGACAAAGTCAGTGTCTATGGCAGACAATTTCTTCTTAGGAGAAATCAGTGCAGATGCGACAATGAGCCCCGTCAAAGGGTCAGCGCAGTAAAGCGCCTTTGCCATCATAGTGTTCCTCGGAAAACCGTGAATCTCATTGTGAGCCCTAACCGCGTCTACGATCTCCTCATCGAAACCAAGCTCCGCAGCAATCTCTCCAGACTTTATGCTATGGATATTTGGGTCATGCTTGGTATCTTCATAATCAATATCGTGGAGGAGCCCAGCTGCTCCCCATCTTTCCTCATCTTCACCAAAATAGCGAGCCAAACGCCGCATTACAGCCTCTACAGCCAGAATATGCTTGTACAGGTTGTTAGTACTGACCCTCTTAGACACTTCCGCTGCAATCTCATCTCTGGTCAAGACCTCAGTCTCCTTCCTCTCCACAGAACTGCGTGAAAAACGGGGGTAAAGAAGGGGATATCTGCAGTTCAAAGGCAAACATCCCCTGTTGCGTATCTTACCTAAACAGCGAAGCAAACACCAAAGCAACTATGCTCATGAGTTTTATCAAGATATTTAGCGACGGGCCTGCAGTATCCTTGCAAGGATCTCCTACGGTATCGCCCACAACTGCCGCCGCGTGAGTCGGAGTGCCTTTTCCACCAAGGTTGCCTGCTTCAATATACTTTTTAGCATTATCCCAGGCTCCGCCTGAGTTCGCAAGGAAAATCGCCATTAGTACCCCTGAAACAAGGCTACCCGCCAAAAGACCGGCTAATGCCTCTTTACCTAGGACAAAACCAATCAGGATCGGCGCACCCACAGCCATTAACCCAGGGACTATCATTTGTTTAAGTGCACTTGCAGTCGAAATATCCACGCATTTCGCGTAATCCGGCTTGGCCGTTCCCTCCATCAGACCTGCAATTTCTCTGAACTGACGCCGTACCTCCTCCACCATCTCAAAAGCTGCCTTTCCAACAGCCTCCATTGCCATGGACGAAAACAAGAAAGGTAGCATTCCGCCTATTAGAAGACCCGCGATTACGTTAGCATTCAAGAGATCAATTGAGGTAAGACCTGCTGCCTGCGAATATGCCGCAAATAGCGCCAGCGCCGTAAGAGCGGCAGAACCAATTGCAAATCCTTTGCCGAGTGCAGCCGTGGTGTTTCCGAGCGAATCAAGCGCGTCTGTGATCTCACGCACGCTCTTGTCCTGGTGCGTCATCTCTGCAATACCGCCTGCATTATCCGCAATGGGCCCGTAAGCATCGACCGAGACTGTCATACCAGTAGTAGAGAGCATACCAACCGCGGCCAAAGCAATCCCGTACAGGCCTCCAAATCCGCTGTCATTTCCGAACTTAAATGCTACCAAACTTGCAATAGCCACCAAAATGACGGGTACAGCAACAGATTTCATGCCGACCGCTAGCCCTTGAATGATATTGGTTGCAGCTCCTGTTTGAGAAGCTTCTGCAATCGCTTTTACAGGAGGGTAGTCGGCAGAAGTGTAGTACTCGGCCACAAGTCCTATCAAGACACCTGCTACCACTCCTGCCAGGACCGGCCAGAAGAGGGTTGCTGCTCCCGTAAAATAGTATATAATGCCAAATACAATTAGAAGCACCAATCCGCTAGACGAAAAAGAACCTAGCCTTAGGGCCGTGGATGGGTGAGACATCCTCATCCTGACGAAAAATGTCCCTAAAATAGACGCGAGAACCCCTCCGGCTGCTATGAGAAGTGGGAGGATTATAGCAAACAAGGCATCGCTTGGATCTTTCATCAAAACGCCCATAGCCATGGCAGCTATTATTGAACCTACATATGACTCAAAAAGATCCGCACCCATGCCGGCTACGTCACCTACGTTATCGCCTACATTATCAGCAATAACTGCAGGGTTTCTCGGATCATCTTCAGGGATGCCGGCTTCAACCTTGCCCACAAGGTCAGCGCCTACGTCGGCAGCCTTTGTGTAGATTCCCCCGCCAACCCTGGCAAAAAGAGCGATTGAACTGGCTCCGAACGCAAATCCATTTACAACTCCAAAAGAAGCCGGGTCCCCAGGGTCCCCGAAAAGAAAGTACACAATACTTATACCCACGAGACCTAGCCCCACGACTGTCATACCCATCACAGACCCGCCTGAGAAAGCCACGTCGAGAGCGCCAACAGTCCCTTTCTTCGCTGCCTGTGTAGTCCTTACGTTTGCAGCGGTGGCAGTCTGCATACCAATATAACCTGCCAGGGCCGAGGTAACCGAACCGATTATAAATGCTATCGCAGTCTCAGGCCGCATAGCGTCAGGAGGAGTGAAATATCCTGCTATGAATATGATCACAGAGACTGCGGCTACAAATATGGCCAAAGATTTATATTCTCTTTTGAGAAACGTCATCGCTCCTTCATGTATTGCATCAGATATCTCCCGCATGTCATCAGAACCAGGATCATGTGACGATACTTTGGAACGAAGGAATATTGCAAACAAAAGAGCAATAGCTCCCGCGATAAGTGCAGCTATTGCCCACTCCGAGCTGATCATGCCCTATATCTCCTTTCCAATGCTCTTAGCGGTTGTATGCTAGCCCTGCCTCATAAAAGTAAGGGCAACACAACATACTAAAAACGCGACTGCAAAGTATACGGTCAGCTTAGCATAGAATTCCTCGCGGCCCTTTTTCTTCCTCCTAACAGTGCCCTCGCTTCCTCCAAAAAGGCTAAGCCCTGCGGACTTGCCTGGCTGCAAAATGACAAGCACGATAAGACCTATTGTTGCAACAGTGTGAACAATCCTTACCGCAATCTCCACCCAATTCACCTCGCTTTAGCCAACAAACCAGCTATCCGATTGTAACACCGCACCCCTTGCTAAGTCTACTTTCACACGTTACTTCCATATATCGCGAAGCGCCCAAGTTCCTCTTCGATCCTAAGAAGCCTATTGTATTTCGCTACTCTTTCGCTGCGGCACGGAGCGCCCGTTTTTATCTGACCACTGCAAGTAGCTACGGCTAGATCGGCTATGAAAGAATCTTCGGTCTCGCCAGACCTATGAGAAACGAGCCACCGGTATCCGGCATTAGCGGCAACTTGAATAGAATCTAGGGTCTCGGTAATAGTACCCACTTGATTCAGCTTTATCAACACCGAATTACCTGCGCCCACCGTAATTCCCTTTTCAATCCTCTCTTTCTGAGTAACAAAAAGGTCGTCGCCAATGATCTGTACCTTTCCCCCAAGCGCCTTGGTCAAAACGACCCAGCCTTCCCAATCATCTTCAAAGAGGCCGTCTTCGATTGATACTATGGGATAAGAATTCACCCATGCAGTGTATTTTTCGACCAGTTGTGCGGACGTTCCCGTCCAATTCTCTCCTTTGAGGACGTATTTGCCGTCCTCGTAAAACTCGGAGGCAGCCGCATCTATAGCTAGATTGCAGTGCAATCCCGGTTTATATCCAGCCTTTCGGATGGCCTCAACCAAAAGCCCCAGGGCTTCCTCGTTTGACCTGAGATCAGGGGCAAACCCGCCCTCGTCGCCTACTGCCGTCGAGTAACCCTTAGACTTCAATATACCTTTCAGACAATGGTATATCTCTACCGCCATCTGGAGCGCATCTGAAAACGTTTCCGCACCAGATGGTACAATCATGAATTCTTGAATATCAACATTATTGTCGGCATGCTTTCCGCCATTTAGTATGTTCATAAATGGTACAGGAAGAACCCTAGATTTGATACCACCTAGATACCTATATAAAGGAAGACCTCTGGACTGAGCTGAAGCATCGGAAACTGCCATTGAAACCGACAGTATCGCATTGGCACCCAGCTTTGACTTGTTGGGCGTGCCATCTAGTTCGATCATCAAGCTATCGATCCGTTCCTGCTCCAACGAGTCATAACCTATGATCTCCGGCGCTATCACCTGGTTCACGTTTGCAACCGCCTTAGTGACACCCTTACCCCCAAACGCCTTCCCACCGTCTCTTAGTTCGAGAGCTTCATAGGTCCCGGTCGATGCGCCGGAAGGTACCATCCCTCTTCCCAGAGATCCATCACTAAGTATGACATCAGTCTCTAAAGTAGGATTTCCACGGGAATCAAGTATCTGCCTTGACTTAACATCCACTATTACACTCACAAGCCCGCCTCCTATGTTATCTACCTATACATCCCTTAGCGACGCTGAAAGGATGAATCCAGCGTGAGCGTAGCCGTTCGTTCGAACTGATCTCTGCTCCACGCCATTGGATCGCAACGATATCCAACCGTTAGGAGAGATCTTTACGCATATGTTATCAAACTGTTTCTGTCCATCTCAGCCGGTTTTCCCAGCCCCATCATATCAAGAATAGTCGGGGCCACATCAGACAGTATGCCGTTTTCGATGCGCTCAACTATCCTTCGGTCTATCATTATTTTATTGGTACTTTCGTCCTTTTTACCTACAAGAATACATGGAACCCTATTTGAAGTATGATATGTGTGATTCTTATTCTCACCACATCCCGGTTCTTCTTTTGGTTTGGTAAGATCCTCAACATTTCCGTGATCTGAAACCAAAAGAACTATACCGCCCATCTCGACTACCGCAGGCAGAAGTCTGCTCAAGCATTGGTCAACGACCTCAAGCGCCTTTTTCGCAGCCTCAAAACACCCGGTGTGACCCACCATATCAGGGTTTGCGTAGTTCAATATAACCAGATCGTATGCTCCTTTTTCAAGCCGCCTGAGGGCCTCATCAGTTACTTCGAACGCGCTCATCTCGGGTTTTTCGTCGTAGGTAGGGACTTTCGGAGAGGGAATAAGGCACCAATCTTCCCCTGCAAAAGGCTGTTCTCTCTTTCCGTTGAAAAAGAACGTGACGTGAGCATATTTCTCAGTTTCGGCTATGCGTAATTGCCTCATACCTGCATTTGAAACAACCTCACCCAAAGTGTTTCTGAGGACTAACGGAGAATATGCAAATAGTCCGTCAAGATGCTCCTCATAGCAGAGCATCCCCACAAAGACAATGTCAGGATGCTTTTCGCGGTAAAACTCCTTAAACTCTTTATCGCAGAAGGCGTGCGAAATCTGACGGGCTCTGTCCGCCCTAAAGTTGAAAAACACCAAAGAATCTCCATCGTCTACAGTTTTGAAATCGCCACGGCCATCAACAATTGTCGGACATACAAACTCATCGGTCTCCCCTTGTTCATAGGCCATTTCCAAAGCGCTGCGCCAATCGGGCGCTCTACGACCGCGGCCTAATGTAAGAAGGTCGTAGGCTGTCTTAGTCCTCTCCCAGCGATTATCTCTATCCATGGCCCAATATCGGCCGGTTATCGAAGATATCTTTCCAATACCTATGTCTGCGATCCTCTTCTCAAGACGCTCGAGGTAAGTATGTGCAGACTGCGGGGGTACGTCCCGGCCATCAAGAAAAACATGAATGAACACCTGACTCAGGCCTTTCGACTTCGCCATTTCCAGGATCGCATACAGGTGCTCCTCATGACTATGGACTCCGCCATCAGACAAAAGGCCCATCACATGCAGCGCTGAACCTCTGTCTATCACATTATCCATAGCAAAAAGCAAAGCCTCGTTATTGTAGAAATGCCCTGTCTTAATGTCATTGAATATCCGAACTAGATCCTGATACACAATCCTACCTGCGCCAAGATTAAGATGTCCCACATTAGAATCTCCCATCTGGCTCGGCATTAGACCTACCGCCTCTCCAGACGCCTCTAGAGAAGCAGTGGGATAGTCGATGCCAAGAGATCTAAAATAAGGGATGTTCGCTTCAGTTACTGCGCTGGGGGCAGTCTCTGAAATTCCCCATCCATCGAGTATAACCAGCACAACCGGCCTGGGTCTTGACACGTCAATTCCCCCACACCAAACCCTATTGACAATACGCAACGAGCTATAGAAACTGCCTTTTGGCCTTGTATCCTTCTTCGACTATCTTGAAGAACTCCTCAGGGTCTAGACTCGCTCCCCCTACCAACACACCGTCGATACATTCTCTTGACATAAAGGAACGGACATTGGATGATTTGACGCTCCCGCCATATAGCACCCTGAGATGCTCGGACAGATCTTGCTTGTAGATTGCATCTACGGTTTCCCTCACACCCAATATGACGTCTTGTGCATCATCGGGCCGGGCTTCCCTGCCAGTCCCTATAGCCCACACAGGTTCATAAGCAACCGTACAAAACGAAATTTCCTCAGGCTTGACTTGAGAAAACGCGGCTCTTACCATTCGAGAGACCACATCAGCAGTCTTCCCGTCCTCTCTCTCCTCCAGCGTCTCTCCTACGCAAACAATGGGCCTCAGTCCATGGTTCAAAGCAGCTCTTACCTTTTTGAGGACATCATCATCGCTTTCTCCAAATATATGGCGCCTCTCTGAATGCCCAACAATGACATATAGGCAACCTGCGTCTTTTAACATGTGCGGAGAAACTTCACCGGTAAAAGCACCCTTTTCTTCCCAGTACATATTCTGGGCTCCGACATCTACCGGCTCATCGGCAAACAAGGCACACAGTGCAGGAATACTCAAAAAAGACGGGCATACAAGCACGTCTACAGGTATGTTTTTATCTGGGAATCGTCTGTACAATCGTTCTGCAAAAACACTGGCAAAAGACACCGCTTCGCCTATGCTTTTGTTCATCTTCCAGTTAGCAGCGATAAGTGGTTTTCGCATTTTTACTCTCCCTAGAAATAATGAAAATGTTCAATCACAGGTCTTAGGACACAGACATTTGACCCCTGGAAGCTCTCTGCCTTCTAAGAACTCAAGAGAGGCTCCCCCTCCAGTTGACAGATGACTTATTCTATCAGCACATCCAGCCATTTCGATGGCCGCCAGGGAGTCTCCGCCTCCTACTACGGTAAAACCGTCAACACTGGCAACAGCAGATGCTATCTCCAGAGTGCCCCCACGGAACTGCTCCACTTCAAAAACCCCCATGGGCCCGTTCCAAAAGACGGTCTTAGCCTTTGATATCACATTAGAAAATTCTCGTCGAGTCTCAGGGCCTATATCAAGAGCCATCATGTTTTCGGGAATACGCTGCGAGTGAACAACCTCAACGGGAACTCCTGCTTCTGGTTTCTCGGCAACTACCAAATCGACGGGAACCACCAACTCTTTGCCTAGGCTACCGGCCTTTTCAATGATCCTGATAGCGTCTTCCCTCTTTTCTTTCTCGCAAAGAGAACGACCGACGCCATAGCCTTTGGCCATCAAGAACGTATTGGCCATGCCGCCGCCAATCAAGAGGATATCCACCTTTTCAAGGAGATTCTCCAAAACTCCCAGTTTGTCAGAAACTTTTGCCCCTCCTATGACTGCAACAAATGGCCGCTCAGGTGAGCTTAACAGTCTCCCTAAGGCATTCAACTCACGTTTCATTAGGCAACCAGGATACGCTGGCAGGAAGTCCGCAACCCCTACTGTCGACGCGTGAGCTCTATGAGCAGTGCCAAAAGCGTCATTTATAAAGACGTCAAAAGGCGCCGCCAGTTTCTTTGCAAATTCTCTATCGTTCTGCTCTTCTTCAGGATAAAAGCGAACATTCTCCAGAAGCATCACTTCCCCTGGCTTCATTGAACGTACCGCTTGAGCCACATCCTCGCCGACGCAATCGTCCAATTTCCGAACGTCTACCCCAAGAAACTCTGAAAGGCGCGCCGCCACAGGATCCATTCTCAGATCTTCAACTACCTTACCCTTTGGCCTTCCAAGATGAGACACGAGGACAACCTTAGCACCACGTTCCGTAAGCCATCTAATCGTAGGCAGCGACGCCCTAATCCGCGTATCATCAGTAATCACACCATTGCGAATAGGCACATTAAAATCCACCCGACACAAACAAGCCTTCCCAGAAACATCCACAGCCCCTGCACCTCCTCATAGTGAATCACGGGGTCGGTTCTCCTGCTTCACGAAATGATGTATGTGATTAGGTCAACCAGGCGCTCTGAGTAACCCCACTCGTTATCGTACCAGGCGATGACTTTTACCATCTTGTCTCCTATAACCTGCGTGGACAGTGCATCCACTACAGAAGACTCTTTCATTCCTTTGTAGTCTGCTGAAACCAAGGGTTCGTAGGACACGCCGAGAATCCCTTTGAGTTCGTTTCTGGCTGCGTTCTCCAAAGCCTGGTTGACTTCCTGGGCATCGCATGCCTTAGATAGTTCGCAAGTTAGATCAATTACGGAGACCGTAGGAGTAGGCACTCTAAAAGCCATTCCGTTTATCTTGCCCTCCAACTGTGGAAGAACCAATGAAACGGCTCTTGCCGCCCCCGTAGTTGTCGGAATGATGTTTAGAGCGGCTGCCCTGCCCCTTCGAAAATCCTTATGGGGAAAATCAAGGGTAACTTGATCGTTTGTATAAGCGTGGATCGTAGTCATAAGACCTCTTTCAATCCCGAAGACCTCATCCAAAACCTTAGCTACAGGAGCTAGGCCGTTGGTCGTGCATGACGCGTTAGAGATAACATGGTGCTTCTGAGGATCGTACTTGTCCTGATTAACGCCCATTACAATTGTAATATCTTCGCCTTTGGCAGGAGCTGAAATAACCACTTTCTTGGCTCCTCCCGACTCTATGTGAGCAACTGCTTGCTCCTTCTTTGTAAATCTACCTGTAGACTCAAGGACAATATCTACTCCTACGTCTCTCCAAGGAATATTGCCAGGGTCTCTTTCAGAGAACACGCGTACATACTTGCCGCCTATGTTAAGTCCTTGACCCTCGACTCTCACGTCGTCTTCAAGAGTCCCGTAATTGGAGTCATACTTGAGAAGATACGCGAGATTACCGGGATCGGCCAAATCATTTAGTGCTACGACCTCGTAGTTCTCCGCACGCTTTGATGCTCTTAGAAATCGCCTGCCTATGCTACCAAATCCGTTAATACCTACCTTAACCATTTAGAATTACCCCCTGAACGATGAAGTTAGTCCCTTCCATATTATAGCCCAAGTGACAGCCCGACTGGGAAGGATACATCCCAAGAAAGCGAACGTTCCCAGAAGCAACACTCAAAGCGCGTTCTCTACCTGTACATGAAGAAACCCAAGACTCCTGACAACACAAGGAGCAGAATCGGATCTATGTTGAAAACCAGGATCGCAACAATGACTGCTGCTGAGATGATTCCAGGAACCAGTCCCGTAATTGAGTTGGGCAACACTGAAAGAGCTGCAGATAAAATCAAGGCTACTACGATAGGCCTTATACCTGACAGCATATACTTAACAAAGGGCACTTCCTTGTATCTTAGAAAAAGCCTTCCCAAGACCATCATGATGATAAACGAAGGAAGAACCACACCAAAAGTCGCTGTCACAGAACCAACCACGCCTGCAACCTTGAATCCTACGAAAGTGGCAGAATTGATGGCTATGGGACCTGGAGTGCCCTGAGATATAGCTATCACATCAATAAACTCCTCCATTGCCAGCCAGCCCCGATTGGTCACCACCTCCTCTGAAATCAGAGGAATCATGGCATAACCTCCGCCGAAGGCAAAAGCACCTACTTTGAGGAACGAAACGAAGAGTTGAAGCAAAATATCGGCCATAAGTAACTCATCTCACTCCCTAGATACCCGCGATCGACCAAAACCTGCGGCATCCCATCTTGTTCAACTTTGATTCCAATGTGGAAACACCAATGCTAAGCACTGTTTTTTGTGTCATCATATCTCGCGGCGCTCCGCGAATGCTCAATGCTCCCATAAACGACACCAGAAATGGCCGCCAAGAGCACTACGAAAATCGGATTTATATCCAGAAAAAGAAGCAGCCCTGCGCCTACTGCTGCGAACGCAATATCCCTCGCGCCGGTTATAGACTTTTTGCCTACCTGCCACACTGCCGAAATCAAGAGACCGAAAATGGCTGGCCTCATGCCCTTAAAGACCGCCTGAACTGCTGTTGACTCTTTCACCTTTAGAAAGAAATTAGCTATTACTAGGATAACGAGAAAAGATGGGAGGCTAGAACCCAAAGTAGCTACGATAGCCCCAGGGAACCCCCTCATTTTGTTACCGCACAAAACAGACGTGTTAATCGCAATGGGACCTGGCCCGCTCTGAGCAATAGCTAATATATCCACAAACTCAGAATCCTCAAGCCACCCCTGTCTATCCACAAGTTCCTTGCGGATAAGGGGTACCATGGCCCATCCTCCGCCAAATGTAAACGCCCCGATCTTGAAAAAACTCACAAATATGCTCCACAAAGAGATATCATCACGTGGATCTGTAGAGGGGAATTCTTCTTGAGGGCAGGCATCTGTATTGCCGATACCGTTCTTGTAGTCCTGTGTGCAATCTCCTAAGCTGCTTTTCGTACTGTTTTTGTTAGTGTCTTTCATATCGTTCGTGCCTAAAAGGCGCTCTCCCTCCTTTCGTACCTAGACATAACCAAACATAACCGCAGTATCTTACACATGCTGTGCCTAAAGCATACACAACTCATTATATCACTAAAGCCAAAAGACCAAGTCTCTTCGCAACGCAAAAGACCCGAGGGATTCCCCACCCGGGCCACCATGAAATTGCATATCCCACACAAGCTAGATGCGCCGCATAAGCAGACAAACTGTATTTCCCGTTAGCATTCCAGATATGTCCACCGAGCCCACATCTTAGGCCAGATAGTCTTTTAGTTTCTTGCTTCTCTGGGGATTTCTGAGTTTTCGCAAAGCCTTGGCCTCAATCTGCCTTATGCGTTCCCGCGTCACGCCAAACTCTCGCCCCACTTCTTCAAGGGTACGCGGTCTTCCGTCATCCAAACCGAAACGGAGCCTCAAGACCCTCTGCTCACGGTCATTCAAACCGGAAAGCACTTCCTCAATTTGCTCCCTCAGAAGCAGATATGAAGCTGCCTCATCAGGGGCAAGCGCATCCACATCTTCAATGAAGTCCCCAAGGTGGCTGTCTTCTTCCTCACCGATTGGCGTTTCCAGAGAAACAGGTTCTTGAGCTATCTTCTGAATCTCACGCACCTTTTCAGGTGTAATTCCCATCTTTTCCGCAATCTCTTCTGCCGTAGGTTCTCGACCAAGTTCCTGGACTAGTTCCCGCGAGGTTCTAACCAGTTTGTTGATCGTCTCTACCATGTGTACCGGAATCCTTATAGTCCTGGCCTGGTCGGCTATGGCTCTAGTGATAGCTTGCCTTATCCACCACGTTGCGTAAGTGCTAAGTTTGTAGCCCTTTCTGTAGTCAAACTTCTCAACAGCTTTTATCAAACCCATGTTGCCTTCCTGAATAAGGTCTAGAAAAGCCATTCCCCGGCCTACATATCTTTTGGCAATAGACACGACAAGCCGCAGGTTGGACTCGATTAGACGCTGCTTTGCCTCTCTATCACCCATTTCCATACGTTTGGCCAATTCCACTTCTTCCTCGGCAGTAAGGAGAGGAACCCGACCGATTTCCTTCAAATACATTCTAACCGGGTCATCTAAGGCCACTCCCTCCGGAACAGACAAATCGATATCTGCCCCATCTTCTTTGCCCTCAGCCTCTTCTGCCTCCTCTTCATCTTCGTCGATAATCTCATCTTCCATTTCTTCTTCTGCGTCTAGAATTGATTGTCTGGATCTTTCACGTCCCGGCTCGAAAGATTCCTCAACAGCCTCAGGTTCTTTTATCGACTGCGGATGAAAAGCACTAGATGCTGACTGCCTCTCGCTCAATACATTTATGCCAAGCCTATTGAATTCGCGGTAGACCTGGTCGACTTGCTCTTCGCTCATCTCCAGGCCTTCCAACGCATCGGCAATTTCCTTATAGGTTAAGAAGCCCTTACCTTGCCCCAGCGCAATTAGCTCCTTTATCGCATTCATCTCTGCACTAAGGTTCTTCAACCGTCTTCCCTCCCGGAGAAATCACCGGGGAAACCGCTCAAGTTTTCATCCCCTGTAGACTTCACCTGTCTAAGTAATTTCTGATATTCGTAAAGTATGGCGACTAACCGTTCCTGGTCTCCATCTTCTTCAGCTTTTCTCATCTCATCTCTCAATTCTGCCAAACGAAACTCATTTATCCTTCGTATGCAATCCGCAAGTACGCGTTCAGGTCTGTCGATAGGCCCAAAGCCTGCACAAATCTGCGCGACCCAGTTAGATATCTCAGGATCTTCTGTCCAAACAAGGAGATCATCACAATTCGCAAACATTAACCGGCATTGCTCATCCGAAAAATCTTCACCGGTAAGGTGCATTTTTGCAACATTCACTAATTCAGGTTTTTCTACGAGCACCTTGATAATTCCTTCCTCTGCACGGCGTCTAGCCAAATTTACTTCTTTACTCTTATTCCTTGGCAAGTTATTTTGAGATGTAGGACGTGACGCATTGCTATCGCTTGATTTGGTTGACGCCCTGCGCGCTTTCCTTCTATACAATTCTACGTCCTTGTAGAGAGATTCCTTCATAACGTCAAGATCCCGGGCAATTTCTGAGACGTATGCTGAGATTTCGACATCGCTCTCGAGTTCGGCAAGCACAGGTACGATAATATCCTTGACCTTGAGTTTTCCCTCAATCGTAGATAGGTCATTCGCTCTGACGGCTTCTCGGTATATGAATTCTATATCTGTAACTGCGTTTGCGACCAATCCCTCGAATTTCTCCGCACCATACTTGATCACATACTCATCAGGATCCTTTGCGCCCTCAAACACTGCCACTCGGCTTCTACCACCCGCTTCGCGGAAGACATCTATGCATCGTCTGACTGCCCTCTTCCCTGCGTCATCCTGGTCATACGCCAAAACCACATCTTCGCACAGAAGCAGAAGCGCCCTGGCCTGCTGCGCTGAAAAAGCAGTACCCATCCCCGCTACTGCGTAGTCAATACCATTCTGGAAAGCGCTAATCACATCCATGTAGCCTTCCATGACACATACTCTTCCTTTGTTGCGGATCCCGGTTTTTGCCAAGTTTAGCGCGTACAATTCCTTGCCCTTGTGGAAAAGGGGTGTATCTGGTGAATTAAGGTATTTCGGCTCATCATTTCCTACAGCGCGGCCCGCAAAACCTATGAGGTCCCCTGTGGAATTCCAAATGGGAAACATTATCCGCCCTCGAAACCGATCGTACATGTTGCTCAAACGTAGATCGGTCTTTGACTCTCCACCACGACCTGGCTCTTTCTCCACAACAAGGCCAGATTTCACCAAAGAATCAGGAGATATGCCGGCTTTACCAGTCTGACTCACTATAAAATCCCACTGGGCAGGTGCATAGCCTAGTTCAAAAAGGTCTATGGTGCCTCGGAGCACGCCGCGCTTCTCAAGATATTTGAGAGCATGCGCCCCCTGCTTGGAGAAAAGCACCTGCCTGTACTTCTCATGGGCAAAACTAAGAACATTTCGCACCCCGTCCAGCTCCTGTTTCCGCTTCTTCTCCGAAGAACTAAGAGTTGGTTCGGGAAGCCTAACTCCGGCCCTGGCCGCCAGTTTCTCAACTGCATCTGGGAAACTCATATTCTCCATTTTCATGAGGAAAGTGAAGATGTTTCCACCTTCGCCGCATCCGAAGCAATAGAAGAATTGCTTCTCTGGATCAACGGTAAAAGAAGGGGTCTTCTCCTGGTGAAATGGACACAGGCCTACGTAGTTCTTGCCGCTTTTGCGCAATTTTACATATTCGGACACAACTGAGACTATGTCTGTCCTGGCCCGTATCTCGTCTATGACCTCTTGGCTATAGTACCTTGCCGACACTTTCACACCCCGTTATCTTACTTCTTTTTCGTGAAAACCATATAACCTACGTATTATTCGATAACACTAGCAAAACTCCTTCATGTGTGTGCAACTATTTTGTCAATTTGAGTCATCATTTCTATTGAAGCATTAGTCCAAAAGACAGATGATTTCGGAAACCAAGGAGTTTTTTCTTTTGGTCATTACTAATTACTACGTGTTAGAAGATATAACCTTCCTATCGCTTGCCTAAAGAAAAACAAATGGCAAGCCAGACATAGATGCCCTTTATTACTACGAATTCTTCGCGCAAAGGTCTAAACAGAAACTGCCCCGGAGAAAAATAGGGTTATTGCCTCCTCACATAGAATGTACATAGAATGTATCGAAGAAAATATCAAGAATGTGGCGCACTTGGGCACCTGGTTTTTGTACGCGCATAGAATCAGATACGTCCATCCAAATACGCCGCACTCAGCGAGGTGCAACTGACACACAAGGAGGAACATACAATGGCCCTTTTATCGCACAAAAGACCCCTGAAGCCTGAAGATATTGCCGACTTGGTCTGTTACGGGGATCTGCAGGTTTCGCCTGACGGCAAGTTTCTCGCATACGTTCGCCAGTCAATCAAAGACGACGAATACGTAACGAACATACACGTAATTGAAATAGCAACGGGAAGAAACGTCCGGCTTACGAATTCAGGTAAAGATCGTTCGCCTAGATGGTCTCCTGATGCCAAAAAGATCGCATTCATATCTGAACGCTCGTCCCGAAGCCAGATCTGGGTCATAGGTTTGGACGGCGGCGAAGCAATCTGCGCCAAAACAAAAGAAAAGGTCCAAAGCGAACCTGTGTGGTCACCGGATGGACAACGGATCTATTATCTGGCAGGGGTCTTTGCTAAGCCTGCCGATTGGCTGCCGTACCCAGGGTGCCCCGAAGAAGATAGGCAGCGTGCTCTCGAACAGGCGGAGCGCAGATTGAGCAAAGATGAATCTAGCAAGGAGATCTCTGAAAAGAAGAACCTCAATGACATTAGAGTTGTAACCCGCCTGCGATACAGGATGGACGGAATCGGATACTACGACGACATAAGAACCCACATCTTCTACATAGACCTAGACAATAGTCTTTGCTCTGGAAAAGAACTAAAGAGCCATCAGGTTACCTCTGGTGACTTCGACTACGGGCTCCCTTCTTTGTCGCCTGACGCAAATTACCTTGTCACATCTGCTCTTTGTAGAGATGATGCAGACTACCACACCAAGTCAGATCTGTGGCTCGTAGACATATCAGAAAGAAAGAACTACCTCCTGTACGGTTCGCCCGGACCTGCTTGGCAACCTCAGTGGTCAGAAGATGGCAAGTACATTGCCTTCTTCGGCCACAACAATGCAAAGAGCGTCTCTACTAAGACTGATCTGTATCTCTTGCCTGTGGGCACGTTTCGGAAGTGTCTGGAAGAAGGCACTCTGCCAGAGCCTCTGTGCGAGGATAGCGTCACAAACGTAACGGCAGCGACTGATCTGGAAGCCGGGAGCTTCATTTCATCTGATACAACTTACGGCCATGGAACTTCGCTTTCGTGGGACGGTTCTACCTTATACTTCTCCGCAGTAGACCGCGGAACCCCTTACATCTACTGCGTAGATCTGCCATCCGGATCCGGTAGCGCCCTTCAAATGCGAGTTATTGCAGGCTCTCCCGAAAAGTCCTTATCTGCGTTTCACACAAAAAAAGGTGTCCTTGCTGCACGCTGGTCAACTCCTGAAGAACCGGAAAACCTGTTTCTGATGGAAGTCAGATGCTCCAACAAGGATATCCCCACTGAGATTCGCGAAAAGAAAGTGACTTTCGATAACGACGATCTTGTGTCCCAAGTCGCTCTAGGCAAGTGTGATAGATTTCAGTACCATGGGGAAGATGGGCAGAAACTAGACGCCTGGCTGATCCATCCACCAGTTGAGGATTTACCCTCTGGCAGTCCTTCCGACCAGTCATTGTACCCTATGGTGACCCTCGTCCATGGGGGGCCGCACGGAGCATACGGTTCGGCATTCATGCTAAGAGCTCAAATGTTTGCAGGACTGGGGTATTACGTATGTTACTTCAACCCAAGAGGTAGTTCTTCATACGGGCAAGATTTTGCCTCATGTATAGACGGTGATTGGGGACGAAAGGACTATTCGGACATAATGGATGGCGTAAAAACAGTACTTGGTGACTATCCAGTCGACAAAGACAACATGTTTATCCATGGCTGGTCATACGGGGGATACATGACTACATGGATTATAACCCAGACCAACGCTTTTAAAGCAGCATGTGCCGGCGCTCCTGTATGCAACCTCTACACAGACTACGGCTGTACAGACATCATATGGGCTGATGAGCGGGAGTACGGAGGGAAACCGTGGGAAGCAAGAGACCTCTATCTGGATCGATCACCCGTCAGCCATGTCGAGAACGTTGAAACCCCAATCCTCCTGGTACATGGCGAAAATGACTATAGGTGCAGAATAACTCATTCAGAGGAATTCTATCAGTCTCTCAAGCGTCTAGGCAAAACGACCGTGTTCGTGAGATACCCTGACGAGTACCACGGTTTCAAAAGACCGCTTCACAGAGTTGATTTGAACAAGAGAATCTTGGCTTGGTTTGAATACTATCGCAAGCAAGGATAGAATCCGTGCGAAGAGGTACTGCCTTCTTGCCTTCCCATTCGGAAGAATCTGACAAAGGCAGTACCTCCAATGTTCGATTCATTTTAATATCTATTTCGAATCGCTGCATGTGCCGCAGCAAGCCTTGCTACGGGCACACGATAAGGAGAACAAGATACGTAATCTAGCCCCGCCTTGTGGAAAAACTCTATGGAAGAAGGTTCTCCTCCATGCTCTCCGCATATCCCTACAACAAGATCGGCCCTCGTAGCCCTACCAAGATCAACACCGGTTTTGACCAGATGGCCTACTCCCTTCTGGTCTAACACCGCGAAGGGATTCTCAGGAAGTATCTTATCCGCGAGGTACTTATGCAGGAACTTTGCCTCTGCATCGTCTCGTGAAAATCCAAAGGTAGTCTGCGTCAAGTCGTTTGTCCCAAATGAGAAAAACTGGGCATGCTGAGCAATTTCGTTGGCAGTTAGAGCGGCACGCGGAATCTCTATCATGGTCCCTACTACAACTTCAAATTCGACATCTTGCTCCTGCTTGATAGTATTGGCCACTTGCTCAACCATCGCTCTTAGAATCTCGAGCTCTTTTGCTTCGCCCACAAGAGGTATCATCACTTCGGGCAGTACGTCCTCTACTCCTTCTTTGATAAGACGTGCTGTTGCCTGATATATTGCCCTTACCTGCATTTCATAGATCTCTGGAAAGACTATCCCCACTCTGCAGCCCCTCATGCCAAGCATAGGATTCATTTCCTGGTGAGATCTGACTTTTCTCAGCAGCTCTTCGGTTCTCGCGATTTCCGAGGCAGGCCCGCCTTTTGCTTTCATCTCAGTCACGGATCTCACTAAGTCCTCCACATTGGGCAAAAACTCGTGCAGAGGTGGATCCAGGAGTCGAATAGTCACAGGATAGCCACGCATGGCTTTTAGGATGGCATAGAAGTCATTCTCCTGCATCGGGAGAAGTTCATCTAGCGCTCGTCTTCGGTCTTCTTCGCTATCTGCCAAGATCATCTTCTGAACAACAGGCAGTCTGTCGTGTCCCATAAACATGTGCTCTGTACGGCACAGTCCTACACCTTCAGCCCCGAATTCTCTTGCCCGGACTGCATCTTCGGGGGTATCCGCATTGGCCTCGACTCCAAGTTCCCGCATTTCATCTGCCCAGCTCAAGACCTCTTTGAATGTCTCGCCCATTACAGGTTCGACCAAAGGTACTTCCCCCATGTAAACGGCACCGCCGCCGCCATCGATGGAGATGATGTCTCCTTCGTGGAGGACAAACTCGCCGATGAATGCCCGATTCTCCTCAAGATCAATCTTGAGCGCTTCGCAACCCACTATGGCAGGTTTACCCATCCCCCGGGCTACAATCGCAGCGTGGCAGGTCATGCCTCCCCTCGACGTCAAAATGCCCTGAGCATGAACAATACCCGGCATGTCTTCGGGGGTAGTCTCAGGCCTGACAAGTATTATCTTCTCGCCCTTCTCTCCGAGAGACTCGGCTACTCTGGTGTTAAAGACAACTTTGCCCGTAGCGGCTCCAGGCGACGCGGGCAACCCTCTTGCCAAAACCTCTGATTGGATATTGGGATCAATGCCCCTATGAAGGAGCCTTGCAATCTCCTCGGGCTTCACCCTCAGTATGGCCTCCTGCTTAGAAATTCTACCTTCCTTAACCATAGACCTAGCCACCTCCAAGGAAGCTTGCGCAGTCCTTTTGCCAGACCGGGTCTGAAGTATGTAGAGTTTCTTTCGTTCTATGGTAAATTCTATGTCCTGCATATCTTTGTAGTGGTCCTCGAGAATCGCAGCAACGTTTCTCAACTGCTCATACATTCCAGGCAGATCTTCGTCAATCTGAGATATGGGCTTAGGAGTTCTAAGGCCTGCTACAACATCCTCTCCCTGAGCATTTACCAGATACTCCCCATAAAGCGAATTCTCCCCGGTTGACGGGTTGCGAGTGAACATAACTCCTGTCGCAGAATCGTAACCCATATTGCCAAAAACCATAGCCTGAATATTCACCGCAGTTCCCAGATCATCTGGAATCTTGTTTACTTTTCGATATATGATGGCACGCTCATTGTTCCACGATCTAAATACCGCGGATATTGACATAAACAACTGCTCATAGGGATCCTCGGGAAACTGTACTCCTGCTCTCTCCGATATGATTTGCTTGTAGATTCCAACAAGAGATTTGAGTCCTTCGGCAGAAACGTCCTGATCCTGTGTTACACCTTCTGCGTCCTTTACATCCGCGAAAGCACTTTCAAACTCATCGTGGGAAATCTCTAGAACCACGTTTCCAAACATCTGAATAAACCTTCGATAGCAGTCATAGGCAAATCGAAGATCTCCTGTGGCCTCGTAAAGACCCATGACACTTTTGTCATTGAGTCCCAAGTTCAATATTGTGTCCATCATGCCAGGCATGCTGACAGGTGCGCCCGAGCGCACAGAGACCAAGAGAGGGTTGTGTTCGCCTCCAAAGGGTTTCCCCATCTCCTTCTCCAAATCTCTCATGTGGCCTACTACGTCTTCTTTCAAAGACGGAGGCAGTTTCTTACCCGAACTGTAGTAGATCTTGCAGGCTTCTGTCGTTATGGTAAAGCCAGGAGGTACAGGCAGCCCTATTCGCGTCATTTCAGCAAGACCGGCTCCTTTTCCCCCCAAAAGGTGGCGTTTCTCTTCCCCGCCCTCCTTAAACCAATATACCAAATCACTAGCCACGGTTTCTGTTCCTCCTCTCGATTATCTCCGTAACATTCAAGGCGGTTTCCTCAATAGCTTTATCTGTCACGTCTATGATACTACAACCTATCTCACGGAAGACTTTGTCCGCATATTCCAATTCAGCCAAAATGCGACCCGGATCCGCATATGGCGAATCCTCTTTCAGCCCCATAGTCTTGAGGCGCTGCTTCCGAACTTTGGCAAGCTTCTCGGGGCTTAAAGTGAGGCCTACTATTTTGTCCCTGGGAATCTGCATGAGTTCAGAAGGAGGGCTCAATTCTGGAACCAACGGCACGTTCGCAACTCTGTAACCCCGCTGGGCCAAGTATAAACTGACCGGAGTCTTTGAAGTCCTAGAAACCCCAATAAGAACGACGTCAGCCAGAGGCAATGATGAAAGGTTCTTGCCGTCGTCTGCATTTACGGCAAATTCAATAGCCTCGACACGCCTAAAATAGGCATCGTCGAGACGATGCATCAGACCAGGCTCAAATTTGGGATCCGTTTTGGTTATGGTACCTATGGCCTCCATTACAGGTCCCAAGACATCCACAGCACGAATACCCAGTTCCGATGCTCTTTGCGTTGCGTAGTCCCGCATCTCGGGCTTTACTAAGGTATGTACTACCACAGCATTCTCCCTACTCGCGCTCTCGAGCACCCTATCTATTGATTCCTTTGTCTGAGCACGTCCGTATTTGTGGATATCTACACCGCCCGCATTGAACTGTGCGGCTGCCGCAAGCACCACAACCTCGGCTGTGTCTCCTAGCGAATCTGATAACACGAAAACTTTGGGTTTGCCTCTATCTACCAAGATTTATCCCCCTAGAACCTGTAATCAATACATAAGCTAAGCCCTAACGGCCAACCATTACAACTTGCCCAAAAGAGGCAAGATGTAGGAAAAATCTGCAAATCTCGTAAAGAGACGAGAAACTACTCCCAACAGTTTTATGCGGTTTTCTTTTAGTCTTTCATCTTCGGACATGATAAGAACGTTATCCAGACAATTGTCTATGGGCACTCTAAGCGAGGACAATTCTTCAAGATAAAGCCCATAATCCCCCTGCTCAAAGTACCTCTCCATATCACTTTTCTTCCCCATCAAGAGGGCATACAATGTTTTTTCCTGGTCTTCAACAAGTAGTTCCGGAGAAATGTCACACCCCGAAGCCTTACTGCCTAATACCGAAGTCCTTCGCCAACCCGTAACAACATCTGCAAGGGTCTGAGAACCAAGTATCGACATAATCGCCTCAACCATGGCCGGGAACCTTGATATCCTATTCTCCCCGCCTGCCAGAACACTCTTTATGACCTCTATGGGATAGCCTCTTTCAGACAAGTGAACCTCAACTCTTGACAACAAGAACTGTTTAAGCCGCGCACATGCAGAGTCAATGTCTTCTACGGCTTTACCAGCCTTTTCCGCTGCATCTTTTGCGAAACACATACTTGTCATTATTGCGTCGTCCAGATCAATGTCATATCCATGCGAGAGGATAACACTTGCTATTCCGGAAGCAGCCCTCCTAAGGCCTAGAGGGTCTTGAGAACCTGACACCCCTACGCCAAGGCAAAAGGCCACAGCTAGGGTATCGAGTTTGTCTGAAATAGAGAGTATGCCACTTATGCCTTTATCGGGCAGTTTTCCGTTGGCACCTTTCGGAAGATACTGTTGTGAGATAGCTCTCGCGACATCCTCATTGACACCTTGTATTCTTGCGTAGTGGCCACCCATAACGCCCTCAAGTTCCGGCAGCTCTCTAACCATAAGAGTTACCAAGTCACACTTTGATAGACGTGCCGCGATCCTCACCATCTCTGTATCACGTTCGGAAAGGCCCGCTTTTTCTCCCAGGTATGCTGAGAGCCTTTCCAACCTCATTGTCTTGTCGTAAAGAGTACCCGCTTCGCCGAGAAAGTAAACTCGCTCGAGCTCGGGCAGTCTCTCCTCGAGTCGTACCTTGATATCCTGCGCGTAGAAAAAAGAAGCGTCCTCAAGACGCGCCTTAAGCACCCATTCATTGCCTTTTCGCACATTATCCATTCCCATATCTGGGCTGCCATCTCGCACTCCTACGAAGCCCGGAAGCACTTTGCCTAGACCGTCCAGAATCGGGAAGTACCTCTGGTGATGACGCATTACAGTTATCAGTACATCCTTAGGAAGCTCGAGATACCTGCTGCTAAACTCTCCCCTAAATGGAGAAGGGTGCTCGCAAAGAGAAGTTACTTCGTCAAGAAGATCTTGATCGTCCACGGGTAGCCCGCCTATTTCTCTGGATAGACTCTCGGCGCCATCTGCTATTATCTGTCGCCTGAGATCGTGATCTATAATTACACCCGCATCCGCGATTGTGTGGAAATAATCGTAAGCCGATGGAATTTCAATCGACCCCGGGTGAAGAGTCCTCTGCCCATAACTGGTCCTTCCTGAAGCTACTCCCGCCAGCATCATTGGAACGACCTCTTTGCCATAGAGGCAAACTACCCATCGTATCGGCCTAAACCATTTCCAGTTTTCTTTTCCCCACCTTAGGGGATACGGACAGTTCATCCCCATGACTACATCTGGGATAACCTCTTGCAAAACCAGACTCACAGGCTTTCCAGGGTCATGCCTGAGCCCGTACACGTACTCGCCGTTATTCTCTTGCTCGATAGAGACATCGGATGGTTCTATGCCCAAGGAACGACAAAACCCCAAGAGCGCCTTTGTAGGCATACCTTCGCTATCATAGGCGACCCTCTTTGAAGGTCCCCTCACCTTTACAGTTACGTCTGAGCTGAAAGCGCCCAGCTCTTTTACATAAAGTACCAACCTTCTAGGGGTTCCATATGAGGCCATCTCTTTGCAGCTTAGTCTTGCGTTTTCAAACGCTTGCTCGGCCCTTACCCGCAGATCCTCGATAGCGGGCAAGAGGTATCTAGCCGGGATCTCATCTGATCCTATTTCAAGCAGCAGGTCGTCAGTCATCATCTTTCAAACCCCCGAAGTTCACAGTATTTGCGCGCACATTCACGGGTAACGCTCCGCACCCTTGCTATATAGTTCTGCCTCTCTGAGACCGACAGAGCCCCGCGCGCATCTAGCAGGTTAAAAAGGTGTGAACACTTAAGCGCATAGTCGTAGGCTGGAAGTATCATACCGTTTGTTAGGATTCTCTTTGCTTCCTTTTCATACTGAGCAAAGTTCTCCCTCAAAAGGTCAATATCCGCCACCTCAAAACCATAACGAGAACCCTCCTTTTCTTGCTGTAAAAAAACTTCTCCATAGGTAAGTCCGGGTGACATTTGAATATCCCAAACATTGTCAACGTCTTGGATGTACGACGTGAGACGTTCAAGCCCGTACGTCAATTCTACTGAAATTGGATAGATCTCCATGCCGCCCATTTCCTGAAAATATGTGAACTGGGTTATCTCCATTCCGTCTAACCAGACTTCCCATCCTAATCCGGATGCACCTAGCGTCGGAGATTCCCAGTTATCCTCCACAAATCTTATGTCGTGCTCTTTCCGCATTATCCCTAACTCTTCAAGCGAATTAATATATATCTCCATAATGTCATCTGGCGGGGGTTTTTGTATAACTTGAAACTGAAAATAGTATCCCATCCTGTTAGGATTATCGCCATAGCGCGCATCCTGAGGTCGCCTGCAAGGCTCCACATATGCCATATTCCAGGACTCGGGACCAAGCGTCCTAAAAAAGGTGAGAGGATTCATGGTCCCTGCGCCTTTTTCAATGTCGTACGGCTGGCCAATGTAACACCCATGATCGCTCCAGAAACCTTCTAAAGACTTGATTACATCTTGAAAGTAAGAAAATCTGCCCAATGTCTCATCCCCTCAAATCTTCTATGCTTTCGACCAGTTCAGCCGACTTGAGTCGCTTTTCAATCACAAATGACACGTACTTGCGCATCACTGTGGTGATTTCTTCTCGCACTTGCCCTACCGCGTTTATCTTTGGACAAAAAAGGTCCTTCGATTGGTCTTGAGCCAAAAACACTCCAGATGACAAGATCTGAAACGTTCTCAAAGCTCCTGGAGATATTCTCAGGGTCTCCCCGTATGGACGCACCTGGCTTGCCTCAGAATCTTCCACCCTCGAGCCGATGCTCTCAATACAGTCAGAGCAGACTATGCCTCCGTTTTGCAGTGAGAAATAAGAGGGAGCATCTAGCGCGCTTTTCCCGCAGAAAACACAACCCGAGAAGGTAGGAGCGAATCCTGCGGTTGACAAGATTCCTAGCTCGGCCCAACGCGCAATTACCCATGGATCTCCTTTTTGCTCCAAACATTTCAACACAGCCAATAGAAATTGGAATTGGCTCTGGTCCTTTGTTCTCTCAGGCAGCACAGTTATGAGAAGCTCGGCTATATACCTGGCATATACCATCTTTTCATATTCGTCCATGATCATGGGAAAGGAGTCCTTTACTGACACTTGGATGACTCTATCGAAGGTCCTGCCTCTGAAGAGCTCAAAAAGTGCATAGGTAAATGGCTGAGTCAAGCCTCTGAGTTTGCTTTTGGGCCTGGCTCCCCCCTTAACAACTGCTCTTACCAACCCGCTTTCCAAGGTAAATATGGTGGCAAGTTTGTCAGTCTCTCCAAGATCGGTCTGATCCAGCACGACTCCTTCTGACTGGTAAAGCAAATCCTATTTCCCCCCGGAACGCACAGAAACGTGACCGTTTCGCCGCATCCCTTATCGAATCTCCTCACATTGCTACACCCTATGAGTATACTTAATCATACCCCAAAAAGAAGGCAAGATGAAAAAAAGACTGCAAACGGCAAACCATTTCCACCGGTATGCACAAAAGTTCTGCCAAACATCGGGCAGTCTTAAAAGCACTGGATAAAAGGCAGAAATGCCTATAACCACAGAAAATCCTGCAGTCAGAAGCACTCCACCGGCTGCGATATCCTTCACTCTCTTGGCCACTAGGTTATACTCAGGCTCTAGCAAATCAACTAGCGACTCTACTAGCGAATTCAACACTTCTGCAGAGAGAACCCCTAAGATTGCAAGAACCACCATGAAGAACTCTATCCGATCAAGACCGGCTGCGACACATAGAGATACCACCAAGGACGCGATGAAAACGTGGACGCGCATGTTTCGCTCAGAAGAATAGACGTACAAAAGCCCCTCCCAAGCATAGGAAAAACTCTCTCTGAGTGTACGGGACCTAAAAGGTCTCTTCCCTATACGTTCAGTTGCCTTAGAATTTCTTCCTGCCGTGCCCACATGTTCGCCTCTTTCTGAGGATCATCGTGATCATATCCTAGAAGGTGCAAAGTGCCATGGATGAGAAGAAGAGCCAGTTCCCGACGGAGAGGCACACCATTTGTTTCGGCCTGCCTAGAAGCAGTATCCAAAGATATCACTACATCTCCAAGGACATTCGGCATCCCAGGGATGATTATTTCATCCTCAGCATCCTCAAAATCCATCATCGGAAATGCTAGCACGTCTGTAGGAGTTCCTTCGCCTCTGTATTGCTGGTTCAAATCCGCGATGAAGTCGTCATCGGTGAAGAGCACAGAGACTTCATTATCTTTTTCCCTCCGACCCTCTTTCTGCAAGGCGAACTTCACTACTCGTTTGGCAAAAGAGGTTAGGAACTCTTTCTCTTGGTTGGCCATATCGGACTTAAAGATTATGTCGACCTCAATCGGCACATCACTGACCCCCTTCGTTTTCCTGCGCCTTTGGTGTCGGATATTCTATCCTTCTGTGGAATATACCTGACAAAACCTGAATGAATGTCTGCCCTATGATGTCCAGTTCTTTTAGGGTTAGATCAGATTTGTCTAGCTGGTGATCAATGAGCCTATCCTGGATCATTCTTCTCACAAGTGACTCTATTCTAGCAGGATTGGGATTAGAAATTGACCTGGCGGCAGCCTCAATTCCGTCAGCCAGCATGACTATGGCAGTTTCCTTGCTCTGGGGGCGAGGCCCCTCATATCTGAAAGACCACTCATCCACGTCTCTGTGCTCGCTAGATTCCGCGCTTTCGCTGGCCTTTACGTAAAAGTACGAAACGAGAGTAGTTCCGTGGTGTTCTCTTATGAAGTTAATTAGGACCTCTGGCAGACCATGTTCTTTTGCCAGTTCGACGCCATCTTTGACATGAGACATAATAACGGTGGCAGAAAGGCTAGGGCTCATCTTTTCGTGAGGATTGTCCATGCCGAACATTTGGTTTTCTGAAAAGAAGTAGGGCCGCTTGAGTTTCCCTATATCATGGTAGTACGCCCCCACTCTGGTAAGAAGGCTGTCCGCTCCTATTGCCCATGCAGCAGCCTCTGATAGGTTTCCAACCATAATGCTGTGGTGGTATGTTCCAGGTGCCTCCAAAAGGAGCCTGTGGAGCAACGGCTGCTCAGGATTGGATAGTTCTACCAGTTTGAGCGGGGTTATGATGTCGAAAGCGCTCTCAAACACAGGCAGTGACCCTACTGCCAAAACCGAACACAAAGGACCGGAAATTATCACGAAAAGCACGTCTCGCCATACAGTAACATCATCTGTTGCCAAAGCTCCGGTAAGCACAAGGCAGCCATAGGTGATGCCTGAGACAATGCTTACTATCAGTCCGGCTTTGAAAAGCTGCGTCCTACTCCATGCTTGCCTCACGCTGAGCGCTGCGGCTATTCCCGAAGTCAAAGCCAAAGCTACGTAGACTATGTCAAAGCCAGTCATAACTCCTACTGCAATAGACAGCGCAGCGGCAAAAAACGCCCCGAATCTCCTGTCCAAGAGGGTAGAGGACAACATGACACCGAAAGCGACCGGTGCAAGAAAACCTGATATGCTCGAGAGGATTTTCAAAACGATAACGCTGAGAATCACTACCGAACATATCAGAGGAACGCCCTTTTCCTCAATAACTTCGGCGTTGTAGGTAATAGCATAACCAGCAGTAAGGCCGCAGAAGATAAGGGAACAGAGAAAAGCGCCCAGAATTTCTGTAATCCTGACCGTTTTGCCCGTCATGCCCATCTTCTCGAGGATGGCTATCTGTTCTTCTGTTACAATATCGCCTTTGCGAACGATGTATTCACCTCGCCGAATCTTCACGGGTTCTACAGAGTCAATGGCAAGTTTTATTTTCTTGTCGGTTTCCTCTTTGTTGAAAATAAGGTTGGGCTGCAGGTTTTTACCTACAAAAGCACAGAGCAATCTACTTACATGGTCAGGTATTGATTTATCTGTCCTTATGTTTGCAGCGATTTCTTCTTTGCCCTTCTCAACGTTTTCGGGTTTCAGGCCCCTATTCAACGTGTCTTCGATGATAGCCCAAGCCCGATTGAATGACTCTTCCAAGATCGAAGGCGAAGTAGCCACAACAGCCACGATATCTGTATCGGAGATTGAATCATCCAAGTATGGTCTGAGTTCGTTAATGATATCTTGAGTTGACAACTCGTCAGATTCAGCTAGTGACTCTATCTTGCCCAATAACTCCTCAAAAAGATTCTTCGAGTCTTCTAAGACCTTAGGATTACTGTCCCAGACCTCCGATACATCGGCTAATGCCTTGTCTATAAGGAGTTTTGTGGCAAACTCATCAATGCCTTCCCTAGTTGCCTTAACATCGACCATTGCTACTTGCCCCGCAACAAGATCTACTTTGGGTGGCACGAGGGACATAAGGAACAAGGCAAATGTGACGATAAATGTTAGCACAACCCACCAAACCGAGTCGCGGTGCTTTTCAAATACGTTAGCCCACTCGTTTGCGCCTGTTGAAACACTCTCACCTGCGTGAATTCCCCTTTGCGCTGACGAAGGACTACTCTTTGTCCGTACGCTTTTCTCCGGTTCCTTTTGGGGCACTGATCTTCCCCTCTTTCCAGGCATCTTCATCGAATTCTTCGTACGCCCTTATTATCCTTGAAACAAGTTCGTGACGGACTACATCCTTATCTGTAAGATAAACAATACCTATCCCGGGTATGTCCTTGAGCAGGAAACGCGCCTGATCCAGACCAGAATACACTCCTCGGGGCAGGTCAATCTGGGTAATATCTCCTGTGACTACCGCTTTTGAGTTAAGCCCCATCCTAGTGAGGAACATTTTCATCTGTTCCGGAGTCGTGTTCTGCGCCTCATCTAGTATCACAAATGCAGATTCCAGAGTTCGTCCTCTCATGTAGGCTAGAGGCGCCACTTCAATCAATCCCCTTTGCATATACCGCTCGAAAGCATCAAGGCCTAGAATATCGAAACACGCATCGTATATGGGTCTAAGGTATGGATTTACCTTCTCTTGTATATCGCCTGGCAAAAAGCCAAGTTTCTCGCCGGCTTCTACCGCGGGTCTTGTAAGGATTATCCTATCAAAATCGCGGCGCTTGAATGCTGCGATGGCCATAGCCACGGCTAGGTAGGTCTTGCCTGTTCCTGCAGGTCCAATTCCAAACACTAGGGGATTTGATCTTATTGAATCAACATATTTCTTCTGACCCGGCGTCCGTGGGGTTATGACTTTTCCTCTATTCGTAACGACGACCACGTCACCGGAGTCAGTCAGATCGACTCCTTCACGTAGGTTCCTGACTGCAATACTCACGTCTTGGGCAGTCACTCGCTGTCCTTTCCTCACCTTGGTGATAAGGTACTCAAGGAGTTTTTGCGCCTCCTTGACTTCTTTCTCTTCCCCAGAAATGGTAATGGAATCTCCTCGAGCAACCAATTTCACGTTAAGGCCGTCCTCTAAGAGAGCAAGGTTTTCATCATAGGAACCAAATAGGTTAAACGCTTCTGAATTACCAGATAACTGGATTACCACCTGGATTTGCGATGGCACCTCTCAAAATCAACCTCCATTTTATGCTCGCATTGAGCATATATATTTCTTGCCGTGTTGTTCCATCTCTGTGCCAAGCCGTGAATACGCCGAACGTGCCCGCCGAGAGTAATCTGCATGTTTGATTCTCTCCGTGCAAGTATATTCTACTGCGAAATCATTCATGATCTCAAATTACCCCAGTTAAGGGTAGGTATCCTGTTTTGCCTTATTCCGCTTGCTGATAGTGCTTGCTTACTCTGCTTACCAGTTATCTAATTCGCCGTCTACTACCAAAAACTCCTGCATAATATGAAAAAGCCCGGGTGACCGGGCTTATACTGGCAATTCTTCTCTGCTTATTAGTCTTGAGGTTTGCTCGCGTTTAACGACGTTTTTTGCGAGCACGTGCAGCTTCCGATTTCTTCTTGCGCTTCTCGCTTGGACTTTCGTAATACTGATGTTTACGCGAATCCCTAAGGACGCCTGAACGCTGGCATTCCCTCTTGAAGCGGCGCAGGGCACTGTCAAAAGACTCCTCTTTACCAACTTTAATTTCCGGCATACCCAATTCCCTCCCTCCGCCGCAGGTTTTTTCGCCCGCTTTTCGTAACCTTTAGAATTGTACAATACTTGAACTAGCCCGGTCAACTTACCTAGCAAGGCCGCATCATGCTATTTCCCTAAAAACCACATGACGAGATTAATGATGACTGTCAAGCCTACGCTAATCAATAGACACGTAACCACAGGGAAGAAAAACTTGAAGTTCTCCTTTTCAATGTAAATGTCACCTGGCAGTTTGCCCAGCCCCGGTACCTTCCCCCATAGCATCATCAACAGTCCCATAACCACTATGAAAATTCCTATGAATATGAGCATCTTTCCCATGTGCTCAAAGCCAGACATAGCCGTGCTCACGCTCCCCATAACCGCATATGCTGTGACATGCTGCGCCTATATCATGCGAATCGCGCCTACGATTTGCTACTCGTCATATCGAAAACGGATGTCCGCTTGTGACAGTCTTTCATAGCACTTTACCTTCTCGGTGTACTTGCCGCGTTCAAAGGTGAAAAAAGATATGCTCCCCCAAAGAAACACCCAGCTGCCTATGATTAGACCTTCTTTTGCGATAGACATAAGTACGGTCTCTTGCCAGAGGTTTAGTACGTAAGTAACAGCCAGTAATCCGATGGCTAACAAGGCATAGTTTACCTGTTGCTTGTATGCACGAGCCAAGGTTCGGCGCTCAACTCCGGCATAAAAGGCGTAGTAGTGACGGATAACCTGTGTAATTATCCTCTCCTTTTCTACATCCTTAGCCCGCCTAGGTAGATAAAACACCAGGTCTAACCCGTACTGCATAGGAATCTCTTCGGAACACTCTTCTAGGAAAAAGGCCAGTTCGGGGTCCATATCGCGCCTGCCGTATGTGGCATGGTCCCACTCATTGAAAATGTCGCCGTATTTGTCTAGTGATATCTCGATAATGTAGTTACCTGTCTCTGGATTACGTTCATAAAAACTGTGAGGGATCTCATCCTTCATACTTATTGCTCCCGTTTTGTTGCTCTTGTTTTGTTGCTCCTGTTGTGTTGCTCCCGTTCAAATAGGGCCACGTATATATTATACCCTAAACCCAAAAACGTCGCTCAAGTGCAGTTTTTCTATCAACAGCAAGGTGCACCAGTTCTTCCACTAACCTGCTGTACGTCACGCCAGATGCTTCCCAGAGTTTGGGGTACATGCTAACATCGGTAAAACCAGGCATGGTGTTTACCTCGCTGACACGTATACTTCCATCAGCAGTATCTACAAAAACGTCTACGCGTGCAAGGCCGCTGCAACCCTCCGCCCTAAAGGTAGCAATTGAGATCTCTTGGACTTGTGCAGTAAGTCCTTCATCTAAGGGAGCAGGAATCACAAGTCGCGTACTTGTGTCAATGTACTTGGCCTCATAATCGTAAAACTCCCTGGAGGGAATAATCTGCCCGGGCACAGATGCCCTAGGATCTTCGTTTCCCAGCACCGCGCACTCAATCTCCAAGCATCCTTCCTGAGCGGGCTCAATCAGGGCCTTAACGTCGAACAAGAAAGCATAATCTAAGGCTTCACTAAGGCCGTCCGCGTCTTTGACCTTGCTCACGCCGAGGCTAGAGCCCGATCCGGAAGGTTTCACAAACACTGGATAAGTCAGATCGGCCAGCAATTCTTGCAGGACTTCGTCTCTTTTGTTTTTCCAAAGCCAACGCTGGACCTTCACATAAGGCACAAACGGTATTCCGTGATACGACATGACCATTTTGGCTGAATCTTTGTCCATGCAGACCGAAGATGCAAGAGTCCCGGAACCTACGTATGGCAACCCCGAAAGGTCCAGAAGTCCTTGAATGGTCCCGTCTTCTCCGAAAGAACCGTGCAGTACAGGGAAAACCACGTCTACATCCATATCGCGGTCAGCTCCGGCACTTTGAAGAGGCAGAGGAGAGTCTCGACAAAGACCATCTTCCTGCAATCTGCCATCTATCCACAGACCGGGTCGCGACGGGTCCGGCAGAACATAGCAGGAAGGGCCCAAATCAGCTGTAACCTCGGTATAACCCTTCTCAAAAATGAGCTCGGGTTTGTCTATGAACACCCATCGCCCCTCTTTCGTAATGCCAACTGCAAGTACATCAAATCCGTTGTCAGTAAGGGCGGCAGATATTGACCTAGCGGACATGACAGATACTTCGTGTTCTCCTGACCTTCCTCCGAACAAAAGAGCGACTCGCACAATGCAAACCCCCTGAACTCAGTCTAATGAGTGTTTTCGATTATTTCGCAAAATGTAACGCAGACCCCAAACAAAATCCTCAACCCGCCTTGTGTACCCGGATATTCAACTTCCCGACGTGCTCTAAGCCTCCAACTTGCCACGAGTCTCCAACGGATAGTAGTTAGTGGAGCACGAGAACCGACCCTGTGTTGCATGATGCAAGGAGTCCGTCGTGCTTGGCCTCTTGTGCGTGTACTTGTGTGATCTGTCCTTGGAGTTCTTTGGGTCCTTGGAACCATACTTTGACATAGTTTCTTGTGACTCCTTGCAGGAGGCCGTCTTTTGTTTTGTCTTCTTCAACGAGTATCTCTATGTCTTTTCCCACTAGTTTTCTGTGAAAATCGAGGGATAGTTCGTGTCCTAAGGAGATCGCTGCCTTGCTGCGCTTCTCTTTTTCTCTCTCAGGGACTTTCCCGGGAAACTTGCTGGCAGGGGTACCTGGTCTTGGAGAGTATTGGAACACGTGAACGCGCGAGAACCTGGCAGTCTTCATAACGGTTATGGTCTCTTTGAAATCATCATCTTCTTCGCCTGGAAAACCTACTATGATGTCTGCAGATATTCCTATGTCAGGTGCTACCTTTCTTACATCTTCGACTATCCTCAAGAAAGTCTCTGTATCGTATCGTCTACCCATGCTTCTTAGGATTTTGTTGCTTCCGCTTTGAAGAGGCAAGTGAATATGGTGGCATACCTGAGGATATCTAAAACAGTCTATCAGTTCAGGCGTCACATCGTGTGGCTCAAGAGAGCTTATTCTAAGCCGCAAGAGCCCCTCAATCTCTGCTAGGGAACGTACCACCGATGCAAGATTAGGTTCGAGCCTTCCCGTGCATCCCCCTGGGTCACAGGCGTCTTGTAGAAAATCTCTACCGTAGAGGCCCAAGTGAGTTCCTGTAAGGATAATTTCCTTGTATCCTCTTTGGACGAGTGACCGGGCTTCGGAGATGATGTCCTCAAGAGACCTCGATCTCGAGGGACCGCGCGCGTAAGGGACTATGCAGTAGGTGCAATAGTCGTCGCAGCCTTCCTGGATCTTTAGGAACGCTCTCGTGAGACTCGGTTCGCGTACGGGAGTTTCTTCGAAAAGAGCGTTTTTTACGTGGGGCTCTACATCTATAATTAGATCTCCGTCTGAAAGAGCCTTATTCGCAATTTCTACTAGCTTAGAACGATTGAGAACTCCCGTTACTCCTATAACTCCGGGAAGATCAGCAATTTCCTCGTGGGCGACCTGGGAGTAACACCCGGTAACTAGAACCTTGGCGCCTGATCGGGCAGCGGCCCGTATGGCCTGTCTGCATTTGGCGGCGCTCCTCGATGTAACGGCGCAAGTATTTATAACCACAATGTCCGAAGGACCCGTAGCACGCGTTTCATACCCGGCGTCTTCAAACGATTGTCTCAAAAAGTCTGTGTCGTATTGATTGAGTTTGCATCCAAATGTCTTAAAAGATACCGTCCCTTTATTGCTCAACAATTACTTCCTCCATAAATTGAAATCACATGCTAACTCGACGCTCTTTTCTACGACCAAATCAAACTTCTCGCCTTTGAGCACCCCAGGGTAAAGATGCACCGCGTAAGGCGGAGATACTACCTGGTATCTTTCGATAATCTCGCCGACCAATTCTTCCTTACTGACAGATATCACCCTAACAACACACACTTCAATTGGGCTAGACGCAGCATATTCTCCATAGAACACCTCAGGTATGGCATGAAAGATCTCGTTTGGCCTTAACCTTTGCGTGAGCGCGTGACGTAGAACGTCTCCAGTCAGTATAACAGCGTCCGCCGAAATGCACGAAGGGTCTACAAAAAACCGGGGCGGAGTGCTACGCAACATGTGAGCCACTCTGATCAACCTCTTCGAATAATATGCTCTGATGAGACACAGTGGTTATCGAAAAACCCGGCCAAGGCCGGGCAGGAAATACTACGGACTACTGAATCAATCGTCTTTGCCGCCTACGGCGTCTTTGAACCGCTTGAAGAATGACTTGCCGTCCGAGAGTTCCTCGCCTTCGGATACACCTAGCTGCATCAAAAGTTCCTTTTCTTCAGGAGAAAGCCTCGTCGGAACTCTCACATTAAGACGCACGAGCATATCTCCTCGGCTCTTGCCACGGAGCCTAGGCATTCCCTTGCCTCTAAGGCGCAGCACCGCGCCTGGCTGAGTGCCAGCTGGAACAGTGAGATCTACTTCCCCTTCAAGCGTTGGCACGCTAACCACACCACCGAGAGCGGCAAGAGGAAAACTTATGACTCTATCCAAAATCAAGTCATCTCCTTGCCTCTGGAACAACGGATGTGGCTTTACCATAACGTTCACATACAAGTCGCCGGAAGGGCCTCCTCTTTTACCTGCGTCACCTTGCCCCGTCAAACGCAGACGGAGTCCTGAATCTGCTCCTGCCGGTATTTTCACACTTATGACTGCGTCTTTGATTGTCTCCCCAGAACCGCCGCATCGACTGCACGGCTTCTCTACCGTTTTACCCGTGCCCCCACACGTAGGACAGGTCCTCATTGTAGTCATGGTACCGAACATTGTGCCCACAGAGGTCTTCACTTGGCCTGTTCCATGACAAGTCGAGCATGTTGTAACTTTCGATCCAGGCTCGGCTCCCGTCCCTCCGCAATGCGAGCACTGCTCCACCCTACGCACAGTTACGTCTTTCTCAACTCCAGTAAAAGCTTCTTCCAGGGATATCTCAACAACAGCCTCCATATCCCTACCCCGCACCGGACCAGTATCAGCCCTTGTCCGCCTCGTTGATCCGCCAAATAGATTCTCAAACTGGTCAAAAATATCCCCGAACGGCGAACCACCAAAGTCGCCGAAAATCCTTCCAAAAGGATCCTGGCCTCCACCTGCGTAGCCGCCGCCCTGAAAAACAGGTCCGTCGGCATTCCCGTAAGCATCGTAATTTGATCGCTTGTCGGGATCCGATAGCACCTCATATGCTTCGTTTATTTCCTTAAACTTGGCCTCAGCCGTCGGATCGTCTGGATTTGCATCTGGATGGTACTTCTTAGCAAGGTTTCTGAACGCCTGCTTTATCTCATCCTGATCCACATCTTTGCCAACGCCAAGTATTTCGTAATAGTCCTTGCTCAAAAGCCTTCCTCCAAAGATCTATATGATTTTTCACCTTTTTTGCCGTCTGATTCGTCTTCGTCTTTCTTCTTGATGATTGTATCAATCCGCAAGATTGCGCATGCTATCTCCATCGCCGCCCTGAGCGCATGGACCTTCACTGGAGCAGGGTCAATCACTCCCAATTCAAGCATGTTTCTTACATCCCCTGTCTCACAATCCACCGCTAGGCCGGGATCGTCCTCTTCAGTCTGACGGGCTATAACGTCACCTGTTTTCTCCAGAGGGTTGAAACCTGCATTCGCCACAATTTGCTCAAAAGGCCTCTTCAGAGCCTCCGTTACGCACAAAAGACCGTAGGCCTGCATACCTCTCTGGCTAGAACGAAGTTTGTCAACCTCTCTGGCGCAAGCTATTTCTATTGCACCCCCTCCGGGAACAATACCGCCTCTTATTGCGGCTTGCACTGAGCATGCAGCATCATTGCATATACGTTCACGTTCGCCCCGCACTTCTTCAGTACTTGCACCTACCAATATGGTAGCGATAGGCTTTCCTCTACCCCCTAGTACCCGTATGCACTTGAGTTTCTCGTCTTCGTACACTCGGTCGGCCCGTCCTAAGTAGTTAACCAAATCCTCAACGGGTTTCTTAAGCCCCGTCCTTTTTATGGGCCTTGCTCCTGTGTGCTCAGACACCTTACGGACATCGGAGGATGCCACCCTAGTAGCAACAGTAATCCCGGCATCGGTCAATATTTCTTCGGCCACATCGCTTATGCCCTTATCTATGACAACGAAGTTCACTCCGAGATCTGCTATTTTTTTAATGTTCTGCCTGAATTCTTCCTGAAGCTCCATATACCTTCTAAAACCAGATTCGGTAGCTAGCGCCTCTTCTTCTACTTCCTCGGGCTGAAGAGCGTCGTCTATCACAAGTATCAACGGATCTTTTATGTCCTCAGGCATTTCCTCATTTAGCCTTTTCTTGTCAATTATTATCCCTGCAAATACTTGGTTGCTTGCACCTTCTTTTGCCGTAATGATCTCGGAAAACTTGAACTTTTTGTCTTTTAGCTTTTCCTCCCCAATCATTTCAGCAGCTGTAATTACAAGATCCGCAATGTCCTCATTGTCTCTTCCGGCTACAAGCGCTATTTGGCGCAGTAAAGGATCTTTGGCCCCTGCAACTTCAGTGGACTTTTCCTCGATGTATTCTATGGCTCTTGAAATCCCAATCTTGATACCTTCGATCACCCTAGTTACAGGCACCCCTCTCGCAACCTGGTTGAAGCCTTCTGTAACCAAGGCGCCTGCAATTATAGTTGCAGTGGTAGTTCCATCACCGACTTCTTCTTCCTGCGCTTTTGCAGTGTTGATGACCATCTTCGCCGCAGGATGATTCACGTCCATCCGAGTCAAAATGGTCATGCCATCATTGGTAATGACTACCTCTCCGTATCTATCAACCAAAAGGGTATCCAATCCCTTTGGACCTATGGTACCTTCTACCGCTGACGCAATGGCGCGAACAGCATTTACGTTTGTCAAGAGCGCTGCAAGTCTTTCGTCAATCTCCGAACCCTGGCCTGGCTGTCTCAGCGTCACTTAAGTCCCTCCCGGATGTTGCTACACTATGTGTTAAGGATCTTGCCCTATACGTTCTGAGTATAGAACAAAATCCGATATCATATCAATGTACTAAGAAGCGGTGCAGAAAACACAAGCATCGTCTCATTTCATAGTTTTAGTCCATTCGATCGAATATATCATTTAGGTTATTCTCAAAAAGCCTCACTATTGCCACCGCTCTGCGGTAGTCCATTCTTTTCGGCCCTAGAAGGCCTATTCTCCCTTCGCTTTGCCCAACCTTAAAGGTGCCATACACGAAGCTGAATTCTTTCACAGTTTCGATCTCATTTTCTTCGCCGATTGTAATTGCTGGGTCGGTACTCGAAGGTTGCGTAGCAACAATGTTCTTAAGCAAAGAACCGTTTTCGAGCATCTGCATGAGTTCTTGTACTCGGCTGACGTCTTTGAACTCAGGCTGCTTCAACAAGTGGACCGCTCCACCCATGTATAGACGTTCGCTTTCTGCTTCCTCGGTCATGCTTTCGAGAAACTCGGCTACCTGCACAATCACATCGGCGTACCGAGATCTCTCCTGGTTAAGCAGTGCTTGGGCCCTGTCTTTTACCTTATTCAGGTTTACATGGCATAGTTGCTCTGTTAGTATGTCCGAAACATATTCCATCTCTTCTTTTGACATGGGTGGAACATCAATCAGGCAGTTCTCTACAAAACCTATATCGCTTACTATCACCAGCAACGCCTTATCGATCGTAACAGGCAATAGATGTATGGCATCAATAGTGGTTGTCTCATATTCAGGTCCAAGGACGAACGCAAGATAACTTGTGGCCTCCGACAGTGCCTTAACTACTTCTCTAAGCAGTGACTCTACGTCTTTCATCTTTGAGCGAAAGAACGACTCGAGCATTTGAGATTCGCGCTGGGAAAGCCTAACATCACCCATTAGTTCATCCACATACACTCTGTAGCCCTTGTCAGATGGCACCCTGCCTGAGGATGTATGAGTTTTGCCTAGGTAACCCATTTCTTCGAGGTCACCCATCTCATTTCTTATTGTAGCCGGACTTATTCCCAACCGATACCTTCGCGCCACAGCCCTTGAGCCGACAGGAAGCCCAGTCTTTACATGCTCCTCGACCACAGCTGAAAGTATCTGAGCTTTCCTTTCATCAAGTGCCAATTTAACTCCCCCCCTTTAGCACTCACGTACACAGAGTGCTAACTAATTCGAAGATAGCACGACACACAAAACGTGTCAATAGTGCAGGGATACTCCCAAGCATCCAGGAATGCGCCTGGAGTTTTGGGGCCAAGAGAGGCAGATGTCAGACTGTTATCTTGGACTCAAGTATTGCATGATGCAAAAAGCATCTGCTTTAAGAGGATAATTGCACAAGCTGCTAGTTGCCACTTTCAGTAGCATAGGGCAAAACAAACCTGGTTCCGGATGAAGTGTCCTCTAGTATGCGGGCGTTCACGCCATATACCTCGCGAATAACATCCGAAGACAAGTCGCTGGGTTCAAGCGAATGTGCCAAGACACCATCTTTCATGAAGAACAGTCTGGACGCATATCTCAAGGCGAGATTGACGTCGTGCAAGATTGCAAATACAGTTCTGCCTTCTTGGGCCAGTCGGCTTACAAGTCCCATGATCTCCAGCTCAAATGACATATCAAGGTGAGCCGTAGGTTCATCCAGCAAAAACACTTCCGGATCCTGACAGATGGCTCTTGCTATCTGCACCCTTTGCTGTTCGCCTGATGAAAGGGAAGTCACGGTTCTATGGCGGAGGTGTTCGATATGAGTTATCCGCATCGCCTCCTCTGCGAACTCCAAGTCATCCGGTGAATGAGAGAATATCGATTGCGAGTACGGAAGCCTCCCCATAATCACTACTTCCTCGACGCTAAAATCAAAAGACGACTTGCTTTCAGGGGCTAGATAGGTTACAAGACGGCTTCTTTCTTTGTCTTTCAATATGTGCACTGGTTTTTCACATACCAAAACATTTCCCTTTTGAGGTCTGAGATACCCAGAAATAGTCTTTAGCAAGGTGCTTTTGCCTGCGCCGTTGGGCCCCAATAGAGCAGCGAAGGTACCACGCGGGATGTCCAGGTCTATGCCTCTTAAGGTAGAACCATGCCCGTACCCAAAAAACAGGTCGCTCACTTCGATACCAAGTCCGTACTCCATGGTCACATCCCGCCCTTTCTGGTTCTTGCCAAAAGATACAGAAAAAACGGTGCTCCAAACAGCGAAGTTATAACCCCTACGGGAATTTCGAGGGGAGGGACTATTGTGCGCGCCAGAAGGTCCGCCAGTATCAGCGCGTTTCCTCCAACCAAGGCGGATGCGGGCATGAGCCACCGGTGATCAGGCCCGAGCAAGATCCTTACTATGTGAGGGACTATGAGACCGATAAACCCAATAGGTCCTGTAAATGCCACGCAGCTAGCAGTTGCTATGGAGCTAGCCCATAGAATGCGCCGCTTGACAGTTTCCACAGAAACCCCCATATGAAATGCAGCCTCCTCTCCAAACGAGAAAGCATTAAGCGACCTGGACTGAAACCACAGCACACCTGTACCCAATACCGCATACGGAAGGGCAGTACCTACGACTTTCCAGGACGTCCTTCCAAGACCTCCCATTGTCCAAAACACTATTTCTTCTACTCGCTGTCTGAAAAGAACCATAAGAAACGCGATTATTGACGAGATCAGACTGGATACCGCAATTCCCGCCAAAAGAAGTGTCCAGGTATCCGTACGACCGTTTTTCGTCGACAAAAGATATACAGTGCCTGTAGAGATGAAGGCTCCGGCAAATGCAAGGGCCGGGAGGGCCCAAAGGCCCAAGACCCCCCCTAACCCAAACACTATGCCAAGCACAGCGCCCAAAGACGCGCCTGAGGAAACTCCAAGTACGTAAGGATCTGCCATAGGGTTTCGAAACAGTCCTTGCATGGCAGCACCTGCAACTCCTAGCGATGCGCCTTCGATAAAGGCAAGTAGAACCCGGGGGAATCTCAGAGTCCACAGGATAGTATAGCCTATGTCATCTGTTTGTATTCCGGGACCTGCAAAAAGGGCGCTGACTATGTCCTTGAACGAGACAGGTACGCTGCCAAACGATAGACCTAGGAATACGCTTACCAAGGAGAGTCCTGCGGCCGCAGTCAGAAACAGCCACTTTGCCTGCCTTAGGTTCGTGTCCCGGTCAATTCCCACTATGGCTCCTCCTCATTCTATGCTTCAACGCAAACGGAGTTGGAAACACCCTTTGTCCGAGTACGCTCAGATGCTCCAACCTGGTCTTACTTACTCGCCAAGTTCTAGGTCAGGATACAGGTATCCCGCAACTTCTTCTATTGCGTCGACTATACAAGGACCCGGTCTGCTTACCAGATCGCCGTCTACGTAGTACACCCGGCCCTCTTTGACAGCACGCAAGTCGGTCCACCCTGGTCTTTCCTCCAAAGCGGCGCATTGATCTTCTGGCACAGTCATCAAGATCACGTCTGGATCTCTCGAAAGGACTTCCTCCATGCTCACCTGAAGATACTGCATATCAACGTCGCCCATGACGTTATCCCCACCGGCTAGGGCAACGACCTCGTCTATGAATGAACCCGGACCTACAGTCCACAATTCAGGGTCTACCAAAACCAGAACTCTGACCTTCGACCCCTCGGTAGTTTCTAATTTCTCCTTTATGCTATCGAGCTCACCCTCCAACTTCTCGGCTAATTGCTGCCCTTGGTCTTTCACACCTGTTACTTCTGCGACCCGTCTTATCTCGTCGAACACTTGAGAGACACTTGCGGGATTTGATACGTACACGGCAATGCCCAGATCCTCGATTTCTTTTACTTGCGGCGAATCCTCGCTGCCCGGGATAAATACTATGTCGGGCTTGAGACTCACGAGTTTCTCTTTATTCAGGCTAAATGCGTCGCCAACTTTTTCTTTATCAAGGGCTTCTTCTGGTTTGTTGCACCAATTGCTGACTCCGACTATCTTATCGCCAAGACCTAAGGCAAATAGAATCTCAGTGTGCGCAGGCGAGAGAGATACTATTTTCTCCGGGGTCTTTTCAAGAGATATTGTCCTACCCACACCGTCTGTAAAGGTAGCAGGCTTAGATTCACAACCCATAAGCATCGCGCCTACACAAGAAACCGCGAGTATCAACGCTAGCACAAGGGTAAGTCCATTTTTCGACGTACCTCCAACACGTGACTTCGACGCTTTTTGCCCCACCAAATCTCTTCTTATCAAGATGCATCTGCCTCCTATAATATTCAACTACTACTCAACTACTATTCAACTGCGAACAGACATCATACGTAAAAAACCCGACATCTCGTCGGGGGGAGGTTTTCCGAATATAAAAACGTCCCCTCCTTTCGCTCGAAGTTAGGCAACGTACACATCCAGGCAGGTCTCCTGGCTTCCGGCTCATCGCCCCTGCGCCTTCCCAAAAGTCAACTGACTTAAGTGGCATTCTGCAGGTTGCTCCCCGGTTACAGTGGCGGCACCGCGCCGGCTTTGCGCTTCAACGCTTCACCGGACTTCCCTATTCTCCCTTATCAGGCACCTGAACGTCGTTAACAACTACACTCCATATTCAACTGTTCCAACTAGATTCATTCTAACCTAGTTTCACGAGGAATTCTAGTGAAGCATGGGGGACGGCACTTTCTGCTTCATATGCACAAGGCATCTACCTGCGCCTATTAGTCCTATTGGAAATGAACTCATAACCGCATATAATTTGAGCGTATTTTGGAGAGCATCCCAAACACGCGGCAGCATCTTAAGGAGGCATATCGGTTGGGATTCACGTCCGTCAGATATGTATGTCTCCTTCAGAGTACCTCCAAACCGCCGGTACCAGGCTACTTCGGCAAATGCCACCTGAGGAATATCCACCATCTCACTTGGTTTTGCAATGCTCCGAATAACGGTCTTGCACCAACCCATCTCAGAAAGGTCCACAGCAAGAAAAGAGGTAACGAACATGGTTGAACAGCTGGATCCCGTCACTACAAGTACTTTGTTTCACCTGCTCTTCAAAACGCCAAGTATTGGAGATTTCGTCCAGCACAACGCAGAGCAGATGCGTCTACCCTCCTTCAGCGAATACATATCAGGCTTATGCGTAAAGCGTGGCGAAGTGCCAGAGCGGATCATAAAGCGAGCCAACATCGAGCGTTCTTTCGGCCACCAGTTGTTCAAAGGAACCAAAAAACCTTCGCGGGACACAGTTTTACAACTGGCATTCGGATTTCAGGCAGACGTAGACGCAGCGCAGACGCTCCTCAAGCACGCTGGCATGAGCCCGCTTTACCCACGCGTCAAGCGAGACGCCGCTATCCTCTACTGCTTGCATCACCACTTCACAGTAGTCGAAACGCAAAGCGTTCTCCATGACATGAATCTGCCGTTAATCGGAGGGAGGAAGCAACATGACGGATGTGGAAGTAGCCACTAGAAACATTGAAAGTTCATTTGATGCCTCGTACTTCCCAATAGGTTTCTTAGACACATACGATCAATTGGAATGTCTCGCCGAAGGCCATGGGACCGAAACATTTCTGGTCAAAGAGAAAACAAGTGACAAACTCCTCGTAGCAAAGTGCTTCAACAAGAACCTCTATCAGTCCGTCCATGAGAACCGTATCCTGAGGTCTCTAAACCACAAGGGCCTGCCCGCGTTCGCCGACGAATTCGAGAACGAGGCCACGCTATGCGTTATCCGGGAATACATAGAGGGAAAGCCCCTCGATCAGTACATATCCGACAATCACCTCTCTGATGAAGAGATCATCGCGATCGGCGCCGACCTCTGCGATATCCTCACCTACCTGCACAGTCAGCACCCGCCTGTGATCCATAGGGACATCAAGCCTCAGAATGTAATAGTAAGAGACAGCGGGCAGGTTGCACTTATCGATTTTGGCATCGCACGAATCTACAACGATGAATCGTTTTCGGATACTCAGTTCTTCGGAACAAGAGAATACGCCCCGCCCGAACAGTACGGTTTCTCGCAGACCGACTCGAGAACTGACATTTACGCCTTCGGCACCCTACTCCGATATATGCTGACGGGCAGCACGCGGGACAACCATAGTATTCGAGTCTATGGCCCGCTAAAAAACATCATTAAGAGATGCACTGCGTTTGCACCGAGCGAACGTTTTGCCAGCGCAGAAACGGTGAAACGCGCCCTTCTAGCCGCGAACCCGAAGACACAAAGGATTCGAAAAAGTCTTCTTGCTGCTGCCGCAGCGATTATGCTGGCCTTCTGCACTATTGGCGGACTTAAGTGGTATCGACAGGCCACGCTCGATCCTTTCGCGGAGGGAACCACCGCTGCAGTGCTCACTGAAGCTGAAAGGGAAGCCGACGCTGTGGTATATATGAAAGATAAATACGGTACAAACCTATTCGACGATATGGAGAGTTACGCAGATATTGGCTTCATCAAGACCATTCTGACAGATATATATGGATATGACAGCGACTATGCGCATGCATTGCCCACTGAAGAGGGTCCGCCTCATGAAAGCTCCGAGAATTTCCTACCATGGGCCATAGGAGACGAACAATATGTCGCCCGAGACGTCATGGTCTATGTAACAGTAAAGATCTATTGGCCAGACAAAGTCTGCGATTGCTCTAGCCTAAAAGACGATAACGGCTACTATCCGGGAGTCCGGGTGGCTGTCGCCTTTGCGGAGGAAACGGGCATTCTCACGGGAGTAGGGCGTCCAGAGGATATTACTAAAGGCGAGGCAGCAATTTTGCTCGCAAACGCTGACCGGGTCTTTGAAGCAACAGGAGAATAGCGGGAAAGATATTTAGAAAGGTGGGCTGGCAGCCCACCTTTTTTCTTTTTCCGATCTCTAGAATAGAAGAAGGTGTCAACGACAACCTGACAACTATTTAACAAAAAGGAGATCGAACGATGAAAACAACCGCCAAAGCTATCTTTTCTTTCCTGCTGGTTTTCGCCTTTGTCTTGGGAGCACTTGCACCAACGTCTGCAGCGGCCTCGAATGAAGCAAACACAAAAGCAACGGCCCTCAAACAGCTTCGACTGTTTAGGGGCGTGTCGGATAACGACTTTGCGCTGGACCGCGCGCCAACACGAACAGAAGCTCTGGTTATGCTCATCCGATCACTGGGTAAGGAATCGGAAGCACTATCTGGAACATGGTCGCATCCTTTTACTGACGTTCCTTCGTGGGCTGACAGCTATGTAGGATACAGCTACCAAAAGGGTCTGACCCGCGGTGTATCAGCAACACAGTTCGGGACAGGCAACGCGGACTCTGACATGTACCTGACTTTCATGCTACGCGCCCTAGGATACAGTGACACAGCAGGGGATTTCACTTGGAACGCACCTGATGAACTCGCCAGATCGGCAGGAATCCTGCCGGAGAGCATCGACACCGAAAACTTCCTCCGCGCAGACGTAGTGCTAATCTCATGGGCAGCTCTTCAAGCTAAACTCCAGAACGGAGGGCAACCTTTATTCCAGAAGCTCGTGGAAATGGACGCGTTCAACTCGGGAGAATATGCAGTTACAAGCCTATTTGTAGAACAAAACGGGGGAACCAAGGTATCCACGCTTGCTGAACTTAGAGCTGCAGTGCAGAACAAGGACAGCAGGGTAATTCAGATTGCGTCCGATATTGATATAGCGGAAGAACTATTCGTTGATCGCGAGGATGGCCCGGAAACGCTAATTCACATAGAAGCAGGCGTCACGCTGACTGTTAGCAGCGAGTTCACCACAGTAGGGTGTTTTGTCATAAATGACGGCTCGATTGTAATCAGCGGCTCCTTTGATCGCGGTCTCAGCGGCCTGACAAATAACGGCTCCATAGCAGTAAGAAACGGCGGTATATTCGCATCAGGGATGTCAGACACATACAACCGCGGGAACATAACGGTAGACAACGGAGGTAATCTGCCCATAGAAAGGGGCACGCAGTTTCACAACTATGGCAACATAATAAACAATGGCCACATTACTATCGATAACGGCGGAAGCCTATCCAACAGCACCGGCGAAATCACAAATAACGGCACCATTGATCTCTGCTCCTACTTTGACGGAAACATCGAAGATATCAAAGGAACTGGCAAACTAAATGACAAACGGACCTAGCTCAAAGCAGCGGGGACGGCACTTTTTGCTTCGTACTTTCGCAATACAGAAGAAACTAGTCAGATGCGGGGATACATTCACTCAGTAAAGCATGAAAAGACAACCCGAACCTAGATGTAAGATTAGCCCGTCTCGATGAATCTAAGGTCACGAAAAAGTGAAAGGCATCCCATGAAGCTCTAAGAGTGGATGCCTTTCTTCGTCTTTCTGTGTCTTTGTCTGCGCTAGTCCATAAGCCTTATCTGCGCCAAGCCCGCAACGTTGGATCGCTTGACCACTGATCCTTGTCACTTTGTCCATCTTGGAGATGGCGAGGCAAAAAGTGCCGTCCCCGCTGCTTCACCAATGTACCCTTTGCCTAACCGGTGAACCCGTGGACCAAATAGCCCAGACCAGCGATCATGAGCAAGATACCGATAATCATGGAGATCGACAGCCAGATAATGTCTGGTTTGAACAAAAGCACTACTCCACCAACTAGCAACAAGACGTTAAGCGTAACACTGAAGACATAGAGAGAGTTGCTCACATTCTTGTAAGCACCAGTAGCCACCAAGTTCTGAATGGCTTCCGCAATAAACCAAATAGCAGCAATGTACACGAATACGTTGAGGATAAACTCAGGACCTACCAGGAATAATCCGCCAAGTACAATCAGCAATATCCCCATAAACAAAGAGAAAGTTGCGCGGCCATGGCTCAAGTCCTTTATGCTGTTGTAATCGACAATGAACATGATGCCTCGCACAATCGAAACTACGCCCACAATCGCAGCCAAAGTCGTAATGGTAGAACCGGGATGAGACAGGACCAAGATGCTAAGCAGAATCATTACAATCCCGCCAAGAACCGCCATCCAATCAGTCTTCTTCATATCTAACTTCACCTCCGAAGCAGCGGGGACGGCACTTTCTGCTTCATCTTCCCTTCCCCGTTGGCTTGCTTTTTCTATACCCTGTACTGGGTGCTGCTTTACAAAAATACCACGCCCACAACATGAAGAATGCTCCTACAAGTGTGGCGGCCAAGTATCGATATGCCTTCCGCCGACCCCTTGTACCTTCAGTTTATCAAAATCCTGCCAGTTTATGAAACACAATAGTAAGGCGCTGCGATCCAGCATGTCGCGCCGTCCCAAAGGACTAGTCCGCCCAGTTTCGAAGGAAAAACACGTATGCTGGCGAAACTGTTACATAATGAAAACAAACCCAGTAGGAGGATGCTGAAATGAGGTCCGCGCCCTGTATTACCCGCTCAACGGTTACTGGAATCACCATCGCAGCCATCTGCAGCATGTGCATGTTTGGCGCATCGGGTTGCCAAAGTAAAGGCACTTTCGCAGGATTCCCAATAGTCGAGGTCACTATGAATGGAGGCCCAATAGAGACAGAACTCCCTGCCATAGATGTCAAAGGCCATATAATGATCCCTGTTGAACTTATCGAACAGAGCCTGGAAGTTTCCATTCAAAAAACCCTTGAACCCCCAACGGTCTCAATTGACCTAGGGGCGCTGAGAAGCTTGCAGGATGAACTAGCCAAAGCCCAAGAGCAATTAGCCAGATACGCAGCCCAATCTGCCTCTGTGGGAGAAGTGCCTATAACTTCCGATCCTGTTAGGCTTGACCGCCCATATGTACTGCTTTCCCTGGGAGTGCCGCCCTATTGTTCTTTTGTAGATAAATTTGGCAAGTGAGGCTTGCTAGGAGGCAGCATGACCTATATCTACGATAACATACCAAAGCATATAGACTCGGTTCGGGGACGAGACTCTATACTGGTTTACGACATAGATCACGAAGTCGGCTTCCAGATACTCGAAAAAGCGCCTGCATGTATGGACCAGATCATACCTTTTACACCCGAAGAACTATCCTCTTATGCCCCTCCTTATATATGGTTCAAAATAGATACATGGGGTCGTCAAAGAGGCATCGCGGTAGTTGGAAGCAGTGACGACGTATTGGGGGATATTACTGCACTGGCCGATCTCGTAGCTTCAGGCAAGGTTCCTATCGATGTCCCGGTAACACCCCAGGTCGCTACATCAGCCCTAGCTGCAAAACCTATAGATCCTTCGGCGGTGCCTCAAGAGCCGACAGTCATATCAAGCAAGCACTTTGAAGTGGTTACTCACCATTCGTGCACCGAAGATGGTCCCAAAATGCTGGATTGGGCAGAAGAGACGATGGACAAGCTCTTAGTGGTATTTCCAGATGCGCTGGAGACAGTCCCTTATGTCAGCATCAGTCTAACAGTACCTAGCGGAAAACTGCAATACGGAACCGCCTTCGCCCATACCTCGTCTAACCCGCCCAAGATCACCTTTATCTCTCCTTCTATCGCATCTAGGGAAAATCCCAATTATGACAAAGATTGGTATGTAGGAAACATAGCCCATGAGTTCACGCACTGTCTTCACGAAAAGTACAGCCTGGCTGCAACAGGCAGACCGCTTTCGGATAGGCACGTCCCCATGTGGTTCAGCGAAGGCGTAGGTGAATTCGCCCGACTGGTGGTCCTCGGTGAATCCAAATTTGATGCCAAACAAAGAGACCGATACGATCCCGCCATCAATAAGATTATAGACGCCGGGCTGTCCAGCGTAGATGCGTATTCAGGCGGCGCCTGGGCATTGCGTTACATGGATTCAGAATACGGACAGGACAAGGTAATCGCACTCATGAAGAGCAAAGAACTCATGTTCGCAGATGCCATGAAAAAGGAACTGGGAGTTACTGTAACCGAATTCGAAAAGGGGTTGCAGGAATGGCTCAAGAAGCGGTGACGCAAGAAAACTGAAGGGTAAATAACAAACAAAGGCGAGGCAGAGGGGCAAACACAGATGTGAAGCAGAAAGTGCCGTCCCCCCTGCTTCTTATGTTGGCATAACGAACTTCTTTGTGATGAAACCACTACCCAGATATGGCAGGAGATTCCTTGTGCATATGGAATTAGTCTAGCACAGAAACACATTTGTCGTATTCACATGTTGGATACAAGCGATGGCCACTATCCCTATAAGTAACACAAGACCAAACAGTAGTAGTGCTAAGAGGCAATGTACGAAGCATAAAGATCCAGCAACCAGGTTTTGTGCCGATTGAATATCGATCGGACCGGCTTTCTGCCTGTCTTTGCTTATGTATATTGCCAGAACATGGGGTTCATATGCAAGCACAGGCGCAGAAAGGGGGAATTGGCGTCTAGTATGTTTCATGCCTCGCTGCTTCTTCTGAGTGAATCCACCGAAACACATGTCACTTGGTCAATGGGAACTCAGTTCGCCTATCCAACCGATACGACCAAACTGACTCCCTTTGGAGGTGAACCGAAATAATGTTGCAAACGTTAATCTTGGCCGCTGAGTCAGCGCCCAAAGAACCCAAACTCGGGATCTTTGTGAACGTAGACGGTGCAATTTCAGGACTAATCGTGTCTATATTCCTCATGATTCTAACTTACGTAATGATCAACCTTGCGCGTTCTGGTAGACCACTACCAGAAATCCGCAAACTACCAGGTCTTGACTCGATCGACGAATCCATTGGTAGAGCAACTGAAATGGGACGCCCTGTCCTATTGGCCAACAGGTCCGACGGCGTGAGCAGTGTCCACTCTTTCGCCCTTTGGGGTTATCTATCGTATGTGGCCAACATCTGCGCCATGTATGACACCAGACTCATCAACATAGCAGGTTCATACCTGTCCGTCGCAGTGAACGAAGAAGTAGTCCGACAAGCCTACCTGCAAGCAGGTCGGCCAGACGCATTTAACCCAGAAGATGTAAGATACATCCCTGGTGACCAGTGGCCGTGGACTGCAGCCGTCGCGGGGCTCGTACGTCGAGAGCAGCCCGCCACTACTATGTGGATAGGTTACTGGTACGCTGAGTCCATGCTACTGGCAGAGGTAGCGGCGCAGATAGGCTCAATTCAAATCGCTGCAACTACAAACACAGCTCAGATCCCGTTTTTCATCGCAGCATGCGACTACGTACTCATAGGTGAGGAAGAGTATGCTGCCAGCGCATATCTTTCAAAGGAGCCTGTCCTCACCGCTACTATAGTCGCAGCCGACATCGGCAAGTTCGTCGTACTTGGAATAGTCCTTTTGGGTGTGATCGGCCAACTCATAA
>Ga0255347_1000871_pt1 | contig 52499 bp, 49 predicted proteins | sample wastewater_treat_2_FD_192479 | JGI IMG/M metagenome (GOLD analysis project Ga0255347, IMG submission 192479) | Wastewater microbial communities from Lulu Island WWTP, Vancouver, Canada - plant24 | ecosystem: Engineered > WWTP > Wastewater > Unclassified | place: Canada: Vancouver, British...
CCTCCCAGGAGACGTCGAGCCCGAGGGCCCTGGACAGCGGGACCATCGAGGACAGTATCTCGGCCACTCCCCCTCCCTCCTTGGTGGAGTTCACGTGCACTATCCTCTTTCCTCGGAGCATGTCGGCTATGATCTTCAGGCTGTCCATGGTGTGAGGGCCGACCACCTCGGCGTAACGCGCGATCATATCAGGCATTCTCCGCGCCCCCTCCCCTTGAGAACCTGCCCAGGATGGACACAACCTGCGTCTTGAGCTCCCCGAGGGAGAACAGGTAGGTGTCCACCGACTGGAGCGACGTCCTCAGGCGCTCGGTCCCGGCGCCGAACTGCTCGAGCCACGCGGTGAAGTCGTCCTTCCCCTCCGCGGAGCGCCTCCTGCCGTCTATGTAGTGGTGAAAGAAGCTCTGCAGGCTCGTGGTCCTCACGGCTTCGATGAAGTCCCGCAGGGACGAGACTTCGCGACCGGTGTCGAACATCAGCTTGGTGCAGGCGATGAAGTGGAACTCCCTGTCGCCCTTCTTCCAGCTCAGGAAGTCCCCCCTGTCCAGGTGCGCGTCCAGTATGTCCTCCAGCACGGCGCGGACCTCCTCCAGGCCGGAGCAGTCCGCGGCGTTGATCGCGCTGAGCTCCTCCGCGAGTTCGGCATCTCCCAGGGCGCTGTCAGCCCAGGAGGCGAAGTCGTTGTTGTACTCCGACTCGGCGATATGGGGGCGCAACATCCTGCCCCAGAAGTGGTAGTATATCGAGCTGACCGGCGCGGCCGGCAGGGCCGCGCGCAGCTCGCGAAGCGACTGGACGCGCAGGCCGGTGCTGGTCGTGAGAAGCGAGCAGTCCATGAACCTGAACGGGACGAGGTTTGCATTCTCCGTCATCTGGCTGTACCTCCTTTTTCTCCCAATCTCAACTCCCTGTCGAATTCCGTGCTGAAATGCGCCTAAGAGTATATCACTATCAGCGCGGCGGTATAAAAATAGCCCGCCCATGCAGGGCGGGCCCCTTGAAGTGAGCTTCTGCGGCCGGTCAGGCCTTCTGCGGCGACTTCGTCCACCAGCCCGCCAGCAGGCTGGCTACCACGAAGATCGAGCTGTAGGTCCCGACGATTATCCCGATGAGCAGGGCGAACGAGAAGCCGCGCAGCACGTGCCCTCCCCACAGGAAGAGCGCCGCCAGCGGCAGCAGTGTCGTGAGCGAGGTGTTGATCGTTCGCGACAGGGTCTCGTTTATGGAGTTGTTGAGCAGAGTGATAATCCCGTCGGTCTTCAGTGTCCGCCAGTTCTCGCGCACCCTGTCCAGCACGACGATGGAGTCGTTGAGCGAGTAGCCCACGATCGTGAGTATGGCCGCGATGAACGACGATGATATCTCCATGCCCGTCAGGCTGAAGATCCCCAGGGTGATTATCGAGTCGTGCACGAGGGCGAGCACGCTCACCACCGCGAAGCGGAACTGGAAGCGCACAGAAATATAGATCAGGATTCCGCCGAGGGCCAGCCCCAGCGCGATCATCGCCTCCCTCCTGAGCTCGGCGCCGACCACCGGTCCGACCTTCTCGATGCCCACGATGTGCATGTCCGGGTACTTCGCCTTCAGCGCGCTCGTGACCGACTCCCTGGCCTTGTCGTCGTCGGACCCCGTGCGCACGATCATGCCGGTGTCGCTGTAGGCCTGGATCACGGCCCCCTCCTGTCCGACGGAGGCCAGGATTTCCCGGACGTCGCCGACCGACGCCCCGCCGGGGAACTCCACCTGCAGCACGTTGCCGCCCGTGAAGTCGATCCCGAGGTTAAGCCCCCTGATGGCGACGAGCCCGAGGCTGACCACCACCAGGACCAGGCTTGCCATCAACGACAGCCTGCGGTACTTCATGAAATCTATGTAGAAAGTCTTCATAGCCTGTTCTCCGCCTCTCTCAGGAACGGGCCGCGGCCTTGGCGGCACGCGCGCTCATAAACAGCTGGAGGATGGTGCGAGTGACGACGACGTTGCAGAACACGCCCGCCACTATGCCCACGCTCAGGGTAACCGCGAACCCCCTGACGGGGCCGCTCCCGAAGTAGAAGAGCACCGCCGCCGCGATGAGCGTAGTGATGTTGGCGTCGAGTATCGTGACGAGAGCCTTCTTGAACCCGGCGTCCACCGAGGCCATCGGAGTCTTGCCCGAACGGAGCTCCTCCCTCATGCGCTCGTAGATAAGCACGTTGCCGTCCACGGCCATGCCTATCGTCAGCACTATGCCCGCGATGCCGGGCAGGGTCAGGGTCGCCTTGAGCGAGATGAGCCCGGCGAACACCAGCAGGATGGCCACGGCCAGCGCGGCGTCTGCCGCAAGCCCCAGGTAGCGGTAGTAGATCAGCATGAACAGGAACACCAGCGCGGCCCCGACGAGGCCGGCCTGTATCCCCGCCCTGATCGAGTCCTCGCCCAGGCTCGGCCCCACCGAGCGGTTCTCTATGACGTCGACCGCCACAGGGAGGGCCCCCGCGCGCAGCATGATGGACAGCCTCCCTGCCTCGGCCGGCGAGAAGCGGCCCGATATCTGGGCGTGGCCGCCCGTGATCCTCTCCTGCACCACCGGGGCGGAGATGACCACCCCGTCGAGGACGATGGCGATCTGCTTGCCCACGTTGGCGAAGGTGGCCGCGTCGAACAGCTTTGAACCCTCGGAGCTGAACGAGAGGGCCACCACCGGGCGCCCGAGGTGGTCGTACTGGGTCTTGGCGTCTATGAGATCCTTGCCGCCCACCAGGACCGTCCCGAGCAGGTAGAACCTGCCCTCGTCGGACTTGGCCACCATTCCGCCCTCCACCGATGCCGACTGGCGCTCAAGCTCCTCCTTCTGGGCGTCGATAGCCTTGACGGCCTCGTTCCAGCGGGCCTGCGCCTTCTCGAACTCCTCGTCGGAGTCGTAGTTCTTCCTCTCGGCGGCCGGCGGGACCGGCGAGGTGGACGTCACCACCGCCCGGAACTCCAGCAGCGCGGTCTTGCCTATCAGATCGAGGGCCGCATCCGGGTCCTGAATTCCCGGCAGGTCGACTATGATCCTGTCCGCGCCCTCCCTCTGGATGACCGGCTCGGCGACGCCGAACTGGTCCACTCGGTTCCTGAGCACCGCAAGAAGCCGCTCCAGGCTGTCCTCGGTCACCTTGCTGTCAGCCGTATCCTTCGCCTGGAGGACTATGTGCGCCCCGCCCTTCAGGTCAAGCCCCAGGTTGATCCTGCCCTTTATCGGGAAGACCATGAACAGGGCCGCAAGCACCACCACGGCGACTAGCAGGAGCCGCCAGCGGTCTCGTCTCAACATTAGTTTTTTCCCTCCGTTGCTTTCGCAGATTGTCGAATCAGTCGCCCGCCACCCGGACGGAGTCGCCCGGGACGGCGGTGTTAGTCCGCTTTCTCCCCGGTCTCCTCCTTCGAGTGCTGGACCGGCGCGGCCCGCTTGCTGGCCACCGCCGACTTGAGCAGGCGAATCTTCACGCCGTCGGCTATCTCGACCACCAGGCTGTCATCCTTCACCTCGCGGATCGTGCCGTAGAAGCCGCCGATCGTGACCACCTGGTCCCCCCTGGTGAGCGACGACAGGAGCTCGTCCTGGGCCCTCTGCCGCTTCTTCTGAGGACGGATGATGAAGAAGTAGAATATCACCACAAACAGGGCGAGGGGGAAGAGCATCCCCATCACGCTGCCCTGTCCGCCCGCGCCGCCCGCCACCTGTCCACACTGCTGTTCCAAAAAAAACGCCTCCTTAAATTGGGTTCCGACGCCCTCTCCGCCCGGAGAGCGGCACGGCTTCACGATAAACGGAGCTACTGCCCCCTGTGCTTCAGGTAGAAGAGCAGCTTCTCCAGTTCAACCGATATGTCGACGCTGTAGAGCAGGACATCGTCCGGCAGGGCCAGCGACACCGGGGAGAAGTTCAGTATCCCCTTGACGTTGCCCGAGGCCGTGACCCTGTCGGCGACGTACTGCGCCGCACCGGAGGGGACTGATATTATGACGACCTCTATGTTCTGCTCGCGCAGCACGCGCGGGGCGTCGTCGATCGAGTAGCATGGAGTCCCCAGGATCTTCGTTCCTATCTTCGCCGGGTCCACGTCGAAAAGGGCCTTTATCTGGAATTTCTCGCTCCGGAAGCCCTTGTACCCCAGTATTGCCTCTCCCAGCCGGCCGACGCCGGCGAGCCCGATGGACCACAGCCTGGGGGACGAAAGGACCGCGCCCAGGTGCCTGTAGAGTCTGTCGACGTGGTACCCCACCCCGCGCTTGCCTATCTCGCCGAAGTACGACAGGTCCTTCCTCACCTGGCTGGCCTTGTAGGAGAGCATCTCTCCGATCTCCTTGGAGGAGATGACCTTGCGCCCCTCGCCGGTCACGCGTTCCAGCAGGCGGTGGTATTTTACCAGCCGCTCGACGGTGGGCTCCGATACTTTAACGTCCTTCATCTGCGCACACCCTTCAAAAGCAAATCCAGGCCGATGTCACCCGGCCGCCCGAGATCAACCCTTCCAGGCAACGACCTCGATCTCGACCAGGGCACCCCTCGGCAGTGCGCTTACCTCGACGAACGAGCGAGCCGGGGGCTCCTTGTCGAAGAATCTGGCGTAGACCCCGTTGACCGCTGCGAAGTCACCCATGTCGACCGCGAACACCGTGGCCTTGACAACGTCGGACAGGGCGTAGCCCGCGCCCTCGAGGACCGCCTTCACGTTCTTGAGGACCTGCTCGGCCTGCTCCTCGACTCCTCCCGGCACGAACTGCCCGGTCGCCGGGTCCATGGGAAGCTGCCCCGAGCAGAACAGGAGCCCTCCCGCCGCCACCGCCTGGCTGTACGGCCCGACCGCCGCCGGGGCCTTGTCTGTTGAGAATATCCGCTTCATGTCATATTCCTCCTCGCGAAAGTTGATTTTTTCACCGCTACCTGGCCGCGCCGCCGCGGAACTGCGACAGCCCGGCGTAGGGGGCGCGGTCGAGACGCTCCTCGATGCGCAGCAGCTGGTTGTACTTGGCCACCCTGTCTATCCTGGCCGGGGCGCCCGTCTTTATCTGCCCAGCTCCGGTCGCAACCGCCAGATCGCTGATGAACGAGTCGTCGGTCTCCCCCGAGCGGTGGGAGATGACCGTCGCGTAGCCGTGGCGCTTCGCCATTGCCATGACGTCGAGGGTCTCCGACAGGGTGCCGATCTGGTTCAGCTTGATCAGGACGGCGTTGGCCACTCCCTCTTTTATCCCCCTGGACAGCTTCTGCGGGTTGGTGACGAACAGGTCGTCCCCGACGATCTGGATCCTGGAGCCGAGCCTCTCGGTCATCAGCTTCCACCCGGCCCAGTCGTCCTCGGCCATTCCGTCCTCTATGGACAGGATCGGGTAGTCCCTGCAGAGCTGCTCGTAGTAGCCGGTCATCTCCTCCGCGGAGAAGGCCCTGCCCTCCCCGGCAAAGTGGTACTTGCCGTCCTTGAATATCTCGGACGACGCCACGTCGAGCGCGACCGAGATCTGCCTGCCGGGGGCGTAGCCGGCCTTCTCGACTGCCTCGAGGATCAGGTCTATGGCCTCCCGGTTGCTCTTCAGGTCGGGCGCGAAGCCGCCCTCGTCGCCGATCGCGGTGCTGTAGCCGCGCGCAAGGATGGACTTCTTCAGCACGTGGTAGGTCTCGACCCCCATGCGAAGGGCCTCGGCGAAGGTGTCGGCACCGTGGGGGACCAGCATGAACTCCTGTATGTCGACGTTGTTGTCGGCGTGCGCGCCGCCGTTGATCACGTTCATCATCGGGGTGGGCAGGGAGAACGGGCCGAGCCCCCCTATCCAGGCCCACAGCGGCAGGTCGTGGTCCTCTGCCGCCGCTCGCGCCGCCGCCAGCGACACCCCGAGCATGGCGTTGGCGCCGAGGGACTCCTTGTTGGGCGTGCCGTCCAGCCCGATCATGGCGGCGTCCAGCGCGGCCTGGTCGTCCGCGTCGAACCCCATCAGCTCGGGGGCGATCTTCTCGTTGATGTTCTCGACGGCCTTCAGGACACCCTTGCCCAGGTAGCGATCCCCGCCGTCGCGCAGCTCCAGGGCCTCGTAGCTGCCGGTCGAGGCCCCCGACGGGACCGACGCTCTACCGACGGCGCCGCTGTCGAGCCAGACCTCGGCCTCGACCGTCGGGTTGCCGCGCGAGTCGATTATCTCTCTTCCGTTGATACCTATGATACAGCTCATTCAACACCATCTCCCGTTCCAGGATCTATGAAACCTCTCTCTACCAGGGCCTCTCAGACGGGTCGACCCTGCGCTCCTCCAGGACGGCCCAGGCGTCGCCGGGCTGCATCCGCTTCAGCGCCGGCTCGTCCGCGCAGCAGACCTCCACCGCCAGCACCCTGGAGACGTAGGCTATCTCAACCCGGTCGCCGAGGCGCACCTCGGCGGAGGGCTTGCACTGCCTCCCGTTGAGGCGGACCGCCCCCACCTCGATCATCTCCTGCGCGACAGTCCTTCTCTTGACGAGCCGCGCCAGCTTAAGAAATTTGTCCAGTCTCAAGAAAACGTTCCTCCGTAATCAGGGCCCAAGGAAGTATATCAAAAAACCGAGGGAAATATCAATTCTTTCACAAAGTCGCGCAGGGAGTCGCGCGCGGGAGGAGGGACTTTGATCAGGGCGCGGTCCTTCCCCCTCGCTTGAGCTGCCTGGCCAGCTCCTGGAAGCGCAGCAGCTGAGCGTCGGACGCCTCGCCCCTGGACAGGATCACCTTCAGCTCGTCGTACTCCCGCCTGAGGCAGCGGGTGGACAGTATCTCCATCAGGACGGGCCCCGGGTCGGACGCGCGGCCGAGTTCCTCGCAGTAGTCGCCGCCAGCGGCTATGGCCCTCATGGGGAATGAATCGCCGGTCTCGAGCCACCCGGCCTCCAGCTCCGCCGGGGAGGAGGCCGTCAGCAGCGCGGAGGCCAGGGTCTGAAGACGCGGGTCGGTCAGCAGGGAGACGATCCCGACCGGGTCCGCCGTCCTGCGCAGGGATGCGTCCCTCCAGAGCAGGGCGCACAGCGCCGCCTCCACGACGTCGGCCGCGTCCTGCGCGGGCCCCGGCCTCTCCGGCTCGTTCCCGGAGGGGTGCGCGTCCCTCCTCGAAGACTGTCGCCTGCGCTCCTCCTCCAGCAGCGGGATGAACTCGTGCCGCATCACCCCGAGCGCCGCCTCCACCGCTGGAAGGTAGGGCGACAGGTCGACCGGGGAGAGCGAGGCCACTCCCGATATTATCTCCTCGGAGGCCCTCCTGCGCTTCTCCGGCGTCCTCAGCATCTCCCTGCGGATGTGCAGGTGGTGCAGCACCAGCGGGCGGGCCGACTCGAGGGCCCTGGCGAACAGTCTCTCCCCGTCGGGCATGGAGAGCAGCGCGTCGGGGTCCTTGCCGGCGGGCAGCTCCACCACGCGGACGTCCAGCCCGGCCTTGCGCAGCACGTACATGCCGCGGACAGCGGCGTCCTGCCCGGCCGCGTCGGAGTCGTAGCAGATGTAGCACAGGTCGGTCAGGCGCCGGATCAACGCGGCCTGCTCCTCGGTCAGGGACGTCCCGAGCGAGGCCACCGCCTCCTCGAAGCCGGCCAGGTGCAGTCGGATGGCATCCATGTAGCCCTCCACGAGGATGAGCCTGTCGCGCGAGCGGGCGGCCTCCTTCGCTCTGCCGATCAGGTAGAGCGACCGCCGCTTGCTGTACAGGACGCCCTCCGGGCTGTTGACGTACTTCGCCCCGTCGCCCTCCACGAGTCGGCCGCCGAAGGCCTGAAGTCGCCCGGAGATGTCCCTCACGGGGAATATCACCCTTTCACGGAAGCGGTCGTAGGGGCCGGTCCTCCCCTCGAGGACCAGCCCGGCGTCGAAGGCCTCGCGGAAGGAGAAGCCCTCCGCGGTCAGCCGCTTCCACAGCCCGTCCCACCCCTTCGGCGCGAAGCCAAGCTCGAAATCCCTCCACGCCTCCCGAGGGATCTCCCTCCTGTCAAGGTAGGCCGCCGCCCGCCCGCCCTCGCGCCCCTCCCGCTCCAGCTCGGACCTGTAGAAAGAGCAGGCCTTCTCCATGACGTCGTACAGGTTCCTCTCGCGTTGACGGCCGCCGTCGCGGGAGAGCTCGACTCCCGCCCTCCTGGCCAGGAGCTCCAGGGCCTCCCTGAAGGAGAGGTTCTCCCTCTGCATCACGAACGAGAACAGGTCCCCCCCCTGCCCGCACCCGAAGCAGTGGTATGTCTGGCGCGACGGGGACACGCTGAACGACGGCGTCTTCTCGTCGTGGAAGGGGCACAGCCCGACGAACCCGCCCCCCGACCGCTTCAGGCGGATGTAGTCCCCGATCACGTCGACTATGTCCAGTCGCTCCTTTATGCGGCGCACGTCGTCGCTGCTCACTGCCTCGCCCCCCGTCGAAAACAAAGAGGGGGAGGCGCGCCCCCCCCTCCGTATCTATTGTACTCCCCTCCCGCCTAGATGAAGAGCGGCGCGAGCACCAGGGCCACGACGGACATCAGCTTGATGAGGATGTTCAGGCTCGGGCCGGCGGTGTCCTTGAAGGGGTCGCCGACCGTGTCGCCCACGACCGCCGCGGCGTGCTCGGGAGTCCCCTTGCCGCCGAAGTTGCCCTCCTCTATGTGCTTCTTGGCGTTGTCCCATGCGCCGCCCGCGTTCGACATGAAGATGGCCAGCATGACCCCCGTCACGATGGAGCCGGCCAGCAGGCCGCCGAGGGCCTCGGCGCCGAGGCCGAAGCCTATCGCGAGGGGAGACAGCACCGCCAGCAGGCCGGGGATCACCATCTCCTTTAGCGCCGCCGCGGTGGAGATGTCGATGCACTTCTCGTATTCGGGCTTGCCGGTCCCCTCCATCAGCCCGGGGATCTCCTTGAACTGGCGCCTGACCTCGTCGATCATGGCCTCGGCCGCGCGGCCGACCGCCTGGATGGACAGCGCGCTGAACAGGAAGGGCAGCATACCCCCGATGAACAGCCCCACCATCACCCTGGGGTCGTTGAGGTCGATGGCCTTGAGGTTGACCGAATGCGCGTAGGCGGCGAACAGGGCCAGAGCCGTCAGGGCGGCCGAGCCGATGGCAAGGCCCTTGCCCATGGCGGCGGTGGTGTTGCCGATCGAGTCCAGCTTGTCGGTGATCTTGCGCACCTCGGGGGGAAGATCGCTCATCTGGGCTATGCCGCCTGCGTTGTCCGAGATCGGGCCGTAAGCGTCCACGCTCAGCGCCATGCCTGTGATGGAGAGCATTCCGACCGCCGAGCAGGCGATTCCGTAAAGCCCCGCGAAGTAGTAGCTGACCAGTGTCGCCGCGCCTATCAGGATCACCGGGATCATGGTGGACTTCATTCCGACCGCCACCCCCTCCAGGATCACGGTGGCCGGGCCGGTCTTCGACGCGTGCGCGATGTGCTTGACAGAGGCGTAGTCGCCGGAGGTGTAGATCTCGGTGATGAAGCCGATGAGGACCCCGACAGCGACTCCCGAGACGACCGCCCAGAAGAGCTTGAGGTCGCCGAACATCAGCACGGAGAAGACCAGCGCCCCGGCGATCATGATGCCGCCGGTGACGAAGGTGCCGTTGCGCAGGGCCGCCGCCGGGTTCCCGCCATCCTCGACCTTGACGAAGCGAGTGCCGGCGATCGCGGCAAGTATCCCGACGCCGGAGATGACCATCGGGAAGGAGACCCCCTTCCAGCCGAACAGCGCCAGACCCAGGGCCATCGCCGCGATGATCGAGTTGACGTAGGACTCGAACAGGTCGGCCCCCATGCCGGCTATGTCGCCGACGTTGTCGCCGACGTTGTCGGCTATGACCGCCGGGTTGCGCGGGTCGTCCTCGGGGATCCCTGCCTCGACCTTGCCGACCAGGTCCGCCCCCACGTCGGCCGCCTTCGTGTAGATTCCGCCGCCCACGCGGGCAAACAGCGCGATCGAGCTGGCGCCCATTCCGAACCCGGTGATGAGGTTGGGGTCGCGGAAGATGGCGTAGCACACGACTATGCCGAGGACTCCTATTCCCACGACCGACATGCCCATGACGCTGCCGCCCCTGAAGGCGGTTATCAGAGCGCTGTTCATGCCTCGTGTCGCGGCGATCGCGGTCTTGCCGTTAGTGCGGGTGGCCACGATCATCCCGGCGTAGCCCGCCGCGGCGCTGCACAGACCTCCGACTATGAACGAGAAGCCCGCCGCGAGGCCGATGAAGTAGATGAGGAGCACGCCTACTGCAAGGAGAAAGGGAAGAAGCCACTTGTACTCCCTGTACAGGAAGGCCATGGCGCCCCGGTGGATGATCTCGGAGAGTTCCATGACCTTGGAGATCTTCTCCGCCATCTCCGGCTCAAGCCCGTCCTCCGCCGGGGCCTCGGCCGAGACGAACCACGTGCGCCCGAAGAAGGCCCTGTTCTTGTACGTTAAAAAGGCATACCCCAAGGCCACAACACCAGTAGCCGCCACAAACAGTGTCAGCAGGAACAAAAGCATCGCGCAAACTCCTCCCCATAGATGAAAAAGATAGAAAAACATGCACGGCCAGGTGCAACTCGTACATTATAGTGACAGCATCATAGAAAAACAAGGATCATGCCGGGGCGAGGCGAAGGTCATGCGACCTGCGCCGACCGGCGGGGCCTCGTCAGGGAAGAAACATGGTCCTCCAGCTGGTGCGGTAGTAATCGAGCAGGAAGACGAACAGGGTGACCACCAGCGGTCCCATGAACAGTCCGAGGATCCCCCAGGATGCGACGCCGCCTATCACCCCCACGAAGACTATGAGAAGGTGCACCTGCGCGCCCTCCGATATGAACATCGGGCGCATCAGCGTGTCCACCATGCTCACCACCAGAATGCCCCAGGCTAGCAGGATCACCGCGCTCATGGTGCTCGACGTGTAGAACAGGTAGATCGCTCCGGGGACCCACACAAGGGCCGTCCCCAGCAGCGGGATCATGGCGAACAGGGCCATCAGCGCTCCGAAGAAGACCGGGCTGGGCAGACCCACGATCAGCCATCCGACCGCCCCCACCACGCCCTGGGACAGAGCCGTCACTATGACCCCGTAGACCACCGCCTGCAGGACCTGCTGGGCGCGTCTGAAGAACGCCTCGCTCTCCCTCTGCGGCAGGGGCATTATGTCCTTGAGGTACTCGATGATCAGGTGTCCGTCGCGTATCAGGAAGAAGCTGAAGACTATTATCATCGCGAGGTAGTAGAGGAACGTCAGGGTGCTCCCCAGCACCTCCTTTGACGCTGCGACAGCGGTCGCCGCCGCGAACTCGGCCGCCTGGCGAAGCCCGGTGCGCAGGATCGGGTATCGCTCCGTCCAAACCTGGATCTTCTCCACGGTGCGCTCGGGCAGGAGCGCGGACAGCGCCCCCTCGCCGGAGGTCCCCATCTCGGCCATCACGTCGGCCACCGTCTCGTAGAAGCGGACGCCCTCGCGGGCGGCCACGAACCCGGCGAACATGGTCGGCACTACCAGCAGAAGCACCACCACCCCGGTAACCAGCGTGGCGGCCCAGTTTCCCGACGTGCTGCGCGGAAAATACCGGTCCCTTAGGCGCCTGAACACCGGGTACACCGTGAACGACAGGAGCATAGCCCACGACAGCGGCTTCACCAGAGGGGCCGAGACAAGGTACGACAGACAGGCGAGCGCGACGAAGATGAAGAGGAAGGCGATGAACCATCCCCTCGACGTCGCGGCAGGCTCCGAACTCATTCTTGCCGTTCCCTTCTTCATCGCGCTCTCCTATTCAAGGTAGATTCGCCCCAGGGCCTCAAGGTCGGCCGAAGCGAGCCCCATCCGCGCGCGCGCATAGTCCTCGAAGGCTGGATATGAACTCACGCGATCCAGGACGAGCTCGATATACTCCTCCCTGGCGGTCATCATCTCCCCGATGACTCCCACGACGGCGGGGTCTTTCACAATCGCGGCGACGAGCTTCATTTCGCGTTCCACGACTTCTCTCCTGCAGTCGTTCGACAGCAGATAGTGCTCCTTCGCATCCTCCTGCGAGACGCCGAGGGCCAGAAGGATCATGGTCGCCAGGACGCCGGTCCGATCCTTTCCGGCCATGCAGTGAAAGAGCAGCGGTTCTCCGGCATGCTCCACAATTTCCTTCATTATACCCCCAAAAACCGCAGGGTCCTCGCCCATCGCTTCGTACACTCCGAGCATCAAACGACCCAGGGGGCGAAGCTCCTCGTGCGACAGCGAGAGGCCGCTCAAGACCCTGAACAGCTTCTCCCTCTCCCAAAACCCAAGGTGGCGGCCCCCCGTGCACTCCGCAAGGGAGGAGAACACAGGCCTGTGTCTGTACCTGATCCCTCCCGGCAAGGCATAGGGCCTCGCGCGCGCCTCCTCCTTGGAGCGCAGGTCGAACACCAGGGATACTCCCAGCGGGGCGAGCTCCTCGTCCAGCACCCCGGTCGGAAGATCCAGGTCCCCGCTCCTGAACAGAAGTCCTCTCTTGACCCTGAGTCCGCCCCTGCCCCTGTATCCGCCGAGATCCCTCAGGTTTACGATCCTGCTCCCCTTGCAAGAAACATTATCAGCCAACACAACCCCTGCTTCCGCTCGAAGGTTTCGAGGAAAAATGCGCCCGTTGCTTCCCGGGTCCTCGTCGTATGCTAAGAATGGTTTTTTCCTGATAGCAAGATCATTGGAAGCTCTGATCAAGCGTGTTTTGCTCGTCACAAGGCCCGTTAGTATCAGCTATTCCCGCAGACGCAAGGGACTTAATCAGAGATTCTCATCCTTTTTCAGTTTTATTCATAGCACCTGTCCAGCAGGCGCCTGATTCTTTCGAGGTCGCTTGCCGTTGTTATTGTAATTTCCTCGTCCCCCGTACCCCGATGACCCACGGTTCACCCCCTGGGCGGTCGCCTGGTCTCCGCCGGTCTACTCCCACTCTATGGTCGCGGGGGGCTTGCCGGTTATGTCGTAGACCACCCTGTTTACTCCCGGGACCTCGTTGCATATCCTGCGCGACGTCCTGTCGAGGATCTCCCACGGGATTCGCACCCACTCGGCGGTCATGCCGTCGTGCGACTCCACGGCGCGAAGGGCGGCGGCCTCGGAGTAGGTGCGCGAGTCGCCCATCACTCCGACCGACCTGACCGGCAGCAGCACCACGAAGTACTGCCACACTCCGCCGATGCCCTCCCAGCCCGCTAGCTCCTCCCGGAATATGGCGTCGGCCCTGCGCAGGGTGTCCAGCCTCTCGGCGGTGATCTCGCCGAGGCATCTCACCGCGAGCCCCGGCCCCGGGAAGGGCTGCCTCGCCACCATCCGCTCGGGTATGCCGAGCAGCCTGCCGACCTCTCGCACCTCGTCCTTGAACAGGTCGCGCAGCGGCTCGAGAACCCGGAGCTTCATGTCCTCCGGCAGTCCGCCGACGTTGTGGTGGCTCTTTATCAGGGAAGCCCCCTTCCCCTTGTGCCCGCTCTCGATGACGTCCGGGTAGATGGTGCCCTGGAGCAGCCGCCTCGCCCCCTCCATCCTGGCCGCCTCGGTCTCGAAGACCCTTACGAACTTCTCGCCGATTATCTTTCGCTTGCGCTCCGGGTCCGCGACCCCGGCGAGGGCGCCGAGGAAATCCGCCGAGGCGTCCACGTGGCGGACCCTCAGGTCGAGCGAGCGGTACTGGTCCAGCACGGTCCTGGCCTCGTCCAGCCGTAGCAGGCCGGTGTCGACGAAGATGCAGTCGAGCCTGTCCCCTATTGCCCGGGATGTCAGGACCGCGGCCACGGTCGAGTCCACTCCGCCGGAGAGGCCGCAGACTACCCTGTCGTCACCGACGTCGTCCCGGATCTCCTCCACCTTTTTATCAACCCAGCCGCCGAGGTCCCAGTCGGGGCGGCACCCGCATATCCTGAACAGGAAGTTGGAGATGATCTCCGTCCCGAAGGAGGTGTGCGCGACCTCGGGGTGGAACTGGAGGCCCCATATCCGCCTGGCCCGGTCCTCCATAGCGGCCGCGACCCCGGCGGACGTGGAGGCGGTGCGCACGAATCCGGGCGCCAGGCTCGTCACGTGGTCGCCGTGGCTCATCAGGACATCGAAGGTCGCAGGCAGCCCCGCGAAGAGCTCCGATCCCCCCTCCACCGAGACGGACATGCGCCCGTACTCCCTTGCGCCGCCCGAAACCACGATCCCGCCGAAGAACCCGGTGATGAACTGCATCCCGTAGCATATCCCCAGAACCGGCACGCCGAGGCCGAAAACCTCCCCGGCGACGGCAGGCGAGCCCTCCTCGCCCGCGCTCATCGGCCCCCCCGAGATCACCACCGCGCAGGGGGACGCGCCGCGGATCCTCTCCATCGGGGCATCCCAGGGAAGCACCTCGCTGTGCACCTTCAGCTCCCTTATCCGTCTCGCGATAAGCTGGGTAAACTGGGAGCCGCAATCCAAAATCACGACATTGTCCAAAAGACCGTTCCTCCTGATAAAAAGGGTCTGCGGCGAAAAATGTCCGCCCCTGCATATAGGCGTATCTTATCAGAAAGGGGACCTTCGCTCCACCAGTCCGTCGCCGGGAGCCTCGCCGGCGCTGGTCAGCAGCAGGGCCCCCTCCCCCTCCACCGCCAGCTCCCCGTCGCGCGCGGGGATGAACAGGCTGTCCCCCTTCGCCACCTTCACGTGATCATCTCCGCGCGACAGGGTCGCGCCGCCCTCCAGGCACAGCACGGAGAGGAAGGTGGCGTCGTCCGTCGCGCCGCGCACCACGCCGTCGAGGGTCAGCAGTTCCACCGTGAAGAAGGGGCAGAGGGTCAGCCGCTCGATCGAGCCCCCCGGCATGCTCCTCGGCGCCTCGCGGCCCGGCGGTCGCGTCTCTGCCGGGGCCAGGGCCGCGACGTCCAGGGCCTTCTCGACGTGCAGCGGGCGCTTCCTTCCGTCGGGCCCCCTCCTGCCGTAGTCGAACATCCTGTATGTGGTGTTCGAGCTCTGCTGAATCTCGGCCAGCACGATCCCCGCGCCGATGGCGTGAACGGTGCCCGCGGGTATGAACACGACGTCGCCGGGCTCCACGGGAACCCTGCGCAGGAGCTGGTCGAGGGTGCCGTCCGCGATCCGGGCCCGGACCTCCCCGACCTCGGTCTCCCGCTCGAACCCGCAGTACAGGAACGCGCCAGGCACCCTGTCCAGCACGAGCCACATCTCGGTCTTGCCGCGCCCCCCCTCGACCCGCGCCGCGTACTCGTCGCACGGGTGCACCTGCACCGACAGGGGCTCGCGCGCGTCTATCAGCTTTATTATCACCGGCAGCCCGCTCCCCTGCGGCACCCGGCCACCCAGGGCCTCCGGGCGTCGGCTGAGGTATTCGGACAGGGGAGTCCCCGCCAGGGGGCCGTCGGCCACCCTGCAATCCCCGTCCGGGTGGGCGGAGAGCTCCCAGCTCTCCGCGAGGGGCGAAAGACTCGTCCTCTTGCCGAACAACTCCTTGAGTCTCTCCCCGCCCCACAGGTAGTCCTTGAACACCGGCTCCAGTTTGAACATGCCCATACCCCCTAGAACGGCTCCATCACTCGTCGAACAGCTCGGACTCGGCGTAGGCGCACAGGAAGTGGTAGATCCTGACGTGGTGCTCCTGCACCCGGAAGGTCCTGTCGTCCGGGGCGCGCACGCAGCAGTCGGCCACCTCGGCCAGCCTGCCTCCCGTGCGCCCCGTCAGGGCGATTGCGGCGGCCCCGCGGCTCCGCGCGGCCATAAGTGCGAACCGCACGTTATCGGCGTTCCCGGACGTGCTTATCCCGATCACGACGTCGCCCGGGGCGGCGTAGCCCATGACCTGCTGAGCGAACGCGAACCTGCCGTCCGCGTCGTTGGCGAAGGCGGTCAGCAGCGCCCCGCAGCTCCCCAGCGAAATCGCGGGCAGAGCCCCCTGAAGCTCCCCGGCGATCTCCTCCCCCTCGCTCCCCCACAGGCGGGTCAGCGCTGCCCTGTCCGCGTCCGGGAGCGGCCGCCTGAGCAGGAAGCCCTTCATCAGCTCGCCGACTATGTGCTCGCCGTCGGCCCAGCTCCCCCCGTTGCCGCAGACCAGCAGCTTCCCCCCGCGCGAGAAGCTCTCCGCGAGGATCTCCGCGGCGCGGAGGGCGTCTTCGCGCAGGCATTCGAGTTCCCCCCCCCTGACGAACAGCTCCTCGACGATCCCCGCAGTGCGCTCCTTCATCGCGCGCCGCCTCCTTTCCTGGACCGGTACTCCGCGACCGCCAGCGCAGCCATGTCCCCGATCGACTCCGATAGCTCCGCAGGCAGCACCTCGCAGGCTGCGGCGGATCCGGGCAGGGCCTCCCGCCCGATCATCCTCTCGGCCGCGGGCCAGAGCAGGTCGCGACAGCGCGCGAAGATGCCCCCTATCACTATTCTCTCCGGGTTGAAGAGATCGATCAGGGTCGCCAGGGCCCTGCCGAGCATCCCGCCCGAGAGCTCGAAGACCTCGAGGGCGACAGGGTCTCCGTCCCTGGCGGCGCGCGCCGCGGACTCCGCGGTGAGCCCCTCGAGCCCCCGCAGGCCAGGGCAGAAGGACGGAGGCCTGCCGGCCTGGATCTCCCTCAGGGCTAGGGTGCGGGCGACCTGCGCTATGCCTCCCCCGCTGCAGAACCCCTCGTACGAGCCCACTTTCCCGTACCCGGCCGGGCCGTGCGTCTCGGCGCGGACGTGCCCGATCTCCCCCGCCGCCCCGCTCGCCCCCTCGTACAGGGTGCCGTTCAGTACGAGCCCCGCTCCGAAGCCGGTGCCGCACGTGATGAAGATCATGTCGCGGCACCCCCTGCCCGCTCCGTGGCGCCACTCCGCAAGGGCCCCGGCGTCCGCGTCGTTGCACAGCCAGGCCGGCAGCCCCGTCCCCTGCTCGAACCAGGAGACGACCTCTATCCTGTCCCACCCCGGCAGGTTCGGCGGGGAGAGAATCAGGCCCGCCTGGCTGTCCAGCGGCCCCCCGCAGCTTATGCCTATGCCGCAGGCCGAAGCTCTCTCCGGCAGCCGGGCCAGGCAGTCGCGCACGTCATCGAGCAGATCGCCCAGCATCTCCGTTGGCGCCCGTCCAGCGCTCCTGCGCGGCGAGGCCCTGTGCAGCACTCTCAGCGAGTCGCCCGAGGTCTCGCCCAGGCTGACCGCGCACTTCGTCCCGCCGATATCGACCCCGACAGCGTACATCACGCCACCTCCAGTTAGGGCTCGCCCTCGATAAAAACAGCCCCCGTCCGCCGACGGGAGCCGCATCGGTCGTGCCTCTCGGCCCTTGGCGGGGCCTACAGGGTGTCCTTGTTCAGGACGGAGACGCCGGTGTCCACGTAAGCGGGCCCTGCGGGCTCGCCCGCGAGCGCCCTGGCCGCCGCCTTGACGCCCTCGTACCCCATGACGTCGGGGTTCTGCGCCATGGTGCAGACGAGGTAGCCGTTCCTGATGAGGTCGAGGATCATGTTCGACTTGTCGAAGCCGACTCCCACGACCTTGCCGCCGGCCTCCTGGATCGCGTTGCCGGTACCCACCGTGGAGCCCTCGTTGGCGCCGAACACGCCCACACACCCCTGGGTGATGTAGTTTGAGGCTATATCCTTCGCGCGAGCGGCGTCGCCGTCGCAGTACTGGGTCTCGAGTATCTTGAACGCGGTCCCCTCGAAGGCCGCGCGGAAGCCCTTCTCGCGGGCGACGGTCGATGCGGTCGCCGCGTTCACGTTGACTATGCCGATGTCGCCCTCGGTCACGCCCGCGGCCTCGAGCGCCTTGAGCATCTCCCTGCCTGCGGTCGCGCCGGCGGCCTCGTTGTCGGTCGCGAGGGTCTGGATCGCGGGGAAGTCGGCGGGGGAGTCGACGTAGATGATCTTGACCCCGGCGTCGGCTGCCTCCTTGAGGGCCGAGCTGATGGCGGTCGGCCCGTTGGCCGCCACGAGGAGCACCTCGGCGCCCGCCGCGACGGCGTTGTTGACGGCCTCGATCTGCTTGGCGTCGTCCTTGACGTCGGGCGCGAGCCACTTGTAGTCTATGTTGCCGAGCTCCGCCACGGCCTTCTCGGCCCCGGCGTTGACTGTGACCCAGTGCTGGTCCATCTGGTCCATCGTAATCAGGTACACCTTGTGGTTCTCCGCCGCCGCCGCGCCCGCGAACAGCCCCGCGACCAGCAGACACCCTATGAACAGCGCTGTGAACTTTCTCATTCCAACTCCTCCTTGATATTCGTGTTCTTCGAGGCCGGCCCCCGCCCGACGAGGGGGCCGCCCTAAATCCTCGCGCCCGCTCCAGGGGACGCCCTAAGCCTTCGCCTCCCCTCCCGCGTCCCTCTTTCTGCGGCGCCTTCCGCTCCTGACCAATACGTCGAGCAGGACGGATACAACCACTATCGCTCCTATCACGATGTTGCGTATCGCCACCGGCGCGCCGGCGAACTGGAGCCCGTTCTGCAGCACTCCCCAGATCGACGCGCCCATGACCGTGCCGAGCAGCAGACCCTGCCCTCCGAGGGTGCTGACCCCGCCTATGACGGACGCCGCCACCGCGTACAGCTCGTACATGTTGCCCGCGTCCATCGTCCCCATGCCGCTGGTGGCGCATACTATCAGCCCCACCACGCAGGAGCAGAAGGAGCTGACCATGTAGGCGGCGGTCGTCGTTCGGAACACGTCGACACCGGACAGCCGCGCGGCCTCCCTGTTGCTGCCCGTGGCGTAGATGTGGCGGCCGAGCCTGGTCCGCGAAAGCAGGAAGTTGAAGGCCAGCCAGAGGGCCGCGGCTATCCAGATGGTGTTGAACACCCCTCCCAGCCTGCCGTAGTAGAAGAAGTTGCGGAAGCCCTCCGCGGCCTGCCCGATCGAGTCGGTGTTGTAGTTGTTGTTCACTATCTGCGCTATGCCGCGCGCTATCGTCATGGTGCCGAGGGTGGCGATGAAGGGCGGCAGGTTGAACTTCGCCACCAGCCCCCCGTTGAGGACCCCCACCAGCAGGCAGCAGAGGACCGTGGCCGCCGCCGCGACCCATGGGTTCATCCCCCTGGTCATCAGGGTGGCGGACAGCATGCAGCTCATCCCCGTCACGGAGCCTATCGAGAGGTCGATGTTGCCGGTTATCAGCACGTAGGACTGCCCTATGCCTATCAGCAGTATGGGCGCGATCTGCCTCAGCAGGTTGCCTACGTTCCTGCCGGAGAAGAACACCGGGTTCAGGAACCCGAATACCGCGCACATGACCGCCAGCCCCGCCGCGGCCGTGAGCACCTGCCCCATCCCTCTCGCCGTCAGTGCGTGCAGCGCCCGGGAAAGTCCGCCCCTGTCGTCCGTCCTCAATTCAATCTCTCCCCGCGATGAATGATCAGTCCCCGGCGGCGACGCCGAGTTTGTCCTCGAAGCGCGTCGCCAGCTCGAGGATCCTCTCCTGGGTGGCCTCGGCCGCAGGCATCTCGCCGGTGACGCGGCCGTCGCACATCACTATGATCCTGTCCGCTATGCCGAGTATCTCCGGCATCTCGGAGGAGATGAACAGCACGCCCAGCCCCCTCCGCTTGAGGTCGTTCATGAGGTGGTAGATCTCCGCCTTGGCCGCGACGTCTATGCCCCTGGTGGGCTCGTCGAACAGGGCGACGCGAAAGTCGCGGGCGAGCCACTTGCCTACGACGACCTTCTGCTGGTTGCCTCCGGACAGGCTCTCCGCGCTCTGCTCGGGATCGGACATCTTTATGGACAGGTCGCTCGCCGCCCGCCTGACCATCTCCCCCTCGCGCCGACGGTCCACCGCGGAGAGACGCCCCTCCAGCATGTCGAGGTTCGGCAGGGCGATGTTCTCGCGGATGCTGAGCTTGGTGCACAGGCCGTCGTTCTTCCTGTCCTCCGGCACCAGCACTATCCCGGCCTCGATCGCGTCCATAGGCCTGTCTATCCGGACTGCCTCGCCGTCGAGGGTTATCTCGCCGCTCTCCTTCGGATCCGCCCCGAACAGGGCGCGCGTCATCTCCGTCCTGCCGGCGCCCATGAGTCCGGCGACCCCGACTATCTCCCCCTCGCGCAGGTCGAAGCTCACGTCCCGGACCTGCCTGCCGGCGTTCAGCCCCCTCACGCTGAGGATGGTCCTGCCTGGGGAGGACTCTATCCGCGGGAACTTCTCCTTTATCTCGCGGCCGACCATGTTCGCGATTATCTCGGGCATGGTGGTGTCCTCGAACCTGCTCTCGGCTATGTACCTGCCGTCGCGCAGTATGAGGACCCGGTCCACTATGTGCGCCAGCTCCTCCAGCCGGTGGGAGATGTAGATTATCCCGCACCCCTGCTCGCGCAGGGAGCGTATTATGTGGAACAGGTCGGAGATCTCCTTTGAAGTCAGGGCGGACGTGGGCTCGTCCATGATCAGTATCCTTGCGTCGGTGGACAGAGCCTTGGCTATCTCGACCATCTGCTGCTTCGATATGGGAAGGGACCCGACGACGGTGTCGGGGTGAATGTCTATGTTCAGGCGGGAGAGTATCTCCGCCGCGCGCTCGCGCATCGGGCGGTCGTGGAGGAGGCCCGAGCGGGTGACCTCCCTGCCCAGGAAGATGTTCTCGGCGACCGTCAGGTGGGAGCACATGTTGAGCTCCTGGTGGATTATGGCGATTCCAAGCTCCCTGGCCCTCCTCGGGGTCATCTCCTCGATCTCCGTCCCGAACACGCGGATCGTGCCGGCGTCCCTCGTGTATATGCCCCCGAGGATCTTCATCAGGGTGGACTTGCCCGCGCCGTTCTCGCCCAGCAGGGCGAGGACCTCGCCGCTCTCGAGGGTGAGCGACACCCCGTCCAGCGCCCTTATCCCCGCGAACGACTTGCTTACCCGCCTCAGTTCGACTATGTTCTGCGACACGCCGCACCTCCGGTTGCCACTCGACAGGAGCGTCTCCCGCCCCCGTTCGAGGGGGCAGCCCTTACGATTCCTTGACTAGTGTAGCATATCCCCCGGCTGATAAAAAGGCCCCCGGAGGGCAACTCCGAGGGCCTTTCGTCTCTGTCTCTCTGCTATCGGGTCCGCTCGCCGCGGCCTAGTACATGTCCCCCATGCCGCCCATTCCGCCCATGCCGCCGGGCATCGCGGGCTCCTTCTTCTCGGGCTTGTCGGCGACTATGGCCTCGGTGGTCAGGACCATCGCGGCGATCGAGCCCGCGTTCTGCAGGGCGCTGCGGGTGACCTTCACCGGGTCGATTATCCCGGCCTCGATCATGTCGACGTACTCGCCGCTGACCGCGTTCAGGCCGCTTCCGGCCTTGAGGCCGCGTACCTTCTCCACCACCACGTCGCCCTGGTAGCCGGCGTTCTGCGCGATGAGGTGAAGAGGCGCGGTGAGGGCCTTGAGTACGGCCACAGCGCCGGTGCGCTCGTCGCCCTGCAGGGTGGCCACGAACTTCTCAAGCGCCTCCACGCAGCTCACGGGGGCCACGCCGCCGCCCGCCACGATACCCTCCTCGACCGCCGCGCGGGTCGCGTTCAGAGCGTCCTCGATGCGGTGCTTGAGCTCCTTCTGCTCGGTCTCGGTGGCCGAACCGACCTGGACCACGGCCACGCCGCCGACAAGCTTAGCAAGGCGCTCCTGGAGCTTCTCCTTGTCGTAGTCCGACGTGGAGTCCTCGATCTCCTTCTTGATCTGGGCGGAGCGCTTGCGGATCTCGTCGGGGTCGCCCGCGCCCTCGACTATCGTGGTCTCCTCCTTGGTGATGCGGACCTTCTTGGCCTTGCCGAGCATGGAGAGCTCCGCGCTCTCCAGCTTGACGCCGATCTCCTCGCTGACCACCTGGCCGCCGGTGACGATGGCGATGTCCTGAAGCATGGCCTTGCGGCGGTCGCCGAACCCAGGGGCCTTGACAGCGGCCACCTGCATCACGCCGCGCAGCTTGTTGACCACGAGGGTCGCAAGGGCCTCGCCCTCGACGTCCTCGGCGATGATGAGCAGCGGCTTGCCGGTCTGGACGACCTTCTCGAGGGTGGGAAGCAGATCCTTGATGTTGCTGATCTTGCCGTCGTGGATGAGTATGTAGGCGTCGTCGAGCGCGACCTCCATCCTCTCGGGATCGGTGACCATGTAGGGGCTGATGTAGCCCTTGTCGAACTGGAGCCCCTCGACCATCTCAAGGGTGGTGCCGACGGTCTGGCTGTCCTCGACGGTGATGACGCCGTCCTCGCCGACCTTGTCCATGGCCTCGGCGATGAGCTGACCTACCGCCTTGTCGTTGGCGGAGATGGCCGCAACCTGGGCGATCTTGTCGCGGTTCTTGACGGGGATGGCCTTCTTCTTGAGCTCGTCGACGACGAGGTCGATCGCCCTCTCGATGCCTGATCGCATCAGCATGCCGTTGGCGCCGGCGGCCACGTTCTTCATGCCCTCGGCGATGATCGCGCGCGCGAAGACGGTCGCGGTCGTGGTGCCGTCGCCCGCGATGTCGTTGGTCTTGGAGGCCACTTCCTTCAGAAGCTGCGCTCCGGTGTTCTCGTACACGTCCTCCAGGTCGATCTCCTTGGCGATGTTCACGCCGTCGTTGGTGATCGTGGGGGAGCCGAACTTCTTCTCAAGGACGACGTTGCGCCCCTTGGGGCCAAGGGTCACGCTGACCGTGTCGGCGACTTTATCGATACCGCGGAGCATCGCGCGGCGGGCTTCCTCTCCGAAAATAAGAATTTTTGCCATTGTATTTTACCTCCTCGTTATGTCGGGCTGTCTCTACTTGTCTATGATGGCCAGGACGTCGCGCTCGCTGAAGATGACGTACTCCTCGCCGTCAAGCTTGACCTCGGTGCCGGCGTACTTGCTGAATATGATGCGATCGCCGACCTTCACCTCGAGCGGGAGCTTCTGCCCGTTCTCGAGCACCTTGCCAGTCCCGACCGCCATTACCTCGCCCTCGGTAGGCTTCTCCTTGGCGGTGTCCGGGAGGACTATCCCGCCCTTGGTCTTCTCCTCGTTGTGCAGCACCTTGACTACTATTCTGTCCCCAAGCGGCTTCAGGTTCATGTGCGTACCCCTCCTAAAGTTGGTTTAGCGTAATACTAGCACTCAGTCGAGTCGAGTGCTAAATTGACCGCAATAGATGATAAGGACGGAGGTGTCGTTTCTCAAGGGCCTTCAGAGGCAAATAACTCGGATTCCAGGGTGATCTATCGTTTGTTCGCGGGTATTCTCCTGTTTGCTGAAGTTTTCATGGATACCTACTTTTTCCAGATCTCCCAGGAGGGGTCAGGGGCCAGAGAAAGGCTGGACCTCTCGCCCCTTTGATACGCCGCGTAGCCCGCCGCGGCTATCATGACCGCGTTGTCGGTGCATCGGTCACGCGGGGGGATGCAGACCCTCCAGCCGGGCTCGCGTCTAAGAGCCTCCCTCAGGGCGCTGTTCGCCGCCACTCCGCCGGAGACGGACACGGAGCGAACTCCGGTCAGGCGCGAGGCCAGGCGCAGCTTGTTCATAAGTGCTTCGGTCACAGCCCTCTGGAACGATGCGCAGAAGTCCTCCAGCGGTATTCGCCCCCCGTCCCTGGTCATTCTGCCGATCAGGGTCGCGGCCGCGGTCTTCAGCCCGCTGAAGCTGAACTCCACCTCCTGGCTGCCCCTCAACGGCAGCGGGAAGTCGAACGCCGCCGGGTCGCCCGACGCGGCGAGAGAGTCGATCACCGGGCCGCCGGGGTAGGAGAGGCCGAGCGCCTTGGCGACCTTGTCGTAGGCCTCCCCCGCGGCGTCGTCGCGAGTGCCGCCGAGGAGGACGTAGTCGCCGAAACCCCTGACCAGGACGATCTCGGTGTGACCGCCCGAGACTATCATGCAGAGAAAGGGGGGGAGCAGGTCCGGAAACGACACGACGTTGGCGAAGATGTGCCCCTCGAGGTGGTTGACCCCTATGACAGGCTTGTCCCACGCCAGAGAGAGGGCCTTCGCGGCCATCACGCCCACCATCAGCGCGCCCATCAGGCCGGGCCCCGACGTCACGGCCACGAGGCCGATCTCGTCGCGCGGCTCCCTGACGCCCGCGCGACGGAGTGCCTCGGCGGTCAGGGGGAGGAAGGCCTCCAGGTGCCTGCGGGCCGCGAACTCCGGGACCACGCCTCCGAACGGCGCGTGGTCCAGCGTCTGGCTGGAGAGCAGCTCCGACCTCACGTCGCGAGCGCCCCGAAGCACCGCGACCGCGGTGTCGTCGCAGCTGCTCTCCAACCCCAGGGTCAGGAAATCCCCTCCGCAGGTCATTTGACGGGGAACTCCAGGTCGGCCCCGTAGTCACCCACCGACACCCTCCTCGCCGCGCCCTTCACGGCGTCGATCGGCACCGCCACCGCAAAATCGCCGGAGAAGTCCGCGGGAAGCTCGCCGGCCGGGACGTAGTGCCTGTTGGTCAGCACGTCGTCCCAGGTCACCGAGTGACTGCCGATCCTTATCGTAGAAAGGTCGAGGTCCATGTTCTTCCTCGTGTGCAGGCGGACTATGAACAGGGCCTTCTTCTTCGTCTCCCTGCCGCCGAAGAAGTAGACGTTGTCCCTGAGCCATTCAGGCGCCGACTGGTCCTTCACGACCGCCTGCGACAGGGGGCCGTCGACGTAGACGAATGTGAACTGGGCCCTGGCCCCTATTATGAGGTCGCCAAGGGCCTCCCCCTCGTACCAGAATGTCGCGCTCCTGCTCTCCAGCAGCGAGTCCAGCTGCGAGGCGAACAGCGGGGAGGCGGCCGACAGGGCCGCGACAAACGCCGCCGCGATGAGCGTCGTGATGCACCGTCGCGTTCGTCGCCGCGAGGCGCGCCCCTTCAGTCCGTCGCGCGGGGCATCCGCCCCGTCCGCGCAACCCCGCCCGCCGGCGCGGACATAGGATCCATCTTCCATAGTGCCGACAGTGCTCATACTCTTTACCTCCATCATCGATTTTCCCGCCCTCCTCGGGGGCGCACCGCCGCCCTCAGCCACCTCCACTCCTGGAATCGCAGCATGGCGGTCATGGCAGCGTAGGTGCATGCGGCGAAGAACATGGCTCCCCCCATCCAGGCCGCGCGAGCGGCGCCGGAGAAGGCCTCCGAGTACGGGAAGGCGCGCCTCCACGCCGCTACGACCGCCGCCATCGCCAGCAGGGATAGCAGCATCCTCCCCGACCAGGAGGGGGAGAATATCCCGAACGGCAGTCCGATCCGCGAGGAGAGTATCCTCACCCCGGCCCAGCCAGAGAGCGTGAAGGCCAGCGAGGTGGCCAGGGCCAGTCCGCCGTAGGAGAGGGGCCTCATCAACGCCAGCGAGAAGACTACGGTACCGGCCACGCTGACCAGCGTCACGACCATAGCCTCCCTGGGCATGCTCCTCGCGTAGAGCCCGCGCATCGCGACGGTGGACAGGGCCATACCCGGCAGCCCGAGCGAGTACATGGCCAGGGACAGGGCGGTCCCCCTCCAGGCCCACTCCCCGAACGCGCCCCTCACGAACAGCAGGTGCACCAGCTCATCGGAGACCATGACCAGCCCGAGGGTGGCCGGGAAGACGACGAACAGGGTGAAGCGCAGGGCGTCGCGCATTATCTCGCGGAACTCCGACGAGTCGTCCAGCGGGCACCTGGACAGCTGCGGCAGCACGGCCTGCGAGACGGCTATCACGAAGATGCCGAGGGGCAGCTGTATCACCCTGTTCGCGTAGTTCAGCACGGATATCGCCCCCTCCTCGAGGAAGGAGGCCAGCATCCTGCTTATCACGGGGTTAACCTGGTTGAGCGACAGCCCAGCGGCGTAGGGCAGAAACAGGGCGAGCATGCTCCTGAGGTCCGGGTCCGCCAGGTCGGGGCGGGCGGGAAGCAGGGTCACCCCCATCCGCGCCGACCAGGCCCACTGGAGCGCGAACTGGCACGCACCGCCCGCCAGCACCGCGATCACCAGCCCCCACACCCCGTACAGGCGAGGGGTGAATACGACCAGGGCGATGTACACCAGGTTGCTCAGGGCCGGGGCGAGCGCCGGCACGAGGAAGGATCCCATGCTGTTCAGCACCCCCATGGCCAGCGCGGCGAGGGATATGAAGAACAGGAAGGGGAACATCCACCTGGTCATCGACGAGGCGAGGGCGGCTTTGACAGGATCGAAGCCGGGGGCCATAATCTTCACCAGCAGCGGCGACAGGGCAACGCCGATCAGCACCGAGAGGAGGGTGACCGAGAGCAGCACGGCGAAGGCCTGCCTGGCCAGTCGCGCCGCGCTCTCCCTGCCCTTCGAGGCGAGAGTGCGCGAGAAGACCGGCACGAACGAGGCGGATAGCGCCCCCTCGGCGAGCAGCTGGCGCGCCAGGTTGGCCAGGGTGAACGATACGTTGAAGGCGTCCAGCGCGCCGGACGCCCCGAACCAGGCGGCGGTGACCACCTCCCGGATCAGGCCCAGCACCCTGCTGGCAAGCGTGCCCGCCATCATCGCCAGCGCGTGGCGCACCATGGTATGAGTGGACTTGGCCAATGGACGGCCCCCCTTGCGTAGATCCTCCCCCCGAAAGGAGAGTATGGGCTGATGCGAAAGACAGTGGTATGGTGCGTAGGGAACCCGATCCTCCAGGACGACGGTGCCGGGCCCGAGCTCTACCGGCAGCTGTCCGGGACCCCGGTCGCGGGGCTGGTCGCTGTGGACTGCGGCGTCACGCCGGAGAACCACGTCGCCCCTCTTGCGAAGCTTATCCGCGAGGACGCGGGCGAATCCCCGCTTCTGATCGTGGTCGACGCGGCGGACATGGGCCTGCCGGGCGGCTCGATCAGGAGGATCTCGCCCGGGGACCTCGCCGACGTTCCACTAGGCGCTCACGGAATCCCTCTGGATCTGGTCCTCTCGCCGCTGCTTCCGGATATGGAGCTCGTCATTATCGGCATCCAGCCCGCCAGGCGCGGACTCGGGGACTCTCTGTCACCCGAGGTCGCGGACGCCGTATCGCGCCTGGCCTCGGTCATCAGGGAGGGACGGTGGGACGAGATCGAGCCCTGCCGGCCCTACCAGGAGAACTGCTCCCCCAGGTAGTACTTCCTGGCCACCTCGCTCTCGGCGACCTCCTCCGGTGAGCCCTCCACCACTATCTTCCCCTGGTGGATCAGGTAGGCCCTGTCGGTTATCGCCAGGGTGTCGCGGACGTTGTGGTCGGTCAGCAGGATCCCGTACCCCTTGCTCCTGAGGCCGAGGATGATCTGCTGTATGTCGTAGACGGCTATCGGGTCTATCCCGCTGAAGGGCTCGTCCAGCAGGAGGAAGTCCGGCAGGATGGCCAGGCTGCGGGCGATCTCCACCCTGCGCCTCTCCCCGCCGCTCAGCGAGTAGCCGCGGACCCCGGCGATCCGCTGCAGGCCGAAGTCCTCTATCAGGCGGTCCGCAACGGCCGACGGCTTTTCGCCCGGCGGCGGGTTCTCCTGCAGCACCAGCTCGATGTTCTCGCGCACCGTCAGGCTGCGAAAGACGGACGCCTCCTGCGGCAGGTAGCCCACCCCGAGGCGCGCCCTCCGGTATACCGGCAGATCCGTCAGCTCGCGGGAGTCGACCGTCACCACGCCCGAGTCCGGCCTGACGAGCCCGACGATCATGTAGAACGTGGTGGTCTTTCCCGCGCCGTTCGACCCGAGCAGCCCCACGACCTCCCCCATGCCCACGTCGAGGTCGGCGGAGGAGACCACGGTCCTGCCGCCGTAGGACTTGCTCAGGCCTCGGGCGGACAGGGTTCCGCTCATTTCTTGCCCGGCCCCTCGCCTATCTTGAACACGAGCTGCGGCTTCCCCGTGGCCTCTATCCGGTTCTGTTTCGTGAAGTAGACCAGCGAGTCGGACGCGAGCGAACGCCCGTCCTGCACCGCGGTGACCTTGCCGTTCACGACGATGGTCCCCCGGGCCTTCGAGTAGACCGCCCTGTCCCCGCGAATCTCGGTGACCGCGCCCCTGCCGGGCGAGGAGACCAGCCGAAAGGCGCCCTTCCCGGTGAACTCGGTTATCTCCCCTTCCTTCAGCTTTCCCTCGGCCGACGAGCAGGAGAACGAGTACCCGCCCACCGAATCGGAGTATCGCGCGAGCTTCGCCACAGCGAAGGCGTCGCCGCGCGTGCTCAGCTCCTCCGCCTCCACGAGCCTGCCGCCCCATGCGCCGGTCACGGTGCCCTTGAGAGTGAAGCCGGTTGGCTCCTGCAGATAGGCGACGAGGACCTGGGCCCTGACGTCCACCTTCTCCCCGTCCCACTCCCCGAGGATGCGGACGTCGCCTATGAGGTCGATCCGCCCCTCGTTCATGTTTCCCTCCGCCTTCCTGGCTGTGGCGGTCAGACCCTCCCTGGTTATGGTCACGTTGTCCGAGGCCGTGAAGTACCCGCTCGCGGAGTCGTACTGCATCGAGTCCGCCGTCATCTTAACCTCCCGGGCCAGCGCCGGGCCGAGCAACAACAACACCGCCGAAAGAGCGGCGACAATACGCGACAGTCTCATAAGACTACCTCCATCGGGCTCGGGCTCTGCATCGCGGGCCTCATGACGTCACGCCCAGGGATCAGCGCAGGAACGCGCCGGAGAGGGCGGAGATCGCCTCCTCCAGGTCGCCCGAGGCCACTATGCAGGCAATCACGGTCGAGGCGGCCGCTATCATGTCGATGTTGATCCTGCCCCCCGCCAGCACCGAGAACATCTGCGAGGGGATCGCGGGGCAGCCCGCCAGGTTCTCACCGGTGAGAGCCACTTTGGCCACCTCGGTGTCGAAGGTCACCCCCTGCGCCCCCATGTCCGCCGCGTAGGCCCTGCATATGGCCATTGCCTCCCCCAGAGTGCTGCGCTTGACTATGAACGCTATGTCGTTCATCTGCCCGCGCATGACGCTCTGAACTATCATCTCCGCTCCGACCCCGGCCGAGGCAAGGTCCGAGAAGAGGCGCGCGGCCACGCCCGGCACGTCCGGAACCCCGAGCACCGCGATCTTGGCCACGTCGCGGTCGGATACCACCTGGTCGACCACGCAGCGCCCGGCGCTGTCCACCCCCAACGTCATGGAGAAATCACTCCCCCTCCTCCGCAAAGGACGGAATATCTGCGAGCAGCCGACGTTCCTGCTCACGGTGACGCCCGCGTCGTCCGACGCGAGCACGAAGAAGCGCGACCTGACGCCGAAGCGCGAGAAGACCGAGCACATAAGCTCGGCGACCCTGTGAGCCTCGGATCGCGCGAACGCGAGCATGCTCGGCCCCGAGCCGCTGATGGCCACCCCCGCGCACTGCGGGATGCGGCGCACCTCCTCCAGTATGGCCTCGCCGCCGGGGAAGAGTCTGGCACGGAAGGGCTGGTGGAGCCTGTCGTCCATCGCCCAGCCAAGGTTGCCCCAGTCGCCGGTGGCCCAGGAGGCGGCGAGCAGCGCCGAGCGACTGACGTTGTAGACCGCGTCCTTCATCGACACCTGGCTCGGCAGGGCGCGCCGAGCCTCCTCGGTGCTCAGCTCCACGGCCGGGACGGCCACCACCGCCAGCATGTCCGACGGCATAGGGGGCAGGCGGACGAACTTCAGGTCCGACCCGTCCCAGCAGCTGACCACCATGCCGCCGAGGCAGCAGGGGACAACGTTGTCCGGATGCCCCTCCATCGAGACCATCAGGGGCAGGAGCTCCTCCTTCGGCAGCGGCCTCTCCCGCAGCTCGTTCGCTATGGCGACGCCGCCCACCACGGCTGTCGAGGAGCTGCCCAGCCCCCTCTTGAACGGAATCGCGTTCATTGTGCGAAGCCTCAGCCCCGGCGGCACGAGCCCCCACTCCCCGCAGGCCCGCTCGTAGCTCTCTATCACGGCGTTGCGACAGTCCTGGGCTGCCGAGCTGCTGCCCTCCCCTATCACGTCGACCTCGTACCGCCCCTCGGGAAGCACCTCGAGCACGTCGAAGAAGTTGTAGAGGGTCAGCGCAAGCCCCACGGTGTCGAAGCCCGACCCGAGGTTCGCGCTGGACGCCGGGACCTTCACTCTGATCAGAGTCACAGGCCGAGCGCCTCCGACAGGGCCTCGAACGTGCCGTCGATCTCCTCCGGGGGGCGGACGCGCGACCGGGCGGAGTCCGGGTCCTTGAGCCCGTTCCCGGTGAGTACCATGACGACCGTCAGCCCCTTGGGCAGTTCGCCCTCCCTCTTGAGCCTGAGCAGGGCGGCCAGAGGCGCGCAGGACGCCGGCTCGGCGAACAGCCCGTCCGAGGAGGCCAGCTCTCTCTGGGCGTCCATTATCTCATCGTCCGACACAGACATGAAGCGCCCGTCCGTCATCTCCACGGCCCTGCGCGCCGTCCGGGCGCTGACGGGCCTGCCGATGCGGATGGCGGTGGCCACGGTCTGAGGGTCGTCCACCTCCGCGCCCCTCACGAGCGGCGCCGCTCCGTCGGCCTGCACCCCTATGAACCGGGGCAGCGACTTCAACAGCCCCAGCTCGCTGTAGAACTCGAACCCGGCGCAGTAGGCGCTGATATTACCCGCGTTCCCCACGGGCAGCACCAGCCAGTCGGGAGCCCTTCCAAGCTCGTCGCATATCTCCCAGGCTGCGCTCCTCTGGCCCAGCAGACGGTAGGGGTTTACCGAGTTGACTATCGCGTACCCGGCTCGGGCCGCCCCCTCGCGGGCCATCTCGAGCGCCCTGTCGAAGTTGCCCCTCACCGCCAGCACCCTGGCGCCGTAGATCATGGCCTGCGCGAGCTTGCCGAGGGCCACCGCGCCGGCGGGGAGAAGCACGAAGCATGGCATCCCGGCCGCGGCGGCGTAGGCCGCCGCCGACGCGGACGTGTTGCCGGTGGAGGCGCATATCACCGCCCTGGCCCCCTCCTCGAGCGCCTTGGCGACTGCCAGCACCATCCCGCGGTCCTTGAAGGAGCCGGTGGGGTTCAATCCCTCGTACTTCGCGAACAGGTTCACCGACAGCTCCCGGCCGAGGTTGCACACCGGCACGAGAGGAGTGTCCCCCTCGCACAGCGACAGGGCGGGTGTATCGGCGGTCAGCGGAAGGTACTTGCCGTACGCCCGCAGAATACCCTTTTTCACGATCATTCCTCCTTCCCTGCCCGGACACGCAAAAAGCCGCACCCTCCATGCCTGGAGACTGTGCGGACTCGTCGCGTTCGACACCGATCACCGCGCGCCCCGGCGCGAACAGAGGTACTCTTCCCTTGGTCGTCTTTCTGTACTATCATCCAGCAGGTATGTCATCTTATACCTTCGGCCGGAGGAAGTGTCAATAGATCCACGCCCGGAGGCCAACACAAAGGAGAGGTGCGCAGCATGAGACCATTCGAGATCGAGGGGATAGAGCCCTTCACCGGCAGGCCCGGCTTCATCGGCAAGTTCGTCCACTCGGAGCGGGCGACCCTGGCCCACTGGGAGATAGCGGCAGGAACCGAGCTGGTCGAGCACTCCCACCCGCACGAGCAGATCACCCTGCTGCTGTCCGGAAAGCTGGAGCTGCAGGCGGGAGACGACAGAGTCACCCTGTCGCCGGGGCAGGGAGTCGTCTTCCCGGGCGGGGAGACCCACAGGGGGTTCGCCCATGAGGACTGCGTGGCGCTGGACATCTTCTGCCCGGTCAGGGAGGACTTCAAGGGGTAGTCGTACTTGAGGCGCGGGGAGCGCCCTCGCGTCGTCACGGACGCTCCCCGGCCTCCAGCGGCCTGTCGCGGCGCCTGTCGAACGCCCCGTTGCGCCTGAGCTCCCTGTCCCAGACCAGCCTGTTGACTATCATCGGCGCAAGGAGCCTGGCGGGCCACGGCAGTCGTCGCGGGCCTGCCAGCTTCGCTAGGATCGCTGCGTCCAGGACGACCCGCTCGGCGTAGAGTCTGCCCAGCTCCCAAAGGCGCATGTACGTCCTGCCGGGCTTCCTGCTGTTCGCGTGCCTGGCCGCCTCCCCGCCCCCCACGCGGATCACCCCGTCGCAGGGGGATCCCATGCGCGCCGCGAGCCTCTCCAGGTAGTCCTTCATAACCCTAGTGTGAGTCTCCTCCGGAAAGCCGGAGTGCACCAGGAACAGCATCCTGGTCGACTCGCAGCTCCCCCGAAGCCTCCAGATCTCCTCGATGAACGCCTTGGCCGCGGCCGGCATGGCGTCCGCGTACAGAGGGAAGGCTATCATGGCGACCGACGGCGTGCCGAACGCCTCCACCGCCGCGTCGAAGACCGCCGGGTCCGCCGCCGGGTACTCGCGGGCTTCGCCGCCCCCGGCCATGAAGCCCTCGACGAAAGGCCTCGCAAGGGCCCTGGTGTTGCTCCTTTCTCCCCTTGGCGAGCAGTTAAAGATGTTCAACAGCATGTCGGACCTCCTGCGGATCGTCGCTGAGCGGGCGGGCGAACAGCAGTCGCGAGTGGGCGTTCCTTGCGAAGCGCTCCAGCGCTCGTGAGACTATCGCGACATCCTCCTGTTCCGTCCCCTCCTCGGGGTCGAACAGCAGGGCCATCGCCGGCATCCGCCTGCCGTAGCGGAGCGGGTGGCGACACTCCCCAGCCGAGAATTCGATGTAGGGCAGGACCAGCGGTATCACTCTGTCGATCGTAGTCTTTAGAAGGGCCGTGTAGAACCCCGCGACCAGCGGGGAGGCGAACACGACCGCGTCGGAGCGCAGGAGGGATCGTAGTATCGCCGGGTGGTCGTCGTCGAATATGCACAGGCCGGGGGTCCTCAGCCAGCAGGAGAAGCAGCCTATGCAGCGGTGCACGACCCTCTCCCTCAGCACTACGGTCTCCACCTCGTGCCCCGCGCCGACCAGCGCGCGCGCCACCCCTCCCACCATGAATGAGAACGGAACTCTCTCCACGTCGGGGTTGCCGTCCAGTATCGTCACGTTCATTCCAAGACCCACCTCGCGCACTCTGATGGAGCCATTATACCCCTCCGACGCCCGTTCGGTATATAATCGGGGCAACTATCCATGAAAGGAGCACCGGAATGGAACAGCTTCCGCGGTCAAAGGGGTGCTTCGTCTGCGGCGAACCTTCCGACAACCCCAGGAGCCTCGGCCTCGACATCTTCTGGAACGAGGAGGAGCGCAGGACGGAGATACCGATAGAGCCGGACTCGACCTGGTGCGGCTACGAGGGCGTGGTCCACGGCGGGATAATCGCGTCGGTGTTCGACGACGCCATGGCCTGGGCGGTGCGACGGGAGCACGGGACCTGGGCCGTCACCGGGGAGATGTCCCTGCGCTACCTGCGCCCGGTCCAGGCCGGCAGGAGGTACGTGGTCGAGGGCAGGGTGGAGAGGTCGTCCGGGCGGCGCGTCACCACCGCCGCGTCGATGAGGGACGACAGGGGCAGGAGGGTGGCGGAGGGCTCGGCCCTGTTCGTCCTGCTGCCCGGGAAGAAGATCGGGGAGGAGGAAGAATGATGGGGCCTGACGTGTACGCGAGGTCGCTTGAGCTTCACAGGGCACGCAGGGGGAAGATCTCCGTGGAAGGGAGGGTGCCGGTGAACTCGATGGCCGACCTGGCCCTGGCCTACACCCCCGGCGTGGCGGAGCCGTGCCGCGAGATCAAGCGCGACCGCAGCGCGGCCTACGAGGTCACCTCGAAGGGCAACATGGTCGCGGTGATAACCGACGGCTCCGCCGTCCTCGGCCTTGGGGACATAGGGCCGGACGCGGCGCTGCCGGTGATGGAGGGGAAGGCGGTCCTGTTCAAGCGCTTCGCCGGGATCGACGCCTTCCCTATCTGCATAGCCTCCCGCGATACGGACGAGATCGTCCGCACCGCGTCGCTCATCACGTCGTCGTTCGGCGGGATCAACCTCGAGGACATATCCTCCCCCCGCTGCTTCGAGGTCGAGAGGAGGCTGCAGGAGGTCTGCGACATCCCCGTCTTCCACGACGACCAGCACGGGACGGCCGTGATAGTCCTGGCGGGCATGCTGAACTCGCTCAAGGTCGTCGAAAAGGGGATCGAGGACGTCAAGATCGTCATGTCCGGCGCGGGCGCGGCGGGGATCGCGATATGCAGGTTCCTCATGTCGGCGGGCGCGCGGAACGTGATCCTCTGCGACAGGAGCGGCGCGCTGCACGCCGGGCGAGCCGAGGGGATGAACAGCGCCAAGGAGGAGATAGCCGCGACCTCGAACCCCGCCGGGGAGAGGGGGGAGTTGCGCGACGTGCTGAGAGGGGCGGACGTATTCCTCGGGCTCTCCGGGCCCGGCGTCGTCGACGGGGCGGCCGTCAGGTCGATGGCCGCAGGGGCGATCGTCTTCGCGATGGCCAACCCGACCCCGGAGATATTCCCGGAGGAGGCCCTAGCCGCGGGCGCGGCGGTCGTGGCCACGGGGCGCAGCGACTTCCCGAACCAGATGAACAACTGCCTGGGCTTCCCCGGCATCTTTCGCGGGGCGCTGGACGTCAGGGCGTCGGCGATAAACGAGGAGATGAAGCTCGCCGCCTCCCGCGCTCTGGCCTCCCTGGTGCCGGACGAGGAACTTCGACCCGACAGGGTGATAACGGAGGTCATGGACGACAGGGTGGTACCGGCGATGGCCGCGGCGGTCGCGGAGGCTGCCCGCAGGACGGGGGTCGCGCGAGCCTGACCGGGCGTAAAACTCACGGAGGTACGAAGATGAACAATACAGTCGAGAAGCTGGCCCGGGCTATGGCCGAGTCGCGGAACACCGCGGTCTTCACGGGCGCGGGCATGAGCACGGAGTCCGGCCTGCCCGACTTCCGCTCCTCCGACGGACTGTGGAAGAAGCACCGGCCGGAGGAGCTGGCCTCGGTGGACGCGCTCAACCGAAACTTCGGCGAGTTCGCGTCGTTCTACAGGCAGCGCATAGCTTCGCTCGGGGAGGTGCAGCCGAACAGGGGGCACCGGCTGCTGGCCGACTGGGAGAGGCGCGGCCTGGTGAGGGGGATAATCACCCAGAACGTGGACGGCCTGCACCAGGCCGCGGGGTCGAGGGTGGTGCACGAGCTGCACGGCACGTTGCGCGAGGTGCGCTGCCAAAGCTGCGGGCACGTCCGGCCCGCGGGCACCTTCGCCGACGAGGCGGAGTGCGACAGGTGCGGCGGCAGGATGCGGCCGGCCGTGGTGCTTTTCGGCGAAATGCTGCCGGAGGACGCCCTGGCCGCGAGCTCCGAGCTGGCCTCGTCGTGCGGCGTCTTCCTGGTGCTGGGCTCGTCCCTGACGGTCTCCCCGGCCAATCTGCTGCCGGAGAGGGCCAAGAGAAACGGCGCGAGACTCTTCATAGTCAACAACACCCCGACCCACGTCGACCGCCTGGCTGACGGGGTGATCGCCGCCTCCATCGGCGAGACGCTGGAGGCGGTGGACAGGGCGCTCGAAGCCCTCGGCGACGACGCTCGAACGAGAGGAGGCATGGCGAATGAGTGACGTCTTCGACATCATGGAGGCGACGGTAGCCGGGATTCACGGGGCGATGAGGCGCTGCGAGCTGACCTGCGCGGAGCTGGTCGAGGAGTACGTTCGAAGGATCGAGGCCTACGACAGGACCGGACCGGCTCTTAAATCCGTGATACTGGTCAACCCGGAGGCACCGCGGGAGGCCGCCGGTCACGACAGGACGATGGCCGGGGGAGGCCCGACCGGCACACTCCACGGGATCCCCGTGCTGCTGAAGGACAACGTCGAGACGGCGGGGATGACCACCACCAGCGGCTCCCTGTCGCTAAGAAACTACGTCCCGGACTCCGACGCCTTCATAGTAAAACGCCTCAAGGCGGCCGGGGCCCTAATACTGGCGAAGGCGAACCTGCACGAGTTCGCGATATGGGGGGAGAGCGTCAGCTCGGTGCTTGGCCAGTCTCTGAACCCCTACGACCTGTCCAGGACCCCTGGAGGCTCGAGCGGCGGCACCGGCGCGGGCGTCGCGGCCAACTTCGCCGCGGTCGGCATAGGCACCGACACGATCAACTCGATCCGCTCCCCGTCGTCGGCCTGCTCGTGCGTCGGCATTCGCCCGACCCTGGGGCTGGTCAGCCGGTCGGGGATCTCCCCCTACTCGCTGGACCAGGACACGGCCGGGCCGATATGCAGGACCGTCGCGGACGCCGCGATAGTCCTAGACGCAATAGCGGGATTCGACCCGGACGACCCCGCGACCGCCTGGTCGGTCGGCAACATGCCGGCCTCGTACGCCTCCTGCCTGCGCACGGACGGGCTCGAGGGGAAGCGCATAGGCGTCCTTCGATCCCTGTTCGGCGACGGTCCCGAGCACGAGGAGGTAAACCTCGCGATGAAGTGCTGCCTGGACGAGATGAAGGAGGCCGGGGCGGAGGTGATTGACGTCGACCAGCCGTTCGACGCGAACCATGTCGTGTCGGAGGTCAGCGTCCACCTTCACACCCTCCGGGACGACCTGGAGGGCTACCTCGACGGGCTGGGCGCGAAGACCGCTTACCGCACCCTGGAGGAGCTTGCCGACTCCGGCGAGGTCCACCCCGGAATAGTGGACAACCTCAGGAGGGCCGCCTCCCTGGGCAGGGACGGCGACGAGTACCGCAGGCGGACCATCCGCCGACTCGTGCTGAGGACCCGGATCGTCAAACTGATGGCGGACCTCCTGCTGGACGCGCTGGTCTACCCGCACCAGAAGCGCCTCGTCGTCCCGGTGGGCGAGCCTCAGACGGAGCGCAACGGGGCCCTGGCGTCCGCGGCCGGCTTCCCTGCCATAACCCTGCCGGGCGGCTTCTCGAGGCCGACCAGGGACGCCCCCGTCGGAGTGCCGATAGGCATCGAGTTCATGGGGCGGCCGTGGAGCGAGGGGAACCTGATCTCCATCGCGTACGCCTTCGAGCAGAGGACCCTGTTCCGCAGGACGCCCCCGTTCGTCCCGCCCCTGCCTCGCCGGGGGCCGTTTGAGCTATAATCGTGGTCACCGCCCCCAAAGGGCGCGGAATATCATGCAAGGAGGGTGCATCATGAGGACAAGGCGCTTTATTACGGTCGCGCTGCTGGCGCTGACGCTGGCGCTGTCGTTCGCGGCGGCGGCGGCCGCGGTGGACGGCAGGCTGACCCTGGTCTCGCTGAACGACGTCCACGGTCGAATCTACCCGGAGAAGGAAGCGGGCGGGCTGGCCAAGGCCTTCACGGTCGCGGAGGGGATAAGGGCGAATGACCCGGGCAACTTCTTCTTCGTGCACGCGGGCGACATCAACGAGGGGCCGATGTTCTTCTACTTCCACGGCAAGCCCGAGATGACGGGCTTCAACGCCATGGGCCTGAGCGTCGGCACGATAGGCAACCACGAATTCGACCTCGGAAAGGACGTGTTCTTCGAGGCGCTGGGCTACGCGGAGTTCCCGGTGGTCGTCTCGAACCTGCGCTTGAAGGACGGGACCCCTGCCCCGCTGCCCGAGTACTTCGTCAAGACCGCCGAGAACGGCATGAAGGTCGCCTTCTTCGGCCTGGTGACCCCGGCGCTGGCCTTCGTCACCAAGGGGAGCGAGGATTTCCGCCCCGGCCAGGACCTTCCCGCGGAGGCCGAAAGGATGCTGAACATCCTAAAGAACGAGAAGCCGGACGCCGTCATCCTGCTGAGCCACTGCGGGCTTGACGCGGACCGGGAGATCGCCTCAAAGGTCGCCGGAATCCACGCGATAATCGGCGGGCACAGCCACACCCTCATGGAGGAGGGGGAGTTCGTCGAGGGCCCCGGCGGCTGGAAGACCCTGATAGGCCAGGCGGGATCCTACGCTCGGCACCTCGGGGTGATGGAGCTGGCGGTCAAGGATGGCGCGGTCTCGCCGGAATCCTCATGGCGCGTGCAGGAGCTTGACGCCTCCGTCGCCGAGGACGAGCACATCGCGGCTCTGATCGAGCCGTTCCGCAAGGAACTGGAGGAGAGGTTCTCCGAGCCGATCGCCGACCAGCCTGTAGACATGGACGCGCGCAAGGGCGCGATCCGCTGCCAGGAGACCAACCTGGGCAACCTGGTGGCAGACGCCTTCAGGTGGAAGGCGGGATCCCAGGTGGCGATAGTCAACGGCGGGGGCATACGCGGCGACCAGGTCTACCCTGCCGGGAAGATATCGTACGCGGAGATAAACAAGATGATGCCCTTCGGCAACACGCTGTACGTCGGCAAGGTCACCGGCGCGGAGCTGATGCAGGTGATGGAGACCAGCGCCTCTGCCCTGATCGGCGAGGGCGACGAGTACGACGAGAGCCTGCGCACTCCGACCGGCGGGTTCATGCAGGTGTCGGGAATCCGAGTCGAGATCGACGCCAGGAAGAAGCCCAGGCTGATCGACAACAACGGCGTCCTCCGCGAGGATGGAGACAGGGTCGTGAAGCTCGAGGTGCTCGGTGCAGATGGACAGTGGGAGGCTGTCGACCCGGCGAAGGAGTACACCCTGGCGACCAGCGACTGGACCGCGGGCGGCGGGGACAAGTACGTGGTGCTCAAGAACGGCTCCTTCGTGTCGCTGGAGCAGTTCATAATGGAGTCGACGGCCGAGTACATCCGCCACCTGGGCGAGATGAGGGCGGAGGTCGAGGGACGCATCACGATCATCAGGTAGCGCGGCCGGGAGGTGCGGCGATGGAGAGGACCCTGGTTGGATACGACAGGCTGCGGGACTACATGGCGGAGATGCTGAAGGCCGGGCTGGGCTACCCGGACGCGACCGCGAGGGTGGCGTCCGAGGCCCTGGTGGAGGCCGACGCCCGCGGGCATGCCTCGCACGGGGTGGCGCGGATAAAGATGTACCACGAGGAGCTGATCGACGGCCTGAACGACCCTGGCGCGACGCCCGAGGTCGTGCGCGAGACCCCGGTCTCCATCGTGATAGACGGCAACAGGGCCCCCGGCTTCGCGGCCTCCAGGCTCGCGATGGACAGGACGATGGCCAAGGCCGCCGAGCACGGGACCTGCATGACCGTCGTGCGCAACTCCTGCCACTTCGGGATGGCGGGCTACTGGGCGGAGCAGGCGGCCGACGAGGGGATGATGGGCGTGGCCCTTACCAACACCCTGAGGGCCGGAATCCCGCTGTTCGGGCGTGAGCGCCTGCTGGGGACGAACCCGATCTGCGTGGCCGTCCCGGCCGGAAGACTGCCTCACTTCATGCTCGACATGGCGACCACCACGGTCGCACTGGGCAAGATCGAGGTGGCGGCGCGCAGGGGCGGCGTCATGCCCGTGGGCTGGGCCGTTGACGAGGGCGGTGCGGACACCGTCGACGCGGTCAGGGCGGCGGAGATAAACCGTCTGGACAAGAGCCCCTACGGTGGCCAGCTCTACCTCGGGGGCGCCAAGGAGGAGCTCGGCGGGCACAAGGGGTACGGGCTGGGCCTGCTGGTCGAACTGCTGACGGCCGGCCTCTCGCTGGGGACCCCCACCTACGACACCTACGTCGGGAGCTGCGGGATATGCCACTACTTCCAGGCCACGCGACTCGACCTGTTCGGGGACCCCGGCGAGATAAAGGCGCACGTCGCGTCGATTCTGGACAGGATTCGCAGCAGCCCGGCGGCCGAGGGCAGGGACAGGATCTACATACACGGCGAGAAGGAGTTCGAGCGCCGAAGGAAATCGTTGGAGGAGGGCGTCTACCTCGACCCCGCGACCTGGGAGCGGCTTGACGAGTACGCGGGGCTGTTCGGCATGGATCGACTGCAACCCTGACGGTTTCCGCCAGGCGCCCGGGCCACTCGCAGGCCGGCAAGTCGCCGACGAGCAGTGAGAAATGTAGCCAGAGGGGGGCGTTTTTGACGCCCCCCTGGCTATGGAATCACCCCCCCTTGAGGGGTAGGATAATGGCAACATAACTTTTGGGGGGATGATTCGTATGAGAGAAAAGTGTGTTTTCAGGGGTGCGGCGATGCTGCTCCTGTTCGCCGCCGTCTTCGGGGGCGTCGCGCTCGCCTCGCGCCCCGCGCAGGCAGAGGAGCTCAACGTCTATACGATATGGTCGGAGAGGTACGCCACCGCGATCTTCGACCAGTTCACCAGGGACACCGGGGTCAGGATCAACTTCCTGAGGTTCCCGTCGGGCGAGGTCCTGGCCCGTCTCATTGCCGAGAAGGGCAACCCGCAGGCGGACGTCTTCTTCGGCGGCATAGCGGACGCCTTCGTCGCGGGGAAGGCGGAGGGGATCTTCGAGCAGTACGTGCCCGGCGGCGCGGACATGATACCCTCGGCCTACAAGGACCCGGAGGGCTACTGGACCGGCGTGGCGATAGACCCGCTCTGCTTCATGTTCAACCGGGCCTTCCTGGAGAAGCACTCGATCGAGGCCCCCTCCTCCTGGCAGGACCTGCTGAAGCCGGTGTTCCGAAACGGGCTGATAATGGCGGACGCCAGGACCGCCGGGACCGCGGTCTCGCGGCTGTTCAGCCTTGTGCTGGCGATGGGCGAGGACGAGGCCTACGCCTACCAGAAGGAGCTCGACAAGAACATCCAGCAGTACACCAAGAGCGGCGCCGGCGGCGCTCTCCCGATAGGCAGGGGGCAGGCGGCCGGGGGGATCTTCTTCCTGGTCGACGCTCTGGAGATGCAACAGACCGGGTACGACGTCGTGATCAGCTACCCGGTCGAGGGAGTGGTCTACGGAGTCGAGGCCATGGGGTTGGTGAAGGGGGCGAAGAACCCCGAGCTGGCCAGAAAGTTCCTGGATTGGGCGGCGGGCCCCGACATGCAGCGCATCTACGAGAGGGAGCGCATCAACCTGATACCGACCCACCCGGACGTCAAGCTGGAGAACCCGGCGCTTGACATGAAGGACGTGAAGCTGCTGGAGCTGGATATCGACTGGTCGGGCAGGGAGAGGACGCGCCTCGTGGAGCGTTGGGTGAACGAGATAGTGCACTGACCGAGCGGCGAGGACCGGGTTGCTCCCGGTCCTCGCTTTGATAACTTCTCGATTCTATTTTTTCTTCTTCGGCTTGCCCTCGAGCGCGTCTCCCAGCTCATCCTTGAGGGTGCTGTAAAAGCCGTCCAGCTTCTCCGCCCGCTTCACGTTCATCTGCATTCGGGCGTGCAGGGGGTAGCCCTTGTCCCCCTTCTTCCCGTAGAAGAGGACCAGGAACTGAGCGTCCTTGTTCCGAAAGTCCTCCCACAGCTTCAGGTTCTTCGAGGCTATGTCCGGTCCGTTCTTGCCTATGACCTTGCCCAGCCTCGCGCTGTCGTTCTTGACCTTCATCGCGGCGGCGAGCTGCTCGTCGGTCTGCGCGGCCGGGTATTTCGCCGAGTACGACGGCTTTCCGGCCTCCATCTCCTCGAGCCACTCCGTCAGCCTCAGCGTCCTCTCCCGGACGACCTCCATTTCGTCCATAGCTTGCACCGTCACCCACATGGTCCCGCCGGAGGGCGAGTTGAATATGGTGTCGTACACGGCGACGATAAGGGCATACTCGCTGTCGCGCCATGGAATCCAGGCCCTCTGGGCCGTGCGAAGGGCCTCCTTCGCCTCCTTGGAGAGCAGCCCCATGAGCTCCTTGTAGACCCTGTTCAACTCCTCATCCCACAGCTTCGAGCCCTCGGCCGCGCAATCCACCATGCCGGCGGTGCTAGGGGCTTCGTCCACGCAGGCCTCAAGCCATTCGTCGAGGGGGTGAACCTCTCCACACGCGGCCCCGCCCGCAAACAGCATCAGCACGGCCAATAGCGCCACATACCTTCTCAAGCGATCGTACCTCCTATCATGTTCGGGCTGAACCGGCTACCGCGGCTACTGCCCCTCCTCGGCCTCGCCCTCCAGCTCCTCCTCCGCCTCCACTTCCTCCTCTTCGTCCATCTGGGCGATATACTCCTGCCACTTCGATGCAAGCCCGTCGATGGCCTTGACTTCCGCCGCGTCCGGGGCGCCGATGAGTGCGGTCAGGTCGAAGCGGTCCAGGTCGCTGAAGCTTATCTGCAGGCCCTTGAAGCCCGCGGTCGCCTTAAGGGCCTCGAAAAGGACCGGCGCGGACTCCAGGAAGTCATCGTCGCCCGCGAGGAAGACGGCCGCTATCGGCGCGTCGGGGTCCATCAGCTTGGCCAGCAGCCTGCGCACCACGCCCATGTCCAGTTGGAAGAGCATGGTCTTGCCCTCCTTCAGCATTTCCTCCATGGCGGGGGCGAACTTGGGCTCCTCGCCCAGGTAGTCGACGCTGAGGAGGCCGACAATGAAGACCCCGTCGCGTATCCCGAGGATCAGCTCTGCCGGGTCTCTCAAGACGTACAGGGCCTGCCACCCCTCCCTGACCAGCGGCTCGTAGTCTTCTCCGCTGTCCTTCACTATCGCCTCAAGGAGCGGGAGCAGGAGCTCGGTCGAGTCCTTCTCGCCGGAGATGTAGAAGTACCCGCCCGGGACCGGGATGTCGTGGAACTTGGCCTCGCCGCCGAGGACAATCCCGGCCGACCTGATCATCTTGATGATGGCGTCCTCGGTGATCCCCATGGTCTTGAGCTGCTCCAGCGCCTCGACTATCTGCTTCGCGTCGTAGTCGCCCTCCTCTGCGACATCGCGTATAATCTGGAAGTGCTTCTTCTCGATGACGGCCCTGGCGGCCCATGCAAGCCACGCATGTCCGCCTCCCGCGAGGAACATGTCGTCCTTCTTTATCGGCAGAAGCTGCTGTGCCAGGTCGTCCAGCCCGAAGACCCTGGCGAAGTTGGTGAAAACAGAGAGGCCGAAACCATTCTTAACCGTCCCGAAGCCCAGTTCGAGCAGGAGATCCTCCGTCGGCTCCCCGAGCACGCCCATGGACTGGGCCGTCAGCTCGGATGCCGCCATGCCGTTGTCGTGGAAGTACAGGAAGTTCTTCTGGGGGAGGCGCCGCTCCAGCTTCATCCTCTTGGCCGGATCCGCCAGGGCCCCCCTTGCTGCCTCGATATCCTCCGGGGACATGCCAGCCAGGATCATGTCTCCCTCGACTGAAATCAGTGCAAACGCAATGTCGTCCGCCGCCACCGCATAGGTGCTCCCCTCGAGCGGCAACAGGTCCAGACCCAACGGGAGCGGGCTGTTAAGGAGCGCGTCGATGTCCCTCTTCTCACCCTTGCCTGCGGCCAGCTTTTCGAGCATCTCCTTCTTGCTGCCGTCCATCTGGATCGCGCAGTGCAGGGAGAAGCCGCTCTCCGTCATGCCGAAGACCCAGGATGCCGACTTCACCGGGAACTGGTCCAACCACTCCTTCACCATCCCGAGGTCCGGCGCCATGGCGGCGGCCAGCTTGAACGGCGCCGAGTCGACCACCGAGCTTATGATCCCTTTCGTCTCCTCCACGCCGCCCATGAAGTAAATCGCGTCGTCCGGCCACGCAGGCAGGGCGTCGATCGTGCCCGCCCAGGCCGGGGATATGACCAGGACCATTAACACTAGAGAGCACAAAAACGCCGAGAACCTTCTTTTCATGTACACCCCTCCCGACTCTTCGAACTCCCCGGCAACCCGGGGGTACCTAAAAAGATACTCCACTTTCGATATTTTGTCACGCTAAAGCACAGAAAAATCGAAGTTCGCCGCCGCAAACCTACACTATGCTAACAATGCATTTCTCATGTTGGCACAACCCGTCCTGCGATTCCTTGCCGGGCGGCCGGAGGAGCCGCCTCCCCCGGCCACCCGCATTCATTACTGAACTTGCGCCTTGTCGCCAAGCGCCTCTATCTGTGCGTCGGGAAACTGCCCTTTCTTGAGGCTGACCCTCTTCAGCTTGGGCAGATCCTTGAAGACCGAGACGTCATCGATCCCCGTCGTGTCGATGAGGATAAGCCACTCGAGCTTCGGCAGAGCCGCAATGGCTGGGGCGTTCTTGACCTCGGAGCCTCGAACGAACAGGTTGACCAGCTTTTTGTGCTCGGAGAAAACCGACAGGTCTATCGGCCCCCCCTTCATGGACTCGAGATTGACCTCGGCTAGCTCGGGGCACTTGGAGAGCGGCGAGTAGTCGCTTATCTCCTCCCGCAGCATGCTTACACTATTGAGATTGGGCATGCTCTCCACGTACTCGAGCGTGTCGAGAGCGGAGATCCCGCCGGCCAGCTCCTCCAGCTTGGTCAGCTTCGCAAGAGGCGAATAGTCCTTGAACTTGGTCGCGTAGATCCAGATATAGGTCAGCTCCGTCAGGTTCCCCACCGGGCTCATGTCGGTCGCGGGGATCCCGTACAGGTTCAGCCTCTTCATCCCGGTCAGCCCCGAGATGGGTGACAGGTCCTCCACGCTGGTCATGTACAGGCTGAGGTCCTCTAGATCCTTCATGTCCGCCAGCATCGAGATGTCCTTCACTCCGCCCTTGACTCCGCCGTAGAAGTGCAGCTTCTTCAGCTTGACCTTGCCCTTCAGCGGCGATGCATCGTTCGCCTCGGGCGGCATCATGAAGAAGACCAGCGACTCCAGGTCGTTCATTCCGCTCAGGAATCCCAGGTCCGGGTACTGGACTCCGCGGATCTCAAGCTCCTTCATGTTCACCAGCGCACCGAGCGGGGCGAGGGTGGTCACCCCCTTGAGGCTGTCGAGCTTCAGGTAGGTCAGCCCGGTCAGGGCCGACAACGGCGAAAGGTCGGTGATCGTATCGTTCCTCTCGAACAGGAGACCTGTCAGCACGTCCGCCAGCGGGACAAGCTTGCGCAGGTCCTCGTCGCCCACATCCTTGCCGATGCGAAGGGGCTTGCCCTTGGCGATGTCCTTGTCCTCGCGGATCATGCCCACGAACTCGTCCGTTATGCCGCCCGTTATCATCGGCCCGAAGGTCGAGCTGGTCTTGTAGGTCGGATCGGCCGCCAATCCGACAGTCGTCGATGCCAGTATGAAAACCGACGTCAGGACAACCGCAAATATCGCCCTCCTCATGTTCGATCACACCTCCCGTGTTTTTGCCCTAGCGCAGGAAGACGGCGACCGCCGCCCCTATCACCATGAGCGCTATTCCAAGATAAAAAGAGCCCTTCGCCGAGCCCTTCAGGTCGTTCACGACCTCCTCCTCGGACTTGGTCGAGACTATGAAGGGCTTCCCCGCCTCGGACGGCCTGCCTATGCGCAGCCCGCCCCCCGACTGCCTGGCCTCCCCGACCACGTACAGCGGGTGGCCCAGCGGTATGATCCTCTCCTTGTAGCGGAAGCCCAGCGTGCCGCCGCCGGCGGGGGCGGTGAACTGCACTCCGAAGAAGCTGTAGGTCTTGTTGCTGTCGTACGGCTCGAAACGGTCCTCTCCGTCCTTCAGGTAGAGGGAGGCGCCGTCCAGGTCCACCCCGACCCTGACGCCGCCGTCGGCGATGTACAGGGGGGACGGACTCTTCCTGGAGGAGACCGTCTCGGAGCTCCTGGTCCTCTTCGTCTGCATGTTGCCGTCCTTGTCCTTGACCCTCTCCTCCTTCTCGAACTCGCGGGTCACGGTCGCCTCGAAGTAGGCGCAGGGCGCATTGCTGTAGGGCGCCTTCAGCTCTCCGTCCGTCTCGGCCTTTCCGTTGGTCTCCACAATGTCGCGGTAGCCTTCGACGAGCCCTTCGTTCGCAAGGGATTTCCACGTCTCGTCGAGCTCCGCCAGGGAGACCGCCTTCATGAACCTGAGCTCCGTCACCTTGCCCTCCGTCCTCTTCTTCTGAACGAACGAGAGGTAGGCCCCTCCGGCGACCAGCAGGCCGCCGATCCCTATCGCCACCATGTTCATCTGATCCCCTCCTTTAATAGTACTCCTTCAGAATGTCGTCGTACTGGTCCGCGTAGGCCGCGACAGTCTGAAGGGCGCCGAGCAGCTCGCTTTTGTCGAGGTTGGCTCCTGGAATGGAGCAGGAGAGCATGACCGTGTTGTCGAACACGAGCGAGAAGGTCCCCAGCGGCAGCTCGGCGTTCAGCCTCATGAAGTCGACAGCGGCCCTCTCGCCGTCCACGTCCTCGGCCAGATAGGAGAAGACCTTCACAATCACGTCCTCGCTGTGCCACGGCTTCACCGTCACCTGGATGGTCGCGCTGCCGAACTCGAACTGCACCAGGTCGTCCACCCGCGTCAGGTCCCCATCGTCGAAGAACTCGCCGAGCCAGCGGTCGACCTTGGCGCGGGCCTCGGCCAGAAGCTTCTCGTTGACGCCGTCCTTGAGCACCGGGAACTTATGCATCGCCCGCACCCCCCATCTTCTCCATCAGCTTCGCCATCTCGGCCTCAAGGGCCATGTCCTTCTCCATCGTCTTGAAGGCGTCGTCCTCGGGGAGGTCCCCGGACAGCTCGCCGAACGCCTGAGCCTCAGCCTCCATCCCCTCGATCTTCTTCTCCATCTTCTCGAACTTCGCGAACGCGCTCTGGGAGGTCGCCCCGCTCATCGCGCTGGAGAACTCCTTCTGAGTCTTTGCGGTCTGGGCGCGCGCCACCAAAGTGGCCTGCTTCATCCTTGCCTCGTCGAGCTTCATCTTGAGGGTGTCCAGCTGCCCGCGAAGCTGCGAGACCGTCGCCGACGCCTGCGCCACCATCGACTCGTACTGCTTGACTTGCCCGTCGAAGACCAGCTTCTTAGACAGGGCCTGCTTGGCCAGTTCAGCGTTTCCGGCCTTCATCGCGACCGTCGCCTTCTCCTCCCACGCCCTGGACTGGGCTATGGCGTTCTCCTGCTGCTTGCGGAGGTCCTTCTCGTTGGCCATGGCCTTGGCCAGCGCCGCGGTTGACTTGACCAGCCCCTCCTCCATCTCGATGATCATCTGCTTGACCATCTTCTCCGGATCCTCCATCCGGTCCAGCATGTCGTTGACGTTCGACTTGAAGATGTCCGTCACCCTTGCGAAAATGCTCATGCTCTTCCTCCTTTTTTCATTTGTCTTTTAGTTTTTAGAACGGTTCGAATACCAGCACGGGATCGAGCCCCAGCGACCTCTTCCGCCTGGCGTGGTCCTCCACCATCTTTCTCATGACCTTGACGGCCTCGACCCTTGCCACGATGTAATCAGACATCGCGTTGTCGGCCGCGATCTGCTCCGGGTGCTGGCGGCGCTCCAGCTTCTCCAGCTCCTCCCTGGCCTTTTGGAGGTTGTAGGGGTCGTCGCCCTGCGACCTCGGGTCGTTCAGGTACCCTTTGAACGCCTCAATCCTCTCCTTCCCACCGGCCGCGGTGTCGCAGGCCCTCTTGAGCCTCCTGAGCACTTCGGGGCCGTACTCCTCGTTGTACAGCCTGATCTGCTCCCGCTCCTTGGAGGTGAGGACAGCGTCGTCCTCCAGAGCCTTCTTTCGTCGGGTCAGGGACTTCTCCTGTCCCTCCACCATCGCCAGCAGCGACAGCATCGTCCTGTGCGCGTCATCGACGACCTCCGTGATACCCAGGAACCTTTTCCCCTCGAAGTAGGGCACCCCCTTGAAGAGCTCCTCGTTGAAGAAGGCGGCGAAGGCGTCCATGTAATCGCTGCGGGACTTCTTGTACAGATCCAGCCTGGCCTTGGGGAGGGGGGTCCACCTTGCGACTCCCTCGGCAATACCTCTCGCGATCAGAGGGTACTGCTCGCCTGCGCCCCTCCAGGACTCGACCATCTTCTCAACAATTTTGTACTCCTCATCCAGTTGAACCGAGGTCTCGAGCCGCAACGCATCCACCATGTACACAAGGCTCTCCTGGGCGTTCCTCGTCACCGCGATCAGCTTCCTCGTCTCGTTCACGTACCCCTGGACCTTGCTCTTCAGCGAGGCCAGCTCCGCCTCGCTCATGTCGCCCGTCGTGCGGGGCACGATCTTGAACATCTCCGCCAGTTTGTCGCTCACGCCCTTCATCTCGTCGACGTAGACGGCTATCCTCGCAGGCGCGCTGTCAATATCGTGCCGAATCGAGGCTATGTGCCGGTTGATCTGCAGTATCCACCAGATTACCCTGCCCGCGTCCTGGATCTCGCGCGCGAACCTAAGCAGCTCCTCCGCCTCGTCGTACACGTCCTGCGCGACGTCGGGGCCAACGTTCCCCGCCTGCGCCGCGCCGAACCGCACCCTCTCGATCGCCTTGTCAAGGGCGGGAAGCAGCTCGGCCAGCTCCACCGCCGCAGGCGAGGAGTAGCTTCTCTCCACCAGCTCCTTCCACTTTCCGGTCATCTTCGAGGCGTCGGTCGTCGTCAGCTTCATGATGGCCTCGACCTCGGCCGACGCGGCCAGAAACTGCTCCTGGACCTCGGAGACCTTCTTCTCGACCGAGGCGACCGTCTCCGACAGGACCGATGGCTGCCCCTCCCCCCGCGCCTGGCCCGCAGGAAGAAGGCAGAGGGACGTGATCAGCAGAAGCGCCGCGAAGATCGGTCTGAATGTGGCTTTCATCTCTATCGCCCCCTAGAACGGCTGCTCGAAGTTGTCGATGTACCAGCGCCCCTTGTCCCTGCGGACGAGATAGTGAGGCTTGGGGGACCCGTACTGGCGTCCGTTCTCATCCCACGCCCTGGTCACTACCATGGCCTGCTCGACCAGCTCTCCGGATATCTCGCGTATCTTCTCTTTCTGTCCCTCGTCGAGGAAGAAATCCTCCACTCCAGTGCCGCTGTCGAAGCCCTTGATCACCTCTATCACGGCCTCCTCCGTCTCGACGTGGACGTAGAGTTTCGCGAACCGCTCCAGGTGCAGGTCCCAGTGGTAGCGCAGCAGTGACATCTCGGAGCGGGTCCTCGCGCGCTTCGGGTCTATGCACTCGAGGTAGAGGTCGAAGTTCTTCTCCTTGATGGAGGCGGCGAAGATCTCCACCAGCCTCTCCGGCGTCACGTCGGACGGAACGCGGCGCACCGTGTAGAGCGGGCTTTTTATCTCCTCCATCCGCTCCTCCCCCGCGAACAGGCCGCCCAGCTCCTCGGTGGGATCGTACAGGGCGAACGTGTGGCCGGGGATGTAAATCGCGACCGGGGTCACGACCCACCCCCACTGGGGCGCGATCGTCTTGACCTTCTCCGCCTGCGGCACCACCATCTCTATCCCGGTGATCCTCCCCAGCAGGGTCCACTTGCCCTCCTCCGGAAGATCCCTGTTTATCAGCCTGCGATAGCGCTTCAGCGCCTCGTAGGGGCCGAGCCAGTTGCGGTTCGATATCTCGACGAAATACCAGCCCCTCGTCCCGCTGCCCACGGAGACGAACTCCCTTCCGAGGTCTATGAACTGCCCCGCCGGGTACTCGAAGTCATCAAGGATGACGTATTTTCCCTGGAGCTCCTCTATCGAGACCTCGGTCCTGTCCGGCGACGGGAACGCCTTCTGGAGGACGACGGGGCCGGCCAGGATCTCGCCGGTGAACTCCTTCCATTCCTTGTCCGCGAGATCGCCGAACAGCTTTTTCAGCTTCTGCTCGTTCTCGCGGTAGACCAGCATCTCCGGGGTGATCTCGATGAAGTCCCCCTTGCTCCTCATGAGGGCTGCCTTTGCCCTCTGGAACAGGGCCTCGACCGCCGGGTCCTCCGGGTACTTCTCCTTGAGCTCCCTCACGCGCTTGAGGGCCTCGTTCTCGTCGTACCCGAGCTTGAAGGGCTGCCCCCTGGAGCGCACGATCCTGTCCTCGAATTTTTTCAGGAAGAACTCGGCGCGCGTCACATCGTTCTTGGGCGCCTGCTCGACCGCATCCGTCCGGGCCGCGAGGATGAAGACGAACATGAGGACGACCAGCGACGCAGCCTGCACTCTTCTCAACCGTTCTCTCATACAGTATCATCTCCTTCCTACTTCTGGGAATACCTTCAGGTAGCATTTTAGCATCACGGAGGATTTGTTTCTTACCCTCGGAGCCTAAAAGAACGGGTGGTTTTTCCCACCCCTTGCGGGACCGCCGTCCCCTACCGCGCATTCCTGCATCCAAGCCGAAGGAACCACCCCGCTTTCTCCTTCGCCTAGCCCAGGTTCTCCCTGAGCTCGAGTCGGTTGGCCGTCCCCGTCTTTCTGTAGACATTGCGGAGGTGATACTTTAGAGTGTTCTGAGTGATGAAGAGAGTCGAGCATATGCTCCGGTCCTTGTGACCCTCCAGCAGGAGCACAGCTACCTCCGTCTCCTGTCGGGTCAGGTTGAACTCCATGAGCCTCGCGCGAAGGAGGAGTTCGTCCCCCCTGTTCTCGTCCTCGGGCCCGGGCTTGGCGGGCTCGTCAGTTTCGGTCGCTACTGGCCCCGGCACTGGTCTCTCCGCGACCCGCTCCTGCTGGAGGGGGATGTCCGCCCCGTCCCAGAGGACCAGCATTAAAAGGAGCAGGCATACACCCGGCACGAGCAGCGCCAGGTACCCTGGCTCCCCGGAGAAGGCGGGCAGATGGACCGCCCCTCCCGCAAGGACTATCAGAAAGAGGCCGCCGTTGACGACCCTCTTGCGCCGCTCGCCCGAGCGCGACGCAAAGTATATAAGAAGCAGCCAGGCGTAGAGGTCCAAAAAGGCAAGCCCGGTCTCGAGCAGAAGGCTCGGCAGGGCATCGAGTGGGGAGAAGGCCATCAGAAACAGGGCCGTAGCGATGAAGGGGAAAGCCCCCTTGTAGAAGGTCCGCAGCTCGGCCCTCGGATAGAAGCGGAACGCCGCCGCCGCCGCCAGGGGCGCGAGGATGCCGGTGAGGTTGCCGACGGCCGGTGCGACCGAACGCTGCGCGTGAAAGAGGGGGGGCTTCAGTTCGAACAGGAAGCCGTTGGCCGCGTAAAGACAGAAGAGGAAGACGGAGAGCCTCCAAAAGGGCAGGGATGCGGCCCCTGCACGAACCTCCGTCGCCTCTGGGTCCTCCCCCGCCGGATATAGGAGCAGGAGTGTCGACAGCGCAGGGGCCAGGAGCAGAGTAAGCAGAGGATGGACCGCGGAGGCCAGGAGTCCGGCGAGAGCCGCGGCCAACGGCGCCAGCCCGAACACGACCGCGACGTCGTCGGGGATGAGCCGCGCCAGCGACATGCCCCAGGACCCTACCAGCAGGGCCGCTCCGGCAGCCGAGAGGATCAGCCCCGACAGGACCGCGAGAGACGAATGAGGCGGCCCGATCCAGGATGCGACGCCCAGCAGCGAGGGCAGGGAGAGCATCGAACAGACGCCGAGCACGACCGTGCGCCGCTCGTCGCCCGGCCCGCCCGGGATGATCGCCTGCGCCAGGTAGGTCAGGCCGTGCACCCCGAGAAACAGGTGCACCGGGTTCCAGCCTGAGTACCCCGCCTCCGACAGTCGACCCGAGATCCCGTGCCGGACGAACAGGGACTCCATCCAAGCGAAGACCAGCCCCATGCCGACGGCAGCGCACAGGGTCCTGCGGATTCTCACGGTAAGCCTCCTGCTGCAGCCTCCCCGGCGAGCAATGGCGGCTCGCCCCGACCACGGAACCTCTCCGATTGACGGATCATTCGACTCATCTCCTCCCGACCCGGGCCTTTTCGGAGAATTCTACCAGCACAGCGGTCCTTCGCCCCACCCTCACGGGATGAACAGGGGTGGTCTTCCCCACCCTTCCCGGTGATGAACTACGGACGGAACATCCCTGCCCGCGCGCGGCGGACTGCAAATCTGATTCAATAATATCACACTGCATAATTTTCGGGCTTTCTCCCGACTTCAATCCGAGCCGCCACATGTCGCCCCTCTTTTCACATGCATGGGGAGTATGGTATGCTTTCCCTCAAGAAATATATCTTAAGGAGGAAGTCTTTTCATGTCCGTTAAGAATGCGATGACAGCCGAATTCCTGCGCTCCGCCTACGGCGGCGAGAGCATGGCGCACATGCGCTACCTCCAGTGGGCCGACGCGGCCGACAAGGAGGGCCTCCCGACGATAGCCCGTCTGTTCAGGGCCGTGGCCTACGCCGAGCAGGTGCACGCGCACAATCATTTCAACGTGCTCGGGGGCGACGTCGCGGACACCGCCGTGACGGCGGGAGCGGTGTTCGGAGTCAAGGACACGGCCGAGAACCTGAGGGGCGGGATCATGGGGGAGGACCACGAGATCGACCAGATGTATCCAGTCTACTACGAGACGGCGAAGTTCCAGGGGGAGAAGGACGCGATGCGGACCTTCAACTTCGCGCTGCAGGCGGAGAAGCAGCACGCCGATCTCTTCCGCAAGGCCCGCGAGAGCGCGCTGGAGAAGAAGGACGTAGCCTTCCAGGCGGTCTACGTGTGCCCCGTGTGCGGGCATACCATCGAGGACGAGGCGCCCGAGAAGTGCCCCGTGTGCGGCCTGGGCAAGGACAAGTACAAGAGATTCTGATCCGCGGCAACGAGCGGGGCGAGGGGGTCCGAACACCCCTCGCCCCGCCCTCGAGCCGTTTCAACGCAAGCCGGGTCCTCTACTGGAGCACCAGGCCGTCGATCCCCTCTATCCCAAGTCCGGGGCCGTCGGACAGGGTGATGGTCGAGCCGTTGTAGATCGCACCGCCCCTCACCGGGTCCGTCGAACACAGGATGGGCGGGTCCAGGTCCGCCCTCGTAATCACGGGTATGGCGGACGCCAGGTGGCACGCCGCCGTGACGCTGATCTTGGTCTCCATCATTGCGCCGATCATGCACTCCACCCCGCTGGCGCGCGCCATCGCGCAGATTGCGAGGGCGTTCCTGATGCCTCCCGTCTTCATGAGCTTGATGTTGATCAGGTCTGCCGCCCTCATGGACAGCAGCACAAGGGCGTCGCGCGGCGAGAAGACCGCCTCGTCCGCCAGCACCAGGGTATCGACGCTGTCGGTCACCAGCTTGAGCCCGTCGTAGTCGTGCGCCTTGACCGGCTGCTCGACGAGCTCGATCCCCAGCCCTTCG
>Ga0255347_1000872_pt1 | contig 52492 bp, 48 predicted proteins | sample wastewater_treat_2_FD_192479 | JGI IMG/M metagenome (GOLD analysis project Ga0255347, IMG submission 192479) | Wastewater microbial communities from Lulu Island WWTP, Vancouver, Canada - plant24 | ecosystem: Engineered > WWTP > Wastewater > Unclassified | place: Canada: Vancouver, British...
AAACCGGTTTTTTTGTTGGTCGTTTCAGGTCTGTTTATTTCAAGGCTGACGGGTCTTCCCACCATAAGCTCGGCAAGCTGTCTCTCATTGGTGTCTTTCGTCCTCACCGTATCAACTACCTTGCCTTTTCGAAGTATTGCAACCCTGTCGCTTATGGTCAGGACCTCATGGAGTTTATGAGTGATGATGATTATTGCATTCCCCTGGTCTTTCATCCTGCGAAGTATTGCAAACAGTTTTGCCGTTTCCTGGGGTGTCAGAACCGATGTAGGCTCATCTAAAATCAATATCCTGGCCCCCCTGTAGAGAACCTTCATTATTTCAACGGTTTGTTTTTCGCTTACGGACATATTGTAAACTTTCTTGTCAGGTTCTATTTCCAAACCGAATTTTTTGCTCATTTCCAGGATTTTTTCTTTTAAGGCACCGGTTTTTGAGTATCTTCCCCTTGTACCCATAAGAATATTATCCATGGCACTGAATACTTCAACCAACCTAAAATGCTGGTGAATCATTCCAATACCTAATTTTATCGCTTCATGGGGATTTGTTATGAATGCTTCTTTCCCGTCAATGTAAATGGAACCCTCATCTGCATAGTAAATACCCGATAAAATATTCATCAGGGTAGTCTTGCCGGATCCGTTTTCTCCAAGCAGGGCAAGAATTTCACCGTATTTTATGCCAAGGCTGACATTTTCGTTGGCAATTACCTTGCCAAAGGTTTTAGTAATTCCCTTAAGTTCTATCGCATAATTTGTATCATTTGTTCTCAACATATTCTCCTGTTTAATATCCTAATATCAACCTAAGTATAGTATCTCATTAATATTGTTTGTCATCCCGAACGCAGTGAAGGAACTCGGGCTAAAGTCCTCATGATGACAAAAATGCGGGGTTGGTAACAACCAACCCCCGTGAATTATTTTTCTACAACAGTCTTAAAGTACCAGTTAATTCCGCCTGTGATGGTTGCGTCATCAAGTGTTTTTCCTTCTTCTCCAACCTTTGAGCCGTCATTTGTTTCAATTACTCCGTCAAACACGTTGAAGCTGCCATCCATTATGGCCTTTCTGGCCTCTTCGATTTTTTCGGCAGTCCCTTCTGCGGCAATGCTTTCGTTCAATGGTGAAATATCAATCATGCCTTCCTTCATTCCGCCGAAGTAGTTTTCACACTTCCATGTACCGTTTATAACTTGTTCAACAGCCCATGTATAATAAGCTCCCCAATTCCATACAGCAGATGTTATGGTTGCCTTTGGAGCATCCTTGGACATATCCGAATTATAGCCTATACCGAAAACTCCTGCCTTCTCAGCTTCCAATTGAGGGTTGGGAGTGTCGCAGTGCTGGGCTATTACATCACAGCCCTCGGCAATCAATGCTTTTGCCGCATTTGTTTCTTCTTCAGGTGAATACCAGCTGTTTGTAACCTTCACATATACCTTTGCATCAGGGTTAACGGAATATACTCCCATGGCAAATGCATTCAATCCTCCCGTTACCTCTGAATTGTCCTTGCCCATTGCTGCCACATATCCCAGCTTATTGGTTTTTGTTTTTAAGCCGGCTGCAATACCCGTAAGATACCTTGCCTGATAGATTCTTCCAAAATAATTATTAAAGTTTTTTCCGTTGCTTTTATATCCGGAGCCGTGGGAGAATATCACATCAGGATATTCTTCGGCCAATGCTTCCATGGTATCCATGTAGCCCCAGCTTGTTCCAAAAATGATGTTGGCCCCTTCTTCAATACATTCAAGCATTGCTGCTTCGGTTGCCGTAGGATCCGTGTCATTGACATTGTTTTTACGGATTATCTGGCTGTCGCTAAGGCCTAAGGCTTTCTGCATTGCTATTATTCCCTGATCATGTGCATAGGAATAACCTGAACCGTCGGCAGGATTCCCAATATGGATTACTCCAACCTTAATATCTTCCTTGGCAATTGCGGGAAAAATTCCTTCTCCCGAGGCTTTCGGCCCCTCAGATACGGGTTGTTTCTGTTCATTATTCCCGCATGATGTCATAAGTGTCAGTGCCAGCATCAGCACTAAAATGATGCTCAATAGTTTTTTCATTAGCTTCCTCCTATTTTAAAACTCTGCACCAAGAAAGTAAAAATGCGAACAGTATAAAACTACTCGCACCAATAGAATAATAGTATCAATAGTCAAACAATTTACGGTTGTTTGGTAGAAACTATGGAACCATATTATCCACATTATATTGATGCAGTTTCATATTTAATTAACATAATTATAACTTATGCTATGACAATAATCAACAAATTATTTTACAAATCCTCCTTGAGGGACCATCTCTTATGATTTATTATCTTTGGTATTTTCTTGGAAGTTTTTAATAATAAGTATTGAAAACTACAGTTAAATATGCTAAAATATTATCAAAGTTAAACGGTTTCATCCCCTATTCACAGGAGAGGTACATGCAAGGTTTAGTTTCAAACAATGAAGAAATAATAATAAGCCGACGCTCTCATTTTTTGATCATTTTAATCCTGCCTCTTAGTTTTTTGGCTTTGGCTTTTCTTTTTGACACTCCTGAAAATATATTTTCCGGCCTCCATAATATAATCTGGGCACCTGATATTTTATTAACGGATTATTTGGCGGTTGGCGGTTTTGGTGCCGCATTATTCAATGTTTCTCTGGTAGCTCTTATAAATATTTTTATAATTTATAACTTAAAGGTAAAAATAAACGGCGCAATCATTGCTGCCCTCTTTACCTTGACCGGCTTTGCCTTTTTCGGCAAAACCGTTTTTAATATATGGCCCATGTATTTGGGGGGAATCTTATATGCCAAATACAAAAAAATTTCATTTGAACAAATTCTTGTTGTAATTATGTTTTCCACTTGCCTGGCACCGGTGGTGAGCCAGCTTGCATTTTCCGCAAACTTGCCCCTGCATTATGGAATTGTCTCAGGCGCTTTATTTGGTGTGTTGGGAGGTTTTATAATTACGCCTCTTGCTTCCAATATGTCCAACCTTCACGGCGGTTATAACTTATATAATATCGGATTTACTGCAGGTCTTCTTGGTACCCTGATATGCTCCTTGATGAAAAGTTTTGGGTTAAACATAGAGCAGCAGCTTGTGCTTTCCTCCGAATATGATAATTTTTTCAGAAACCTTCTGCTTATATATTTTGTTTTTTTAATTGGTTTGGGATACTTTTTAAATAATAAATCCTTTAAGGGATATGGAAAAATATTAAAATATTCAGGAAGGTTGGTAACGGATTTCACCCAGTTGTTGGGATACGGCTTAACCCTTATAAACATGGGCATTATGGGTTTAATATGCATGTCTTTTGTGTATTTTACCAGCGGGGTATTTAACGGCCCCATAATAGGAGGCATACTAACAGTTGTGGGATTTTCGGCCTTTGGAAATCATCCTGGAAACTCGATCCCTATAATGGTTGGAGTATTCTTTGGAGGAGTCCTTAAAGTCTGGGATATACAATCAACACCCACCATAATTGCCGGGATATTTGGAACAACCCTTGCCCCCATAGCCGGCAGGTACGGGGGCTATGCGGGAGTTTTGGCAGGTTTTCTCCACCTGTCCATGGTGATGAACATCGGGGTGGTCCATGGAGGCACCAACCTTTACAACAACGGTTTTTCCGGAGGCCTGGTCGCTTCAATATTGGTTCCAATATTTGAATGCTTCAGGAAGGAGAATGATTAACCGAAAAATATTATTGAAAATATAAAAACCGTTGATAGCTCAACGGTTTTTATGCTTTAGTCCTGGATGTCGCATCTGAGTTGTCCGCTTATTCCAAAGTTTTCAAAATCCATTTCTCTAATTATTATTCTTACGGCTTCTTTGGGACATTTAGCGGTTCTGCATATAGCTTCAGTTAATTCCTTGACCATTTCCCTCTTTTGCTCAACAGTTCTTCCCTTGAACATTTCCACTTGAATAATTGGCATAATTTCTATCCTCCTTCCCTGATGATAAGATTTAGTACTTAATTATTTTTTTATGTACATAATCCGACAAAGTGGTCATCAGCATAGCTTGATATAAAACATTGAATTCAACTATATCACCCAATTTATATTGTTTTTTACAGTCATGGATGTCTAAAATGGTATGGTCGCTGCTGGCTCCCAAAACAATCATATCCTTATCCTTGGGAACCAATTTTGAAGAATCACCCAAGTCCTGATTTCCCAATGCAACAATAGCTCTTTTTCTTATGCCCCTGTCTTCATAATGGGGCAGGTCTCCAAAAGCATTCACCATCAACTGGCCGATGGGGTGAGTGGGTTTCTCATTCAGTTCCACGATTTGAGCCTTCAAAACAAACACATCAGGATCTAATCCTTCAATTTTTGTATCCCAGTAAAGGGGCAGGTCCTGGGTATTATTTATTCCTTCCCCGATTCGAAGATGATTTATTTTCTTTGGAACTCCTCCCCTTACCAGAAGAGGCAGGGTTGTTGTCCCCCCTCCGGATACTATGTTAAGTTTACGATTCAGCTTTTCTTCTATCTCTGTTGCAGCATCCGCCAACCGGCTTAAATTTTCCGTGCTTGGGGCAACCGAACCATAGCAGCTTAAGTTGGTCCCTATACCTTCAAGATAAAGATTATTCAGGTCATATTCAACATACCGGGCTAATTTGATAAGCTCTTCTTTTGAGAATACCCCTTCCCTTAAGTCTCCCAAATCATACATAAGAACAACGCCGTATATCTTGTTCTGTTTTTTTGCTTCCGAATCTATTAAATTCAAGGTTTCCTTTTCAGAAACCAGGGATATATCGCTGTACCTGACAACATCTTCGATTTCACACATCATGGGAATTCTCACCAATAAGAGGGGCAAATCAAATCCTCGCTCCTTCAAAGCCTTCAGCTGCTCAATTCTTGAACTTCCTATCTGGCAGCAGCCTCCTTTTGCCATTTCCTGAGCTCCTTCAATAATTCCTCCGAATCCTTTGATTATGCCAGCTACCTTAATACCTTTATCCTGGCATAGTTTAGTGACTATCCTGGTATTCTCATATAGTTTTTTCAAATTAAATTCCAGCAAAGGGTACCTGTCCATGATTGACCTCCTGTTTATTTTTTCGCAGCTCTGCAAAAAACTCCTGTAATATTTGGGCGCAGTCTTTCTCCAAGACGCCGAACTTAACCTCCGGCTTATGATTCATATTTTTATTGCCTGTTATATCTAAAACGGAGCCGCAGGCGCCGGTTTTCAAATCCCTGGCTCCTATTACCAATCTTTCGATCCTTGAATTGACTATTGCACCTGCACACATGGGACAGGGCTCCAAGGTTACATACATGGTGCAGCCCGGAAGGCGCCAGCCCCCCAAATTCTTGCATGCTTCCTTAATGGCAGTAATCTCGGAATGGAGGGTTGCATCTTTCAAAGTTTCTTTTTGATTGAAGCCCCTGCCTACGATTTTTCCATCCTTTACTATTACCGCCCCAATGGGAACCTCATTTATTTCATATGCTTTGTATGCTTCCTTCAGGGCTTCCCTCATAAATACTTCATCCATGGTACTTCCCTATGCTTTTATTTTTTATTATAGTTTATTTTGAGCGTTTAAGTCAACAATTATGTCCTTAAGGAAATCTTAAAGAACCCGCCTTATATTACCTGTTTACTTTCTTCTCCCAAGAATATAGAATGGTAGAAAGAAGGAACAAATTTCGACTCTCTTCAGTCTAATAGAATGAAAGAAGGAGGTATTATGAAAAATATCATAAAAAAAACATCAGCTTTCTGCCTGTGTGCTTTAATGGTAATAAACATGAATTTGGAAGTCTCTGCCGGTGTCCTTGATGATATTTTAGGGGATGGCATAATAGAAGTCACCGACATGGTTTATGATACAAAAGCCGTTTTATTTTCCGACATCGACGGTCATTGGGCAAAGGAATGGATTGAAAAAGCAGTTAATTCAGGTTTTGTAACCGGCTATGAAGATGGTACCTTCAAACCGGACAGGACCATAACAAGGGCTGAATTTTCAACAATGCTGAATAAAGCTATAAAAGTCGAATCAAGTACGGAAATAAATTTTTCCGACGTAAACGACAAGGACTGGTTTTATAAGGAAGTTCAAAAATCCGTTGCTGCAGGCTTTTTTTCGGGATATGAGGACAATACTTTCAAACCCAACAATCCCATCAAAAGGGAGGAAGCAGCAAAGGTTGTGGCAGGAGCCATAACAACGGGTAATATTGAAGGCGAAGGGGCTACCCTTTTAAAGGATTACTCTGATATTCAGGAATGGGCAAAGGAAAGCGTAAATACCGTTTATAACAAGGGATACATACTTGGCTATCCCGACAAAACTTATAAGCCATCCAGAGCTTTAACCCGCAGCGAAGCAGTGAAAATAATCTATGAAATAATTGACAACGAGAATATCGAATACGGATTTAACATAACTAATTACGACGAAACCTACACCAGCGCGGTTGTAGTGGGAAATCTTAACATCCTGGATTCGGTCGGCGAAGGAAATGTCTATATTAAAAATGTGGTAGTTTTAGGAGATATAATAATTTCTGCAAAAAATGTCAAGACCGTATTCCTTACGGATGTTAAGGCAAGAAACATAATTGTTGAAGGCGACAGGAACCCGGTAAAAATAGTGTGCTATGACAATGTAATCATAGGAAGGAGCCTCTTGCCGGCAGGAGTAACGGTTCAAAAAATGGGAAAAAATATCAATATATAAGCTTCAGGGGACAGTTCTTTCCGAGAAGAACTGTCCCCAAAATTATCTAAGGTATTCTGTTGTATTTGTAAAATTCTCGTTTAAATATAACTCATCCAGGTAGTTTATATCCTCATCCGATATTTTTTCATATATTTCAACAAGGTACCCTTGCTTACTTTCGGCAATAGGTTTTGACCGCATATAACTCATCAAAAGTTCCGCAAAAGAAGTATTGCCGAAATATAAATTGTCTATGTCCTTTTTAAGCAAATCTCTTATTTCTTTCAGGTCGATTTCTTCAATGACGGTATTGTAACCGTTCATGGTCCTCACCTTTGCATACAGGTTTCTTCCACCGTAATATCCTTCATCGTAGAGATAATAATACCTTTGTTTTTTATATTCATAGGAACTTAAAAGTTTGACTGCAATTTCATTTTTGCCTTCATGTTCTTTTCTGAATTCTGCCTCAGGTGTCAGCCTGTAATCTCTTATAATCCTGCTTCCGTCCTTCATCCAGTAAGCCACAACAAAGCTGCCGGTTCCGTAATAATCGGGACTGACATAATATGTCTGGTCCTTTAAAACTTCCCTGTGAAGGTCTGTTATGTCCCTTATGCTGTCTATGTCATCATATATTATCATACTGTGATTTCTTTTCCATTCTTTAAAAGACATATCCTGGTATGACCTGCCCTCTAAGAAATCTTCAGCGGAGTTAACAGCCCAGATTTGATTGCCGGCATATGCCAGCTCAACATCTTCCGGCCTGGGAACCAAATTTTCATACTGACTGGCTAAACCTACGGTACCTCCGGTTATTAAGGCAAATAGGACCATGCTCACCACAAACACCTTGATTGAAGACTTTGATATCCTGAAGGATTTTTCAATAAAGGCAATTATTATATAATAGGACAGGGTGGCCAAAAGGGCCGAAATAACCAACCTGCTGCCAATACCCGTGGATCTTGAAAAGTTTATGGAAAAAGATGCAGGTATTATAAGGCAGGCAAACACTGCCACAAAATATTTATATCCATCGAATACGATAAAGCCTGTATTTTCATTTTTTCTCCTTTTTATGAACCTGATAAGCAATAGGCCTATAAATATCAGGATAATGGGCAGGAGAAGGAGGTATACCAAATCTATGGACTTATCAACATACCTGGTAAAATACAAGTAATCAAGCTTATATATATTCCTGATGAAGTAATCATATAGAACATTTGCACTGAAGCCTGTAACCACATTTTCCAGTATTGAAAATATAAACATTATTACCAGGAGTATTATCAGGGGCAGGCAAAAGTTAAATATGGTCATTGCCCCTGCCATTAAGGTGTTTCCCGACAAAACCGAGGACAAGGATGAAAGGAGTATGATTGCCATAAGCCAGGGAATAAGCATCTTAAACACTTTGAGTATTTCATTGTCCACATCCTGAAGAAATACTGAAACAAGGATAAGAACCAGCAAGTATAGGGTAAAAACCGTATTTGTTACTATATTAATCCCAATCTTCCTGCCAAGGGGCACAGGTTTTGACATGTAATATGTCAGCTTTGCTTCATTGTGGAGAAAACTGTCATCCACCAGGCAATTTATAAAAACCAGGGCAAACATTTCAAATATTCCAAACATTATGAAAAATTCAGTATCAGCCCTCAAAATATAGGGTATCAACAAGGTAGTTACAAAGATTATTACCGTTGATAAGAGTAGCCAGTTTTTCTTTTCCTTAATTGAATATATAAGCAAGGGCATAAAGTTATTTTTCTTTTCCATAACCTGCACCTCCCAATTCCGTGATGAAAATTTCTTCAAGACTCATTGACAGCCTGTCAAACAAGAGAAGCTTGTGTGTTTTTCTTAAATATTTTTCAAGGTCCTCCATGCTGCCTGTCAATGTAACTATATATACAGAGCCTATCTTTACATACTGAAGGATTCCAAAATCTTTCAGCTCTTCCGGATCAAAGTCACCTTCCAGGGCAAATTGAACCCTCTTTATATCTTCCTTCATCTTTTCAAGGTTTTCTTCCTTTAAAATCCTGCCATCATGCATGATACCCACCTTATCGCAAATATTGTCCAGTTCTTTCAGGTCGTGAGAAGAAATAATGACTGTCATCCGGTTATCCATTACTTCCTTAATGAGGACATCCCAAAACTTTCTCTTAATAACCGCATCCAAACCGTCCACAATTTCATCAAGCAAAAGAAGCTTAGGTCCGGCAGCTATGGATAATACGAATGCCGCCTGCTTTTTTTGACCTTTTGACATCTTGTTAAGCACCTTGTTTTTATCCAGGTCAAAGTATTTCAGCAAGTATTCGAATTTTTCTTCAGACATGTGGTACATGAGTTTTTCGTAGGAGAATAATTTTTCCAAAGTGTACTGATAGGGGAAATACAAGGTATCCTGGACATAATAAAAATCCTTAAGGATTTCGGAGTTTTTTTCAACCCTTTCCCCGTCAAAATCTATGTATCCTTCATCTTGTCTGTAAATTTGCATAATATGCTTAAAAATGGTGGTTTTTCCGCAGCCGTTTGACCCTACCAGGCCATAAATCTGGCCCTTTTCCGCGTTTATATTTACATTTTTCAGGACTTGAAAGTCTCCGAATTTCTTGCTTAAATTATTTACCCTTAACATCGCTGCCTCCTTTTGAGCCTTGAGTTAATACTTCTTTAACCATCTCAAGAATTCTCTCGTCTCTGAAACCCAGATCCTTTAAGGTTTTAATCACCCTGTACAGTTCATCCTTTGTATTCTTTATATGGAGATTTCTTAATTCATCGGCATCTTTTACGAAGTTTCCCACACCTTTTACAGAGTAGATATAATTATCTTCTTCCAGGTATTTGTATGCTTTTTGAATAGTGTTAGGATTGATTCTTATCATTGAAGCCAATTCTCTTACGGAAGGGAGCTTTTCATCTGGTTTTAATGACTTGGAAAATATGAGCCTGATTATTTCATCATAAATTTGTTCATATATGGGTTTTGGACTTTCATTATCAATGCGAATCAATTTATCACCTCCGCCTGGACCATTATGCTGCCACCCTTATTGTTTACATATTCATGCAAGCGGCCCTCATAAACAGGTTTTAGATTCATGTTATTGTAATCATCCGGCGTTATCAATGATATTTCCTTATTGAAGGGAATTATTCCTTTTAATAAGTAGGCGACAAAGCTTGAACATACATAGTGGTATTTTCTTTCATAGGGAATATTAAAGCGAATTAAAAAAACATTCAAAAAACTGTACCTGTATTTTTCCGGTCTGGAGAGGAAATCATTGAGCCTGGTGCAGATAATATCATAATCTTCATCAGTCACTTCAAATTTATATATTTTACATTTGGTATCAGGAAATATTTTAAATATCCCGCTGTTTATATCCTCTTTTATAAAGCCTCCGATCAAGGGAAACCAGGTGACCTTTCTTCCAAAGCTGAACATGGTGGAGCAGTCGTCCTCCAAGGATATTGAAATATGGTTGTATGGTTTTTTTGAAAAGAATTTTAGAGTTCTGCATATAATTGTATTTGTTTGGCTTAATACAATTTTTATTTCCTTCATGGCTTTCCCCCTTAATGTCCGTTGTAAGTGTATTAGTACACTTAGTACAGTAGCTGTATTATATACCTTGCTATATTCCTTGTCAATATTTTTTTCAATAAAAAAAAATGCACCTGAGAGGAATCGAACCCCCGACACATGCCTTAGGAGGGCACTGCTCTATCCTTCTGAGCTACAGGTGCACATCATTTTTAAATGTTACACCATTTTTATCATTTTGTCAATATTATTGGTCTTATTCTTTGACTATTGAAAAATCAATTTTTATATTATATACTGAATTTAAGGGTGCGAGGGACTCTAGTCCCAATTCTGCATACTAATTTAAGCGGGTAGAAATAATATGAATATATTTGATGGGCATTCCGATATATGGACAGACCTTATAATAAAAACCGAAGAAGGAGAAAGTGATATATTAAGAAAATATCACCTGGATAAGTTAAGGAAGGGCCAAATTACAGGCAGTATATTTGCTATATGGATCGATCCCCCCTATTGGGAAACTCCCTACAAAAGAACAATTCAGGTTTTAGAGGCAATCAAAAAAGAAATGGAGTATTGCAAGGACTTGGTTCTTTTGGCCAAATCATACTCCGATATAGAAAAAGCTTCAAAAGAAAACAAGTTTTGTATTTTCACAGGTCTGGAAGGTTTAAGCAGCATAGGAGAAAATTTGGATATTCTGGATTTTTATTATAATTGTGGAGCAAGGCATGCAGGTCTCACATGGAATGAAGAAAATGCCTTAGCCACCGGTGTTAAAGGAAATCCCGGCAGAGGTTTAACAAACTTAGGTAAAAGAGCCGTAAAAAAGATAAACGATAAAAATATGCTCCTGGATGTTTCCCACTTAAATGATAAATCTTTCTGGGATGTGATAGGAACCACGGACAGGCCGGTTATCGCTTCCCATTCCAACTGCAGAAAATTGTGCGATAATCCAAGGAATTTAACTGACCAGCAATTAAAAGCTCTTGCCGGAACAAATGGACTGGTGGGTTTAAATTCATATAAAGAGTTTGTCCATCAGGATATTGATAAACAAAACGTAAAAATGCTTGCAAAACATGCGGTTCATATGGCTGATATAATGGGGGTCGACCATATCGGATTGGGAATGGATTACCTTGATTTTTTGGACAAGAAGTCCACTGACAGCTTCAGCTCACAAGAAATATCCTACACAGGGGGACTCGAAGATGCATCAAAAACAGGCAATCTCATTATTGAACTGGGGAATGAAGGATTTACAAAAGATGAAATTGAAAAAATCACCCATGGAAACTTTTACAGGGTTATTAAGGAAGTAATAAAATGAAAGATAAAAAAATGCCTCCCGGTGAGGCATTTTTGTTTTAATTGAATAAATTTTTAAAGAATCTTGCTATTCTGACTAAAATATTGGCCTTTTCTATATTCTCGTTGACCGTTGCATCAACCTTTTCAATTTCCTGACCGTTGACAAGAATACTTATGCTTCCTATTTTATCCCCTTTTGACAAGGGAGCCTTAACAGCTTCATTATAGGTAATTCTTGTTGTTACCACATCTTCTGTTTTAATTATCCTGCTTAAGTCTGTTACAGGATAAACATTCACCTTTTCATTTTTGGAATTGGCTATATAAACCTTGTCCACCGGTTCCGATACATCGGTCAGCTTTAACTTGACGAAGTTGTTTTTCCCGTAGTCTAAAAGCTCAATGGTTTTATTCAACCTGTCTTCATGGGTCTGGGCTCCCAACAGTATTCCTATGAGCCTGAAATTTTTGTTTTCCCCTGTAACCGGCATTGTTGAAACCAGGCAAATTCCGGCCTTGTCCGTATATCCAGTCTTCAAGCCGTCTGCCCCTTCAACCACTCCCAAGATAGGGTTGGTTGCAGCCCTGCGGAAATTCCTTTCAACAATAACCAGCTCCGGCTGTTTTGTTATTTCTAAAATTTCAGAATATCTGGTCAGTATATGCCTGACCAGCTTGAATAAATCGGAAACAGACATATAATTTTGTCCCGTTTCCTCATCATTTATGGGATAGCCGTGAGGGTTGATAAAACTTGCAGATAAAAGGCCCAGTTCTGATGCTTTGGCATTCATCATAGAGACAAAATTATCCTCGGTTTTCGCCACATGCTCTGCTATTGCAGTTGCGCAGTCATTACCTGATGTAATAAGCATTCCGTTTACCAAGGTCCTGAGTTTTATAGTTTCCCCTGTTAAAAGCCCAAAAGAGCTGCCTTCGGTAGCAGCTGCATGACCGCTTATCACAACATCATCATCAAGAGAAATCTCCCCCCGGGATACCTTGTCCATCATGACGGTATAGGTCATCAGCTTTGAAATGCTGCCAATTGCCAGCTGCTGGTTAATGTTATATTCATACAGGACCTGGCCTGTTTCCAGTTCACCCAGCAAGGCACCCTTGATGTTGTCATTTATATTTATATCTGCCAATACGACAGTATTTGTAAGCATAATGATCAATAAACACAGGGACAGTGTTTTTGTGATTTTCTTCATAAAAACCCTCCATACCATTATGCTATAATTATATAATACTTTACAAATAAATGCATTACCAAAATAAAAATTTTGTTGGATTATTTGGTAATATGTCGTATTTTTAGATCCTCTCCCCTATCCACTCAAAAATATCCCGGTAGACAGTTTCTTTATCCAATTCATTGAGTATTTCATGCCTGTCATCTTTGTAAAGCTTAAGGGTAACATCTGTCATTTCAGTTTTATGAAGGTCATAGAGCCTTTTTACATCCTTGCCGAAATTACCCACTGGATCCATATCTCCCGATAAAAATACCAGGGGCAGGTGTTTTGGTATTTTATCCATGTAGCCCTTGTCATACAAATACAGGATTCCTTTAAACATGTAATAAAAACCGTTAAGGGTAAAAATAAAATTGATTTTTTCATCCTTAATGTAAGCATCTACAATTTTTTCATCCTTGGTCAGCCAGTCCGACCTGGTTCTTGCAGGCTCGAAACATTTGTTGTTGCCTCCCAAAGTCAGCTTGTGTATAAACTTGCTCCTGTATCTCCACCCTTTGAAAGCCGCCATTAACTTGCACAACATTAATCCTGACTTCAGAGCCAAATAGGGTTGATAACCGGTTCCTACAATCAAGGCCCCTTCTAAATCATCATATATGGAAATATACTGCCTTACAAGAAAGGAACCCATGCTGTGACCCAGGAGAAAATATGGCAAATCCGGGTATTTTTCTTTTAATATTTCCCTTAATTTTCGCATATCGTCAATCAAGTTTTTGTTCCCGTCCCCTTGGCCGAAAAATCCCCGGTCCTCTTTGCTAAGAACCGACAAGCCGTGGCCCAGGTGGTCGTTTCCTGCCACCAATATACCCTTTGAAGCCATAAAAGAGGCAAAACAATCGTACCTGTCAATATGCTCAAGCATTCCGTGGGCAATTTGAAGAAGACCCTTTATTTGGCCCTGGGGTCTCCATATAAAAGCATGTATCTTTGTTTTTTTATCGGCCGAATCATAGTAGAATTCTTCTTTTATAATCATTTTACCCCCTATCCGGGCAAGATGCCCCTGTGATAACAGATGAGAGTCAGCTTGCTGACTCTCTAATTTTCAAGTATTCATCTATGATTAAATCACCCATTTTATCCAGAGGATTTTTTTGCAGATAATCAACAAAGGCCTTGGAAAAATTTGAGGTGGCGTTCACATCGATGATGCTGGGTCCCTTATCGCTTACAATTACGTCAATTCCGCCCATTTTAATATTTAAGACGTCTAAGGCATTCATCACCATGTCCTCAATGTGCTTGTCCAGCTCGAAGCCCTTTTCATAAACAGCTCCCCGGTGATACGAGGAAATACCTTTTTCATCTATGCTTCTTTTTACTGCAGAAAAGACTTCTTTGTTGATTACTTCAATCCTTAGGGTATAATTGTCGATTGATTTTATATATTCCTGAAAAATAAACTCTATCGGTGGCAAGGTTTTTAAGAATTCCATTAATTCACCGGTATTCTCTACCTTTGCTGTGCAGCTGGACCTGCCTCCTATGTTGGGTTTGACAATGCACGGAAACTTAATTTTATCCGGGGAAAAATCCTTGCTGGTGCAGTAAATTTTGGGAGTGTTAATATTGTTTGCCCGCAGGGTTTTACAAACCAGTTCCTTATCAAAGTCATAGGTCAGGGCTTCAAAGGAATTAATCATGGGTATTCCTTTTTCATTTAATTCTCTTAAGAAGTCAACTCCCTTATAATAGGTTTTCAAGTGTCCCCTGAAATATGAGCTGGGAAAAATCCTGTTTACCAGGAGGGTTACCTTATCTAAAATGGCTTCATTAAATTCAGCCTTCTCAAAGTTGATAAAAAGTACTTCAAAACCCTTATTCATTAAGTAATCTCTTAAATAAACGTTTGACCATTCTTCCGATTCATACAGTATTGCTAAAGTCATAAGCATACTCCTCAGCTTTCAAATAATTTCGATATCTTTGTCAGAAGCTCTTCAGGATTGTTTGCTTCAAGGGATAAGCTTTCTATGGGACACATGCCCGACAGGTCGCGATTCTTAATATAAGGAACCACTTTTTCATATTCATATGCTATGGAAGTATTCTCAAAAACATCTAGGGCTTTTTCGGAAATAAGCTTAGCAAACACTTCCCTGATGCCGGCATGTTGGCATATCATGGCGGCTGCCCTGCCGATAACCTTATCAGCCGCGCTTGAACCTTGAAGCTGGTCCTTTAACTCTTTAAAAGCAGTATATAAAGGTTTAATCCCTTTGTCTTCGCTTGAAAATAATATCTTTCCGTCCTTGACAATCACAAGAGCCTTCTCTTCGTCATCCAATAATTTTTTTGCCAGTTCAATATCCTTCATCGTCTACTCCAATTTATAAGTGATATCATTATAAAATAATCTTTCCTTATTTGCAATAAAAAAACCCGGACCTGCCGGGATAATTTTTCTTAAGGACAGGTCCTCATATAATAAAGAAGCACGGGTTTCCCGTGCCTGTCTTATTTTGTTATTTTTTCCATTCCTCCCATATAGGGTATCAATGCTTCCGGAATTGTAACAGACCCATCCTGGTTCTGATAGTTTTCAAGAATTGCCGCGAATGTTCTTCCCACTGCCAATCCGGAACCATTTAGGGTATGAATGTACTCTAATTTACCCTTGCCTTCAGGTCTGTATTTGATATTGGCCCTTCTTGCCTGGAAGTCTTCAAAGTTGGAGCATGAAGAAATTTCCACATACCTGTTGTAGCTGGGCATCCATACCTCCAAATCATAGGTCTTTGCAGAACTGAAACCGATATCACCGGTACAAAGCTCTACAACCCTGTATGGAAGATTCAAGCCTTTCAATATGGCCTCGGCAAAGCTTGTAAGTTTTTCAAGTTGAGCATATGAATCTTCAGGCTTTGCATACATGACCATTTCAACCTTATCAAACTGATGATTTCTGATCAAGCCTCTCGTATCCCTTCCCGCTGAACCTGCTTCAGCCCTGAAGCAGGGAGTATAGGCTGTCATATACATGGGGAGGTCCTTTTCATCCAATACTTCATTGCGATAGATATTGGTTACGGGCACTTCGGCTGTGGGGATCAGGTAATAATCTCTTTGGTTGAGCTTGAACATGTCTTCTTCAAATTTAGGAAGCTGTCCCGTCCCAATCATGCTGTCCCTGTTTACCATGAAGGGAGGAGATATTTCCGTAAAGCCGTGTTCCAAAGTATGTTTATCGAGCATGTAGGCAATGAGTGCCCTTTCCAATTTGGCTCCGGCTCCCTTGAACATTGAGAAGCGGGTTCCCGTAATTTTAGTAGCCCTTTCAAAATCAAGGATATCCAATTCCACTCCTATATCCCAGTGGGCCTTTAATTCAAAATCAAATTCTCTTGGCTGGCCCCATCTTCTTATTTCCTTGTTATCAGCATCTGAAGCACCGATGGTTATGTCGGGATTTGGAGTATTTGGAATATTCAAGAGTTCTGCTTCGATTTTCTCATCAATTTCTTTTACCTGTCCGTCCAAAAGCTTAACCTTTTCAGCCAATTCCTTCATTTCCTGAAGAATTGCCGTCACATCTTTTCCTTCCTTCTTGAGAAGAGGAACCTGTTTGGAGACCTTATTCTGCTGTGCCTTCATATTCTCAACTTCAACAAGCTTTTCCCTTCTTGCCCTGTCCAGGTCGAGAACCTTATCCAGGCTTAATTCCGGATTTCTTCTTTTTAATAGTTCTTCCACCTCTTTGGGATTGTTTCTGATTCTCTTGATATCTAACATATTAACCTCCATATATAAAAACTCCCGCCTCATTTAGAGACGAGAGATTCTCGCGGTGCCACCCTAATTATTATGCTGAAAAAGCATAATCACTTTAAGAAGTTAACGCCTTCAACGTCCAAGTTTTTTACCCTCGGATGCTCCGGAACGGATTCAACAAACATTATGCCGCCTCGCACCAACCGCCGGCTCTCTGAAATAATGCCCTTGTTTACTGCTTTCCTTCATTGCATATTTGGATAATATAATAAGACAGTGCTTTTGTCAAGCCTTATTTAGAGGAGGAGATATTATGCACAAGACTTCCGATACCTCTCCCTTTCCGTTATAAAACAAATGATCGCTGTTTTCAGGAATAAACAAGCTGTCCCCCTTTGAAACTGAATATACTTTCCCGCCTGAATGACATTCTATCTCACCTTGTATGACATAAATGTATTCTATGGAATTATGTGACAAGCTGTGATTGCTTATCCAGGTTTTAGGATTGAGCTTGAATATAAATGCTTCAAAGTCCAGTTTCTTTTCATCATTATTATGTACCGGAGTAATATATTCCAGTTCAACATTTATGTCGCATAATTTAACTTTAGGTCTTTCATCCCGAGGTATTGCAACAACATCATTGGAAGATTCCTCCAAAAACAATACCGAAAGAGGTACCTCCAATACCTGAGATAATCTCTTTAATACTGTTAAGGAAGGGGATATTAAATCTCTTTCTATCTGAGATATATATCCTGAAGTCACGTTGATTTGTTCGGACAGTTCTACTATTGTCATATTCTTGCTCTTTCTTAAACTTCTTATCTTTTTCCCTATCATGGTATACACCCCTTTTTTACTTCTCTATAACAATATTATACACAAAATAAAATTCCTGTCACGACAATATTTTCATGTCTTTCTGTTTTTATACAAGAATACTCCCGATTTTATAATGATCATGATGAATTTATATTTCAAAATGTTTATTTATATATTTAACTTTTCATATTTAGCTTAATATGATATAATTATCTATTAATACTTTGGTAATCCTACATTAATATGCAAGGGGATATGAAATGGCAGATAATAGCAATTATTTGGAAGAAATAAAGTATTTGAACGAAATCATAGGTTTGCTGAAATCCATGCTGGAATCCGAAAGAGAACAGCTTGAAAGCCGAAAGACGGATTTGATTCAATCAAGAAGAGAAATGTGGGAAAACACAACCCACACATCTGCCGATTTTGAAAAGCTTACGGATTTGAATCAGTATTTAGGTGCCCTTCAAGCTCAAACCTTATCCTATGCCGAGCTTGCAAAACGTATTTCAAAGCATGAAAGGATGCTGGATAATCCCTATTTTGCAAGAATTGACTTCACAGAAGAAGGATACGATGACACTGAAAAAATATATATAGGTCTTTTCAATTTGATGGACGATGAAACCCATGAAATTAAGGTCTATGATTGGAGGGCTCCCATTTCCAGCCTGTATTACAGAAATGAAGTCGGTCCCGTGGAATACAAGGCTCCCGCCGGTTTAATAAAAGGCTTTGTTTCACTAAAGAGGCAGTTCAAGATTACCAGGGGCAAATTGGAATATTTTATTGACAGCAACATTAACATTTTAGATGAAATGCTTATGGTAGCCCTCTCAAAAAATATGACCTCAAAGATGAAGACCATAGTGGAAACAATACAAAAACAGCAGGACTTAATAATAAGAGACTTGTATAATGACTTGCTGGTTGTTCAAGGGGTTGCAGGCAGCGGCAAATCATCGGTAGCCTTACACAGGATAGCATACCTGATGTATCAAGGTTTAAATTTAAATTTGAGCGCCAACAACATCATAGTAATTTCACCGAATCCTTTGTTTTCAAAGTATATATCCAATGTCCTTCCGGAATTGGGAGAAGAGAGCATAAATGAATATACCTTTGAAAATATTTTTGTAAAATTATTTGGCAACAACCTTTCCATGAAAACGAAAAGTGAAAACTTTGATAACATAATCACCGCAGAAACCGAAGAAAAGAGGAATTTTCTAAGGTCATACGATGAATTCAAAGGCTCTTTTGTTTTTTCAAAAATCCTGGACAGGTTTTTGGAATATTATGAACGTAAGCTCATACCCTTCGAAGATGTGTATTACAACGGGAAAATAATTGAAAAGCGAGAGCTGGCGAAAGCTTTTCTCCTAAGCAACAAGTTAAATATGCCTATAGGCAAAAAACTAAAAATAATTGAAAGCCGCATAATGGAAAAGGTTAAGGACAACAGGGTCGAAAGGCGGAACAAAATAGAAAAGGCAGTAAACAAATTAAATAATCACGAATTTGAATCAATGTCTTTTACAAGGCTCTTGGCAGCCAAAGAAACCTTAGCCTTGAAGGAAAGGTTGAAAAAATACACTGAAATCGATGTTTTTTATCTCTATAAAAAGCTATTTTCAGATATAAGCCTCTTTAAAAATATTTCCAAGGGTCTTGACCTGCCGGAAAATATAGATGAAATAATTAATTATACAAGGATGGCCTTAAGTGACCCCTACAATCTTCCCTATGCAGATGGAATAGCCTTGATATACCTCAAAATCAAAGCAGAGGGTTCTTCCCTCTTTAGCGGCATTAAGCAGGTTGTAGTTGATGAGGCCCAGGATTACTATCCCGTTCATTATAAAATTTTAAAGGATTTATACAGGTATGCAAGGTTTACAATAGTGGGTGATATAAATCAGACTATTGAAAAAAGCTCCGACCTGTCCTTATACGATGACATCATTTCCATTTTCGATTTTGAAAAAAGCAATAAGGTATTCCTGAACAAAAGCTACAGGAGCTCATACGAGATAGGCAGGTTCAGTGCAAGATTATTGGGTGATGAAAACCATGCGGAATTCTTCAAAAGAAATGAAGAAGAGCCCCTTATCTTCAAGGCAAAAGAAAAATCCCATCTTTATGATGAGATCATAAAAACCATCGACAAATATAATACCGAAGGTTTCTCTTCAATCGCCATAATATGTAAGGACAGGAAGGAAGCAGCTGATTTATATTTTAAACTGAGCACCAAAATTAAAATTAAACTTATTGACTATCTGGATTATGACAGTATTTTGGAAGGCAACATGATACTCCCGGTATATTTGGCAAAGGGCCTTGAGTTTGATGCCGTTATCGTATATGAAGCAAACGACGAAAAATATAAGAGCGAATTTGATAAAAAACTCTTATATATAGCATGTACAAGAGCCCTTCACAGGTTATCATTATTTTACACCGGGAAATTAACAAGATTTTTGCAATAAACTTAGAAGTAAAAAATCCGCTTAAAATTTAAGCGGATTTTTTTTAGTGAAAATAAGCGGATGATGGGAATCGAACCCACACAGCCGGCTTGGGAAGCCGGAACTCTGCCACTAAGTTACACCCGCAAGTATATGGAGATAAGGGGGATCGAACCCCTGACCTCTTGAATGCCATTCAAGCACTCTCCCAACTGAGCTATATCCCCATATTAAACCGGTTACACCAGCATATATAATTTAATATATTTTTTTGAATTTGTAAAGTAGAAAAATATAAAAAGATCATCAACATTTACTAAATGTTAAAACCTGCAACAAGAAAGTCACAGGTTTTAACATTTTGGAGCTGGTGAAGGGAATCGAACCCCCAACCTGCGGTTTACGATACCGCTGCTCTGCCTTTGAGCCACACCAGCACATTTCCTAATTTTAGCCAGGCTACAGTACATATTAATACTTTTTTCACTTTTTGTAAACAAAAATTTTGAATTTAACAAATTTTGACGTTAATTTCCGGGAAATATATGGGTAACATAAGGATTTGTAAGACATATATTGTAATATATAAATATTGTATAAGGGAGAGTATATATGGATAATAACAATAAATATTTGAGTAATATGAATGAGGGCACTTCTTATGATGTAGATATTAATAATGAAGTATTCAGCACCAGGTATGATTACGATGACAGATATGATCCCATGTTAGACAGAAGATTTGACCCCAGATATGACAGGTATTTCTATGACCCCATGAGGTATTACCGCTTCCCCTATTGTGACAGGTACGGAAGATGTGAAAATCCTATTTGGTGGTTGTTCTGGCCTTTCTTTTTCCTCCAATAATGTTTGTAAAGAAAAAGGGACGCCTGGCGTCCCTAAAACTTTCGGCTTCCCGGTTTTACCGGTTTGGACCCTGCCTTGCACATGGGACAGGCTTCCTGGTCATAGGTATCAAAGTACAATTCTATGGCGCTGTAAACTGGCAGATGAATCTCACTTACCTTCCTGTCAACTATGCACCCGATTCCTACTACTACACCGCCAAGGGCCTCAAGAACTTCGGCTGTTTCCATGGAGGATTTCCCGGTTGTGACAACATCTTCCATTATCAGGATCCTTTCACCGGGTTTTATTTCAAAACCCCTTCTGAGGGTCATTACATTGTTTTCCCTTTCCGTAAATATTGCTTTTATGCCTAGTTGTCTGCCAAGCTCATAAGCTGCCGTTATTCCTCCCATGGCAGGCCCGGCAATCACATCAAGATTGAGTGAAGATACCTTATTTTTAACGATTGAAATTATTTTTTCCGCCTTGTCGGGATACTGCAGAAGCTTTGCGCACTGGCAGTACCTGTTGCTGTGTTTGCCCGATGAAAGAAGGAAGTGGCCTTCAAGGAGGGCATGACATTCTTTCAATATTTCAAGTACATCCATATATTTTACCTCTCGAATAGTTTTAGATTATTCCCCTTATCTCATCCAGGGATTTAATATTTTCACGGTCCAGGAATTCTTCCAGGTCCTTTATTATGTCCGGGCATATATCAGGCTTTATAAAGTTTGCTGTTCCGATTTGTACCAGGGAAGCTCCTGCCATGATGAACTCAATTACATCGGTCGCATTCATTATGCCTCCCAATCCGCATATGGGAATTTCTACCATTTTGGCGGCCTGGTGGACCATTCGAAGGGCCACGGGTTTTACACAGGGTCCCGAGAGCCCGGCATATATATTGTCGAAAACAGCTTTTCTCTTTTTAACATCAATTGCCATGGCTTGAACAGTATTAATTAAAGAAATCCCATCTGCCCCGGCTGCTTCGCAGGCAAGAGCCATATCAGGTATATTTTCCGCATTTGGTGATAGTTTAACCATAAGAGGTTTCTTGCAAACCTTCCGTACTCTCGATATCAAATCATAGGCAAGGGAAGATTTAACGCCAAAGGCCATACCGCCGCTTTTAATATTGGGACAGGAAATATTAAGCTCAATTGCATCTACCCTTGCATTGTTTAATTTTTGGATGCCTTCAAGGTAATCTTCTTCACAATGGCCTCCCAGATTTGCAAAAATAAGGGTATCATATTTTTTCATCTTTGGAAGTTCTTCAGATATAAACCTGTCAACTCCCGGATTCTCAAGTCCTATACTGTTCATTAGCCCCATGGGAGTTTCCCAAAGCCTGATTCCCTTATTCCCCAATTGTGGCTTCAAGGTGAGGCCCTTGCTGCAAATGCCTCCAAGAATAGATAAATCGTAAAGTTTAGAAAATTCTTCCCCGAAACCAAAGGTTCCGGATGCAGCTAATATAGGATTCTTAAATTTAAGACCCATAGCATTGGTTTTTAAATCTGCCATTTTTCTCACCTACACTAATTCTTCACTGTCGAAGACGGGACCATCCTTGCATGCCCTTTTGTTTCCTGCCTTCGTTTCCACGGTACAGCCCAGGCAGGCTCCCATACCGCAAGCCATTCTTCTCTCTAAGGAGAGATAGCATTTAATATTTTTGGCTTTGCAGACAGATACAAGCTTGTTCATCATTGCTTCAGGGCCGCAGGCTGCAATTGCATCGTACTTTTCATAATCCACGTAATCGGTAACAAAGCCTTTTTCTCCAAAACTGCCATCCTCCGTAACTATAATGCACCTGTCTGTAAAGGATTTAAACTCATCGAATATATACATGTTTTCCGAATCCTTATAGCCCAAATAAACATCTGCCTTCTTGCCCAAGACTTTGCATAAATAGAGGAGGGGGGCAATTCCTATGCCTCCTCCTATTACTGCTGTCTTTCCTTTCAGATTTTCAAGATCAAAACCCTTCCCCAAGGGACCAAATACCTGGATTTTGTCGTTTTCCTTCAGGCTGCTTATTCTTTTTGTTCCCTTTCCTTCAATTCTGTATAAGAAGGAAACTATATTGTCATTTACGTCATTTACACTTAAGGGTCTTGGCAGCAAAAATGCATCATCCGTTGTTTTAAGCATAAAGAATTGGCCGGGCTTTATGACCGAATCAAACTCCACCGAAAGCCTGCGGATGTTTTTGGAAATTTCCTGGTTTTTCACAACTGGAGTGGTTATAACTTTCATTCTTTTCTCCGATTTATTTATCCTTACTTCTTTTCATAGGCAGTATCGCAGTAGATGCACCTGTATATGCCTTTTTCCCTGTCGGTAAGTCTGAATTTATGGACTATTTCCTGCTCAATGGAACTGATGCACCTTGGATTTTTACACTTAACAACATTTTCTACTTCCTGGGGCAATTCCAGGTTTATCTTATCTATAATTACCGAATTATCTATTACATTGATAGTAATGTTGGGGTCGATGAAGCCAAGCACCTTGAAATCCATGTCAATGTTATTTTCTATCTTTATTATGTCTTTTTTCCCGTATTTCTTGCTTTTTGCATTTTTTATTATGGCAACGCTGCAATCCATCTTGTCCAGATTTAAATAGTGATAAATTTCCATGGCCTTGCCTGCCTTAATATGGTCTATGACCAGGCCTTTTTCCACACTGTCTATATAAAGCATTATTCCACCCCCAATAATTTCATTATTAAAGCCATTCTTACATACATCCCGCATTTAGCCTGCGTAAAATATGCCGCCCTGGGATCACTGTCCACTTCAACCGATATTTCATTGACTCTTGGCAGGGGATGCATGAGGATCATATCTTGCTTTGCACATGACATTTTTTTGTTGTCTACTATATATGAGTCCTTTAATCTTAAGTAGTCGGCTTCATTAAAGAATCTTTCTTTTTGAACCCTTGTCATATAAAGGACATCCAGTGTATCTATAACATTTTCAAGTCTTTCCGTTTCCACAAAATCAATACCGTTTTTAATCAATATTTCTTCCCTGATATAATCCGGTACCCTCAGTTCATCCGGGGAAATGAGAACAAATTTTATATTCTCGTACCTGGCTAAAGCCTTTATCAGTGAATGAACCGTCCTTCCAAATTTTAAATCTCCGCAAAGGCCAATGGTAAAATTATTCAATCTGCCCTTTAAGCTTTTAATAGTCAGCAGGTCCGTTAATGTTTGAGTGGGATGCTGGTGTCCCCCATCCCCGGCATTTATTACGGGTATACCGGCATGCATTGCAGCCACTAAGGGAGCACCTTCTTTTGGATGTCGCATTGCTGCTATATCTGCATAGCATGCAACCGTCCTTATGGTATCGGCAACACTCTCTCCCTTTGCCACAGAGCTTGATTCAGCCGATGAAAAACCTATGACGCTTCCACCAAGCCTAAGCATTGCGGCTTCAAAGCTCAGCCTTGTTCTGGTGCTGGGTTCGTAAAACAAGGTGGCCAATATCTTTCCCCTGCACTTGTCGGCATAGGCGGCGGGATTTAAAATAATTTTATCCGCCAAATCCAGGATTTCATCCAATTCTTCCGGGGATAAATCCATGGGTTCAATTAAAGATCTTCCTTTTAACATGTTTCCTCCTTTTTAGCCTCACAGGACTAGTTTAAAGTTTTCATCAATTCCTTCTATTAAGGGATATTCATCCCCATACCTCCGGCAAATCACTCAGGCATATAAAAATCTTCCTGAGCGCACAGCAAAGGAAGACTTGATTTATGTGTCCATATTTCATTTTTTCCCTTCCCAGCCTCTCTGTGCCAGATTAAAGGTTATTGATTTTAATTAATACTATTATATTTTTATCCCTATGTCAATACTTTTTATTGATCTTCTGAAGTTTCATTATCAACCTGGTATACGATTTTTGTTATCCTTCTTTCAACTTCGCTTCTGGGAAGCCACACCTGCCTGTTGCAGGTTGTGCATTTAATCCTGAAATCCGCTCCGATTCTAAGTATTTCCCAATCATACCCTCCGCAGGGATGTTTTTTCTTTAACTTTACTATATCTCCAACATTTAATTTCATGGGCATATGTCATCACCTCATATGGTAATGGTATTGATTGAACCTGATATCTTGTCAACTATATCATACATGTTTGTAACAGAACCAACCTTTAATTTGCTCTTAATTTCAAAGAAATCCAGACATGTTCCACATGAAACAATTTCCACGCCGCCTTCTTTAAGCTTCATTAAATCATCAATTGACTCTGAACCTTCGGTTGTAAGCTTAACTCCTGTATTTAAAAATATCATGAAATCGGGGTAGGGTTTTTTCTCCGATAAGGTGTAGAGAAAACTTTTCATCAGTATCCTGCCTAAATCATCCGAGCCCTTTCCCAATTTATCCGTGGTAATTAAATAGCCAAAGGGGCCCTTTCCAACTTCAGGTTCTTTTTGGACTTCAATAAGTGTTTCCGAAACTTTTTTGTCTTCCCCTTCCTTTTTTAGTACAAGATAGATACCGTCATCTTTGTTTTCACTGGTTACCCTGTATTTAGACTGCAGTCCGAATTTTGTAACATTTTCTTTAGCAATTTCGTTATCCACAATAACCGTAATTTCCAAAGCTCCTTCATCTGCTTCTTTTTTTGTCATAATAACTGGCTGTGGACATGCTTTTTTCCTGGCATCAACTATTTTCATATTTCTTCCCTCCGATAATTATCGTAAAAGCCTTTATAAGACAAGTAGTTTAATATAATGTTGTTATCGTAAAAAATTTTGCTGGATTCCGAATTCAATACCGCCTGCACCAATGGTTTGTCCTGCATAAAACTAAGGAGTGGAGCTGCCAGGGCAAAAACCAGGTATAAAATTAACACACTTTTTAAGATTCCCACAAAGGCTCCAAATATCCTGTTTGTAATATTCAGCAGGGGTAATTTCATTATAAGGTTTATCAGAGCCGTTATCAGAAGCAAGCCTGCGTATATGGTCAAAAATGTCAGTATAAAGCTTATTGAACGAATTAACAACAGGCTTAAATTATCTATAAAGGCAGCATAGGTGTCGGTAATTTCGCCGGCCATGATATTATTAAGAAACTTCTGCAACTCAACGGGAATTTTGCCCATCTTTTCAAGATCTTCAAGAGTAATTCTTGTTTCAAAATAATCATGAAATTTGACGAATAATTTTGTATTATTGAGCAAAAAATTTTCCGCATAATGATAAAACTCCTTGCTCAGAAAAAAGGATATAATGACTCCCAATGTATCAAAAATCGTTAATATGAAACCCTTCCTGTATCCCTGGAAACATAAGTACCCTGCAAACAGTACTATAATAATATCTACGGCCATAAGATCCCCCTTTAATTATTTTATTTGTCCTCTTATTATCTTGTTTTTGAACAAAATATATATGTTGTTTCCATCCAGCAGCAGATCTTCTAACCTTTCGGTATCCTCGAATATTTTATCCGCCTTGTTGTTGTGCAGTAAATATATTATATTATCATTATGAACCAATATCTTGTTATCAACTATTTTCAATTTTTTTGTCTCGGAAGGTACCGGTTGGATTTCCATGACCTTTCCCTCAAAATTATAGGTAATCAATTCATTTTGCCTGTCTTTTTCAAACAATATGCTTATTTGATCCTGGGCTATATAATAATCCAATATTTTATTATATATGCTGTTCTTCCACATTAGCTTCCCGTTATTGTTGTAAAGATAAAGGTTATCCGTGCCGAGTACTATAACATTGTTGTTTACAACTTTTGTTTTTATTAATATTTCATTTGCTATCGATGAACTCCATAATTCAACATCATCAACCAGATAGTATAAGTTATTTACGGGTATTCCCTTTTCAAAATTCAAAGTTGTCAGGGCATAAGCCTGAGATTTGTCGTTTATTGATATTCCGGTTATTATGTCTTTAAATTTCTTGTTATCCACAACAAGGTCATTGTTTTCATCTATTATATAAAGGGCTTGTCCGTTTCCCATCACTATCATACAGGTTTTACCGTTTTCACGTGAAACATTTACAATATTCCCTTCAATTTCAGCTATTATGTACTCTTGATTATTTTTGTCCAACATTATTGCCTTATTATTTACCTGCCTGAAAACATTATTGTCCGTCACAAGTACCCGGTTAGAAAACTCCGCCTTTTGATTCTCCCACAAAATATTATTATTAAGATCCATGTATATAATTCTTTGACTGTTATAGGTCAGGATACCCTTGCCAAAAAACTTAACCTCTTCAAGGGTATTAAAATCTATTGATTTAATATTTTCAACCTTGTATATCTTTTTTTCATCCAATGTTTTAAACAGATCTTTAAAAAAAGGAGAATATAAAACTGTCATTACAAGAATTAATATTATAAGAATAAACAATAATGCCTTTTTCATAAATCACCTGCACGTTTGTTAAACAATTATAACAAATTATTGCCGGGTTTGCATTAATAAATTATTAGAATTTCATTATTGAGATAAATCAAACAGGGGCAATAAATGCCCCCCTAAAACCGGAGACATTCCTCTTGCCCCAAAAATTTTCCATGTAAGAGTGTTTCCCATAATTATTTTGTGTTTTCCCCTGCGGCTGCTATTTCATTCAAGGCTTTAACGGCTGCCCTTATATCTTTCCTTTTATTGAAGGGGCCCAGGCTAAACCTCACTGCACCTATCTTTTCCGTTCCGATTGCCTTATGTGCCAGGGGAGCGCAATGTAGTCCCGGTCTGACGGCAATGCCGTATTCCCTGTCCAAAATATTTGCCACTTCAGAAGAATCCATGCCTTCTATGTTGACGGGAACAACACCTGATCTGTATTCAAGGGATTCGGGGCCGTAAATTATGATTTTTGGATTCTTTTTCAGCTCTGTGATGAATATATCCAAAAGTTTTTTTTCGTGGCTGTAAATCGATTCTGTGCCCCTTTTTAAAATATACTTTAGTCCCGCGTTTAATCCGGCTATACCCGGTAAGTTATGGGTACCTGCTTCCAGCTTATCAGGATAAAAATCAGGGTGTTCCATACTGCTTGACTGGCTGCCGGTACCTCCCTCTTTTAATTGTTTTATTTCTATATCACTGTTTATCAAGAGGGCTCCCGTTCCTTGGGGACCTAACAATCCCTTATGTCCGGGAACAGCTAAAAAGCTGATGTTTAATTTCTTCATATCTATTGTCAAAACCCCTGCACTTTGGGAGGCATCAAGCAAATACGGTATCTTGTATGCCCTGCATATTTCTCCGATTTCTTCCACCGGGAAAATTGTGCCTGTTAGATTTGATACATGGGTTGTAACAATCAGTTTTGTAGATTTATTTATTGCTTTTTCCAAATCATACGGGTTTAAGGATCCGTCCGGACCACATTTTACGATTGTATTCTCTATGCCATTTTTTTCCATTTCCTTAATCGGTCTTAAAACCGAATTATGCTCCATTTGCGTGGTAACCACATGGCCTCCCGGTTTTAATATACCTTTTATGGCCATATTTAAACTGTCTGTTGCATTAAAGGTAAAAATTACTTTCAAGGGGTCATCTAAATTAAAAAGCTCGGCTAAGAGTTCTCTTGTTTCATAAATTATTCTTGCCCCTTCAATTGCCATTGCATGGCTTCCCCTGCCGGGGTTTGCCCCGTATACCTTCATTGCTTTCATTACGCTTTCATATACCGATGGCGGCTTGGGAAAGGTTGTAGCTGCGTTATCCAAATATATCATAATATCACCTGTAGTTATTTATTTATTTCATTATATGTGAATCAATTGATTTGGATATTATATATCTTCATACACAACCTCACCCCTGCAGAGGGTGTATTTTACCTTACCGTATAATTCTTTTCCAATAAAAGGAGAATTACTTGATTTTGAGCTTACATCCACGATCCATTTTTCATCAATGTCAAATATTACCAAATCGCATTTTCCGCCTTCTTTGATTCCTGTATGTAAATTATACAAATTTGCAGGGTTTACCGTCATTTTTTTCAGTAGCTCCATTACGGTAAGATGCTTGCTTTTTACCAAATATGTAATACCTAAAGACAAGGCTGTTTCCAAACCGATGATTCCGCTGGGGGCCTTTGTGAAGACCCTGCCTTTTTCTTCCAGGCTGTGGGGGGCATGATCCGTAGCAATTATATCTATGGTTCCATCTTTCAGACCCTCAATTATTTTCATCCTGTCACTTTCTTTCCTTAAAGGAGGATTCATTTTTGCATTTGTTCCATATTCAAGTACATCTTCCTCAGTCATGGAAAAATGATGGGGTGTGGCTTCGGCGTAAATATTTGCCCCCCTTGCTTTAGCCCATCTGATTATGTCAACTGATAAGCCGGAGCTTATGTGCTGAAAGTTTACCCTTGCACCCGTTTCCAGGGCAAGCATGCAATCCCTGGCAATCATGACCTCTTCAGCAAGGTGTGATGCTCCGCCGATACCAAGCTTTTTTGATATTTCTCCTTCATTTATTCCCGGGTTCTTTATTAAAGCCGGGTCTTCTTCATGAAGGCTTATGGGCAAATCAAGTCTTTTGGCTTCCATCATTGCTTTAAATACCAAATATGCATCCATAACGGGAAATCCGTCATCTGAAAACCCGGCTGCCCCGTGGTCTTTCAACTCTTTCATGTCCACAAGTTCCCTGCCCTTTAAATCCCTGGTAAGGGCTGCCACTTGAAGTACATTGACAGGTGAATGTTTTTTTCTGTCATTGATATATTTGAGAGTATCGATATTATCTACCGGGGGAGAAGTGTTGGCCATGCATACGACGCTTGTATAACCTCCTCTTGCAGCTGCCCTTGAACCTGAAATAATATCTTCCTTATACTCCCCTCCCGGCTCCCTGAAATGCACATGAACATCAATTAATCCGGGAGCTACTATTTTCCCTGTTGCATCTATAATTTCATCATCCTTATCAATGTTTTTGCTGATTCTTGTTATTTTGCCTTTTTCAACCAGGATATCGGCAATTTCATCCCTGTTTGTTTCCGGATCCATTATTCTTCCGTTTTTTATCAGCATTTTCCACCTGCTCTCCCTATTCAATTATTTATACTGATTATAGCATAGTATGGAATAATTGTTTACAAATAAAAATATTCTCTGTTTTCACAGAGAATATTTTTTTATTTTCCTATTTCAGTTTTTCCATTAATTTTTCGTATTCTTCCTCTTGAGCAAGCTCATAAGGACTGCGCTTATGATAATGGGTGTGCAAGTATTTGTGTGAAATGTGGCCGTTTGGTTCTTTCAGGAATTCTTCATACAGTTTTATAACTTCCGGATTTTTATGGGACTTTCTCAGAGGCAGGGATCTGTCAAGTTCATACAATGCATCCGCACGTTTTGCCTTTGGATTAACATCAAGTCTCTTCTTTGCAGATACATGAGACTGGCCTCCTCCGTGAACACATCCTCCCGGACAAGCCATAACTTCTATGAAGTGATACTCTTTTTCACCTCTTTTAACGGCATCCAAGACCTTGGCAGCATTGGCTGTTCCATGGGCAACCGCAATTTTAACCTCTGTATCTTTTCCGTTAATCGGAAGCACTACACTTGCTTCCTTTACTCCTTCAAGGCCTCTCACATCCTGATATTCAAAGTTTTCCAAATCCTTACCTGTCAGTATGTCTGCAACCGTACGCAAGGCTGCTTCCATTACGCCGCCGGTTGCGCCGAAGATTACACCGGCCCCTGTATATTCTCCCATTATGCTGTCAGGCTCTTCATCAGGAAGATCAATGAAATTAATTCTTGCCTGCTTAATCATGTCGCCCAATTCTCTTGTGGTCAATGAAAAATCTACATCTCTGATCCCGTCTACTTCCATTTCCGGCCTGTTGGCTTCTGTCTTCTTTGATGTACACGGCATTATGGATACGCAGACTATCTTTTTGGGATCTATTCCTGCTTTTTGAGCATAGTAGGATTTCACCATAGCACCAAACATTTGCTGCGGTGACTTGCATGTTGACAGGTTATCAAGGAATTCCGGATAATTGAATTCGCAGAAACGAATCCATCCGGGTGAGCATGAGGTAATCATAGGCAGTTTGCCGCCGTTTTTTATCCTGTCCAGGAGCTCAGTACCTTCCTCCAAAATTGTCAGGTCTGCCGAGAAATTGGTGTCAAATACTTTATCAAAACCTATTCTTCTAAGGGCGGCAACCATTCTTCCGGTTACATCGGTTCCTACAGGAAGCCCGAATTCTTCACCCAAGGATGCTCTGACTCCCGGTGCTGTCTGCACAACTACAAATTTATCGGGATCATCTATGGCATCCCAAACATCATCAATATAGGTTCTTTCTCTAAGAGCTGCCACCGGGCATGCCTGGATGCATTGACCGCAATATACGCAGGGTACATCCTTCATGCTGTAATCAAAGGCCGGAGCTACTTCTGTAACAAATCCCCTCTTTGTAAAATCCAAAATGCCTATTCCTTGTACATCCCTGCAGGTACTTACACACCTTCCGCAAAGAATGCACTTGCTTGTGTCTCTTACAATTGAATATGACAAGTTGTCGATTTTTGCTTCTCTCTTTGCTCCTTGGAATTCTATGTCCCTGATATTCATTTCATCACAGAGTTTTTGCAGTTCACATGTACCGTTTCTCATGCAAGTCAAGCATTCCCTGTTGTGATTTGCCAGTATCAGCTCCAAGTTCATTCTGACTGCATCTCTTACTCTTTTGGTATTTGTTCTTACGTTCATGCCTTCCTGAACCTGAAGAACACAAGTAGCAGGCAGGTTTCTCATGGGAACCCCTTTTATATCGACTTCTGCTATACACAATCTGCAAGCGGCTACTTCATTTATATCCTTTAAATAGCAAAGGGTAGGAATATCAATACCTGCTTCCTTAGCTGCCAGAAGCACCGTATAATCTTTTGGTACACTGACATTTATTCCGTTTATAGTTAAATTTACTTTATCCATATTTGCACCAGCCTTTCTACTTCTTGATAATTGCATGGAAGGTACAAGCATCCATACAAGAACCGCACTTAATACACTTATCCTGATTGATAACGTGAACTTCTTTTACCTTACCTTCTATTGCTCCAACAGGACATATTCTCGCACACTTTGTACATCCTCTACAATCCATGGTTATAATATATTTCAATAGTGACTGGCAAACACCTGCCGGGCAGCGTTTTTCCTTAACATGGGCTTCATATTCGTCTCTGAAATATTTCAATGTTGATAATACAGGATTTGGTGCTGTTTGTCCCAAGCCGCAAAGGGAGGTTTCCTTGATATTTATGGCAAGTTTTTCCAATTTGTCGAGATCTTCCATGGTGCCTTTGCCTTCGGTAATTTTATCTAAGATTTCCTTCATGCGTTTTGTACCCTCTCTGCAGGGTGTACACTTGCCGCAGGATTCATCAACCGTAAAATCAAGGAAAAATCTTGCAATATCAACCATGCAGTTATCTTCATCCATTACGATCATACCGCCGGAGCCCATCATTGAACCTGCAGCGGTAAGAGTTTCATATTCTATTGGAGTATCAAGGTGATCCTTGGTGAGGCATCCGCCTGAAGGTCCTCCTGTCTGAACTGCTTTAAATTCTTTACCCTTAGGACAGCCGCCTCCTATATCATAAATAACCTCTCTTAAGGTTGTACCCATAGGTACTTCCACAAGACCGGTATTATTAATTTTGCCGCCTAATGCAAATACTTTTGTTCCCGGTGATTTTTCTGTACCAAAGCTTCTGAACCATTCGGGTCCCTTGAGTATTATTTGCGGAATATTTGCCAGGGTTTCCACATTGTTAATTACCGTGGGTTTCCCCCACAAACCTTTATTTGCCGGGAAAGGAGGTTTATTTCTTGACATTCCTCTTTTGCCTTCTATTGACTGCAATAAGGCTGTTTCTTCACCGCAAACGAAAGCTCCTGCTCCTAACCTTAATTCTATATCAAAGTCAAAACCTGAATTGAACAAATTTTTGCCTAAAAGACCTAATTCCCTTGCCTGTTGAATTGCTATGCTCAACCTGTGAACCGCTATAGGATATTCAGCCCTGATGTAGATGAATCCTTTTGTGGCTCCGATGGCATAACCTGCTATGGCCATTGCTTCAAGGACAGAATGAGGGTCACCTTCCAGAACGCTTCTGTCCATAAATGCACCCGGGTCACCTTCGTCAGCATTGCAAATTATATATTTTTGGTCTGCCTTGTTTGGTGCCGCAAAGCTCCATTTCAATCCCGTTGAAAATCCGGCTCCGCCTCTTCCTCTTAAACCGGAGTCCTTCACTAACTGAATAACTTGTTCCGGAGTCATTTCCGTAAGCACTTTTCCCAATGCCATATATCCGTCTCTTGCTATATATTCGTTAATGTTTTCCGGATTTATTAGACCGCAGTTTCTAAGGGCAACTCTCATTTGTTTACTGTAAAAATCTACTTCGCTGAGTGCTTTTAGTTTTTCGTCCTTGGCACTTTCGTCAAATAAGTATTTTCTTACTATTCTTCCTTTTAATAAGTGCTCTTCAACAATTTCATCCACCCTGTCTACAGTCATTCGGGCATAAAATGAACCTTCAGGATATACTATTACAACCGGTCCCTCTTCACAAAGTCCGAAGCAGCCGGTACCTATAACCTGAACTTCATTATCCAAGTTTAATTCTTTTATTTTTTCTATGAATCTTTCCCTGATTTGGGCTGAATTAGAAGAACTGCAGCCTGTCCCTCCGCAAACCAACACATGAGATCTGTAAATCTTCATAACCATCCTCGCTTTCTCCTGTTACTTTTCAGAGCCAATTGTGTATTCTTTTACGACTCTGTTGTTAACCAAATGTTCCGACACGATTCTTTTTGCCTTATCAGGGTTAACATGTATATAGGTAACCTTTTCTTTACCCGGAACGTAAACTTCAACTATTGGCTCATATGTGCACATTCCAATGCACCCGGTCTGCACTACCGAAACGTTTGTCAAATTTCTTTTTGCCACTTCTTCAACTAATGTGGACAGAACAGGCCTTGCTCCTGCAGATATTCCACAGGTTGCCATACCTACAACAACACGAACATCCTTGTCGGTATTTCGCAATTCAACATTCTTAATGGCTTCATCTCTTAACTTTTTTAACTCTTCCAATGACTTCATGATATTCCCCCTACTTATATTTTTCCAATATTTCAGGTATTCTGTTAGGCTCTAATTTTCCATATACATCCTGGTCTATCATCATAACAGGAGCCAAACCGCAGCAGCCTAAACAACGGGTGGCTTCAAGAGTAAATAAATTATCTTCTGTTGTCTGGCCTACTTTAATGTTCAACTCCTTGGATAATTTGTCCATGATCAGTTGAGAGCCTTTTACATAGCATGCCGTGCCCAGGCAAACTCCGATTTTGTGTTTTCCTTTGGGATTAATTGAAAATTGTGTATAAAATGTAGCCACTCCATACACTTCTGCCAAAGGAACCCCCAATTCGGTTGAAATATACTTTTGTACTTCTATCGGCAAGTATCCGAAGATGTCCTGGGCCTTATGCAAAACTTGCATTAAGGATCCTTTTGCGCCCTTAACTGAATCAATGTACTCTTTAAGCTCGAAAAAGTTTTTTTCATTCGCCTTGATATCAAGTACTTTTGTCAAAATAATACCTCCTCATTGCTTTTATATATTTGAATTCATTATATCTTTTCGTTAATTAATTGTCAATTCATTTGAAGAATATTGACTTTTTCGCACATAAAATCAAGAAGTTTATTACTTTTGTTAATTAATACATATTGTTTTCAATAATAACTTTACTTAAATTAATAGAAGCTTATACGAATTCATAAATATGTATATTCAAAAAAATAAAAAAAAGAATGATAAATTATTAATAAACAAGAAAAAAGTTTTTTAATTCGGGGATAATTTTAATATGCTGCAAAAAATGACCGGATTATAAGGGTCAAATTAGTCTTCTATTTTTAATATATCAAGTATTCTGTTTAAATCATCGCTGTCGGTGTATTCGATTTCGATTCTTCCTTTCTTTTTATTGCTTTTTATACTTACCTTTGCTGAAAACTTCTCTGTCAGAACCTCTTCCAAATATGCTATGTATTTATCTTTTGCCGGCTTTTCCCTGCGCCTGGGCTTTTTGGTTGAGCGAACCAATTTTTCCACATCTCTTACGCTTAAACCATCTCTTATGATCATATCGGTTATGGTTTTTTGCTTTTCTTTATCCAGGCTCAATAAAGCCCGGCCATGGCCTGCCGTGATTAAATTCTTTATGATTTTATCCTTTACATACTCGTCCAGATTGTTGAGTCTCATTATATTGGTTACATATACTCTTGACTTTCCGACAATTTTTGAAACCTCTTCCTGGGTTATGCCGTACCTTTCCATAATGAATTCATATGCATTTGCTTCATCTATGGGATTTAAGTCTTCCCTTTGGATATTTTCAATCAAGGCTATTTCGGAAGCATTTTTGTTTTCAATGTCCCTTACGATGGAAGGAATTGTTCTTATGTTTGCATTTTTGCATGCCCTCCATCTTCTCTCTCCGGCAATTATGGTATAGAGGTCTCCTTCTCTTCGTAAGATTATGGGTTGGATTACTCCATACTTTTTTATGGACTCAGTAAGCTCATCCAATTTGTCTTGTTCAAAAACCCTGCGAGGCTGATTCGGATTAGGGATAATTAAATCAATATCTATTTCACTGATTTTTTCATAATCTTCTTTTTCCAAATCTTCCGGTATTAAAGCCGACAAGCCTTTCCCCAATGCTTTTCTCTTCGCAGCCATATATCTCCTCCTTAGTTGTTTTTAATTAATTCCTCAGACACTCTTATATAAGCTATGCTTCCCTTAGACTTATCATCATACAGCATAATAGGCTTTCCAAAGCTGGGAGCTTCGGCAAGCCTGACGCTTCTCGGTATTACGGTCCTGTACACCTTATCTTTAAAATACTTTTTGACCTCCTCAACAACCTGGATGGAAAGATTGGTTCTGCCGTCAAACATGTTTAAGATGACTCCTTCGATCTCAAGCTTAGGATTTAGGTTTTTCCTGACCAGCTTTACGGTATCGATAAGCTGGCCCACTCCTTCCAAAGAATAGTATTCACATTGAATGGGGATCAAGACCGTGTGGGCTGCTGTGAGAGCGTTTAATGACAATAAACCTAAAGAGGGCGGACAATCAATCAATATGAAATCATATTCTTTTTCAATTAAATTAATTTTTTCCCTTAGGGTTTTTTCCCTGTATCTTGCGTTTGTAAGCTCGATTTCGGCACCTGCCAGGTTTATGTTGGCGGGAATGAGGTCAAGGTTTTCCACTTCTGTCCTGAGTATAACCTTATTTATGTCATAATCTTCAATCAATACGTTATAAATTGTATATTCCAACCGGTTCTTGTCAAATCCCAATCCGCTGGTAGAATTACCCTGGGGGTCAATGTCAATGCTAAGTACCTTCTTTCCCTTTAAGGCCAAAGCCGCACACAGGTTGACATTTGTCGTTGTCTTGCCAACCCCGCCTTTTTGATTGAAAATACTTATGACCTTGACCATTTTCATCACCCCTGAATATTTTTCTTGGGAATCTTCACCATTATTTCAATGAAATCCTCGGATTCTTTCTGCTCAAACCTGGCATTAATGCCGGTTTTAACTATTTCATTATAAGCATTTTTTATGGTATTCACATATATTTTATAATTTATAAAGTTCCTGACATGACGCTTGTCCGCTTTTTTCCTGATTTTCAGCTCATCAGCTATTGAATCTATCAGCTTTTCGCTGTCACTTACGTTTAAATCCTTGGAGATTATTTTTTCAACAAGATTTAAAAGAATTTCTTCATCGCTTATCTTTAATAAGGCCCTGGCATGACGTTCGGTCAAATTGCCTTCTATTAATTTTTCTTTAACCGATTCCGGAAGTTTAAGAATTCTCATCTTGTTGGCAATTGCCGATTGAGATTTTCCCAGCTTTTGAGCCAATTGGGTCTGACTCAGGCCGAATTCCCCTATAAGTCTCTCGTAGGCCGCCGCTTCTTCAATAAAATGCAAATCTTCACGCTGCAAGTTTTCAATCAAAGACATGGCTGCGGATTCTTCTTCTTTGACATCGATGACCACAGCAGGAATCGTATTCATTTTCAGCATTTTCGCAGCCCTGTAGCGCCTTTCTCCGGCCACTATCTCATAAATGTCATCATAGATTTTTCTTACCGTAATGGGCTGTATAATTCCATAGTTTTCTATTGACTGGCTTAATTCTTTCAATGCCTTCTCATCAAAATTTTTCCTGGGCTGGTTCTTGTTAGGAATAATTTTATTTACATCAATATCAACAATACTATTAACCAATGTTCTCCCCCTTATTTAATCGGATCCTTGCCCGGTTTCCCCGCCTTTCTCGGATACCTGGTATGAGTTGGCTCTATTTTCTCTATTATAACAATTTTTCTGATAATATCAGTACCCGGTAAGGAAATTTCCTTAATTTCTTTAATTTTTCCGCCAAGTTTTTTAATTGCATTGTCGGAATTTAAAATTTCCTGGGAAATATTGTCGCTTTTGTATGCCGCAAAATAACCTCCCACCTTTACAAAAGGGATGCAATATTCGCTTAAAACATTAAGAGGAGCTACTGCTCTTGAAACACAAATATCGTAACATTCCCTATACTTCTTGTTCTGTCCGTAATCTTCGGCTCTTCCGTGAATAAGGTCTACATCCTTTAAGTTTAAAGCCTTAACAACTTCAGCCAAAAAGTCCATTCTCTTTCTTAAACTGTCCAACAAGGTAATTTTGTAATTGTCATTGACAATTTTAAGAGGCAGGCCCGGAAACCCTCCTCCGGTGCCTACGTCAATAAGTGTTTTATGCTCACTCACATTATTTTCATTCAAAAGAAGAAGGCTGTCAATGAAATGTTTTAAATAAATTTCTTCATCATCTTCTATTGATGTAATATTTATTTTTTTATTCCATTCCTTCAACAAGTCTTTGTATAAAATAAATTTTTCTTCTGTTTCTTTGTTGTAGGGTAGTTTAAGCTCCTTAAAAGCCTTTTCCAGTATTTCTACCAAAGTAAACTCCTTATTTTTGATTGTGGGTCATCAAATAAACCAGCAGGACATTTATGTCTGCAGGCGAAACTCCCGATATTCTCGAAGCCTGGCCTATGGAGTCTGGCCTTATCTTGTTCAGCTTCTGCCTTGCTTCAATTCTTAGACTTTTTATTTCATCGTAGTTTATATCATTGGGTATTTTTTTATTCTCCAATTTCTTAAACTGCTCTACCTGGGCTATTTGTTTTTGTATATAGCCTTCATATTTTATAACGGTTTCCACATAATCCTTTATTTCTTTTTTTAGAGCAGGTCTCTCCGGGTCCAAAAACAAGGTATTTTCATAGTTGAGCTCTGTTCTCCTCAATAAATCATAAAGGCTTGTGGGGATTTTTAAAGGTACACTTCCAATGTTTTCCAGGAACTCGTTTATTTCGGGTTTGGGTGTTATTTTTATACTTTTCAATCTTTGTATTTCGTTTTCTATTCTCTGTTTTTTATCCCTGTATCTCTTATATCTTTCCTCAGTTACCAGACCTATTTGATAGCCCTTTTCCGTCAGTCTTTCATCAGCATTGTCCTGCCTTAGAAGAAGCCTGTACTCGGCTCTGGAAGTCATCATCCTGTATGGTTCGTTTGTTCCCTTGGTTACCAAATCATCAATGAGGACACCTATATAAGCTTCCGACCTGTCCAAAATAAAAGGTTCCTTGTTGCTCAAGCTTAAATATGCATTTATTCCGGCCATCAGACCTTGTGCCGCAGCTTCTTCATATCCAGAGCTCCCGTTTATCTGACCGGCAAAAAATAAGTTTTTTATGGTCATTAATTCAAGGTTCAGCTTCAGCTGGGTAGGGTCTATGGCATCATATTCAATGGCGTATGCCGGCCGCATGATTTCCGCTTTTTCTAGTCCTATCATGGAACGGTACATCTGTACCTGAACTTCATAAGGCAAGGAGGTGGACATACCCTGTATATACATTTCTTTTGTATCAAGGCCCTCCGGCTCGATAAAGAGCTGGTGTTTTTCCTTGTCGGCAAACTTCACTACCTTATCTTCCAGTGATGGACAATACCTGGGTCCCACACTTTTTATAACACCGGCATAGAGGGGTGACCTGTCCAGGTTTTTCCTTATTATTTCATGAGTTTCCTGGGTGGTATAGGTTACATAGCAGGGTACCTGGTCAATTTTTATTTCATCATTCATGAAAGAAAAAGGAATTATTTCATCATCGCCGGTTTGCATGGCCATTTTTTCATAATTAATGGAATCCCTGTGTATCCTGGCAGGAGTTCCAGTCTTAAACCTGACTAACTTGATTCCCAGGTCCATGAGTGACTGGGACAACTCATTGGCAGGAGCCAAGCCGTTGGGTCCGGATGAATAGTTCAATTCTCCGATATGAATTTTTCCTCTTAAATAAGTTCCCGTAGTAACTATGACGGCCCTTGCCCTGTAATAAGCTCCAAGCCTGGTATATACATTAAAGGTTCCATCCTGGTTCACTCTTATCCGGGTTGCTTCCGCCTGTATAAGCCTCAAGTTTTTTTGGTTTTCTATCACCTTTTTCATTTCGGTGTGATATCTTTGCTTGTCTGCCTGAGCCCTTAAGGAATGGACTGCAGGTCCCTTTGACCGGTTCAGCATTTTACATTGTATCATAGTTTTATCTATATTTAAAGCCATTTCTCCGCCTAAAGCATCTATTTCCCTAACCAGGTGGCCTTTTGCCGTTCCTCCTATATTGGGGTTGCATGGCATCATAGCTATTGAATCAAGACTCATGGTCAGCATTATTGTTTTCATGCCGAGACGGGCAGTTGCCAGGGCTGCTTCGCACCCGGCATGACCGGCACCTATCACCAGTACATCTACGCTTTCTTCAAGAAATTCTCTTACTCTGTCTTCCATTCTTGTTCCTTTCTATTTTCCTATGCAAAATTCATCGAATATTTTATCAACCAAATCATCGCTGACTGCTTTTCCTACAATCAGTCCCAAATTTTCCATAGCTTCTTTTAAATCTATCTCTATAAGATCGATGGTCATGTTATTTTCTATGGACTTTAACACATCGTCTATATTTTTCCTGGCTTTTATCAATAAATTCTTATGCCTTGCATTGTTGATGATAAGGTCATCCGATACATTTAAGTGACCTTCAAAAAATAAAGAATTTATTTTATCTATGATATCATCCAGGCCTTGATTTTGTAAAATGGATACATTGATTATTTCTTCTTCTATATTTTTATAAGAAGACAAATCCAGTTTATTCTCCAAATCAGTTTTGTTTTTTATATAAATAACCTTTTTATCCTTAATATAATCCAGAATTATTTCATCTTCTCTTTCAAGCTCTCTTGATGAATCAAAAATCATCATGACCAGGTCTGCATCCTTTACTTTTTCCAAAGCTTTTTCAACGCCTATCCTCTCAACCATATCATCGGTTTCCCTGATTCCGGCCGTGTCTATGATTCTTAAGGGGACACCCTTGATATTTACGAACTCTTCTATGGTATCCCTGGTAGTTCCCGGAATTTCGGTTACGATTGCACGGTTTTCATTCAGAAGAAAATTCATGAGAGATGATTTTCCAACATTGGGTTTACCCAGTATTACCGTTTTTATGCCTTCCTTGAATATTTTTCCGGTATCTGCCGTTCTTATGAGTTTATCCAATTCAGGTCCTATTTTATCACACAGGCTTTTAACCCTTTCAATGGTTATCTGGTCTTCGTCGTATTCGGGAAAATCTATATTTACTTCAATATTTGCCAGCAAGTCCATTATTTCATCTATAACCCCGTTTATCTGCTTTGAAAGCCTGCCTTCCAAATGCTTCACGGAAATTTCATGGCTTGAATCAGTCTTGGAATTAATTATGTCCAGTACGGCTTCTGCCTGGGTTAAATCAATTCTACCGTTAAGAAAAGCTCTCTTTGTGAACTCTCCCCTCTCGGCAGGCCTGCAGCCGCAATTAAGGACCGTATCCAATATTTTCTTTGCCGAAATAATTCCGCCGTGACAGTTGATTTCAACAATATCTTCCCTGGTATAGGTATTGGGGGCCTTCATGTAAGATACCAAAACTTCATCGATTATCCTTTCATTTTCATCAAGGATATAACCGTAGTGGAGGTACCTGGGTTTAAAATTTATTATTTTTTCTTTATTTTTATCGACAAAAATCCTAGATGCAATATTTAGTGCATCTTTTCCGCTTAATCTTATGATATTTATGCCTGCATTGCCGGGAAAGGTTGCAATTGCTGCTATTGTATCACTAAACATCTCATCACCGCTTTCTAATCGAGCTATGATTATATTTAAAGGGGTCCCTATAAATTGGGAACATTTCTCTATGACTGATTCCCAAGGCTATACCACCTTAAGATGTCCCATCATATTAGAGTATATACATTTTACCTTAATTCTATATAAAAGTACATAAGAAATTGTTGCATAAAAATAACCCTTTTCAGGGTTATTTTTGATCTATGACCACTTTTCTGTAAGGCTCTTCCCCTTCGGAATAAGTTATGATATCATCCTGATTCTGTAATGTTGAATGGATAATCCTTCTTTCATAAGGATTCATGGGTTCCAGTTTTACTTTTCGCTTGTAATGCCTGCATTTGTCTGCCATTTTAAGGGCTAATCTCTTTAAGGTATCTTCTCTCTTAGCCCTGTAATTTTCAACATTGAAAATTACCCTGACATAATTTTCTCTTCCTTTATTGACCATCAAATTTAATAGAAATTGAATTTCATCCAAATTTTTTCCTCTTTTGCCGATTACTATCCCCTTGTCATCTTCTCCTATTTTTACTATGTCTACATTTAAGATGTTGTCACAATAATAAACTTCATAATCGGCATTTATGCTCATTTTTTCAAGTAAAATATCCATAAATCTTTTTGCTCTCTCTTCGGGGCCATTGGTTACGGTAACCTTTACTTTTGCATCCTTGCTGCCAAAGCCGAAGAAACCTTTTGAAGGCTCGTTAATTATTTCAATTTCTACTTCGCTGTTTTCGGCATGGAGTTCTTCAAGAGCTGCGGCTATAGCTTCTTCAACGGTAGGTTTTTCAATTGTTACATTCTTCATCTATCATAATTCCTCCTTCGGATTTTTGGACGAATTTAAAACAATTAACTGCTGCACCAACTGGAATAAATTTGATACAACCCAATATAAGGCCAATCCTGCAGGAAATTGTATGGAGAATACAAATATCATAATCGGCATCATCGTATTCATGGTCCTTTGGGTTGAAGCCTGCTGTTCATTTAAGGAGGGCTGGGCTGTCAATTTTGTGGTAAGGTAGGTTGTAACACCTGAAATTACAGCTAATATTGGAAATGCATATCCTAAAAAGGGTAGAGACATGCCGCCCATGGACAAGCCGTTTACAAGTCCGCCATCAAATACATGGTTTTCTGTAAAACCTAAGTCTTTTATCCATAAAAATGACCTGTTTATGGTGTCAAACAGCACCTGGTCCCTGAAAACATATCTGACCGGGTCACGAATAACATAAAAAAATGCAATTATAATCGGAAATTGTATCAAGAGGGGCAGACATCCGGAAAAGGGGCTGTAATTTGCTTCCTTGTACAATTCCATTTGTTTTCTCTGCAAAGTTTGAGGATCTTTTCCGTATTTTTTCTGCAATTCCTGAAGCTTCGGACTTAATTCCTGCATTTTTTTCATGGATTTGCTTTGCTTCAAGGTTAAAGGCAATACCAGAAATTTAAATATTATGGTGGAAATAATTATTGATATGGCATATGCCGATAAATATTTGGAATCGATACCTGATACTACATTGTATATTAATCTTACCAGCATGCCCATGGGCACAGCTAAAAAATCTAAATTCATTCTTATCCTCCTAAATCAAAGGATCATATCCTCCGGGATTAAAGGGGTGACACCTCAATATCCTTCTTATACCTAAATATGAACCCTTAAAAAAACCGTATTTTTGTAATGCTTCAACAAAGTATTGCGAGCAAGTTGGATAGAATCTGCAATGTCTGACTGCAGACCTTGAAGAAAACTTCTGGTATATTCGTATGATAAAAATTAAGAGCTTACTCAATTTACATTCCCTTAAACAGATTTTTTCTTTTCATCAGCTTTACAAAAGAGCTTTCAAGGCTTTTGTAATCAGATTCAACAGCATTTACTCTTGCCATCAGGACAATATCGTAGCCTTCCTTTATACTGTCTTCTTTATGTCTGACTATTTCCTTCAGTCTTCTTCTGACAAGATTGCGTTCAACTGCTTTTTTTATTTTTTTTGCAGCCGTAAAACCAAATCTGCTATACTTGTAATCATTCTTTTTTATAAATATGACAAGATTGTAGTCAGATATGGAATTATTGCAATCATATACAGATTTGTAATCTTTATTCTTTTTTAGAATTATCATTTTTTTTCCTTAAATGTACATATTGAATAAAAGGCCACTCCTGCGGCCTTATGCTGACAATCTTTTTCTACCTTTTGCCCTTCTTCTCTTCAATACATTTCTACCGGATTTTGTACTCATTCTCTTTAAAAAACCGTGTTCTCTGCTTCTTTGTTTTCTTTTCGGCTGATAAGTTCTCTTCAAAAAAGACACCTCCTTGCTACCAGATATATATATAAATATCTAATTTTTCATATTTAAAAATTATATTATTTTTAAATACTTATGTCAACACAGAAATTTTAATGCCTATAGGTAAGATCTTTCATTCTATGTGACCGCCTTCAATGCTATTGTAATATACTATATTTTTTGTCATATTGCAAATATTTTTTAAAATATTTAAAATTAAATTGAAATTGTGGATAAAAAATGATACTATGATAAGTGTCTGTGGATAACTTTTTTATCAACATTTTTTTTGGACAACTTAATTAATTCTGCACTGCAAATATTAAATATCTCAATTATCACACATGTTCACTTTTTTATAAACACCTGTTTATATCCTATAATATTATCAATATATGTAGCTTTTATCAACATATTGTTAATTTTTTTATCAACGCCGGAGGTAATTATGAATTTTGAAGAATTATGGAATGAAGTACTTGATATAGTAAAAGAAGATACTAATCAAGTAAGCTTTAACACCTGGTTTAAACCCCTTAAAATAGTAGCATATAAGAACAACACCATTTATTTGGAGACTGCGGATGATTTTTTAAGGAACACCATAAGGAAAAGACACTATAATTTTCTTAAAAACGCATTTGAATATGTTTTAAAAAAGGATACCGAGATTATATTTACCATTCCGGGAGAAAGTATCGACAAAGAAGAAAGCAAGAAATTCGATGTTAATAATTTTGACGAAACGGATAACTCATACAACGGACGAAAACTGAATCCCAAATACAGGTTTGACAACTTTATCATAGGAAACAGCAATCGTTTTGCTCATGCTGCTGCCTTAGCTGTTGCGGAAGCACCTTCAACCACTTATAACCCCTTGTTCATCTATGGGGGTGTGGGTCTTGGAAAAACTCATTTAATGCATGCAATAGGACACTACATATTAGAAAACAACCCTAATGCCTATGTTCTGTACGTAACCAGCGAAACTTTTACCAATGACCTTATCAACTCAATCAAGGACGGTACCAATGAAGAGTTCAGGAATACTTACAGGAAGGCCGATGTTTTATTGGTTGACGACATACAATTCATTGCAGGAAAAGTAAGTACCCAGGAAGAATTCTTCCATACCTTCAATGCCTTGTATGAAGCAAACAAACAAATAATAGTATCCAGTGATAATCCTCCTTCTGAAATTCCTACCCTGGAAGACAGGCTGCGTTCACGTTTCGAATGGGGATTGATAGCTGATATCCAGCCTCCGGACTATGAAACAAGAATTGCAATATTGAGAAAAAAAGCTGAATCAGAAAACTATAATGTTCCTGATGAAGTATTGGCATACATTGCCCAGCACATACAATCAAACATTCGTAAGCTTGAAGGGGCACTTATCCGCATATATGCCTATGCATCTCTTACAAACAAAAAGGAAGTCACTCTTGAATTGGCTCAGGAAGCATTAAAACACCTGCTGGCAAAGGATAAAAAAATATCTGTTTCCGATATTAAAGAAGTTGTAGCAAATTACTACAATATTTCCATAGATGAAATAGTATCCAAAAAGAAAACCAAGGATATCGCATATCCGAGACAAATTGCCATGTATATAGCAAGAAGGCTCACTGACCTGTCCCTGCCCAAAATAGGTGAAGAATTCGGTGGCAGAGATCATTCAACGGTTCTGCATGCCTGCAACAAGGTTGAAGAAGATATGGAAAACAGCCAGGAGATCAAAAAGAATGTGGACGATTTAATTTCTATGCTCAATAATTAACATATAAATGTTGACAAACGGTTGGCAGAATTTATGAAAACAAATAAATAAAGGAATAATTATAATAAATTATATAACCATCAACATAATAAATTTTTTAAAATCCTTTTAATTACAATATTACATATGGTTTTCAACAAATTAACACTGCCTACTAATATTACTACTAAAGATATTATATATTTCTATTTATTGAAGCAAAAATTTTATCAACAAAAATTACTGGAAGGAGCCTGTTATGAAAGTAAAAATCAACCAAAATGATCTTAATAAAGCTATCAATATAGTACAAAAAGCTGTTTCAGTCAGAACACCCCTCCCTATATTATCGGGAATACTTATTGAAGCAAAAAATAATGAACTAATTTTAACGGCAACTGATTTGGATTTGGGTATTAAAACATATTCACCCTGTGAAATTGAAGAAGAAGGTTCAATTGTTGTTCAGGCAAGGCTGATAGGGGATTTTGTCAGAAAGCTTCCCTCAAATTCCTATGTCTTTATTGAAACAAAAAATAACAACAATATGGAAATAAAATGCATGAATTCCGAAATAAATATACTTGGTAATTCAGCCGATGAATATCCTGACAGCACCTTCAACCATGAAGGACAATCTTTCAGGATAAAATCAGAAGTACTTAAAAATTTGATAAAGCATACATATTTTGCCGCAGCATTAGAGAATATCAAACCCATATTCACAGGCTGCCTCCTTGAAATTAAAAATAAGGTTTGTACCCTTGTTGCCCTTGACGGGTACAGGATGGCGGTAAAAAGGGAATCTATAGATTATGATGGAGAAATTTCAATTGTGGTTCCTGCCAAGACTTTATTTGAAATATACAGGATAATTGAGGAAGATCAGGGTGAAACCCAAATTGTGGCATCAGAAAGCCATATTTCCTTTAAGGTTGACAATACTATTATAATGTCAAATCTCCTGGAAGGAAAATTTATAGACTACGAAGGAATTATAAAAGATAATTATGTTTCTGTCGTTAAAGTTAATAAGGAAGAAATCAGGGACAGTATTGAAAGGGCATCCCTTCTTGCCAGGGAAGACAAGAACAATTTGATTATTCTTGATATTAAGGATTTCAGTATGAAGATTTATTCTGCTTCCGAATACGGCAATGTGGAAGAAAATGTTTACATTGACAAGGAAGGGGAAGATATAAAAATCGGATTTAATTCAAAATATCTCATGGATTATTTGAAAGTGACGGACAGTGAAATGATTTCTCTTAATTTAATAGGAAAAAACAATCCTTGCTTTATTAAAGAAGAAAAAGAAGAAAACAAGGATAACTATATTTACATGGTTCTGCCTGTCCGAATCAGCTAAGCATATGTCTCAAATTTTAATTTCAAAATTTGGTGACAGTGCTTACCTGAGCTATAACGAAGGATCTTATAAGGGTATGGGGACACACCTCTACTTTAGTGTCAGTCTCTGAAGATCAGAGGAATGTCCCCAATTTGAAAAAGAAAGGGTATTGTATGGAAGAAATAAAAATTAATACGGAGTACATAAAATTAGACCAGCTCTTGAAGTTTGCAAATGCAGTTGATGGCGGAGGCATGGCAAAAATGGCAATATTGGAAGGGTTGGTGAAGGTTAACGGGGAAGTTGTTTTACAAAGAGGGAAAAAGTTAAGAGAAGGGGATATAGTTGAATTCAATAACAAAAAATATATAATAAAAAGGTATGGCGACATACCTTTAACATAGTATTACCATATTAAGTATAAGGTCTCCGGTCAGAAAGAGGAAGAATGATAGTAAATAAGCTTATAATTAAGAATTACAGGAATTTCAAGGAAGCTGAAGCGGAATTAAATGATTCTCTAAATCTTTTCATTGGAGAAAACGGCCAGGGAAAGACCAACCTCATGGAGTCCATATATATAGCATCCATAGGAAGAACTTTCAGGCAAAACAGTGAAAACGAACTGATTAATTTTAACGAAAATAAAAGCTCCGTGGAAATCCACTTAACCAAAAATAATTATAAGGTAATAATAGAAATACGTTTGGAAAAAAACAAAAAGAAACAGGTTTTTATCAATGGAGTCAAGCTTGACAAAACATCCGAGATGATAGGAATTTTGAACAATGTTATATTTACTCCCGATGATATGAAAATAATCAAGGGAAGTCCGGTGGAAAGGCGGAGGTTTATCAATATAGACATATCTCAAATAAAGCCAAAGTACAAGTATTTACTGAATAAATACAAAAAAATCACCACCGAAAGAAACATGCTCCTGAAGAACTATCACACAAGATATGAAAACAAGGACATCATCGGTATCTGGAATGATTACCTGGTAAACACTGGAACGGAAATAATCCTTTACCGGAACGAATACATAAATAAATTAAAAAAATACTCCGGGGATATTTATTCAAACTTGACAGGTAACAAGGAAAAATTGGATATATCCTATTACAGCAACATTGGACCTGTTACGGACAGGGAAGAAGTAAAAACATTATTTTATGATAAAATAAAAAAGAATTTCAACAATGAAATTCTGAGGGGAACTTCCCTCTACGGTCCTCATAAAGATGATTTGACAGTAAAAATCAACGGTAAGGAATGCAAGTATTTTGGCTCACAAGGACAGCAGAGGTCTGCAGTTTTGGCCTTAAAGCTTGCTGAGATAGAAATTATCAGGGAAGAAGCAGGCGAATATCCCATTTTATTGTTGGATGATGTATTGTCAGAGCTTGACAACAAAAGAAAATCCTACCTGATTGAACATATTAAAGGTATACAGACAATTATCACAAGCACTGAATACCATGAGCTGAATGCTTTAACCAGGAATTTCAATAAAAAAATTTTTTATATAAACGAAGGAAAAATTAGTAGTATTTTAGATTAGAGGAGAAATAAATGGCGACGGAAAAAAATAACAATCATTACAGTGCAGATCAGATCCAGGTTCTTGAAGGTTTGGAGCCTGTAAGAAAAAGACCGGGAATGTATATCGGGTCTACGGGGGAAAGAGGGCTTCACCAGCTGATTTATGAAGTCGTGGACAACAGCATAGATGAAGCACTGGCAGGATTCTGCGATACCATTAAGCTGACCATATTTGAAGATAATTCCGTGCAGGTAGTAGACAACGGAAGGGGCATTCCCATTGAAACCAATAAAAAAACCGGTAAATCAACACTTGAAACTGTATTGACCGTTCTGCATGCAGGCGGAAAGTTTGACAACGATGCATACAAGGTTTCCGGAGGACTCCACGGGGTCGGAGTTTCTTGCGTAAATGCCCTGTCAGACTATATGATTGCAGAGGTAAACTGGAACGGGAAAAGGTACAGGCAAAGGTATGAGAGAGGTATTGCAAAGACAGAAGTTGAATGTATAGGCAATACCAATCAAACAGGAACCAGCATAAGATTCCTTCCCGATGCGACGATTTTTGATACCATAGAGTTTAATTACACAACCATAAAACACAGAATGAGGGAACTGGCCTTTTTAAACAAGGGAATAAAGATAATCCTTGAAGACAAAAGGACCAAAACAAAAAATGAATTTCATTTTGAAGGAGGAATCAGAGAGTTTGTAAAGTATTTAAACAGCAAAAAAGAACCCCTTCACAATGATGTCATTTACACCGAAGCAACAAAGGATAAGGTAGTTGTAGAATTTGCCATTCAATATACAGATTCTTACAACGAAAACATGTTTTCATTCGTAAACAATATCAATACCATAGAGGGCGGAACCCATTTAGTGGGATTTAAGACTGCCCTTACCAGAGTCATAAACGACTATGCAAGAAAAGCAGGTTTATTGAAAGATAATGATGTGGCAATAACCGGCGAAGACATTAGGGAAGGAATTACCGCAATCTTGTCGATTAAGGTATCAAATCCTCAATTTGAAGGCCAGACCAAGACCAAGCTGGGAAACAGCGAAATAAGAGGTATAGTTGACAGTATTACGGGAGAGGCCTTAAGCATATATTGCGAGGAAAATCCAAAGACTGCAAAAGCCATAGTTGAAAAATCTTTAAAATCAGCAAGAGCCAGGGAAGCTGCCAGGAAAGCAAGGGACCTGGTAAGAAGAAAGAGTGCCCTTGAAAGCATGGCTTTACCGGGCAAATTGGCAGACTGCTCCGAAAAAGACCCTGCTCTCAGTGAAATTTGCATAGTAGAGGGTAATTCGGCAGGCGGTTCTGCTAAGGAAGGAAGGGACAGGAGGACCCAGGCCATACTTCCCCTGAGGGGTAAAATATTAAATGTTGAAAAATCAAGAATAGACAGGATACTAAACTCCGAAGAAATAAAAAATATGATTACAGCCTTCGGCTGCGGCATAGGGGAAGATTTTGATATTTCAAAATTGAGATATCATAAAATCATAATCATGACGGATGCCGACGTAGACGGAGCCCACATAAGAACTTTGCTGCTGACATTTTTCTACAGGTATATGAAAGAACTCATTACCGGAGGATATGTTTATGCTGCCCAGCCTCCCTTGTACAGGGTTAAAAAGGGTAATTTTGAAAAATATGTATACAGCGATTCAGAGCTTAACCAGCTCTTAGAGGAAATTGGCAGGGATAATAAAATTGAAATCCAAAGGTATAAGGGTCTCGGAGAAATGGACCCGGAACAACTTTGGGAAACAACCATGAATCCGGAAACCAGGATCCTCTTGAGAATAAATGAGGATGATGCCATGGAAGCAGATGAAATATTCAATGTCCTAATGGGAGACAAGGTGGGTCCCAGAAGGGAATTCATTGAAGAAAATGCCAAGTATGTACAGAATTTAGATATATAGACTTGAGGGATAGTAAATGAACGAAAAAGATAACAGCAAAATCATAGATGTAAAAATCACAGAAGAAATGAAAAAGTCTTATTTGGACTATGCCATGACCGTAATCGTGTCAAGAGCATTGCCGGATGTGAGGGACGGACTTAAGCCGGTTCACAGGAGAATCTTGTATTCTGCCAGTGAGTTAGGACTTTTGCCGGATAAGCCCCACAAGAAGAGTGCCCGTATAGTGGGAGACGTTTTGGGTAAATATCATCCCCACGGAGATACAGCCGTGTATGATGCTATGGTAAGGTTGGCCCAGAACTTCTCCATGCGTTATCCTTTGATAGACGGACATGGAAACTTCGGCTCCATAGACGGAGATGAGGCAGCGGCAATGCGTTATACCGAAGCCCGCATGTCCAGCATAGCAATGGAGATGCTCCGGGATTTGAACAAGGATACGGTTGATTTCAGACCCAATTTCGATGAAACTCTGAAAGAGCCCGTTGTACTTCCAAGCCGATTTCCCAATTTGCTTGTAAACGGGTCATCAGGTATTGCAGTGGGAATGGCAAGCTCCATACCTCCCCATAACATCGGAGAGGTAATAAACGGGATAATTGCTTACATCAATAATCCCGACATCGATATTCCCGGACTCATGAGGTATATAAAGGGTCCTGACTTTCCAACGGGTGCCATTATAGAAGGCAAGGACAACATTAAAAATGCATATATGACTGGGAAGGGAATATTAAAGGTTAAGGCTAAAGTTGAAATAGAAGAAATGAAAAACGGCAAAAGCCGCATTTTGGTTACGGAGCTTCCATATCAGGTCAACAAGGCAAGGTTAATCGAAAAGATTGCCGAGCTAGTAAGGGATAAGTATATTGAGGGAATTTCCGACATCAGGGATGAAAGCGACCGGACAGGAATGAGGATTGTAATTGAAATTAAAAGAGATTATAATCCAAACATTGTATTGAATCAATTATACAAGCATACCCAGCTCCAGGACAGCTTCAGTGTGATTATGATTGCCTTGGTAGATAATGAGCCTAAGGTTTTAAACCTGAAAGAAATGATTTATCATTACGTAGAACATCAAAGGAATGTCATCGTAAGAAGAACAAGGTATGATTTGAGCAAGGCTGAGGCAAGGGCCCATATAGTTGAAGGTTTACTCATAGCAATAGACAATATTGATGAGGTAATAAGAATAATAAGGGCATCCTATGACGATGCCGAGAAAAGGTTGATGGAGGCATTTAAATTAACAGAAATTCAAGCCAGGGCAATAGTAGATATGAGGCTGAGACGCCTTCAGGGTCTTGAAAGAGAAAAGTTAAAGGCCGAATATGAAGACCTTATCAAAATGATAAACAGGTTTAAGGAAATCCTGGCCAATCAGCATTTGGTAGACCAGATAATAACGGATGAGCTGAAAGAAATAAAAAACAAATTTTATGATGAGAGAAGGACAGAGATCAAGGCCGAAGAAGGAGAAATCAATGTAGAAGATTTGATTGAGGAAGAAAAGGTTGCTATCACCCTGACCCATTTCGGCTATATAAAAAGGCTTCCCGAAGATACTTACAAGGCTCAAAACAGGGGCGGCAAGGGCATTACCGCCATAACCACAAGGGACGAAGACTTTGTAACGGATTTGTTTATTACCTCCACCCACGATTACCTCTTGTTTGTTACAAACAAGGGAAAAATATACAAAATAAAGGCTTATGAAGTGCCTGAAGCCAGACGCCAGGCTAAGGGAACCGCCGTAATAAACCTGATCGAAATCGAACCCGGTGAAAAGATCAGATCATTGATTCCCATAAGAGAATTCAACGACGATGAATTTTTGGTATTTGTAACCAAGAACGGAATAATCAAAAAAACTAAGCTCAGTGAGTTTGAATCCAACAGGAAAACCGGTTTGGTAGCCATAAAAATCGCGGAAGACGATGAATTGATAAGCGTGAATAAGACAGACGGCACAAAGGATATATTTATTGTTACCAAGTTGGGAAAAGGCATCAGGTTCCATGAAAGCGACGTAAGAGATATGGGCAGAAACACTATGGGAGTCAGGGCAATAACACTTGAAGACAATGATGAACTTGTTGCCATGAGCATCATTGAAAAAAGTGACGAAGATAAACATATATTAACGATTACGGAAAACGGCTATGCCAAAATTACCCTGTCTTCGGAATATAGGCCTCAAAACAGGGGTGGCAAGGGTATGAAAGCTCACAATATCAATAAAAAGACAGGGAATATAGTGAATTCTCTCATAGTCAAAAAAGAAGATGATGTCATGATATTAAGCACAAGCGGAACAATAATCAGGATGCATGCAAGTGATATTTCCGTGATG
>Ga0255347_1000876_pt1 | contig 52433 bp, 55 predicted proteins | sample wastewater_treat_2_FD_192479 | JGI IMG/M metagenome (GOLD analysis project Ga0255347, IMG submission 192479) | Wastewater microbial communities from Lulu Island WWTP, Vancouver, Canada - plant24 | ecosystem: Engineered > WWTP > Wastewater > Unclassified | place: Canada: Vancouver, British...
ATCAGCATTCTGAACGTACTCGCTTCTGACATGAGGATCAGTGATCATTTGTAAAACTTGCTTACCATTTGCGGCTAGAATATTGCCAGTAGCGATATGAAAAGAGAGAATTGGCCGATCTAGATTTTGGGTTAAAAATTTGGTTGCTGGTTCAATATTTTCTAGAATTGGTAATTTTGACCGACCAAAGCGATCAACCACATCTTTTAGAATCTTGAGCAACGGTTGTCGGGCGACAGTTCGACCAATGGTGTCGGTCAGTATGACTTGTTTCCAGTCACTTTTTTTAATGTGGTTAGTCGGATCTACTAACCAGGCTTTTTTAGCATCAATTTTTTTACCCCAAGCAGCAACTGCCACCGCTAATGCCATTGAGTAGTGTGCTCGAGAAAAAACGATATCTTGAATTTGATCATTTTCTGGTTCACCATGAAAACCTTTAAGATCTTCTTTGAATGAAGCGGAAACGGTGATAATTGGCACCTTAGTATTTTCTAGTAATTTTTTGTCTTGGTAGAGAAGAGCAAAGGCTTGTTCCTGCATATGATTAGCCTAGCAGTTTTTTGGAGGCTGCGCTAGAGTGGTTTTTTAGTGCTAATTGTTAATCAATGAGAAGTTTGAATGTAGCATTTGGGTGCAGGTTTTGGGTTTTTTATAGCCCTTTATGATAAAATACCTACAAGGCTTAACTTTTATTAAATTTCTTAAGTCATTATTAAAAAGTAATTATTAAATCTACATGGCGACAATAGAAACCAATCACAATTTTAAAGAAGATTCGGAAGCTGAAGATCAGCAACATAAAGCTCCGGATACTAGTGGGAGTTCCATTACTCATTGGTCAGTAGAAGCCGGAGAAGTAAAAGATGGAGTCGAAGCTGATCTAATCAAAATTGCTACCGAAAATTTAGCTGAAGATGCAGTAACTAAAGTGACCGGCTTACGTTTTTTGGAAGAAAACGATCTACCAAGATACCAAAAAGTAATGGTGAATTTAAAAAGCTTTTTACACAATCCACAGCGCGTTTTTGCCAAATTGCCCAGTGCAAGTGGCCTTTATTACTGCTCGATTGTCAATTTGACGACTGGAGAAAGAGTATTCGGTTTAGACCAAGACCAAGAAGCAGTGAAAAAATTTATTAGAGAAAAATTAAAAAATGAAGAAATCAGCCCTGATTCGCAATTGATTTTATCTGAATATTGGCGCAATTATTATGGAGGCAATTTAGTAATCAATGAGCGGGGCAAAATTTTTGCTGAATTAGTTGAAGGCAAGCATGCTAAGTTGGATAAAGGTGAAGGACAGATTTTTCTGGGTGCGAAAACTAGTGACTACAGTGAAACTTTACAGTTTAGCGAAAAGCAAGAAATGAGCGATGAACTTAAAACGCAATTGCGCCGAGCCATTATTAAAGCCATTGAATTAATACCTAAACGCTTAGTGCCCCTCAGCGATAACCCTACAAGAAGATTTAAAGATGCAGTGGTTGATGAAGCTGGTGAAGCCGCTGTATCTGTGCCCGTAGCTGGTTATTTTGAATTCATTCTAACTAAAAAAGACCCACAGATGGATAATTTTGAAGTTATTTTTATCGATGCCCGGACTGGTGATGCAGCTAAGAAATATCAATTGTTGGAGTAGTGAAATAGTAAGCAGTTTGGCGCAAAATATTTTCACTAAAGTACCTAATTAACTGCTATAATAACTGTTATTAACAAGGGGCGGTAGTTCAACGGTAGAATCGAGGTCTCCAAAACCTTTGATGAGGGTTCGATTCCTTCCCGCCCTGCAAAGTAGAAATTACTTCATCTATTGCTCCAGTTTGTTCGTATAAATCAATACTTTTTTTAGGTTCGAACCCCTTAAGTTTTAAATCAGACAGTTTCTGATTAGTTCTTTTAATGAATAACCAAGGATATTCTTGATTTATGGTGATTTTTTTATCTTTTAGAATTAAGTTCGAGCCTAATTGGCGAATTATTTCTGTTTTCTTTTTAAAATTTCCAAATTGAAACTCTGATTTAGCTATCCTCGCAAAATTAAATTTATTTTCTGCTTCTTTCATAAACATGTCAGCTTGTTGATTGATGTCGGCAAGTTTTTCTTCGTTTTCTTTTTGTTCTTTCTTAAGTTTGTCTCGATTGATCTTATATTCTTCTGGGCTAATTAGTTCATGTTTACTATTAGCTGGAGAAGTATATTCAATGAATAGTGAATCAATTTTAGCTTGAGTATTGTTAACAATACTCTGGAGATTATTTCTAATTTGTTTTTTGGAATTTATTTCTTCTTCACTAATCTTTTTTAACTGTTTTAAGATCCAAGTTTCAGTTTTAGGAGCAATTTCAATTTCGGATAAAAATTCAAACAATTGTTTTTCAAGTTCTTCAATTTTTATAGATTTTTGTTGGCATTTAATATTTTTTCTTTTCTTAGTACATCTGGCATAAATGTAATGTAATTGAGTTGGATTATTCATTTTAGCTATAGGCGTATGACAATTTATACATTCCTTTTGATTCTTTGAAGAAAATTTTGTTTTACATTCTGAACAAATGGTTTGATATTTTTCATCCAGGCAAACAGCACAACCACATTCACCACAATAAATCATGCCACGATAGGGAAGATTTAAGTTTTTAGGTCTAGATTTGCCTTTATTTGCCAGTATTTTTTGAAGCTGATCAAATTCTTGCTCTGAGATCATTGCTATATGTTTTCCTCGAACACGCTCATGTTTCTTTGTTTCTAACCAACCGCAGTAAAAATCATCATGTAAAATTTTATAAAAATTACTTAAACTCATTGGCTTACCACCTTGTTTCCTTGTTCTTGGAGTAAGATATCCCCATTCATTGTTTAATTTATTTAAAGCGATCGAGACTCTTTCTCCGTTTATTACCAATCTAATTGCTTTTTGTAGAAGTTCAAAGCGATCTGGATCTGGAATAATAATTTTTTCCCAATTGTGCTTAGGATCTTCAAAGAACATATACCCAGCGTGTTTTTTATGATCCCAACCTCTTAGAATTTTTTCTCTATTACCTCTCTTCACCGATTCACTATTATCATCTGAGCTTTTTTTACTTACAGCAAACTCGATCTGGAGCATAAATTTGGCATTGCCGTCATTTTTAATAATGTTTGATGGAGTGCGAATTTCTTTTAAAACTCCTGAATCAAGAAGATGAATGATCATGCCACCATCCAAGGGATTGCGAGCAATTCTATTCAGTGACCAAACTAAGATTCCATTTGCTTCCCCATCTTGAATCCTTTGAATCATTTCATTAAATTTATTTCTACCGATTTTATAAGCACTAGCAGATTCAGAAAACAATCCTATAACGTCAAGATTATGCTTTTTTGCATAAGTTTGAATTTCTCTTTTTTGAGCTGGGAGAGATAAAATTTGTCTATCTTCACTTTCAGTACTTTTTCGGCAATAAATGAAGTATTTCATAGACTAATTTACTCGAGTTTATTATACCATTTTTCATCATTAATTAATACAGTTTCTCGTATAGATTCATCGATTAAAAGCTTGTTTTCCCACGAAGGTAAACCAGGGTCTTTAATTCTCTCCAATTCCCAAGCCTCTTTCGTGTACGAGCTTTCTACATTATCACTTAATACATTAGATTGAATCTTAGAGGATATCAGAGATCTAGGATTACTGTTCTTGATTAAATTAGGTCGTTTTTTTTCAATAGTTTGCAATTTTGTTGCATTTAATTGAATATTTCCAGCAATATTTTGCACTATTTTGTCAAAAGACTGATTGTCTTCTTCGGTTTGATAATCATTTGCCTTGCCTTGCCACTTTTTAGTTTGAGCAACATATCTATCTGGATTGTGTATGGCATATAGCCCCTTTTCTTCTGTTGCATAGATAAAACCAAGTCGGACTAGTTTCTTATGCTTGTTTCTTATCGAATTCTCAGATTTATAACAAAAAAATTTAGCAATATCTTGAAATTTTATAGAAAAATGACCATAATTTTTGTGGCGTTTATCAAAATCCATCTGATCAATGTAATAATCAAAGAGCAACAACTCTTCAATGCTTAGAATTTGTTCTGCAATTAACAACCACTTATTTCGATGGGTCGGTCTGTATCCATTTAGATTCATCTTTATTTATATTTTTATTTAAAACAGTGCTATATAGGGATATTAGATTTTTAGCAATTGATTCAACCTGATTTAATGTCAATTTTTTTCCATATTCCTCAACTAATATTTCTTGAAACTCCTTAATTTCTTTTTGATCTAATTTCATTGTTCTTTTGTAAAACAGTCCAGGGCTTGTAAAAGTTCACTTTTGGAGAAATATTCACCCTCGTTTTGACCCAGCACTTTTTTATTATTACTATCAGTAAGCTTTCCATAAGTCACACGAAGCATATATTTTTGGGCATCCTTGTTTTTTTTCTTCTGGACAAAATTAATAATTCGGCTTTTTTTGCGACTTCTTAATAATGAGACCTTGTTGTCAGCATTGATGACTTTTATTTGAATTAAACAAGACTTATTTTTAATAGGGCTTTTCATATAAGCGAGATTTCATATTACGCAAAGTTTCAAAATAGGTGAGGGCATCGATTGGTAATTTTTTAGCCCAATAATTAGCAATGATTTCTTCCAAATAAGGATCTTCTGAAGGATCAAATACAAAAAAGAACTTATTATTTTTCGTTGGCTGGATAAATTTTAATTTTGAGTCAGAGATAGCTTGTATGGCAGTAGCTAAAGCCAGATTAGAGGTTGTAAACATGTATTAATTTTTAATTTATATATTAAGTATTTCTGTTTTTATCATTAATGTTAGAATATAACTAATACCGATAATGGTTCTAACAATAAAAATAAAAATATGATTGAAACACAGGTCTTCTTTCCACTATTAGTTGGAAAAATTGTAGTGATGGGATACGAAATAAACTTAAAGAAATTTAAAACGAAGGTCGACTTTAAGAACTACAGAGATAAATTTTGGCAAAATTATCCCAATGGCGTGTTGATTGACGTGACTACTGAAAAAAATGGGCGAATTGAATGCTTAACTACTAACTCATGTTTTCCTAAAAAACATAATGAAGTGAATAGGGTTTATGAGGCTTTTTCTACTTTAGGAATATCAGAAGATCTTAAAAATAAAGTAAGTGCAGATGATAAATCTAAAATACTTAAGTTTTTAGCTAAATATTCAATGTCGCTTCTTAACCAAGAACTTTTAGTAAATCAAGCGAATTTAATGAGTAACAAAGATGAATTAATTGATTTGTTTTCATTTTTCATGCCTTTTGAAAAGAAAACAAAAGGAATTGTGGGTTTTTTTAAAGAATTTCAAATGCAATATTTTTTATTTAGAGATTTAATAAAAAGAATTGTTGAGGGTAAAGAGAATATTGGAGATTTAAAAGGGATTTTTGATGCCCATCTAAAACACATTCATCCAACTGTTGATTTTCAAACAGATAAAAATGGCAAAAAACTCGTACCAGTACCAAATTGGCAAATTAGAAGTCTTTTGGATTGGTGTTATTTTGAATTGTATGTCAGTGTTCTTAAAAATGAGGGATCAAAAACATGTAAATATTGTGGAGAAATATTTTTTAGCAACAAAAAAAATAGATTGTGTTGCGATTCTTGCAGATTTTCAAAAACTCAGTATAAAAAAATTTGGTATCAAAAAAATAAGCCTCGAGAACAAAAAAAAGGAAAAAAAAGAATGAGAAAGAGGAGAGGGAAAGAGAAGAAACTAAATAAAGAATCTTTAGGACAAAAGAACTAACTTAAGCGTTCCAGATAAATATTCCATAAAAATAAAAATAATTTTGTTAACCCTTAAATAGAGTAAGGGGGGTATACCCCCTAGCCTATAATGCAATAAACATATAGACAACCGTAATTAGACAGCCCAAAAAAAACTAGAGCAAAGAGACCAAATTTGCTGTAAAATCAAAATTAAAATGACAACAAAAAAAACCAAAAGCAAATCGAAGAAATATCAAGATATTCTTACAATGTTAAACTGGTTAGTAATTAGCTCTTTTAAACCGATGTTTGATAATTTCCCCGAACTTAAGGAAGTGTTAGACGGGAGCAAAGCTAAAAAACCAATTAAGGAGTGGGATTTCTTTATGAGGGTTGCGGGGATTAGTTATCTTACCCTTAAACTAAAAGGAGAGGGTTGGACGGAGCTAGTAGAAAATGACGAGCAGACATTGTTTGCATTTCAAGACCTTATTAATTTCGCAAAAAAGTATGAAAATATCAAAGATATTTCAGGGTTGAATTGTGTGGTTGGGCTATGGGTTTTATGGAACATAAAAAAGGAAAAACCTACCGACAAGGAAACCAAACGATTAGCCCCCGCAATCGGAGCTTATTTAGATAAAATAACAGACGATTTAACAAAGTAATAAAACCAAGTAAAAAACATAACAACAAGTAAAAAAGAAGCTTTACGCCTATTTTTCTTTGACATAATTGATATTTTTAGTCAAACTTAATAACTTTGTTAAAACTTGCTATAATTAAACCAATATTAGATGAATGTTTATATGAAAATTTTTTTAAACACAATTCCTTTAAGAAACACTTTTATCAGTCAAAAAATTAACTAAAATCATGGAAAATGATGTAAACGAAATTGGTTATTTAAAAACGTGGATGTACCGCGTTCAAGGAGAATGGTTTGCCCTAATTGTATCTATATTGTTGATCTTAGGTGTGGGATACATCTTTTCAACTATAGATTGGATTTTGTTTTTACTTATTATTATTGGTGCAATTATTTATGTTCGCTTAAATCAAGTTCAATATATTGGAAATGCTATTCGAGTTCATCATAAACAGTTTCCAGAACTTTATGATACTTTTACAAAATATGCTAAAGGATTAGGAATTTCAAAAGCAGCTTTATATATAAAACAGGATCCTTATCTACAGGCTTATACTTTGGGTTTAACAAGCTGCACATTAGTTTTGACATCAGGATTAGTTGAGCAATTAAACGAAAAGGAACTAAATTTTGTCGTGGGGCATGAGCTCGGTCACTATGCGGCAGGACACACAAAAATATCGACAATTGTTATTCCCGTAGGCTCAAATAATATTATCAGTAGTTTAATATTTGGTTTTTGGAACAGAAAATGCGAGCTCACTTCAGATAGATGTGGGCTAGCTTTGACGAGAGATGTCGATAACACAATCTCTGCCCTTATTAAACTGGCTATAGGCAAAAAACTTTACGAGAAACTAGACTTAGGAGGTTATGTTGCTCAAATAAAAGCTTCAGATACGACTATGGTCAAGCTTAGCGAACTTCTTGGTAGTCATCCCTTGATAACAAATAGGATAAGGTTATTACTCGTATATTGGAGAGAAAATTTTGCTACAATAAATGTAGCTCAAAAATAAGTATTAATATGAAATGTGGTAACTGTTCTTTTGATAATCTACCTGATAGTGTATTTTGCCAAAAATGTGGTACTCCACTGAAAAAGCATTCAACTGATAAGCCAAAAACCAAAGAGAAGTCGTTTCGACAGGAAATTGAAAAAATTGATGATGTTATTTTTCATCCCAAAAAGAAAAGCAGCTCTGTTGGCAATATTATTAAGTTGTTTCTCATAGTAGGTGGGATTGGTTTTGTGGGATTAGTTGGATTAATTATTCTTGATTCTTCGTATTCTGAAGAAGTCTTGCCTACCGACAAAACAACAAACACTGTAGAGATTGATTTGACTTCATTTCCTGTCAGTTATCTTGAAATAAAGGATTTAGACTCAGAATGGATTGGACAGCAATTTTATGTAAAAGGAATATTAAAGAATTCCCACTCAAGTCCAGCATTGGATGTGAGGGTAAGAGTCGATTTTTATAAAGACGAAGACCTACAAGAACTCTTTGATACTCGCTATGTAACAATCTTGGTAGTTCCTGCTAATGGAGCATATAGTTTTAAAGAACCTGTCTTTATTAATCCTTATGATGGACAATTTTGGTATATTACTCGGATCGAAAGTGCTGAATATTAAATATTGAAAATGAAAGGAGAAAATATTAAATGATGTACTGCAAACATTGTGGAAAGGAAATACCAGAAAATAGCGAGTTTTGCAGATATTGCGGTAACCAGTTATCTACTTTAAATAAAGCACATGTAGTAGTAGAAAAGGTTCACCAAGTAAGCCCAGAAAAGGTAGAGTATGCTGATTTTCGGATTAGGCTAGGAGCTTATATTATTGATTTCTTAGGAATGTGTGCAGGAGCTTTTGGCATGGGTGCATTATTTGGATATCTGTTTGAAGAAGATATAGTAAACGCCTTGCCAGATATCTTTTGGAGCTATTTTTCCTATGTAATTTATAGCACTTTTTCTCTTACTATTTGGTCAACAACTTTTGGAAAGTATCTTTATGGGTTAAATGTTGCAACAGAAGATAATGATGAATCTTTAACTTTTGGTCGTTCTTTGAAACGATCATTGTTACAACCATTATCAACTTTATTCTTTTGCGTAGGATATTGGAATATGGAGAAAAATCCTAAAAATCAGGCATGGCATGATAAGTCAGCAAGAACTGTAGTAGTTCGTAAACAAAGAAGCCTTGTTTTAGCATACATCGTAACATTTATAGCCTTAATAACATGGGTATATTTAGCTTATTGGTTTGAATAGTCAATATATACTATGTAAACAATGTGGGAAGCAAGTCTCTGAAGAGAGCAGGCGTCTAACAAATTAACTACTAAATAAAGTAGGAGGTTATTACACTATTGTTGGGAGATATTAAACACCACAACAAAACCCAAAATAGGTTCTAACATCTTCCACCAGTCCCTGCAAAACTTGTAGCTACATTGCTAATTCGTTTATTTTTTGTTGGGCAGTTTCCAAAATCGTTCTCAGTTTGTCAATGGTTGCCGCATCCCAATATTTTAAACTCTCCAGGCTTTTTATAGCCATTTCAACACACATTTTCAAGTGTTCTGATAGTTCTTCATACAATCTAATAGCTTGCGGATTTTCTTTAGTATTTTTTAAAACTGAAATAGCCTCGTTCCAACTTTGTTCCAATTTTGCAGGAGTAGAATCTTTTTGCCAATCTGCAGGACCAAAAGATTCACCTGGCGGACTCAGAAGACCTTTTTGTTTAATCGCCACATATTCTCTCAAACTGCCGTTTTTGCCATGTTGAAGATACTTCTCCAATTCATCTAATGCAGGTCCATTAATTTTTAGTCGCTTATATTCTGCAATTATTTTTTCCATCCCTGCAAATAGCTCCATAGCTTCTTGTTCTGGGGCAACCAAATCGTAATGTCCAACGATTTGTTGAGAGAGAGTTGAAATTATCTTTTCCAGATTCTGTTTAAGCCCAGCTGATTCTACTTGTTCTGGTGTTAATTCATTTAGGAAAGCAAGAAAGTGATCTTTATTTACGACGTCAATCATCATTTGCACTTGCTTGGCTTCTCTGTCGTCACCGACGACAAAAATGGTTGCTCCTTCTGCAACTGGTTTAAGAGATAACCCCAGTTTTTCTAGTAATTTTTTGTGTTTAGAAATTACAAAGAAAGCAACTACTTGTTGATCCTTGGTTTCTTCATCTAAATGTTCTTCTGGCGTTTCTTGAGTTTTATCTCCCCCCAATTTGGTCCTGGGTTCAAAAATACTAAAAATTGATCTTGTTATCATGGCGCCAGGTGAGAATTGATCATTATATTTTTTAATGTCAGCAAATAGCTGATTAATATCTTCTGAATTGATATTTATTTCTTGCTCGTCCACTTTATAGCTTATTTCAACTGGTGCTATAGTTTTTGGGGTTTCTGGGGTTTTTGGAGTAGTTTTTTCTCCACCTGATTTCTTTTCTTGATCGTTTTCCATTGACTGTTCTTTCTTTTTTTAAAACTAATATTTACCTAGACTGATTGTAACAAATTTGATTGAATCAAAATAGGTACTGATATTTTCCACCAGGCCCTGCTCAATATATTTTGATGTATATAAATAGAAACTTATACTTATTTCTTCCTGTATAATATCTATAAATGAAAAATTTAATATTTAATTCACTAATTCCGGAGTTATCTGTTTCTAACTTTAAAGAAAGTTTAGATTTTTATTGTGATATTTTGGGTTTCAAAATTGAGTATCAACGCCAAGAATCAAATTTTGCTTTTATTTCTTTAGAAGGTTCCCAATTAATGATTGAAGAAATTAACAATCATTGGAGTGTTGAAAAAATGGAGAAGCCATTTGGTAGAGGTATTAATTTTCAAATTGAAGTTAAAAGGATTAAACCAATTTTAGACTCTTTGGCTAAACATAATTATCCTCTTTTTAAAGATGTGATGGAGAATTGGTATCGCCAGGATAATAAGCTTTTGGGAAATAAAGAATTTTTGGTTCAAGATCCAGATGGTTATTTGTTAAGATTCAGTGAAGATTTGGGAGTAAAAGAATTAAAATAGGTTTCAACCTTTTTCACCAACCCCTCGTAAATTTTTCAAAATGTCGCTATAAATCAGTCAGTATTTAAAATATAGTGAATTTAATATGTTATATAATGGTTGGTGTGTCTAACAACAACCAACATTCATTATCTGATCTGATTGAGAAGATTGAACAACTATTACTCAAACAAAAAGTAGTAGTTGTTGCTCTAGATGGGAGAAGTGGGGCTGGCAAATCTACAATCTCTTCGGTTTTACTAGCAAAATTTGATGCAGTGCTTGTTTGTTGTGATGATTTTTATGCTGGTGCGGAAGATGGCGATGAAAGCAATTGGTATAAGAAAACGGTGGTAGAAAAATTTAATCAGGTGATGGATTATCAGAGATTAAGAAGTGAGGTGTTAAATAATTTACTAGTGGGTCGAGACGCTAGCTATCATCCTTTTGATTTCAAAAGGGGAAAAGGCTTGTCAAAAAAAAGTATTCTGCTCAAAGTCGCTCCCTTAGTTATTGTTGATGGTATTTATTCGGGCAAGAAACTTCGAGATTTGCTAGATCTGGCTGTGTTGGTGGAATTGGCTGATAAACAGCGTAGAAAAAGGTTGATTGACAGAGAAGGGGCAAAGTTTATGAAAGATTGGCACGCCAAATGGGATAAAGTGGAGGATTATTATTTTGAAGAAGTGATGCCCAAAAATCAATTTGATTTTGTGATTGAGGGAATTGTTGAACAATAATTTTTATCTATATAAGACACATTGAAGAGTGATTTTAGGCACCAAATCTACTTTTAGCGATGTCATTAATAATTGCTGCGTATTCGTTTATATCAATATGATTTTCCACTAATTGCATCATCAAATCTCTCATTTCTTCAATAATTGAGTATAATTCCTCACCTCTTTCTGGATTTTCGCCAAAAAAGACTTGCCAGGCTAATGGAAAATCACTATTTTTGTTTTCTATCAAAGTAGTGACTACATCCAAACAGAGATTTTTTTCCTCACTATTTAAGTTAACGGTTAAATTTTGTATTTTGACAATAATTGTCAAAACGTCTTGAATACCAGATTCAATTGCCTCTATTTGAATTGGATTAAGCTGATTTATCTTTTTAAAAGAACGAGGATGTGCAATTGCAGATTTTACCAGCTGATCTGTTATTTTTAGATAATGTCTTTGAACTTCGGTACTTTTTGGCATAATTTTTTTTAATCTTAAATTGCTTGGTCTGCTATTATAACAAAAATGGGGTAACTCTCGTCAGTATCCAACTGACTTCTTTCACTAATCCTTAGAGTTGCCACATAATATTCACCCAAACCAAGTTGAATTCAATTTTTTTCCTCTCTATAATGATGCTGTGCAAGCAGAACTTTTTAAGCTCCAGCAAGTACTGGCTAATTTTTTGATTGATCAATTGGAAAATAAAGAAATTTCAATTAAACGCGCTGCCGAAATTGCCAAGCAAGCTTTAAGTATTATCCCAGACGAAGAAAATCCGAACATTAAATTAGATGAAATTGAGCAACAATTAATAACTATCCCTGAATTATCTAAATTAGATTTCAAGTTAATTTTGAAATAATAGCGATGAAAGATACTGGAGGAATTGAAATAATTGAGGAGAAGCCAGCTAAAAAAAATGCTGTAGTTAATAATGTTGTGATCGATAAAGACGAGCCACCAACTAAACCAATGGTGCCTGAGGCCGATCACTTACCAGAAAACCAAGCGGGCAAAGTAGAAAATTCAGCAGAAAATCCAGCAGAAAATCCAGAGCAATTTTCCAGACTAAAGCGCTGGTTCGGTATTTTGCGGCAAGTTTGTCAGGAAAAGCCTAGGTTAGTACTAAAAAGTTTACAGAATCCAAAAACTTTAATTGAGAAATCTCCCGATGACGCGTTAGCTGTTCAGGCAGAAAAATTTCGTTGGACAACCATTGATCAAGAGCGAGCCAGAATTAAATTTGAAAAAAAAGGTATTGATCCAGACAAAGCTATTGGAGTAATTAACTTTTTAAGGAATCATGCTCAACAGAGTTATTATCCTAGAGACAAAAATGGTTTGCCGGATATTGATCGGCGTTTTCAGGCTAATTATCAATATGATTTTAATAAAGATTTTAAATATATTAGTGAATTGGTAAGTTTGAACGATGATCCGGTTGGTTTATTGGAAAATATTAAAAATATTGTGGTATTAGATGAATTTTTCTCCTTAAAAGATCTAGTTGACTACACCAAGTCAGTAGCTGGTAATCCTCGGGCTAATGAAATTCTTAGTCAAATTAAGTTGTTAAAAAATACTAAAAAAATCAATGTCGCTTATAACCTAAAATTAGTTGAGGGAGAAAATGGCAAAGTTGAAGTCTATTTAGGATCAGGATTTGGTCACGAGCCATTTATAGTTGAGCCCCTACAATCTTTCGCCAAAATTGATGAAAAAACTTATCAAGAATTAACTTCTCAAGAAAATATGCTGAGGGTTCAAGAATTATGGACTCGTCTTGCTGGTGAACAACCGCTTGAGCTGCAATTTTTACCAGGTCTTGTAAAATTAGCCCACAATCCACAATTAGAATTGCTTTTTCTGAAAACATTGGAGGCTAATGGTGGTTATGTTGGCTCTAATGAACGACGTTTCGGCGAACAATTTTTGTGGTATTCTCACGCGGATCGATTCGATTGGACGATCAGTAGACTTGAACAAATGCTTCAAGCTGTTCCAGAGATATTTGATTTGCTTGATAACGGTTTTGTCTTGCACCGCGATATTTTGCGTATTAATTATGAAAACTTTGAGCGGGCCACTGATATTAGTGAACTAATTGAACGCAAAGAAGAATTAGTCGCTGCTGCTAATGATTCAGAGTTAATGCTCAGAGCCAGTATCCTAAAAAAACATGGTTTACAAATGCCGATGGTGAATGTGAGTCAAGATTATTTGAATTTTGTGCGAACTTCTGATCCAGATCGTTTAGAAAAAGCCCTGACTATCTATGAAGTTGCCAAAGGGGTTTTTAATACCGATTTAGTAGACAACTATTATAGCGATATGCACAAGCGGTTTGACATCTGGCGGAAAATCGGAGACGAGTGGGCTAATTTTTCAGTAACCGACATCGCCGAAATTTTTGAGTTAGCGAATAAGCATAAAGACGTGTTGGCAAATTATAATCTACTGGACTGTGGACTTTTAGATAATCTTGATTCAATTGACACTCTTCGCCAAAGGGTGCAGGCTCTCATCAATCCAGAAACTCAAACAATTCTTCGTGATAATATTTTTAATGATTTTTTAAAACTTCATTCTGGTTATGAAATGAGTAGCACTCGTTTACAAGCCTTGATGAAAAATCCCGAAGCTTATTTGGCTCTTTATGCAAAAAAAGATTTGTTTTATCAAAGAGTTCAAGCATTAATCAATGAAAAAGTGAACGTTTTTGGTGATCTGTTTTCCTTTTATCGCTTGGTGCAATTTACTGAGGATGAATTTAATCAACTGAAAAAGGACTTATCAAGTGCTATTGACTATAAAAAAATACCATTTTGGCCTTTTACAGTACAAAAATTTGATTTGTTAAGTAATTTTAACGAAGATGAGAAAGAAAATTTATTAAAAAATTTAAAATCACTAGGTGTTGAAAGTAGTACTCAAAGTCTTTACGAACTTAATCTTGATGGTTTGGAAAAGTATATTAGTTTAAGTGACGCCGAGCGACAGCAAGTATTTGATCTAGCACAAAAATTATTTGCTGATTTTAATTTGTTAATTACCGATCGGACAGACAGCAATAAACTTTATTTAGATTTTTATGCTGATTTAATTAATAATCCACAAGATCAGCAATTGTTTTTTCAATATCTTAACCTGCATCAACAATATTTTTTGCAATTCCTTAATAATTTAGATAAATCTTCACATAACAAAAGCGATATTTCTAAATATATGCATCTTTATGCTAATTATTTTAGGCAATTGCTTAATAATCATCAGGGTGAAGCTGATTTTGTGATTAGTGAATATATCGATCAAGAAGGAGTCATTAAGGAGAAATTTTTACAAGAGCTATTAATCACTACTCACCTTTCTGAATATGCAAAAATTTCTATTTTGTTATCAGATCAATCTTTAGCCAAGATGGATGAAAAAGATCAAAGATTCTGGACTTACTGGCGCCAATCGAGGAGTTATTTGTGTGCTTTTTTGCTTGATCATCGAGCTGATTTTGACCGTCTGGTAGTAAACGGAGTGGCCACGGAAGATTTAATCATTGAGTTGCTTAGCATTAAGCAAAACGATCTAAGACATAATTTAATTGATTCATTGTTGGAAGATCCACAAGTTTTAGCCAACATGAGTGAAGACAGTCGGCAATTTTGGACTTATTGGAAAAATAAGAAGTTTCCTTTACAAGATTTTTTAATTAAACGTCGTGAGGATTTCAATAAATTTGTTATTGATGGAGTTGCCACCGAAACTCTTTTAATTGAACTATTTAAGCTTGAACAAAATAATACTTTTATGATGAACGAGGTATTAAGAGATCCACAAGTTTTAGCCAACATGAGTGAAGATAGTCGCCAATTTTGGGCGTTTTGGCAAAATGGTCCACCTTATTTAGAAAAAGTACTAATGAATAATAGAGAGCGCTTCAATGAATTTGTTAAAGATAATCAACCAACTTATCAGCTTATTGCTTTTTTAGCTAAAGAAGATCCAGCTGAATTCTTAGGAGATAAACATTCTGGATTAACCGATATTAGCCACTTCGCTCAACATGAAAAAACCATAATTCTAACTAACTTGTTAGAAGGCTTGACTAAAAATCAACATTTAATTAGTACCCATTTCAATGTAATTCATCAAGAGCTCAGCGCTCATTTAAAGGAAAATGGTCACCTGAGTGAAGCCTTACAAGCGCCGTTTCAACAAGCTTTTGGTTTTGCTTTAACTGAGGATTTTATTAGAAAATCGGATAGTTTTTATCAAGATTTACACGCCGAACAGTACGCTGCTTTAATTACTGATCCTGAAGCTTATTGGGTGAGCAATAGTCCTTTACTCACTGTATTCGAACAAGTTGGTTGGCCAATGAAAGATTTTGATAGATTTCGTAGTTTAGTGCAAAATCCTGTCACTAACGATATTTTAAGGACGACTGATAGGCAATTATTAATTGATTTGTCTAAAAATATTGGTCTGAATCCTAATAACATTTTTTACATGAATAAAAATTCGCTAAATTGGTTACGATCTGGCCTGAATGATGAAAAGCGAAAAGCTTTTTTCAAAAAAATCCTGAACGAAAAACCTTCTAGTTTCAACAGTTGTGTTGATGCATTTAATTTAATAGGTTCAGAAAACGTTGATCAAGTGGTTAGCGAACCCCTATATACCGAAAGACTATTGGAGGCTATAGAAGAATTTGGCAACATTACTCCTTCTTTAGTGACAGCTTACATTTTAAATCCAAATGAGCATGCTCAAGAAGAGTATCGCGAAAAAGTTCATAATTTCCGCCGAGATGTTCACCATAATGTTCCAATTAAACCTTTGGCCGAAGGTATTGGTGGTATAGATTTTTTAGCCGACATGATAGCTATGACTTTTCCTGGAACCAATTACGAGCAAATTAAAAAAGATTTAGTAGTTTTGGAGGATCGATGTGCTGACATTGCAGATTTAAAGATACGCGAGAAGGGTTATCAGGGGAAAATTGTGTCGGGAGAGAAGATTGCGCAGTTAAAAGATGAGAACAAACCAATAGAAGAAGGAGTAATTAACCTAATCAAAGTGATTTTTGCTGATCAACAAGAAGAGACTTATTTAAAACAAGGTGGCGATGTCAACCTGGCTTTTCAAGGATGGGCTAGATTATTAGTTGAAGCAGGAGCCACCAATCAAGAGGTGTTATTTAAAGATAATTTACCAGAAGTAATAGCTTGTAGCCGTGTTTCTTTGGGAGACAAGCTAGCGATGTTTGCCGAGAAGATTGCTGGTGATACATCACAATTATCTGCTAAAAATGATGTGTTAAATAAAGCAAAGGAATTATTTGGCATTTATTATAAAGATAACGCTCCAGAAGCGATTACTTCATTCCTTGAACAACATCAAGAGCAAGCGAGAACTTTATTAGATAGATTAAGTGAGAAAAGACTTAATGCGTTAGAAAAAAATATTGCCAATTCTAAATCAATAAGTGAAGAGAGTCGGGCTAATTTCAAGACGATTATTGAGAATTTGCGCGATAAAGAATTAGCAGAAGCTGAAAGAACAAAATCATTAGCTCAACTATTGGCTTTTATGACTGAACGCAGTATTTTTGCCGGACCAGTCGGTTTGAGGAAAAAAGTCAGCAAAGAAACAGACAAAATTGTTCTCAAAGATAAAACAGGACAAGAAGTTGATCCTGATTTAATCATGACGGGTTATCTAAATAAAAATGTAGCCTCATACTTTGCCAAAAATACGGCAGGAGTCTGTACTGCTGGAAATCAAGAACTATTTAATCGACCAGATCACTTTCATGTTAACTTAGTTAATAGAAAAGGGATTGTAGTCGGTAATATTCAGGGTTACCGTTTAATGCTGGATGACCAACCAGCGATTATTTTCCGAGGATTTAATCCCTCGACTAGTATTATTTCGGCCACCAATGCTGAAATGTTATGCGATCAAATGCTAGATATGGTGAAGCAAATAGCCAAGGACAACAATATTTCGCAAGTATTTATTCCAGAACAAGATTCTTGGCATCCATTGTCAAATCGAGTTGGCGAGGGAGTAGATAAATACTTTGTTAACAAATTTTATCGGCCAGAAAACAAAGTTTCATTCCCCTTTGCTATCACCAGTATTAAAACAGTCAATACTTTTTATCGGATTAGCTAGTTTTTTAGGGGTATTTTAATAATGGTCCCAGTGCCAAAAGGGCAACCTAATAAGCTTAAATTGGTGGCATTAGAATGCATTATGTTAAGGAGTGGTGGGGATGGGGAGGCTTTAGATAGATAAAAGACTATTTATTATTACTGTTATATAATTAATCCTATGAATAATTCAGATCTCTTAAAAAAAATTCTTAAATTTCGTAAAGAGAGAAATTGGAAAAAATTTCATACCCCAAAAAATTTGGCTATATCTATATCTTTAGAAGCAAATGAATTATTAGAACACTATCAGTGGCTTTCAACTAGAGAGAGTTTAGATTATAGCAAGAAAAATAAAACAGAAATTTCAGAAGAAATGGCAGATGTTTTTATCTATTTATTATTAATGGCTCATGATCTAGATATTGATTTACTGGATGCATCAGTTAAAAAAATTAAAAAAAATTATAAAAAATATCCAATTAGTAAATCAAAAGGTAATAGTAAAAAGTATAATAAATTATAGAAACTTATAATGGTTGTTTATAAAAATTCAGCTGGTGGATTTTGTTCTGACGTTGAAACTAATCAAATTGCCGATTGTATAGAACAAGGATACAAAAAAAGCTTCGGCAGGAAGGCTAATCCCAGTGAAAAAAGTTCATGGATTAATTCGATGTCTTTTATGGAGAGAATTGTACGAAAATCAGAAGTGGCCAAAGATTGTGGTATTTTAATAGAATATAATATTCCGGCTACTTCAAAAAGGATAGATTTTATTATTGCTGGCCATGATAATAATCAAAACAAAAAATTTGTAATTGTGGAACTTAAACAATGGCAACTAGCCCACCAAACTTCAAAAGATGGTGTGGTAACTACTATTCTAAACGGCGGTGAAAGAGAAACTTCCCACCCATCGTATCAAGCTTATTCTTATAAACTTTTCTTAGAGGATTATAACGAGAATATTTATAGTGGAAATATCAGCCCTTATTCATGTGCATATTTACATAATTATAAGGAAAAAAATCCAGATCCACTTAAGGCAGAAATATATGAGAAATATGTGAATGATTCGCCAATTTATTTTCAAGATGATTTTGAGAAATTAGAAAATTTTTTAAAAGTTCATGTAGGCAATGGTCATGGAGAAGAAATACTTTATGAGATTGAGACTGGGAGAATTAGGCCTAGTAAAAAGTTAATTGATTGCGTAAATGAAATGTTTAAGGGAAATCAAGAATTTGTTTTATTAGATGAACAAAAAGTTGCTTATGAAGCAGCATTAAATATTGCATTAAATAGCCAAAAAAAATCGGTTATTATCATTAAAGGTGGTCCAGGTACTGGTAAATCAGTTATTTCTATGAATTTATTTGGTGCATTACTAGCCAGAAAATTAAATACAGTTTTTGTAGCACCAAACAGTGCTTTTCGAAATGTCATGAAGCATAAGTTAGCAAGAGATGAAAAACAAGTCATGCTTAACCATTTATTTAAAGGTTCTTCAGGATTTTATGAATTAGAAAATAATATCTATGATGTTATTGTTGTTGATGAAGCACACCGCTTAAAAAATTATTTAGCGTATCAATATTTTGGCCAAAATCAAATTGAAGACATAGTAAAAGCTAGTAAAACTAGTATTTTTTTTGTCGATGAGAATCAAATTATTCGGCCGGAAGATATAGGCACTATCGAAGAGATTAAAAGAATAGCCAATAAACACGAAGCATCAATTAATGAGCTTGAATTACAAGTACAATTTAGATGTTCTGGTTCAGATGGATATATTAATTGGTTAGATCATACTTTAGGTCTAAAAGAAACAGCAAATTTTGATAGTTGGGAAGACAAAAAATTTGAGTTTGTAATTTTTGATGATCCGAACGAAGTAAGAGAAGCTATAAGAAAAAAACAAAATGAGGGTTTTGATGCTCAAATGTTAGCTGGATACGCTTGGAAGTGGACTAGCGCTAAAGAAGGAAATTCTGATTCTCAAATCGAGGATGTTGAAATACCAGAATATAATTTTCGTATGCCTTGGAATTCAAGGAAAGTTGGCTCAAATTGGGCAATTGATGAAAAAAATAATGAACAAATTGGCTGTATTCATACGAGCCAAGGATTAGAATTTGATTATGTGGGAGTTATTATTGGCAAAGACTTATGTTTTGACAATGAAAAATTTGAATATTATTCTCCCTGGAATTCATATAAAGATGCGGCAGGGAAAAAGGGTTTAAAGAATGATCCAGAGAAGCTATGTACCTTGATAAAAAACATTTATAAAGTGCTGATGACTAGGGGAATTTACGGTTGTTATGTTTTCATTCAAGATGAACAATTGAGGAATTATTTTAAAAGCAGATTAAAAAATAATTGATGTTAATTAAACAATGTATCTTCTAATAATTTTATTTAGTAGTGAATCCATTGATTAATATTTCTTTAAGTAATTTTTTACCCTTTTTTGTCTCAAAACCTATAATTATCAGTTTTTGATTTTTATCAAATGATCTAAATTGACGCAGTCTTATATCAATAACAAACTTTTGGTAAGTTGGTAGTTTCCTTATAGACATTAATAATTATTTTCTAAAAAAATAATTACATTTGTTGTTATTGATCAAAAATTTATTTTTATCATGAACCGATTATTTCTAATCTGCTCTCTCAAAATTCTTCTCTGTAAAGATTGATGTCATAGGTTTAATTATGGCTAAAAAGACGAGTTTTTAATTGCATTTAGTGATACAATACAACTTTGTTCAATATCGAGAATATCGATATTGAATTTTATTTAATTGACTAGTAATCAAAAAAAGAAAAGGGAAAAATATGGGACTTATAGAGAGTTTTCGACGCCAACAAGAACTGATTCGCGCGCAACAACAAGAAAAAAGCCGTGCCGAAGAAGAAGCAAAAAAATTACAAACTCCAAGTGAAAATTTGCTACCAATGCTGAAAATGGTTAATTCAAGTCAGCTGAGAGAAGCATTGTCATCTTATATCGACCAATTGAATTTGCCCAATCCTCCAATTTTTAAACCACAATTGGGTTGTGGCGACGAAAGTCAAGGCAAAGATCAACCCCGTCGCTTATATGCTTCTATTTTTGTCGATCTTGGTGATGCAATAGACTCCAACCAGGTTGAAAACAATGGCACCAGGCTCAGGAAACGTATTGGAGTGATCATTAATTGTATTAAAGATCAGTTCTATTATTGTTTTCATGATGGTGACAAGGAGCATGTTTTTGCCAGTTTTGAAGAATTATTGGATAATATAAAACACTAATTTTTGCTGGTGTGATGAAACTAGCCTCTTTGTCCCATATAAGGGCTTAAAATAAGGGAATATCAACCACTTATAAGTAGTGAGAGTTCTTGTTGTTTATCAGGGAAAAGGCCCAATATATTTTTAGCAGTCCATTGACCAGTTTGGTTAAAATACATCTCTTCAGCTAGCTGTGGTTCAATGTCAAAATCTCTTAAAAAATTTATCCAAGTAATACTTTCATTGGTGCCAGCGAGAATAAGTGATAGGCCAAAAGCACTCGGACCTTTTTCCAGATAAGTAGCCAAGGCGGTGTGATAATGAGTGGCTGCCTCGTCGAGGTTTTCTAGAAAAAAGTTGCTACTGCTCAGAATATGCAAACATTCATGATAAATCATTGACCAGAGAGTATTTTCTAGTATTTCCGTTGTTAGCTCTTCAGCGGCTACTGTCTCTTTTGGCCAAAAGATCTTGTCAAGCGATCTATCAGTCATTTTGCAATGGAACGGAATAAAATTGGCCAAAAATTCAATCATCTGACTTTGATCAGCTGGCAAATTGAATTTTTCTCCTTGCATCTGCTGATAAATGTTGACTAATTTGTCATCAGCAACTTCATTGGTGATTAGTTCTTGATTAAAAAGAATCAGCCCCTTTCTTAAAGTCATCGCATAACTCGATTGGGTATTGCTTTCACCACTATAAGCGTTAGTCAAAGTTACAAAATCATCATTGTTGAGAAAAATGGCTTTTTTGTTGCCTAGTAATGAAAAATACAGCTGAGATAGTTTGCTGGCTTTAGCAAAATAGTCTTTGGACACGGCCTGATAGGCATCTTGAAAAACCTGTTGTCGATCTAAACCACGTAATTCTGGCGCTTCATTTAAATTGCTAATTATGTCATAGGTCAGCGAGTCCATTTGTACTTTATGAGCTATTACACTATTGTAATTAGCTAGTTCTTGGTCTTCTTTTAACCTTTTTCTAATTTCCATAACCAGTTTTAATTGAATTATAAGGCAATAATGCCTAATAGAGTAGTATTAGTTGATTAACTCAATTTGAGCCTTTATCTTTTTTGTGCTATATTGCCCCCGTTATTTTTATCAACTGTCTTTGGAAATTTAAGGAGGAATAATGGCAAACCATGAACAGTTAAGTCTTGAAAGATTTTCTCATTTATGTAGGAAATATGATGTTCCGTTACAATTAATTTCAGCTATCCAAGAAGAAGCTGATCCAATCCAGAGAGAACAATTGTGTAATGAGGTTGGCAGATTTCTTATCTCAGCGATGTGTAGTTTTCGCATTGATAATTCTGACGCTAATGATGTCAGAATAGCTGCTGGTCTCGATGGAGACGAAAATATTGCTCATAATATTATTTTTCCAAGTAAAATTAGATAGCTGAGATTTTCTAGATTGCTTAGTAGGTTGATAGACAACTTATTATTTTACTTTTTCTTTTTTTTCAATTGCTGCAGCAGAGAAACTACCAAACCCACAACAGCAATTAAGCCAGTGCCGATTATAAATGCAGCGCCGCCCGATAAATTAGATAAGATACCTGTTCCGGTAGCAAAACCTCCCAAACCACTAGCATTTCTTCTCTGAGCAGTAACGCCATCAGCTACATCTTTATCAAGCGATAATAAATCATTGTTGAGTATTGCTTCTTGTTTCATCATCTCTCCACCAATAACACCTTTATTGATCATTGGTGAACCAGGTATCATTTCCATGGAAAAGTCGTCGAATATGGGCATGGGTTGTGGAATGGGTCCATCCCAAAAAACGTTAATTCGGCTTTTATTTTCAATCATTTGGGTATCTTGGAAACGATTGTATTGCTCCATTAGTCGCTTCAAAGTTTCAATCTGCTGTTGATTAACCAAGGCAATTAAAGAAGAGTAGGGGCTGACTAAATTGGCTTGACGAGCAGCTTGATCTAGTTGATCCAGGAGATTAATGTCACCTACTACTTCTTTGCTTTGTTGACTGACAAATTGTTGCAAGAGAGCCTTATTACTAATCATTGCCAAAGCACTATTTGCGCTGAAAACGTTATTAGCTGGAATAGTTGACAAGCCACTAAACTGCAGACTGAGTTTTTGATTTAAATTAATGGCATTTTCAGCATATTTGGCAAATAATTCTTGTTTAATTAAGAAGCTACGAACTGCTTCTTCAATGGTGGTGCTAGTGCCACCACCGGTTTGCCAGAGTCCACTGGTCATTTCCATATTAAGTGCTGGCAATTGATCCTCACTAACCCAGTAAACCATGGTCGGCTTAAAGAAGGGAAAATTCTTTAATTGAGTAAAGTCAATGTCTTGACTAGTGACTAAAACAATTAAATCATAATCACCAGTGATTTTTCCCAATTGACTAAAGTCGTTGACTCTCGAAAAGTGAATCGGGTCCAGTAGTTCCTTGAAATTATCAGCAGTTATTCTTTCTCCAGCACTAATTACTTGATTAAATTTATATAGATCAATTTGTGCCTCGTTTAACCAACCCAAATCTGTTTGACTCAGCAATTTGGCGAATTGATCAAGAGTTTGGTCATCTTCGTTATTGAAAGAAGTATCATAAACAATGGCTAAACGATAAGCTTTGAGCAGGGGCAATACATCTTTAATTTCTGCGCAAGCTAAGTTTTGCAAATCTGGATCATTGGCGTGAAAAATAATGTTGGCGTTGCGTCCAGCTTCGTTGAGAGCTAGGTTTTGCTCCTGATTTAAGCACAGATCTCGAACATCACTATCTATGGCGGCTATTTGATCGCCAGTTTCTTGCAAATAGCTGATTTGGCCATTATAAGCGAGGGAAATGGAGCTTGAAGCATCAGAGTAAACATTTGATTCTCGAGTGTAGTGCGGTAGGGCAAATCCCCCCGCATTTTGTGCCACGCTATAACTAAATGAGACTTTTTGTCTTTGACCTTGTAAAGTATTGAAATCATTGCGACCTGGCACTGGGAAAATTCTTAAGCGATATTGATTGGGTCCAGTTTGCTCTAAAAGGGCTGGATCACGTCGTTTCACCAATTCGCGCTCATAAACCTTTTGCGCAGCACCCTTGGGGGCAATCACTCCAGAAAATTCCAAATTAGGTCCAAGCTTTAAATCATAAAAAGCTACTTCATCGGGTAAATTAAACTCATAAATGATTTCTTGCTCTGTGTTGGTCTGATTTTGGTATTCTTCCTCTATAGTGATCCGAGCCAATAAACCATCAGCTTCGCTATCTACAGTAATTTCACGATAAGTGAGTAAGACATTTTTATTTTCTTCTTCCTCTGGTTCTTTAAATCTAACAGCAACTTCTTCAAGTTCGTTTTTGTTTTGATAATAAGGATAACCAAATAGATATTCAAAATTATTGCTCAAGGCTTGTTGATCGGCTCGCTCCTCCCAATAAACAAGAGGATAAGCTAAATTGGTAAAGGCGGTTTGAACAACTTTGGCAAAACTTTCATTCCCAAAAACTTGGGCATAGGCATCGGCTACAAAAGTTTCATCTTTATCAAATAAATAATAACTACGAGCATCGACTTTGCGTTCCACTAATTTTTGCAATTTTTCTTCATGTTCGATTAGTGGTCGAGCAGCTGTTTCTTGAGTTAAATAATCTGCTGCTTGATCAAATTCACTAAGTTGAGCTAGTAGGGGATGATCAGGCCACCTAAATAAACTCACAGCAACTAAAATTAAAATGATCACCCAGCTGATAGCCAGACTTTTTTTTGCTCTGTTTTCACCCAAACTATTAATCAAGTCTAATCGATTTTTTTCGGTAATTTTCCAGAGGGTGCGTAGCAAAATGTAGGGTAGAGCCGTGATGGTTACAATCAGAATAAAAATAATCAAGGCAAAAGCTAGCCTCACAAACAGTGCCGGATAATTGACCATATAAGGACTACCGTAGTGAAACAAATCTGATAAATATTCTTTTGGCAAACCAATCAAAATTAGCGGTAAAAAGAAAGCGAAGAGCAGGGCGTAATAGCCAAGCAAGATCGTGCTTAATTGACTAAAAAAACCGAAAATGTGACTGGCCAGAGCTGATAATTTAACTTGGGCAAAATGCACATAAAGCACCACAGGGATAGCTAATAGTGCTAAAAGGCTTAATCCCGTAAAAATAGTTGTTTGACCGATTAAACTGGAGCAAAGTAATAATAAAACCGCCAGAGGTAATTCAAAGAGAAACAGCAATTTTGTTAAATTAGTGCTGTCCTTTTGCAAGCCATGACGGATGACAAAAATGACTGTCACAATTGGTAAGAAAAAGAGGCCAAGAAAAATTAAAACATCAATCCAGCCCAAACTTTTGATTACTTCTATAAAGTTTTGACCAATAACTAACGAAAACGCTACAGACAAATTAAAAAATATAAAGTAAAGATTGTAGGCCCAAAAAATAATTTTACCCAAGATCCCAGTACCAGTTTTTTTATTTTTTTTAACTGGCTGGTCAATTTGGCTGGCTTCTGGTTGATGATTTGCCCCGCTTTGACCTTGAGCAATTTTGTTGATGAGAATGTTTTGTGCCAATTGACTAGCTTCTTGAGAAAATTGCTCCGAACCTAAATCTTTATTGCCAGCAAAGATTTTGATTAAACCACTTTCTTCATCAATCAAAACAGCAATCCCAATGGCAGCTTTTGGGTTTTGTTCGCGATATTTAGCGATAATGGCTTGTTTGATCTCGGTCATCAAGCTCGACCGAGCATAACCTTGTTTGATTGCTAAATCGAGCAGTTGGGAAAAATTATTTGGCATATATAAATAGTGTAGCGATTTTTGAGGCTACGCACAAGCTTTGACGCTATACACAAGCTCTAATTTCAACACAAGCTTTAATTACAACACAAGCTCTAATTGCAGAAAATATTTTAAATTAATAAACTGGCTAGGAGGTTGATGATCGGTCCCAGCAGTTGGGTTACGGCTGATTGGCCATTAAAGATGGGTAAAATGAGGAATAACAAAATAAATTGACCATAGCGCTCCATAGTTACTTCGTATTCAAGACTACTTTCTCTGGGTAAAATGGCTCGCATAATTTTGCCACCATCAAGTGGAAAAACCGGCAGTAGGTTGAATAATGCCAAAGACAAGTTGATATAAATTAAAAATTCGGCAAAGACGGCAATTAAATCACCGCCAATGAGGCGAGAAATGATGGCTAACAAAATTGCAATCAACAGATTGGTTAGTGGACCAGCCGCGGCAATAATCGCCGTATCACGTACAGGCGACTTGAGGTTATAAGGATCGTAGGGGGATGCCTTACCCCAGCCGAAACCAGTCAGGATGATTAAAATTGTCCCCAGCGGATCCAAATGAGCGCGTGGATCAAGTGTCAGGCGGCCCATCACCCGTGGGGTTGGATCGCCGAGTTTGTCCGTCACGTAACAGTGAGCTGTCTCATGTAAACTAATCGACAATAATAAGCCAATTAAAATTAAAAGGAAGGCGAGAGGGCTGGTAAATAATAATCCAAGCATTGCTTCATTTTACTATAAATAGCAAAAGATGCATATTTACTTTTAATCTTGAGCTAATTGCAGAAAAGATTACTCCATGTTAGAATTCTTTCCTATGACAAAAGCTAAAATTAGCCAACTAATCAAAAAATTGCCCAAAGTTTCGCATACTGGCAATAATGTTTCTCACGCCAAAAACCGGACTAAGCGTAAATTTAAATACAATTTGCATGCAGTGACAGTGGTTTTAAATGGAGAAAAGAAAAAAATTAAAGTTCCTACTAGTCAATTGCGTCAATTAAAAAGAGCTGGTTTAACCACTCATTATCAGAAACCGACGGAATAAATTTGTCTTATATCCCTTAAATCTTTGGGAAAGTTTTGCTAGCGCCCAGTTGTTTTGGTGGTTAATTGTCGTCTTGCTAGCGTCCTAATCTGTTTTAATCAGGTTTTTTAATTGTTTAAACTGACAAGGCTCTTTGCCAGCCAATTGCACTTTTTTGAGAACTAAACGTTGACCGCTAGCTAATTTTTCTATTTGGCAACTGAGAATTTTTAATCTTTGTTCACCTTTATGGGTGGGCACAATCGTCCACAAGCCTGGCCAAGGTTGAAAAGCTCGACAAGCATTGTTCACAAATTGCATTTGTTCCAAGATAGTGAGCGGGTAATTGCCTAAAATGCCTTGACCAGCCAATAATTGACTGAGTAATGCTTCTTTTTGGCTACTTAAGGATGATTTATTGTCACTGAGAGTTTTTAATTTTTCCTCTGGAATAATCGTCATTAATTTTGTTAATTGGGACCAAGCAACAAAGGCATCAGTTTTGTTTAAGCTCTGCGCGAATGGGGTGGGCGATGGTTGACTTTGAGCAGTCGCTGTTAGTTCTCCATCGATGAATTGCTTAATGTTTTTTGCCAAGGATTGATTCATTAATTGAAAAGCGTGTTGGTAATAATCGGTTAGTATCCAATCCGCTTTGATCTCAAATTTTTTTTGCACAATAATATCACCAGCGTCGAGTTCTTTGCTAATTGTCATCAAGGTCACGGCAGATTTTTTACCACCAATGATGTTGTCCTGCCAGGGACGTTGAAAATCTTGAAACAACAGAGCCATTTGTCCTGGTGAACTACCGCGCCAGCGGGGTAGCAGTGAGGGATGAATGTTTAAAGTAGTAATTTTGGGGAAAGCTAGTAGCCAATCAGGGATAAAGTAGCCAAAATCCACCACTAGTAAAATATCAACCTCTTGAGAGCGAATTTGTTTCTTCAGTTGCGGATTTTTTAAATTATCTGGAACTAATACTGTGTTAATTTTTCTCTCCTGGGCCCACTGGGCTAAGGGATTAATGGTTAAAGTCTGTTTGCGACCGATTTTTTTTGGTGGGGGAGTCAGTACCCAGAGCAAATTAAAAGCTGGGTCTTTGGTCAGTTGCTCGGCAATTTGTTGGCTGTACTGAGTGGAGCCAGCAACGGCCAAACGATATTGTTTAGAAGCATTAGTTGACATGTTAATCTTTAAATTAAAAACTGGCTAAAATTTCTCGATCTTCGAGTTCTACCCATTCATTTTTTATCAGGACATAAGCCGGTAGACCATTTTCTAGCAGGTGATCGGTAAATAAAACCCCTTGCAGATGGTCGTATTCATGCTGAATGATTCTGGCCAAAAAACCTTGATATTTCTCTTGTTTAGTTTCTAGTTCACCAGTTTGGCTAAAAGTCTGATATGTCACTTCGACCCATGCCCAACGAGGGACTGGCCCGTAGATTTTTGGTACAGATAGACAGCCCTCAAAATGTTCAGTTTCTTTGAGTAAAGTTTTTTTCTGGCTATGGGCGATGATTTTGGGGTTAATGAAAGCGGTTAGTTGATCCAGTTTATCATCTGGTTTGCTTTTTTGGGGTTGATCTTGCTCTGTTTGATCTTGGCTTTTTTGATTTTGCTCTGTTTGATTTGACGCAGTCTGATCATTCTCGGTAAGGTCGTGCTCGGTGTGGCGTAAAACAAAAATTTGCCAGGATTTATTGACTTGAGGTGCAGCTAAACCCACGCCTTCAGGATCTTTTTCCAGTAACAGTTGTTTTTTGAGACGCTCAACAAACTTGGCCAATCTTTTATCAAATTTAGTGACGGGATGAGCCACTTGGCGCAGGGTAGGATGAGGAGCGCTAATAATTTTCATCTGGGCTATTATACCTCAAAAAGCTTGCTTTATTAATCTTTATTCCAAATTTTGCTTAGCTAAAGCTTGTTGAGCTAAATCATTATCTGGATCAATATTTTCCAATATATATCGATAATTATTGGCTGCTTCGGCGGTTTTGCCCTGTAAATCTAAGATTTGACCAAGAGCAAAGTAGGCTTGCCAATAATTAGCTTTCAGTTCGATTGTTTTTTGAAGCAAGGCAATGGCTTGTTCTTGGTTACCCATTTCTTCTTCCACTAAAGCTAAGTTGTAATAAAGTTTGGCTTCAGTGGGTGACAGCTCGATGGCCTTTAATAAGGTTTCTTTGGCAGCCTGATAAAACCCGGCATTGAGTTGGGCTAATCTGATAAAAATTCTTGCTCGACTCTTATAAAAATTAAGATGCACCGGATTAAGTTTTTGTACATAATTACTGGTTTCAATGGCCGCTTCAGCGAATTGGGCACTATTGGTGGCTTGACCCTCTTGGGCAAAAGCAACGGCTAAATTGCTATATTGAGTAGCTAATTCATCATAAAAGACTGCTTCCTTGGGAGATTTTTCAATAGCTTCTTGCATCAGGTTGAGGCCTGCTTGCCATTTGCCATCTTGAATATAAGTATTGGCATTATAAAAGAGATTATCCGCTCGCCAAATTTGCCAAATACTTTTGTTGACCACCGTTAAAATTAGTAAAATCGCGACTGCTATCAGATATTCTGGCCAGCCCAACTTGGCTGTGGTAATTTTTGGCCAAGTCACTGTTTCTTTAACTATGGCAGCAGCAAAAATACTAAATAATAAATTGGTCGTCACCGTAGAAAAACCAAAGAAATTGCTGATAAACATCGCCAACAAGGCCACACTTAAGGCAATTTTTTGGCTTGATAGTTGTTGAGTTCGCCAAAGTTTAATTAAATAAATCAATAACGCTACAAACAAAGCCAAATAGGTAGCTAAGCCCACCATCCCGGTGGTGGCCAAGAAATTCAGCAGTTCATTATGAGCTTTGTTATACAAAAAATCCCATTCTGACAGCAGATTATGTTCAACTGGTCGATCTCGATAATAACTATAAGCAAAGGTTTCTACACCTGAACCAAAGATGGGGTAGCGTTGCCAAACTTTTAAGGCTCCTTGCCAAACCACTTTACGAATATCGCTCGATTTAGAGCCTCCTTCTGTAATCATCGGTGCACTGATTTCCTCACCATTGCCATTGTTTACTTCTAAACCTTCGGTCAAAAAGCTGAAAATTGATTGATTGGGTCGGCTTAAACTCAATTCTCGGCCAAAGAGGAGAAAAACTATAACCACTACAACTAGCGGTGAGATCAATTGGGGGAGGCTGAGTTTTTTATCCTTTTTGTTGTTTTGCAAAAATTTCTCAGCGATGATTTGCACCAATAAAGCAACGCCCAGAGCCAAAAGACCAGATCTGGATTTGGTGAAAAAGAGAGCAGTCACTAATAAAAATAGCAATAGTAGATTAAAAATAATTGGCCAGCGGGTTTTCTTTTTGCCTTGGTTGTGCATAGTTTCCCAGATTTGCCAAATGGCTAGGGGAATAGTCATCAACAAGAAACCAGCCAACCAGTTGGGTTGGCCAAAAGTGGCAAAAACGCGATTTTGCACATCTTGAACCCAGCAAGCCACGTTATATTTGCCAGTGACTATTAAACAGCTTAGTGAGTGCCCAAAATGTTCGGGAATGGCATACAAACTAATTAGAAGAGCGGCAAAAAGTAAATTTTTTAAGATTAAATTTAGTTGTTTTTTACTAAGGTTATATTGAGCAGCAAAAAATAAGGCAAGATAAGCAATAATTGATAACAAACCGCCATTAAAACGCGTGTAATAACCAAAAATTGAGGTCCGCTGATGCATGGAAAAAATAGTTGACAGTAACTGAGAAAAGAAAAACAAAGCAACAAGGTAATTATGAGTTCTATTTTTCCATAAGAGTTGTTTCCTAATTAATGAGCGCCCAGCCCAAACCGCTAGAATTAAACTAGTGAACAGATAAACCACGATCATTTTATTAAATTCAAACAATTCTTGATTAAACCAAGTGAAAACAAAGGGGGTAGCAAAGACCAAAATATTAAAAAGAGCAAAAATTAACTTTTGCAAAAAATCGTCAATTTTTTGTCTTTGACTAGTCATTATGGCCATAGTATAGCGGATTTTCTGCTTCTTTTTACTCTTAATTTGTGTTAAATTAAAGGAGTAAATAAGAAAGCCTGCCTATGACCAATATTCAAGACGATCAAAACGTACAAAAACAGCCAACTAAAGCGGATGTTGATGAATTACTTAATCAACTTGAAGCTCTTAGTCAAGAAATTGCGGCTAAAACTGTTGTTGATCAGCCTCAATTAGAAGCTGCTCCAACGCCTCCAGCTTTGGCAGGTAGTGATGAGCCTCAATTACCAGCAAGCCAGCAAACGGATGGCCAAAAAAAAGATTTAGATTTGGATAAGTTTATCAGTGAATTAGAAACCAAAATTGCCGAAAAAGATGAGGGTACTACTCCTGGAGAAGCAGCGCCTCAAAGTCAAACCCAACCAATCGAACCGTGGCCAGAGCCAGCCAAACCGCAATCGGAGCCAGCTGAACCGCAACTAGAGCCAGCCGAATCACCAGTCCAGCCAGTCACAGAACCCGCTATAAAAGAAGAACAGTCCAATTTCCCAGATAATTTTTCTCGTCAACGACCCTCTTTGGATTTATCAGAAGTCGAGGAAAAAGAAGCACCCAGTCTGACATTAAATAATGGACGATTAGAGCCAACTCCAGAGTCAAATCCAAAGCCAACGGCTGAACCAAGTGCAGAGCCAACTCTAGAGCCAACTCCAGAGCCAACGGCTGAACCAAGTGCAGAGCCAACTCCTGAGCCAGTTAACGAAGAAGATTTAGAGAAACAAAATATCTTTGCCATGTTGGGTCTAAAAAATCTGGAAGAATCAGAAAAAGAAGCTTTTTTAGCTGATTTAGAACAATTGATTTGGGATAATTTTGTAGAAGTAGAATTACCATTACTTTTAAACAGCGAGCAAAAAGCCCAAGCTGATCAAATTTTAGCTGATCAAAGTAAGACAGAAAATGAGCGTAGAGAAGCTCTTTTGGCCTATGTTGAACCTTTTATACCCAATCTTGATGAAGTAATGTATAAAAAGGCTTTATCGTTGAAAAAAGAGATGTTTGAAGAGAGAGTAAAAAAGATGAGAGATCAGGCCACTGAAGAAAATAATTTAAGCCTCATGGCTGATTTAGACCAGATCCAAGAGTTAATAGCAGCCGGTCGCTACAAGACCGCCACGGAACTTTTGAATAAAGCCTAAGTTTCTGTTAAGCTTTGATATATGGAGAAAGGGATTGAGCTAATTGATCTTAGCTACCAACCTTGGGTTTTTTTGTGGGATGCCAATCAAGAACAAATTATTAATTTTGGTCAGGAAGCCTTGGATTGGTGGCAATTGTATCGACGGGACGCTGGCAATGAACATTGGCAGTTGGTTTATCCCTTGAAGTCGGGCATTTTACAATCGCAGTGGGCACTGGAACAAGTTTTACAGCATGATTTTGTACTAAATCGTGAACACTTAAAAAAAGCTAAACGTTTACAAATAGTTGTAACGGGGGCGAATACCAATTTAGAACAAGAGACGATTAGACGTAGTTTTGCTCAGAATTTTTTAAAACCAGTAGTTATAGTTGAGCGAGCCGCCTTTTTGAACCAATATTTACGCGCTAAACAAGATTTTTCAAAATTAAAATTAATTATTGATTTGAATTTAGACTTTGCGGAATTATCTCTGTTTTTATTAGATAAAAACTTAAAAAGTAAGCACCTGCCATTAAGTGAAAATCTTGATGAAGCAATGTTAATTAAACGTCTGAAAGCCGCAATAGATAGTTTTATTCTTAATGTGCCCAGCAAACTTTTTCAAGAAAAATGGCAATATTTTTACCTTTTTGTTCATCCCCAGCTCAAAAGTTCCTCAATTTTGGATGAATTAAGTCGTCACTTAAAGATGGAGGGTATTTTGAATCAGGAACAGCTCACTGCCTATGTTTAATTATCAAAAAGTTGGTCGCTATTTTCTTATTATTGTTGTGTTGGTATTTATCTTTTTGCTGGATTTTTTAGGATTATTGGCCTTGCCAAATTTGCGTCGACTGGCAATTAATTGGCAAGCGGCCAATTATCGAGCTATTTCTACTTTAGTGCGACCAGTAACTCAATTAAAAGAGTTCTGGCAATTGAGGCAAAGATTAGAAGACCTCGAATATCGTTATCGAGAAGCTTCAGTGCAATTAACTGAATTGGCTGCGCTACGCGAAGAGAATCAAGCTTTGCGAGCACTTTTAGAAAATAGTGATCGTGCTTTAAGTAAAAATTTAATTACCAAGCCGATTAGCTCCTTTGCTAAACCAGTATTGGCTATTGGTAGTGATAGCGGTTTGCAAGTAGGATCGCTGGTCCTGGGGCAGGGTAATCTCTTAGGTGTAGTCGAAGAAGTCAGTCAACAGCAAGCTCGAGTCTTGTTGCTGAAAAATATGCTTGAACAAGGTATAGTGGCCAAAACAGAATCTGGGGTGATGGGTATTGTTAAAGGAGATGGCAGAAATATTTTGTTAACTGAAGTAGCCAGTGAAGAAACTTTAAATTTACGAGAGCGAGTAGTCACAGTTGGACAGGAAGGGATTCCTCCTGACATTTTTATTGGCAGAATCATTAGTTTAAAGGAAATTAATCCAGCTAAGTCGACGCAGGAAGCTATTTTGCAACAAGATGTTAATTTTTATGAATTAAGTTTAGTCGAGGTGCAGCCATGATTTATTTAAACTATTTTTTGCAATTGGTTTTTATCTTATTTTTGCTGAGTGTGGAATCAACTTTGGCGACCCCGATTTTTAGCTTATTTTTGGCTTTTAAGTTTTTGGATCGGTTCAATCCGCGAGATGACCACAGTTTTTATTGGCTACTCGTGCTGTTATTATTGATTAGTTTAGCAGTTGCCTTATTTTATCAATTGGGTGTTGGCGTTAGTGTGGCGATGATTGCTGTCTACTATTATTTAAGAACTTTATTGGGGAGAAAAGTTTTTCTTAAAAGTTCTCGGCAGTGGCAACTTTTGCAACTATTACTATTTGCTGTCTTACAAGTGACGATCTTCTTTTTGTCTGATTTGACTGTTAATTATTTTATGATTTTACAAGGCGTGGTGATTTTAATTTTCTTAATTTATAAAACGATTAGCATTAATAAGTTATGAAAAAAAACACTTTTGCTTATCAAGATCAAAAGAAGTTGTTTTGGCTGATGATCTTTTTGTTTTTTCTTTTTACTTTTTTGGGTTTGCGCTTAATTGATTTGCAATTGGTGCGTGGTCAGGAATTAGCTGAGTTGGCTGAGAAAAATCGGTACTTCTCTAAAAGTGTTTTGACTGAGCGAGCTTTAATTTTTGACCGTTACCAACAGCCCCTGGTTAAAAATCATCCTAATTACTATCGATTAGCCGATCCACAACAACTATATAGTCAACAGCAATTAATTGATCGCGATCAAGCTCTTTTTTTGTTAGCTACTGATAGTGCTCAGCTTAATCATGATTTTTCCAGAGTTTATATTTATTCCCAGCCCTTAGCTCATGTTTTGGGTTATGTCACAGGAGTAACGGCGGCTGATTTGGTGGATAATCAACAATTAAATTTTTTTGAACAATTCGGTCGGATGGGTCTAGAAAGTTATTTTGACAATTTATTGCGTTCCAGTCCAGGAACAGAGGTATATGAAGTTGACGCTATGGGTAATATGCAACAACTAGTGAGCAAAACTGCAGCTATCGATGGCGAAAGTTTATATACCACTCTTGACCCGTTTTTATCTGCAGTAGCTGATGAGGCGTTGGCGGGTAAACGCGGAGCGGTGATCATTATGGATGCTCAAACTGGACAAGTTTTGACATTACTGAGTAGTCCGAGCTTTGATCCCAATTTGTTTGAAGCAGTTAGAATAGCTCGTCTACGAGGTGAAACTGATAGTGAAGCGCAACAAACATTAAATAGTTATTTGACTGATGAACGACAGTTATTTTTTAATCGAGCGGTGAGCGGCAATTATCCCCCTGGATCAGTATTTAAAGTGGTGACAGCCTTAGCTGCTTTAGAAGAAGGTGTCGTCGATTTATCAACGACGGTTAGGGATGAAGGTGTCTTGGAAATTGGTGACTATCAGTATGCTAACTGGTATTTCACTCAATATGGTCGGGTAGAAGGTGATATTAATCTGTCGAGGGCGCTTATTCGCAGTAATGATATTTTCTTTTATAAAACCGCTGAATGGCTGGGTCCCGAAAAATTAGCCGACTATGCTCGGTTATTGGGTTTAGGTCAACCTACTGGGATCGAACTGGGGAGTGAAGCCTCTGGCTTAGTACCTGATCCGGCTTGGAAAGAAGAGCAGTTTGGTGAAAGGTGGTTTTTGGGTAATACTTACCATTTCGGGATTGGTCAGGGAGACTTATTAGTCAGTCCATTACAAATGGCCAGAGTTTTTCAAGCCATTTTTAATCAGGGAGTAATTTGTCGCCCAACCTTAGTCGCTGGTACTAGAGAATGCCACGATTTGGCTTTTAATCAAGAAAATTTGGAGATTATTAATCAAGCCTTGTTGGGGGTCACTCAAGAGGGAGGGACAGCCTTTCCGTTGTTTGATTATAACCGGAGTGTGGCCAATGTCCTCAATCAGCGTTTGGGGGCCGATACTGTTAACAATATGACCGCTAGAGAAAAAATTAAAGCGGGAATGATTGCTGGCAAAACTGGTACTTCAGAATTTGGTACAGACAATGAACGAGGTTATCGAGCCACGCATGCTTGGTTTTCTAGTGTAGTCGGACTCAACAAACAACTAATTTTGGATCATTGGCAAGAATTAGGCATGGACAAAGCTAGTCCAGCTCAACAAGCGTGGTTGACCGCTTTGGCAAACAATCAATTACCTCAAGAATTAGTAATTACCGTCTTGGTTGAAAGTGATGGTGAAACAATTTATCGGGAGGGTTCAGCAGACGCAGCCCCTATTGTTAGGGATATTTTAACTTGGATGACCGGTTTTTAATTGATGACAATTTTTTTAATAGATGAGAGTTTTTTTGATAGAGTAGCTAGTAATTTCGACTATTGCTTGTCAAATTTTATGGATTTTTGGGATGTCAAGGTTTTGTCACCAAAGTGGCTGATAATTACTTCATGAAACAATTTGCTAAAGCTCATTTAACTGCATTGTGGTCAGTACCTGGCATAGGCTATCAGAGTTTTCAACGTTGCTTATTGATCCAAAAAAAGACCCGAATTAGCGACGAAGGGTTTTGGTCAAATCAGGATCAGATTTGGCAAAAATCAATGCTATCAAAAAAGCAGGTAGAGTCAATAATAAAATTCAAAAAAGAACACAATTTTACTGATTATTACTACAGTTTAAAAAAGAAACAGATTCGGGTCATGGTGGATAGAGAAAGGCATTATCCAAGTTTACTGAAAAACATTGCTCAGCCACCACCGGTTTTGTTTTATAAAGCGCGGGCCAAAATCACGGCTGATTATTGGCAGAATTTATTTTTAGCGGTAGTTGGTACCCGTCGCGTTACTGCTTACGGTCGTTTTGTGCTGAAAAGTTTAGTGCGTGATGTATTGATCGCCAGTCAGGCCAAATTAGTTTCTGGTTTTATGTATGGAGTGGATGTTGAAGCAATGAAAATAGCTCAGCAGGTTAGTCAAAGCATTGGGGTTTTAGGCTACGGTTTTGATTATTGTTATCCTAGACACCAACAAGCATTGATGCAACAAATGCTGGAAGAAGGAGCTATTTTTTTTAGTGAATATCCACCTTTTATTCAACCTAGCGCTGGCAGTTTTGTGCAAAGAAATCGCATTATTGCTGGTTTAGCCAGAGCGGTTTTGGTTGTTGAAGCAGCCAAAAACAGTGGTAGTTTGATTACGGCTCAATTTGCCGTCGATGAAGGGCGGACGGTGTTAGCAGTGCCAGGGCCCATTACTAATCCATATTCATTGGCTTGTCACCAGTTAATTAGAGAGGGTGCTAATTTATTAGCTAGTGTCGAGGATTTTTATACCGCTCTGAACTTATCCAATCAAAAACAGCATTTATCCGATCAGGAACAGCATTTATCCAATCAAGAACAGCCACCTAGAACAAGAACAGACGCCAACTCTCAATCGTCAGTGAAAAAAAGCCAATTTTTAGCTAACCAGGCGCTTTTATCCGATCAAGAAACAACAATTATAAATATCTTGCAGAATCAGGGCGTGGCGCTATCCTTTGATCAATTAAGTGCTAACAGTCAATTTGATCATGGCCAACTGGCAGAGTGCTTATTAAAATTGCAAATCAAGCAAATTATTCAACAAGAAGGACAAAATTATGTCTTAAAAACTTAAGCTCCATTTGCTTTTTTTTCCCTAATCCTTTTAAAATGAGGGCTTAGTTTGCATTAATCACTATAATACGAAGATAATAAACGAAGGTAATAAATGAATTTAGTTATTGTTGAGTCACCCACCAAAGCTCGAAAGCTTAAATCATATTTGGGTGGTGCTTACACTGTAGAGGCCTCAGTTGGACATGTGCGGGATTTACCTAAGAAAAGTTTGGGTATTGATTTAGAAAATAATTATCAACCGCTTTATGAAGTCAGCAGTGATAAGAAAAAAGTGGTGAGTAAATTGAGAAAATTAGCCAGAGAAGCTGATGCTATTTATCTAGCAATGGATCCAGATCGAGAAGGAGAGGCCATTGCTTGGCATATTAAGTATTTGTTGGAGCATGATCGACAGGCTAAAAAAAGCGAAACTACTAAGCGCAATTATTTGCGTTCAACCTTTTATGAAATTACTAAACCCGCAGTATTAAAAGCGATCGCTCAGCCCAGCACCATCAATTTAGATTTGGTGAATGCGCAACAAGCTAGAAGAGTTTTGGATCGGTTAGTGGGTTATAAAGTGTCACCAGTACTCTGGAAAAAAGTGAGACGCGGTTTGTCAGCGGGAAGAGTGCAATCAGTCGCTTTGCGGATGATTGTTGAGCGCGAGAGAGAAATTGAAGCTTTCAAAAGTGATGAATATTGGGAATTTGCCGTGGCCCTAGCCATTCCCAATCATTTTTCAGCAACTGAACTCGCTCGGTGGCAAAAAAAAGAGGCCATTTTTAGTGACAATTTCGAACTTGAATTACCCAAAGAAATTTTAGTTTTATCGGTGGAGAAAGTTGATAATAAAAAATTAAAAATTGATAATGAACAGGATGCAAAACAAGTTGTGGCTGATTTAGATCAGGCGCAATACCAAGTTAAAGATCTAAAGCAGGTTGAGCGACGTCGCCAAAGTTTGCCACCTTTTACCACATCTTTGTTGCAACAGTCTGCGGCCAATCGTTTTGGTTTTAGTGCCAAACAAACCATGAGTTTGGCGCAACGTCTCTACGAAGAGGGTTTAATTACTTACCATCGTACCGATGCTTTTTATTTAGCCAAGAGTGCGGTTGAGTCAGCTCGTCAATATATTGCGCGAGAGTTTGGTGCCAAATATGTGCCAGAAAAGCCGCGCTATTTTAGTCAAAAAAATAAAAATTCTCAAGAGGCTCATGAGGCAATTCGGGCTACAGATCTCAGTATCACTAAAGAAAATTTGCAAAAGGTCGCCAAACTCACCACTAATCACATTAAACTTTATGATTTAATTTGGCGTCGATTTTTAGCCTCACAAATGAGTGATGCAGTTTATGATCAAACGACTATTTTGGTCAGTGCCAAGGTTAAGGATAAAAAGAAAGAATATGAGTTAAAAGTAGTTGGCTCGGTGATGAAATTTCCTGGTTGGCGACGCTTGTTCAATCAAAAAAGTGACCTAATTTTGCCAGAGGTGAAAGTCAAGCAAGATTTGATTTATTTAGCGCAAAATCCACTGCAGAAATTTACTCAACCACCAGCTCGCTACAACGACGCTTCGTTGATCAAAGAGTTAGAAAAAAAAGGCATTGGACGTCCAAGTACTTATGCCTCAATTATTTCTGTGATTATTCAGCGGGGTTACGTGGAAAGAGAAGCTCGTCGCTTTTTTGCCACACCGATTGGCGTAACAGTGAGCGATTTTTTGTTAGAGCATTTTCAAGTGTTAATGGATTATGATTTTACGGCCACTATTGAAGCCAGCCTGGATCAGATTGCGGAGGGTAAAAAAGCTTGGACTAAGGTGGTAGACGAATTTTACCAACCATTAGCTAAACGCATCGAAGCAGTCACTAAAGAGGCTGAACGAGTGGCAGTACCAGTGGAAAAAACTGGCAAACCATGTCCGGAATGTGCCAAACTAGTGGCAGCGGGAGAATTAGAGCAAAAAGACGCTGGTGAAGTGGTGATCCGCTCAGGTCGATATGGCAAATTTAAGAGCTGTAGTCGTTTTCCTGATTGCAAATACACCGAAAATTTAGTGGAAACATTGGGCGATCAACTGTGTCCACTGTGTCAAAAAGCACCAATTGTTATTAAAAACACCCGCTGGGGTAAATCTTTTTATGGTTGCGCCGATTATCCTCAATGCCAATGGGCATCTTGGAAGAAACCAGCACCTGGCTTAAAATTAACTCAAGCCGAATGGAAAGAAATTCAAGCCAAGCGGGCAGCTTGGAAAGCTAAACGAGCTCAAAATAAGGCTAATAAAGCTAAAAGCAAAAGTCAGAGTAAAAGTAAAAAAACTAGTAAAAAGTCAGTAGCTAAATCTAGCAAAAAACAGAAGAAATCCTCATGAGAATCATGCTTTTTGGTGGTAGTTTTAACCCACCTCATCTTGGTCATCAGCAAATGGCTACAACAGTACTCAAAGTAGGTTTAGCTGATCAGTTGTGGTATTTGCCAGTGGGTAAGCATGATTTTGCCAAGGACGTGGTATCAGCTCAGCAACGTTTAGCCATGTTAGAGTTAATTTTGCCTCAAGTTGGTGAGCCTTTTTTTGGTCAAATGCGCATTGAGGATTGTGAAATCCGTTATTTCAAAACTAGCTACACCGCTACTACTCTCGATTATTTAAGTGCCCGTTATCCAGAGCATCAATTTTCTTTTTTGTTGGGTAGCGACAATCTGCCCCAGTTTAATCTGTGGTATGACCAAAAAGGTCGAGATTATCACTATTTACTGGAAAATTATCCTGTTTTTGTTTATCCTCGAGTCAATTATCCACTTGAACCACTTGATGAAAAGATGATTCCCTTGACTAATTTAAAAGCGGTGGCAGTTTCTTCAACCCAAGTGAGAGAAGCGCTGAGTAGTGGCAATCAGCAGACAGATTTAAAACACTTGCTTGATGAGCGTATTATCAATTATATTAGAAAACATCAACTATATGGCACAAGCTAAATATCAAATTTATTATCAAAAAATGATTGATGATAACCGAACTTTATTTGATCGTTTTGCTAAAATTCATCAATTATTTGAAAAAGATCAAGAGCTGAATGCTGAGGCTTTTCATCAATTGGGGAAAGAAGTTTTGGAAGTAATCCGTGATTACGATCGGCGATTATGTGCGGCAATGGGTCGGGGTGTTTATAGTGTTTATTCGGATAAATTGTCACAGAAATTTTGGGATTTAGTCCGAGCAGATTTTCCCAAAATTGATCTAGTTGGGGTGAAAGTGAAAAAAGTGACAGTTTAGTTGGCTGCCTGTGTGTCTTTAGTTAAACTTGTGTTATAGTTTTTTTATGAATCAAATGGTGCGCATTATTTTTAATCCCCAAGAAATTAAACCCATCGTGGCTGAGGCAAAGAAAAAGGGTCAGAAGGTAGTGCTAACTCAAGGTTCATTTGATTTAGTGCATATTGGTCATGCTCGATATTGTGAAAAAGCCAAATCTTTTGGTGACTTATTAATTGTCGGAGTTGATAGCGATGAAAAAGTAAGGGCTCGCAAAGGTAAAAATCGCCCTATTGTACCTCAAGACGAGAGAATGGAGATGCTTACTCACTTGCGAAGTGTAGATTATGTAGTGTTAAAAGAACTAGGCGATCCGAAGTTTAGTTTAATCAAAGCGGTTAAACCAGATGTTTTAGTGGCAACTAAGGGTACTTATGATACGGCTACTATTCGCTATTTAGAGACGATTTGTGGCAAGATTGTTGTTTTGGAACCGATGGCCACTACTAGTACCACGGGCAAAATCCGACTAATGCAGATGAAAACCGCTAATAGCATTAAAGATAAAATGACTAGTAAATTAATTGCTACCATTGAGGACGTTTTGGCAGAATTTAAGGATGATTAAACAATAATGTTATGGAAAAAGTCTTAGCTTTATATTTACCAGTTTTACATGAAGGCTATCGATTATTTTTAGCTAAAAACTCAGACGCTAAAAAACTCCTTTTGTTTGATCAAAAATTGTTGCGAACTTGGCCAGCTTTTGCCTATTTAAAAAAAGATATTCGGGCTCTTGATAGTCAATTAATGAAGAAAGCGGTCAGTCAGCTTTTTCCACAATTAGACATTATCGTCATTAACCATCAGCAAGATTGGCAAAACTTGTTAAATTTGGCCAAAGATAGACGATGGCAGTGGGTGCTCAGTAATGATGATTTAGGCAGATATTTAGCAGCGGAGCAATTAGTAGGGCAACCAATTACTTTTGACTCGTATTTTTTGCGTTGGGACAGATTGGCGGTTGAGCAGGCTCAGCGACAATTGAGCAAACAAACAGACCAAGCACCTTCTGAGGAATTTCAACCAGATCAGATCATTAGTCAAGACAGTTTGGAAAAAGAGATCATGAAGCAGGCTTTTGTGCAAGCTAATTATAGTAACAATTGGTGGCGGCAAGTTGGGGTCGTGTTACTCAAAGATGGACAAGTTTTACTCAGTACCTACAATCAACATTTACCCAACCCGCAAGAACAGTATTTTAGCGGTGATCCACGGAGTTTATTTACTTCAGGGGAAGCCATTGAACTCACCAGCTCTATTCATGCTGAGGCGCTCGCTATCGCTCGCGCCGCCAAACAAGGCATTTCTCTCGCTGGTGCTGATTTATTTGTGACCACTTTTCCTTGCCCAATTTGTGCTAAACAAGTAGCAGCTAGTGGGATTAAGCGCCTTTACTATAGTCAGGGTTATGCAATTTTGGATGGTTGGCAAGTATTAAAAGCGGCAGACATTGAGCTTATTCAAGTCAAATTTAATCAGGCAGAAAAAGACCAATTGGCGAGTCAAAAAAGCCAAGCCAGTAACCTAAAAAAACGTTATTCTTGAAATTTTTGGTTTTTCCATCAACTAGATGTCAAAAAATATTTAATCCTCAGTCAGATTTCGACCAATTTTAATTCTCACTGGGACAAAATTAGGACTTTCAATATCTGGCTCAATTAATTGCACATGTAAATGACTAATAGTACCAGCACTATAATCAGTATCGCCAAAACGCATCGCCAATCCACCCCCTTTAATCGCATAACTTTGTTCAATTTCAGCAATTAGTTCAAATAATTCTTGACCAGCAGCTGGTGATAAATCGCTCAAACTCACCGCATGCACCTTGTAGATTAATAAAAAATGGTGTTTGGTGTGGCGATATGGCCATTGATTGGTAGTAACCAGCCAAAACTGACCCTCTTTGAGAATTGGTTGTTGATGATATTTGCAGAGATTTTCCCGACAAAATGGACAGTGTTTCGCATCCGCAATGTCCTTCATGACTGATTTTTGTTCTGTTTCTCGGGCGTTCGCTAGATTGATAAACTGATTTTTTGCTTTTTTTGTCATGTTAAACTGCTACGGGAATATTCCAAATTCCAGGATGGGGTTGATAATTTTCTAACGTAAAATCTTCTTTACGGAAGGCGAATAAATCTTTGACTTGTGGATTTAATTTCATATGTGGCAGAGGTTTGGGTTCACGAGCTAGCATGGTTTTTACGGCTTCAATTTGATCAACATAAATATGAGCATCAGAAAAACTGTGAACGAATTCATAAGCTTCTAAATCAAGTACCTGAGCAATCATCATCGTTAAAGCAGCGTATTGCACCATGTTGGATGGTACCCCAATCGGCAAATCAGCACTCCGCTGAAACATGTGTAAAGTGAGTTGATTATCAATAATTCTCAGATGGATCCAACCATGACAAGGACAAACCACCACTTTTTGTGTACGACCTTTGATACGCATGGTGTATTGGGGGATCCAAGGGGTAATAAAGTGGGTGCGCAAATGGGGGTTTTCGCGCATTTGTTGCAAAACATGAGCAAACTGATTGTAGGTTTCACCTTCAGCAGTAGGGAAGTCATGAAAGGCGGCGCCGTATGAACCTGGACCCAAATCGCCAATTGCCAGTTTCCGTTTTTTGGCTTTGTCCTCAGTACCCCAAGCTTTCCACCAATAACAACCATAGCTTTCTAATTCTTCAATGGTTCTGGCACCATTAATAAAAGCAATAATTTCTGCAATCGCTTGTCGCCAAATCTTTTCACTTAATTTACGCTCGGTAATTGCTGGAAAACCCTCGGCTAATTTGAAATGCATGGGCTTGGGTCCGATAATGGTCAGCGCATCTACTCCTTGAGGAGTGCTAACCCTTTGTCCATGATTAAGAATTTCGGCCAATAATTGTTGATATTGAGAACGTTGTTTTTCCATAGTTTCTAATATATCATAAAGCCGAATTGAAAGAATTTTATGAAAGTGATTGCTCTCAAAACTCCTATGATTAAAATTGGCCAGCAACTGCGACCAATTATTAACCAAAGTATTAAAGAAAATTTTCCAGATGGTTTACCAGAACGTTCAGTGGTGGTGGTCACTTCCAAGATTATTGCTTACGAACAGGGGCGGTTAGTACCAACTTTAGCAGCCGAGCGGGGTAGAGAAGTTACTCGGGAAGAGGAACGGGCTCGCAAGCACCAGCTGGTTCGTCAAGAAGCCGATTACTATTTAGACCCCCATAGTTCGAAGTATGATTTAATGCTGACGATTACTGAAGCCACTTTAATGATTAATGCGGGTATTGATGAGTCCAATGCCAATGAGCACTATGTTCTATGGCCAAAGAATCTTTATGGCGAAGCAGAGAAAATTTGGCGTAATCTGAGAGAAGATTTTGGAGTTAAAGAAGTGGGAGTGATTATCCCTGATAGTCGGTCGGTGCCACTACGTTGGGGAGTAGTTGGTATGTCACTCGCAAGCTGTGGGTTTCAGCCTTTAAATAATCGGGTAGGTGACAAAGATTTATTTGGTAGAGAAATTAAAATGGTGCAAGTTAATGTCGCTGAAGCTTTGGCTACCGCAGCCGTTTTTGAAATGGGTGAGGTAGAGGAGCAAACACCACTAGCCGTGATTACTGATAGCCAAATGATTAAATTTATGGATCGGCCACTCAATGAGCAAGAATTAGCTGATCTCAGAATTGAAGCCGAAGATGATATGTACGGTCCCTTGTTGACTAGTGTGGATTGGCAAAAAGGTCAAAGAAATGAAAAAAACTAACCGAGCTAATGTCAAAGTTACTTTGATTGTGGCCACTAGTAAGGATGGTTATATTAGTCCTGCTGATGGGGTGACATTGCCTTCAACCAAGTGGACGAGTCAAGAAGACCACCAATTTTTTACGGAAAAAACCCAAGAAATAAGCGTGATGATTATGGGTCGAGCCACTTATGACACCATTGGTCGGCCGTTGCCAAGACGCGTGATCGTGGTTTTGACGCGTGATAGTGAAAAACAAGCAGCTGCCGCTCGGCGAAAATTAAAGATGGATTATTTGCCTAATAATTTGCGCTTTACTAGCAAATCTCCCCAGGAGGTTTTACAAGCTTTAGCGACTGAAGGCTATCAGCAAGTAGCTTTATGCGGTGGAGCCAGCCTTTACCAACTTTTTACTGCAGAGGATTTAGTTGACGAAATGTTTATTACTGTGGAACCAATTGAGTTTGGTGATGGTATTAAATTATTCAAAGACGAACAAATATTTACTAATTTTCAATTAGTCCAAGAAACCCCACTCAATAAACAAGGCACAATTTTGCAACATTGGGTAAGAAAAGCAGATTAAAATCAATCAACCAGCAAGTTTTTAGGCTTTTTCTAGAAGATTTTCAATGTCCTGAGCACTAAGTTCGGGGAACATTTCCCTAAGTTTGGCGCGTCTCATTTCTTCAGGATTATGTTCCATAGCCCTGGCCACTCTTTTAGCTTCTTCAATGATTGTGGCTTTTTCAGTTAACTCTGGTTGTGTCTCTTGTCTTAATTGTGTTTTGCTTTCTTTAGTCATATGTTTTCATTCTAACGGTTAATAAGGGTTTTGCCAAGCATGTTTATTAGGGCTTTGCTTAATAAAAACTGCTACCATGACCAGGTAAAGCCAGAGAATAAGCACCAGCTTCTTTCAATTGTTTGAGTTTAGTTAAGCTTTTTAGTAAATGTTGATGATTGCTATAAGCAAAATCAGTACGACCCACTCCGTTAGCAAAGAGTGTATCTCCAGTAAATAAATAGGTCTCATCATTGTCTTGTTTGTCACTCAACAGGGCAATGCTTCCTGGTGTGTGCCCAGGAGTGTGGATGACTTTGAGCGTTTCATTAGCAAAATTAATGATTTGGCCATCGCTTAGCGACCGATTGGGTTTGGGTACTGGATCAACTGCTCTTTTTAACCAGTGGCGGGCGCTATCTTGGGCTTGGTCTATTAAAAAATTATCAGCGCTATGCAGCATGATTGGTAAGTTAGGCCAGGCTGTGGCTAAGCTTAACAAGCCCAAACAGTGGTCGAAATGTCCATGAGTCAGAATTACCGCTTGTAGGGTTAAATTGTGCCGACTTAATTCCTCATTTAAAAAATCACCATCGTCGGCCGGATCGATAATTATTGCGTCGTGGCCGTTCTCTAGCAGATAGCAATTGGTTTGTAAATCTCCGAGGATAAAAGTTTGTAAATTCATCACTTTAGTCTAGCTTATTTGTCAAAAATTTGTTAGCATTGTCGCAGCATTGACTGAGCAAACCAGTAACAAGATGAAAGTTAAAATTAAGCGTTTCGATAAAAATTTGCCTTTACCAGTTTATAAGACAGCAGGTGCTGCTGCGCTAGATTTGGCAAGCAGAAAAAAAATGACTGTTGGTCCCGGTGAGATTGCCTATGTGCCTTTAAACATAGCGCTGCAGGTTCCAGCCGACAGCTTTGTGTTGGTGGCTGCTCGGAGCTCTTTGCATCAGAGGGGTCTAATGCTGATCAATGGAATTGGGATTGGTGATAGCGATTACTGTGGTAGCGATGATGAGTATCAGGCGGCTGTTTATAATTTTTCTCAAGAATCAGTGTTGATTAAAAAAGGTGAGCGCGTAGCACAAATGATGGTGCTCAGAAGAGAAAAGGTAGAGTGGGAAGAGGTGGACGAATTGCCTAAGACAAAAAATCGTGGCGGTTTTGGTAGTACTGGCAACAGTTAAATTGATTAATAGGGAAATGTCCGTTTACATATAATAATAACCACTAATTTACATATAATAAAAACTAATATTAGATATAAGTTAGATATAAGCAAATTAGGAACAAACTTATGCAATCGAATGGCAAAAGGGGCTTGCTCATTACTCTTGAAGGTGGAGAAGGTGGCGGAAAAACTACCCAAATTGTGCGTCTCAAGAATCATTTAATTGAGGCAGGTAAAGACGTAGTGGTTTTGCGCGAACCAGGAGGAACGGTGATTAGTGAACAAATTCGCGAAGTAGTTTTATCTAGTAAAAATACTGGCATCGCTTTTACTACTGAAGTTCTACTATTTCAAGCTGCCCGCTCACAAATTTATCGAGAAATTGTGTTACCTTCGCTCAAAGCAGGTAAAGTGGTAATTATGGATCGTTCTCGTGATAGTAGCGTGGTTTATCAAGGGATGGTAAGAGGGTTTGGGACCGAATTGATTGAGCAACTTAATGATATTTCCACCAAAAAAACTTATCCAGATCTTACTTTTTTGCTTGATATTCCAGTTAATATTGGTCTTAAAAGAAGAAATGGCACTGGTGAGGTGAATCGTTTAGATATGGAGGCCACAGATTTTCACGAAAAAGTGCGTCAGGGTTATTTGACGCTAGCTAAAAAAGATCAAGAAGAGCATGGTAAAAAAGCGCGTTGGGTGATAATTGATGCTTGTCCCAGTATCGATCAAGTGGAGGACAATATTTGGCAAGTAGTTAAACAGTATTTAGCCAAAAAAGAACTAAGCACCTGGGAAGATAATTTGGCTGGTGTAGATTTAGAATATTCAGAATAAAAGATTTTTAGAAAATTATGCAAAAGTTACCTAAAGCTGTCCGTCGGCTAATCGAAAAATTTGAAGCCCTACCGGGCATTGGTCCGAAATCTGCTCAACGTCTGGTTTTCTATTTATTACACACGCCAGAAAGTCAATTGGTTGATTTTGCCGATAGGCTCTTGGCCCTTAAAAGGGAAACGGTGATGTGTAGTGTCTGTCACAATGTAGCCGAACAAGATCCTTGCGATATCTGTCAAGACAAGCAACGAGATCAAGATTTATTATGTGTGGTAGAACAACCTCTCGATTTATTAGCGATTGAACGTTCAGGTAAGTATCTGGGTCATTATCATGTCTTGCACGGTTCGATTGCCCCACTCAATAATATTGGTCCTGATCAGCTTTATCTGCGTGATGTGAGTAAACGACTCAGAGATTCTTCTGGGAAATTGATAGTCAAGGAATTGATTCTAGCTACCAATCCCACCATGGAAGGCGAAGCGACTGCTTTGTATATTGCTGAAATGCTGAAAAATGATGATTTTTTTGCCAAAAAAATTGAAAGTGGAGCGCTAACTATTACTCGAATCGGTCGTGGTTTGCCGATTGGCGCAGATATTGAATATGCTGATGGGGTGACATTAGCGAGAGCTCTTGAGGGTAGAAGACATTTGTAAATTTTTCTGCTGTTTTATCAGTAATGGTTATTTGATAGGTGCTTCTCTTAGGACTTGTAACCAATCAACAGCTGCGTAACCAACTATTTCGTTTTGACCCTCTTTGGGTTCTGATTTAACTAAGGCCCACTGATAACCATCTTTTTCTCCCACTAACTCGATTACTTTAAAGATTGTGCCCTCAGCAGCATTGGTCACTACAGCGGAATTGATACCAGCCTCACTCCGAATGTTTAAACCGTAACCATCAGTTTCAAAAACTTGCACCCGTGATCCGGGGAAAATGGTTTGATCAACTGCAGGTACTTCAAAAAGTTCAGGTTCGTTAAATGCTTGAACAGCCTCAGGGGTGTTTGTTTGATTGTTTTGAGCTTCATTGTTGAGATAAATGTTGTAAGCAGTTGCAACCATTGGACTATTGTCTCCCAAAGTGTCCAAGTTTCTCTGTTCTTCGTTAGTTAAAGTTTGGCGACAAGATGCTAAACTGATGCCGATTAAAGCGGCCGAGACAAATCTTCTCACTTTTCCCCAATTGGACAACTGTTGATGTTGTTCTTTTGGTGCTGATTTATCTTGATGCTCTTGAGTAATATTGTTTGGTTCATTGTTATTTGCTTTATTCAGTTTATCAACTAAATTGGTGTTTGCATCTAGGTTTTCTGTCATAAAAGACATTATAGCAAAACTTGTTTATTAATACTATTTTTGCTATATTAAAGTGTAGATGGTTCAACATCTGCTAAAGCTAAACCGGGTACTTTTTTCTCACAGAGTTACCCGTTTTTTTGTAAAAAATGCTCAATTAAAACAAATTTTATTAAGTTGTAAGCCTTAGTGCTAGAGGGGGAGATCATGAAAGTGATTGTTCAAGCCAAAAGTCTCAAAGTCACCAGAGCTTTGCGAGAGTTTATTGAGCGACATAGCCAAAAATTAGAGAAATTGGGGCAAGAAATTACAGCGGTTCGTGTTTATTTGGAGCAAAAAACGAAGAAAAGCAGTAAAAGTAAAAATGTTTTGGTGAAATACAAAATTGAAGTCCCCGGTCAAGATTTATGGATTGAGGTAGCCGGTTATGACTTTTATGATGCTATTGTCGATGCTGTCGACGCAGCCACCCGCAAATTAAGAAGAAGTAAAGAAAAACAATTGGAACATTAGCCTTTAATTGGCCTAATCATTAGCCTAGTCCTCAGCCTTGTCTTCTTAAAGAGGGTGGTTATCGTCCTTGGTTTTGTGTTATTCTAAGTGATATGACAGATAATCAAGATCCGCTCCAAGCTTTAAAAACACTAATTGATAATAAGGAAAACGTATCAGCAGCAACTTCTGCCACTAGTGGAGAGCTGACGCCAGAACAACAAGCTGCTCAACAACAAGCTAATGCTGAGGAAGAAGCAAAATTGCAAGCTCAACTGAAAGCACATGAACAACAGCAGGCCGTGTTGGATCAACAAGCTCTTGAGAATTTGAGAACTGAGCTGCCTCAAGTGGTTACAACAGAAGCAAGCGAGGCAAAAACTCAAGATGGCGCCACTGAAGCGGCTGCCACTCAAGATTCAACTCAAGGGCCTGCCAATGAACAGGCTACTCAACAATTAATTCATGAAGTTGAACAGTTAAAAAGATTAGATTAATCAAATATGGAAGGTGGACCAAGTTTCGGTATTGGTGCTAAAAGCCAGCTAACGACCAGTGGTGGGTTTCGTCAAACTTTTGGTGGCAGTATTAGTGAAGAACATTTAGATAAAGCCGCCGCCGCTGACAGTGTTCATAACGAGCAACTTGCTCAACAAAGTAGTGTGTTGGGTCAACGGCGGGCGGTGCAAGAGGCGGCGGCTATTCAAGGCGCCAATAAAACGGCTTTAGCTCAAACCCCTGAGAAAATAGCGACTCAGCCCCGTGCCATAGCTGGTTTAGGTCAAGAGCTACTAAAAAGACCAGTTAAAGATCTTAAAGATAGTTTCCAAGCTATGTTTGATATCAATACACTGTTAAATATTCAGCCCAAAACTCCAGAGGAACAAGCTAAACAAAAAAAAGTGGCAGCTCGTTGGCAAGAATTAACTAAGGAGGAACAGGCCGAGGCCAAACGTATTTACGAAGCCAATTTAGCAAAAAAGCGCCAAGAAGAAGCAGACAAAGAAAAAGCCAGACAAGAATTAGAAGCACAAGAGGCCCAAGAATTAGTTGTTCCCAGGGGTAGGGAAACTGGGTTTCGTGGTTTTAGCGGAATGGGGAGTAAGCAAAAAGCCCAAACACTGATCCAGCGTCAGCGCACTACCCTTGGTGGAGTAGAATAAACTTTAATGCTAGAATGAGCTAGGCATGAAACTTTATAATACTGCTTCAAAATTAATTGAAGAATTTCACCCATTGGAAGATAAATCGGTTAAACTCTACGCTTGTGGTCCCACAGTATATGATTACACTCACTTGGGTCATCTGCGTAAATATGTCTTGGATGATATTTTAGTCAGAACACTGCGTCATGCTGGTTATGAAGTTAAACATGTGCAAAATATCACTGATGTTGGTCATTTGACTAGTGATGATGATGTTGGCGAAGATAAATTGGAAAAAGGGGCAAAGAAATATCATACCGGTGCTGAAGCACTGGCGAGGCGTTTTGAAGATTATTTTTTCTACAGTATGGATTTGCTTGGTGTTTTGCGGCCTAGTTTAAGCTGCCGAGCCACTGATCATATTCAAGCTCAGTTAGAAATGGTTTTGGCACTAGAAAAAAAAGGTTTGACTTATGTGATTGAGGGCGATGGCGTTTATTTTGATACTAGTAAGATCGATGATTATGGTAAGTTAATTAATCCAGATCCTAAGTTAGCCAAGCAAGTATTAATGGCCCAACGTGAAGGGGAGCGAGTAGATAAAGTAATAGGTCGCAAACATCCTACTGATTTTGCGTTGTGGAAATTTGAAAGACCGGGCGAGAATCGGCAAATGGTTTGGCCCAGCCCCTGGCATGAGCGTAGTTTTCCTGGTTGGCACATTGAATGTAGTGCCATGGCCCTAGAACACCTAGGCGAACAAATTGATATTCACACCGGCGGTGTTGATCACATTAATATTCACCATACTAATGAAATTGCACAGACTGAAGCGGTCACTGGTAAAAAGCCCTTTAGTCGTTATTGGGTTCATCACAATTATTTGTTTATTGATGGTCAAAAAATGAGTAAGTCACTCAACAACTTTTACACAATAGATGACGTTATTGAAAGAGGTTTTGCGCCAAGAGCGTTGCGGTTATTATTCTTGATGAGTCATTATCGCAGTGAACAAAATTTTACTTGGGATAGTTTAGCCGCCGCCCAGAAAGCCTATTTAAAATTAGCTCGTTTTGTTTTAGATCTGCGCAATAGTAAACGTAACAGTGAGTTAGAATTGAGTGATTTTCCTGGAGCAGTGCAACTACACCATGATTTTTTTGACGCTATAGAAAATGACTTAAAAACTAATGAAGCCCTGACAGTGCTGTGGGAATTAATGCAAAGTGATTTAGATAGTGATGTTTTATATCGCTTAGTTATGGAATTTGATCAGGTTTTAGGTTTGGGCCTAGCTGGTTTAACAGAAGAATCTTTACTAGAAGCAGTCAAAAAAGCTTTAGCCAAAACAATTATCGATCAAGATTTTGCTCAAAAAATGGGTGTGCAAGAAAACCTCTTACAATTGTCTGATTTACCAGATTCCATTCAAGAATTAATTAAAAAACGCCAACTAGCCCGTCGTGATCAGGATTTTACTGAAGCTGATCGGTTGCGGGCAGAGTTAAAAGAACAGGGCTATGAACTTTTAGACTTGGCAGATGGCCAGTTAGCTATTAGAAAAATTAAGTAATTTTAGATTTTCAAGGCAGGTTTATCTATCTTAAAATTGGCAGTCCAATTTTTTTAAGTCGCCACACTTTTCTCTGATGGATAAAAATCCTTGACTAGAAACGATTAAATGATCAATTAAATTGATGCCCATCGCTTCAGCCAGTTCGGCCAATTTTTTACTTACTTGTAAGTCATTCAGCGATGGTTGTAAATTTCCCGATGGATGGTTATGCACCAAAATTAGATTGCTGGCTTGCAGTTGAAAGGCGATTTCAAAAATTTCTCGACCTTCTAAATAATTAAAATTTAGTCCACCAATGGTAATAATTTTTTTTAACAATAATTCTTGTTGACCATTGAGAAAAAATGCTAAGCAGTATTCTTGTTTTTTGTTTTTTAACTCAGAGCAGTAGTGATAAACTTGTTGGGGAGAGTGAAGCGGACTAGTCTTGGCTTGTTCGATACTGCGCCGACCTAGTTCAATGGCCGCGATAATTCTACTCGCTTGGGCAAAACCCAATCCAGAAATGTCTTGCAAATCTTTAAATAACTGTTGTTCTCGCTGGTGATTTTTTAATAAAAAAATTTCGTGCCACTGGTTGAGCGGAATCTTTTTTAAAATATTTTTGGCCAAATTCAGCACTGGTAAATTTTTGTGGCCACTATTTAAGATAATGGCCAGTAGTTCGGCGTTATTTAAACTGTTTTTCCCAGAATAATAAAGTTTTTCGCGCGGACGACAGGTTAGAAGAGATTTGCTTTGATCTGGTTGGTGGCTTTTTTTATTCACTAACTAAGTTTACAAAAATAGATTGACAAAAAAGTTGACAAAATTGCTTAAGAAATTACTAACTGTTTGGTTGAGCGAATTTGAGTTGCTTTTATCTACTTAATGCTTCCATTAACAGTTGATAAGTTCGTAAATTGTGGAGAGTAGCCAAGCGCCAGGCACTGCTGTCTTTCACTTTAAAAAGATGATATAAATAAGCCCTACTTATCTGTTGATTTTGGCAAATTGGACAATCACAGTGTTCACTAATTTGCTGAAAAGCTGTTTGATATTTACTCTGGCCAATATATAAATAATCAAAAATTTTATCTAATTGACCGTTGGTTGCTAGTTTTTTGATGTTAGCTAAATCTAGGGCTTGGGGATCAGTTTGGAAAATATAAAGGCGTTGATGTCGGGCATCGCGAGTTGGGAGCACACAGTCAAAAAATTGGTAACCCATTAGATATAAGCGGACAATGTTTTCTAAACTGCCCACACCGAGAGCAAAAC